>Ga0065711_1027092_pt1 | contig 54300 bp, 28 predicted proteins | sample Hoacrofraction12_FD_59098 | JGI IMG/M metagenome (GOLD analysis project Ga0065711, IMG submission 59098) | Hoatzin crop microbial communities from Cojedes, Venezuela - Epithelial fraction 12 v2 (version 2) | ecosystem: Host-associated > Birds > Digestive system > Esophagus > Crop | place...
CCCCCCCCATACATTTAGTATCTACTACCAGATGACAGGTTGCAGCTACTCTCTGGACTGGATCACACCAGAAACAGGAAAACAGAAGAGAAACCCTAAAGCTGATATGAAATGGATGAAAGCGTGGTTCCACTGAAGACAATGGCAAATGCAGTAGAACTTCATTTCCAAGTAATTGCCACAAAAATTGCTTCAGAGAGGCAGTGAACAAAGTGGCCTTTGTAGGCTGGATCTTGTACATTTTGGAGATGATCTCTCCTTGTGTAGCATCAAAGCCTCTGAGAGCATCAGAAATGCCCCAGTTAGTTGCCTTCTAGTTTAATGTGGGGGAGTTTGTAATCAGAACATTTTAAGCATTTAATTGAAAGCGTCTTCTGTTCTGGATTTTGCCTCTCTTCTGGGTCTAACAATGTCTAAGAACATAAACTTTTAAGGCCCATAAATTTCCTCAGAATTTCCAGAAGGGCACAGCTGAGGGAGCATATGTATGATTTATAATGGATAGCTGTGATAGGAAGAGTTCCTTGACTAGAGAGCATGTTCTGCTCTTCGTTTTATTCTATAAGCATGAATCCTTCAAGAAAGAGTCTTTTTAAATAGCTACAGAGAAGTCTCTGCCTCTTGGGTCCATGACAAAAAGTTGCTTCATTAACCTACATCTCACTGGAAAAACTGTAAAGGGACCAATTTCTTAAATGTAGTAACTGTGATGTTGCATTGCATCAGTACATAATGCAGCAAGTAATGAAACGTGGGTAGTTCTGGCCATTTACGCGTGCAATTACTTTGTTGTTAAATTGTTGGGCACTTGGAACCTGCGCACTCCAAGAGCTGTATTCCCGCTTTCAGTGCCGTGTCCAGCCACTAAGATGACACTAATATTTGTTGCAAATCTTGTGTTCAAATCCCATCTCAAGCTGTAGATATCTATGTTATTGTAATGAAGCCTAGGGTTTGCTTACAGGGAATCCCAGGCTCGCTAAGCCTTGATGGAACTGAGCTGCTGTGGTCCCTAGATAGCATCGACGTGTTGGCAAAACTCCTGTACTGACCCTTCCATCACCTCTCGCTCTTGGGAGCTGGGGCTAGTAGATGCTTTGTAAGTGAGGCAGAAGAGACTGCACAAGGAGATGCAACACCCATCCCGCTGGTAATTAAAGCACTTCCTTGAAAGACCCAAATTCAGGTCTTTGACCTTTGGTAGCACATCAGGCTCAGCTTGAGGCAAAGAGGGATGCAGCAGCATGAGTCAGGCCTGAAAGGAGCCGGCTTTTTGTCTGGAAGGTGCTTTCTCGTATGCAGGTCTTTTTTTGCATACATAGAAGCCTCACTGCAGAGACAGAAAGCAAATGTGTTTCATGAAGACTCAGAGATGACACAGAGTATGTGCATAATTTATATTTGTTGGAAGATACAGTGCTGGAGTACAAATCGAATGGCTGCATCCAGAAAAGAGAAGAGTAAAAATATTATGCAATGAGAACCAAGCAAGTACTCCCCTTAGCTGCAGCAGCCAAGGCCAAAGGATAAAGAGCGAGGAGGTGTTGTGGAAGGAGGCCTACTGAGGCAAGGTGCACTGGGTGTTTTCGCCATCAGACGATGTCTCCAGCTACAGTGAACTGCTTCCCTGGCTAAGGAAAGTTTCAGATCTGTTGGCCCTTAAACCCATGTCACAGCTCAGGGGCTTTTCCCGCAGTTGCTGGAACGTCCATTACCATTGCGTTTGATCCTCTAAAGCTGCTTCTGTGATGACAGTGAATTTGCAGTTACAGGCTTGAGCACGAGACGTGGTTGCAATACCTTCTCACCAGATTGTTGCAAAATCGCCAGATAATACTCCATTAGAGAAAATATACAACACATCCTCCTCCGTATGCTCTCTTCACACACTTGTAAATGGCGCATAAGAAACAGAGTCCTATAACTCTTCTTCTTGCTGCAAACACACCTGTAACCAGCAGCTGCACACATAAATTCACAAACCTAACTCCCATTACTCACATTTTGTACGGCTGGAAAAAACGTCCTTTTTGGATGGCAATAAACAATCTTGCCTAAGCCACTAGGTCTGTGAAGCTTCTTGCCTGACAGGACTCCAACAGCCAGGTGAGATCCTCCACCACTACTTGGAGGGATGGGCCTGCAGTGCCATTTGTCTTCTAGGACTTCTATAAATATGGAAGAAGGCAGATAGGACCAAATATGAGAAGATGCTTTATGGCAGGAGAGCAAAAGTGTCCTGGGCTGAGCCTCAGCCAGCCAGTTAAGGATGGAGAAGTTCTCAAGAAACCCTGATCTTCATTCTGACTTTTTTGTACCTGAGAAGGGTCTCTGATCTGAAAAACATAACACTATTTGTAAAATAAGAAGGATAAGAAGAGTTGCAGGCCATTTAGTTTTGTTAGTTCTTGGCAACTAGAAGTAGGTTGGCACTGTGCAAGGCATGAAGAATGCTGCTGCCTCTGGGGGCTTTTAACCAGTGAATCATAGCTACAGGCCTGGAGCTCATCAGTGGGCAGAGTGTGATATCCTGCAGTTTTGGCACTGCTTGGCCTTGTCTGAATGGCAGTGCCACGCTGGAGCAGGGAGGGCTGTAGGAGCACCGATCGGCAGAAGAAGGTGTGCTTGGAGGCAGGGTGTATGAAAACAGAGGTGCGTTCCTTTCTAAATTGCATAAAAGAAACATTTAGTTGTTGAGGATAGTATGGAGGAGAAGATAAAGGTGTCACCAAGGTGTGATGCACTGGCTGAGTGGAAATGGGAGCGGGAAATATTGCAGTTGATGCTACAGGTCAGAACAGTGCTCTGGGGAGCCTTGAAGGGAAGCACAAGTAGCTGAAATTTAATGCAGGAGGCCAAAGGAAAATGATGGAAGAATTCAGAGGTGCCGCTGTTGAGGCAGATGATTTACTGAGGCATTTGAAATAGGTTGCAAAGGAAAAAGATGAAAATGAAGAGGAGGCTCTAGTAGTCTTGAGGAGAAATGATCAGGGCATGACCACAATTTTTGTCGCATGGCTGACAAGGAATAACCTTAGAGAAGTCGCACATGGTGGAATGATGTAAATGTCTGGCTCTTGTCTCAGACTGGGAGAGATGAGTCTCAGAAGATTTAATTAACACGTAGGACTCCTTGTAGGAAATTGCTAAGTGTTGCTATGCCCAGAAATTTCTCAAGAAATAGAAAGCAAAATGAAAGATGATCACGATTCCCAGAAAGAAATTCTGCAGGAATCACAATCTGTGCTTGCTGTCCAGGTGATGAATATTCAGTTCAGTTGTCTCTCTATGGATAGAAAGCTCTAGAAAGATCAAGTCCTTGTTTTGGGGGGCTCCGGAGGGTTCACTCTGAATGATGTTTGAAACATCACTCAGTAAACTTTTGTGGAAAGATAAAGTATAAATTCTATCTTGATTTCATATTGACTTGTTATAGACAAGCAGCTGTTCCAAAAATGTTTTCACATATTCATTCATCTCCCTTTCGAGAACGGAGTGTGCCAGTTTCTGAGAGAGAACAGAATTATTATGTATTATTTTTAGATGCAAGCAATTTGTGGTTAATGTTACTCTGCCAAAACAGGGTACCAAACTCCCGGTTTCAAAACCAGGCAAGTTTATTGGATAGCTATAAAACTCAGTGGGAAGGAAAGAGGAGTAATTTTCACCTACCTCAAATAATCTGACATGTACTGCCAGCCTACAAATAAGACTGAAGCTGGAGCAGCTCATCAAGAGAAGACGAAGAATATTAATGTACTGAAATGTCTATCTGTGGATGCAAGAAGCATGGAAAATAAGCAGCAGGTACTAGAAGAGATGCTAAACAATGAAGTTTATGAACTAGTGGGCGCAGATGAGGCAGGGTCGGCTAATTTGTCTCCACGCTTTGAAGGCCAGCAGAGAGGGGGACAGTCTGCACAACCAGGCAGAGGGGTGGTGGAAGGGTGCGGCTGTGCTTTCCCGCTGGTGTGGTACATGCAGTGGGCTCAAATGGTGTTCTGTTTTCTTGAAGAAACTTGAAGTTGGTGGATCAGGAGAAATAACAAACATGATGGATCCAGTGCAGCTTTTCTTGTTCATGAGCTCTTGGAAATCCTAAATAAAAGAATAAATCTTGGGGTCCTAAATAAACTGGATTTTTGTGATAAAAGACAATTCAAGCATTTTAGGTTGAATTAACACAATTCCTTAGCAAAGCTACAAAACACTGGATGCTCTGTTTGAACGTTGGGTGTCTTCTTATGAAGCTTTCCAATTACAATAATTAGCACCAGCCTCGGGACAGGCCACCCACTTCTCTTTCCCACTTTGATGTCAGCTGCTGGAAGGAAGAATGTAAATAGAGGCTGGACTGTAAACACAAACACCGAGGTCCTTGGCCCCAGTGTCATAGCCCTGGGTCACAGTTTTACGTTGAACAGCTCGAATATATAAGAAAGAACTACCCTATGAAATATGAAACCACAAAAAGGACATTTTAGCCAGCCCCCAGGCATAGGTAGTTTGATCATTGATAGGTTGCATTCTCTTTTGCACACTGGGTATTGATCACTGAAATCTTGCGCCCATTAGCTGAAATCCCATGCACATACCCGGCTGGCTTTAGGTGAAGCAGACATCTTTCCAGTGGAGCTGGGAGCCATGGCTGACCTGAACTGGCCAAAGGGATATTCCATACCATATAATGAATGCCATGCTCAGGAATAAAGACTGGGAAAGAGGAAGAAGATGGTGGAGTTTGGGCTTACAAGGTGGCCATTGCTCAGCTGCTTTGCTTGTGGGAGAGGGTGAGTGAGCTCCTTCGTGTCACTTGGGGTTTTTTCTCTTTCTCTCACCTGTTTAACTGTCTTTGTCTTGACTCATGAGTTTTCTCACTTTTCTGCTATTTGTTCTCTCCCAGTGGAGCTGGAAAGCTCATGGGAAAGGGTAGTCTTATGACCATATCAATGTAAATACAGCATCACAGGACATTGTGCTAGCCATGAGGTCAACACCAGGTGTATGACTAAAGCAGATCAATGAAGAGTGATGCCTTCAGCCTGGTTTGGGACCTGCTTCCCGCTCCTGGAGGGATGAGATATCTCAAGAGCCTGTGAGTTATGGAGTGAGGGGTTAAGTACCCAGGATGCCGCCTTCTGCTAGGGATCCTGGCCCACAGGTCCCTTTCCAGTTAGCTTCCCACAGATCTCTGTGAACTACTAAATTGCTATCTAAAGATAGTTCATTCAGAGACACTTTTCCATAGGCAGTATGGATAAGATTCCCCAAAGTCTGGGTCTGTCCACCATCCGTTAGTTGCCACTATCCCAGAAAGCTGCTAAGTTCCCCTTCTCCTCTTCAAGCCACAGACCACACCATACCAAAACACCACTGTGGAAAAGTCTCACATCATTTAAGCACTTTGGAAGGAAAAAAACACTAGAAATTATTACGTATCAGGTCATCCACAGGGAGCCTGGTGGAGACTCAGGCTGTGTGCTAGATGTATGGATTGGCAGTTGCCTCTGGAGGATGAGCCCTGAGCTGTCGGGCTGTAACCCACACCACACCACTGACCGTGTTGCGTGTTCCCTGTTGCAAATGCCTATAGGCGCGTAGACACAGCCTAAGCCTTGTTTAAAATGTGATGGGGAAAGACAGGCTTCTACTGCAGAATACCTGCAGCAAGGGGAGGACACACACTATGAAACAGCCAGTTGCTGGGGTGCAAGGTCCTGGTCTGAGTGAAGTAGTGGTGGGAGTTGAAACATTATCCTCTGGTGCCTACTCTGATGGCCAGCCTGACTACCTTGTCTCCTTTCCTCCTTGGGATTTTGTTTTCACGGCTGTTTGCTTCAGGGGAAAAGAGGACATGAAACCACTACATTGCACGGTGGCTGGACAGTGCACTAAAATACATGGAGGAAGGTTTCTGGGCTGGCACGGGCAAGCAGAAAGAGCCTCGCAGGCTACTTACCCAAGAGTGAGCTTTACCAAAGGCATTTGCAGCCAGCCCCCATCCACAGGCAGGATCTCCTGGCCTTGGGAGGCAGCAGTGCTGCTCACAGGTGGTGGGGCTCTTCATACCCAGGACATTACTACGGTCCCTTTCCAGGCACTGACGCGCAACCCGGAGCTGAAGGGCTGGACGCGCACATGCCCCCAGTGCTTCAGACTCTTCAGACACACGTCCTGGTGTCCGCTCCCATGGGGCTCGCTGCCGCCCGCGTGCAGCTGCTTCCTACTGCTGCCCTGTCACCCCGAAATCTGATGCTCCTGCTCCTCTCCCAGCAGCCCCGCACCTGCTGAGCCTCCCGCCCAGGCTCCTTTAGATTAGCTTAAATGCTTTTGAGCAGTAGGTGCTTCCTTGGCTGGATCAGTCGGAAGACGGGGAATGCTTGTTTGACTAAGCTACCCCTTAATCCTTTAACAGGAAGCTTTTATCTAGCAGAACCGGGGAGTGAAGCGCACAGGACGAAGGCTTGTTAGCGGGAAATACTGCACCGTCGTGTTTTCTTTGGCAGCTTGGCAGCAGACTGCAACACTTTATAGACGTGCACGTGTCAAAGCAAGCCATGCTGCGGGGCTGCATGCAGCCTGCTGGGAGTAGGGGAGGGAGGGGAACTGGAGATCGGTCTGGGGTGAGGTATTGCAATCTGCAGCTGCCCCACATGTATTATTAAATCCGCACTTTTCGATATAAAAACAGCGTGGGACTGTCAAGACTACATATGTCAGTCACAGGCAGAAATTGCCTGTCATCCTGCAATTCTTATTTGCATGAAATCAAAAATAGTAGGAGGAGATCTGCCCGCAGCAGACTTTCGATTTACGTCAGTCTGCCAAACTCTTCAGCAAAAGCAAGCCACTGTGTGAACACTTAGTCATCGCCTTCATTTACCGTCCAGTGGGTGTAATGTTTGGCAGCCTAGCCCTCTGAAGAGACAGCCCTGGCACCTCGTTTTAGCACATTATCCCTTTATATTGTGCGCTGTAGTATCCCGGTGTGAGGAAAGCAAGGAAAACACGTAACTCTATGTGCACAAGGGGCACGCAGTCAGAGCTGGCTTCTCTGGGGCAAGAAGAGCGCCTGTGATTGAAAAGCTGGAGGGTGGGAGATACAGCAGGTGAGGTGAGGAGAGAGCTGGGACTGCCCGAGCGGGCTGGGGGACAGAGACCAGCACCCCCGCCAGCTGAGAAGTCTGTTTCCAAACCTGCTCCTGGAAGGAAGCAAAATAGACTGTCCACGTGGCTTGATCAGAGACAGTAATAGGAACGGCATTGATCTGCCGCCCTCAGCACAACTTGGAAAGCTGTTGTCAGTTCTTGCTTGTTTCGGTGCTCTGTGTCTTCTTCTCTCCTCAGTGGTACTCAGGCCATTGGTGCTTCAGCTACAGGGAGTATGGCCAGTTCCTGGGCTTTGCCGACCCTTCTAAGGAATGCTGGCTGGGCCACACCGTGGCTCACAAATGCTCTGACTAGTGGAGACCAGAGGCTGCCCAGTGTCTGAGCTGGGGGATCTTGGGAATGTCCTCAGGGTGGATTTAGATACCTGTTTAGACAACAAAACTTATTCCAAACCCAGCCCTACTGGGAATTAAAAACACGTTTCAGGGACATCCAGATAGATGCATGATGCCAAGTGCGAGTTTAGAAAGTACCAAAGTACACAACATTGATGTTTGCTAAATCTTCATCAGCTCTTTTTCAACAAACCCTATGATGTTGTATTTATATCTGCAAGTGATAAATACCTGGTTTGGTCCTTAGGTGCTGAATATCTGTGTAATCTAAAATCCAAGGCCCAGATAGATCCTCAAGGACACCAAGCTTTCAGTGACGTTCGTGTAGTTGTCAATTAAGAGCAAGACTCATACGACTATAAGTGACGCACCACAATGCATAGCTTTTAAACCTCTCTGGTGCAGAACCCAAAATAAGAGTGGGCATATAAAGATTACAGCCATCCTGGTAAATTAAATGCATCCAGAAGCATGCTGCCACAAAGGCCGGCCAGTGTCGAAGCTTGCAATGGCAGGGTGCCACATGCAGACTGCCTCCTCAGAGAGGCCCTGGACCATTCCTGCTCCCAGGTAGTGGCTAGATGCTCTTTGGCAGATGAAGAGTTGTCGCAAGCCAAGAAAGTTTCCAGGAACCATTTGGATGATTTAAAAGTGCACACGACTGAATTATGGTTTCCCTAGAGCCTCCCTGGACTCCGTAGCTGACCAGCACAGAGTCATGGGCTATCTATACAGCCCTTGACAGGGACCAACAATGGTGGGAGAAGAGACCTTTCATCCACGTTCGCTGGGTGCCCTGGCTGCTAGGCTGCAGCAGGGTGTTCTTACTTGTGCCCCCTCCTCCTGGCCCCAGGAACCTTCATTTTTTTAGTGCATGCAGCTGCTTTCTCGCTATTTCTCTTAACCTCTCGCAACTCCCTGCTTTGCTGGCCAGCCACTGTCTGTCTGAGATGTTCATCTGCCTCCGGGCAGTTTATGGGGAACCTGAACAGCATGGAGCATGAGGCAGAAAATCCTGTGAAAGCTTCTCTGTTCTGCACTCAGCTAAGTGACAGCAAAATCCCTCACTTGTATTTTGTCCCGTTCAAAATGTTATCCCTAGAAAAACTGGACAGAGCTACTGTGGTGAATTTGAAACCTTATAACAGGCCATGACAACATGAGCATCCCTGAAATTCCAGTAGTGCTGAGGGCGAGGAGGTGGATATTTTTATTTACAACTAGCCTGTGACCCGATCCCGGGAAAGTATGCTCGCTAATAGGCCTGATACGAGTGGGATTACTCTCATTACTCCGGTAAAGAGTGAGCCCACCAGCAGAATAAACATTGGCAGGATCAAGTAGCAGATGAGTCATCTTTTCCAAACACAAAAAGCCAGTGAGCCAGTAAATAAACATGTAAGTTAAATTAACTATCACACACAAACTCCATATATATTTAAAACAACCTTGGGAGAGCTACCACTGCATACTAAAATACTCCCTAGATCTCTGTCCTAGCACAAGCGCCTCCAGCTAACACCGTCTCGACACGCAGCAATCCCCTCCTAATCCGAACCATGAGTCAGCTGAGCACCAACAGATAAACTAATCGAGTCCAGCAAGACAAACATCTGTGAGGTTAACTTCTGCTCTCCTGTGCTTCCTCTACAACCTGTTTGAAGTCCATGGGGGTACTGAGTAAATTAGAGGGGAACTGTGTTCACAATATCTCTGGTATAAACGGAACACTACCATATTCCCCCATGGGCATTTCAGATAACTTTCAAGAATCTGTATGAAAACATCACCATTAAATTATTAAAATAATATTTAAGGTGGTAACTCTTCCCTGAGGGTTTAAAACCTTTTTGTTTTTTAAACCAAAATTAAGTAAATGAACATCTCCTGAGTAAACTGATCCTAACAGTGCAAGGGTGAAGCAAAGCAGGGCAGGATGCCAGTGAAGAACTCTTCTTTGTAATAGTCTTCTGGTGCTTTTTTTAGACATCCTTCAAAGGACCAAACAATAAACATCCAATAGGATCATCCTGTGGTCGATTAGACCTCTCCTATGGGAAAGCTGTACCGATGTTCAATCCACGTTTTTCTTGTTAAATTTTATCCTACTGCTCCTTGCTGTCTCCATCAGTGGCATCCTGTACAGGAAGGGGCTGATAACATCAATGGTGTCTTTGAAGGCTGGATTCAGTGCCCACTGGAGCAGCGGGAGCCCTCCCAGTTACCATAACATGGATACTGGTTTGGGCATCCTGGGTCTGTCCTCTAGTCAGAGCAGAAAGACCGGTTGTCATAGGGAGCTATGAGGTCTTGTCTTCCAGCAGAAGCTGGTGTACTTATTTCCAAGGACTTCTGATTTAGGGTCATTCTGACTGAGGGTCATGCTGGGCAACAGCTAGGGCCTGTTTTTCAGTGAGGCTGAGGATGTCTGTATGTATAACGCGATTATTGTCTGTGAAAGTCAGACAGACATGTAGGGATATACACAGATGTGCGCAGCACGGAGGAAAACAGAGCTGTTGGTTTGGGGAGTTCTGATGACTGTGCCATCACTGCATAGGGATCCTGTGCCTTTCAAAAGAGAGATTTGTGTGTTTTGTATGGGCTTTTGCAGCCTCAGGCATCAGCTTCAAAGCCTTAATGAAGCATTTTTTTGGGGTCTCTTTTTCCCTCAGCACTGGACTGTCCACAAGACACATTTTCCCCCTTTTATTTTATTCTTAGCAGAAAACTGCGCAGATAACCATGACACTTGTTGAGATTCCTTCTGTTCTAGCCTGGTTTTGACAGCTTTGTAAATGATTTACAGGGCCAATTTTGGCTGTACCTTTAGCCATTGGCCCAGTTTTCATGGTGATTTTGACACTCTCTAGTGTCTTCTTCAAAGCTCTCTATGGGCTGGATGCCATGTGATTTGACGGTGAGCTCTCCCATTGAAATCCGTACAAGTCTAACACATGGGCAACTTCGCAGCATGGAAATGATGTTACCAAAAATGTACAGTGTCGATATCTTTTCCTTGGGCATGGGGCCCACTCGATGCCTTCTGAGCTGAAAAATATTCCAGTTGTAGCAGTGGCTAGTGCAACTTATTTAAGGAGCAGAGACTCAGCTGCTGCAGACTTAATAGCTCCACTGATTTCTGTTTCCACCTGATAAAATTACAGCTTGTTTGTTTGCTTGTTGGTTCCATTTAAGGTTTGAATGGTGTTGATGATCCTCACAAGATCCATTTCCTTCTGTATCGTTTGTCGAGACATCGGTGCTGAATTGAGCTGAGCTGTGATGCTGGAACTGTTCATCCTAAATTGACTGATGAAATCATGACGCAGGCTGTGGCAATGGCAGGAGGGTGACGGCCTTTGGTGAGGCTCCGATTCTGAACCCTGGTCATCTGTCCCTCAGTCCTCTTACCTGTGCCACAGGAGAGCCAACAAGATAATGAATGTTTCGATCTGGGAATAAAACCCCAATATTGGAACCCAGCGCTGGGGTCAGCCATGGTTCTGATTTTTTTCTGACTGTTTGGCAGGACAGAACACACCAGAGCAAAGCAAATGTACAATGTTACTCTGCTTATTTTGTAGAACCACGCCATACCCATATACGGTTCTTCTCCACAGGGTTTGATTTCAGCAGTCTGAGAGCACAGTGCGCATGGCAGTCGAGAATCGGACTGTGTCATTTTAATATGGAGTTTTAGCTGTGTTTCATTTCAGTAGTATTTCACAGGAGGCTTCTATGACTGACAGGCACCATATAAATAAAATATATGATCATTTCAAAAGCATAACCTGTAGGTTTCTCTCTTGTGCTGACTACAACATTTGCTGCCGATATTCTTCCACAGCCATAAATACAATGAATCAATGAAGCTGCTGGACGTGGTGGTTTTAAAACCAGTCTATAAAGTAAACATGTAAACGAGGTATATAAAACATAAGGTAGAGTATATATATACACACACACATATACATGCCAGTTACTCATTCATAGTCACATATTCACATGGTACAAAATATCAATTTTTTCCTTCTCAATCCGATACTTTTAAAAAATGTAAAAATAAATCACCAGTAAAAATTAAGTCAAGCAACTCAGTTGGCCGTATACTGTGAACTGTGATATGCCCTGCTTGTCAGTAGGTGTCATGCAACACCACAGTTTTTAAACACCTGGCTTGCATAAAAATGTCCCTTAAAGAGTTTATTCACCTCCAAATGGGTTTTGCTGGGTTTTTTAAGGTCACAAATATTCTCATTTGGGTGGTGAACAAGTGTAATGTGAGCAGCCACTAATGAGGAACTGCAGCTAATTCCCGCGTCGCTTTGGTTACATGGTTGGTTGTGTTTGGAAAGGCAGCAGTAGCCAACGCTGCAGTGAGCTGTGTAGACAGGGTAGCAGACAAGAAGAGAACTCTTGCTGGAGAGTCTAAGCACAAAAGCATCAAGCCTAATACATGCTCACCTGTATATTACCTTTTCTTTCCCCTTTTCTCTCCATGCCCCCAATAATAAAATAAAAACTCTTTTTGTTTCTGTCACAGCTGCAAACACAAGTCAAGAATGTACTCATGCAGACCAGCCAGCTCAATTTTTCTCTAATCCAATCAATAAAATGACCATGGTGTGCTCCCTGCTCCAATTTAAAACTGAGGATGATAGCCTGAAAGAAGTAAATCCCAGTCCACTGCTGATCAGACCTTCGGGTACCATTTTGTTCAGTGGCTGTTTTCACAGCTTGGTCATACACACATTGAACCTGCAAACACAGCCATGAAGCTAAATGAAGTGGGGAGCAAAAAAACCCTTGAATTTTACAGACTTTAGGCTGACTGGAGCCCTCAAAGAGCTCATTGGATGCCCCAGCCATGAACTGAGTACCCGGGTGCCCGGTAGCAAGGAGGAGGGTTCAGTGCCTGGCATCATCTGTGCGAGCGACATGGTGAACCACAGGGATTTACGTTTCTGTGCCCCAAAACCCAGATCGATCCACAGCCCTGAGAGGTTCAGACTGCTCTGAGGCAGGGCATGAGATACAGTGACTGAGATCAACCAGGTATTTCCATTCCGGCTCCCTCCAGCTAATTCCTGATAACACTTTGAATGTCTATTGATCAGGCAGAAATTTTTCTATTTGTGCCTGCAATTGAAATCTCATTTGATTTGTTGGCATGAAGCCATCACTGGTTTTTAATATGAAGAGAATGACATTTTTCTCAACATCTATAAAGAAGAAAATTGTTGCAAGTCTTTTATTTTTTTAAAAAAACAGCTTTAATGCCAAAGCAGCTGGGGGAAGCAAGTCTGAATTTGTCAGACAGATAGATAGCCCTCGTTGTAGAGAAGTGTCTTGGAGTGTTCCGGTTAAAATTGGTTTTGATTTGCCAGAGTTAAGAGCTGTTGAGAATTGCACATGCAGTAAATGTTTTAACACTGATAATGCTGAGCTGGGAACTGGCAGAAACTCGCCACTGCCGCTGCCGTAGCTGCGGTCTGGCCAAGTTTGCTGAGGTGTGGGATGCTGGAGGCCCCTGGGGGCTGTAAACCGAAGAGGCCAGGTGGAGGGATCCTGAACACTAAATTAAATGAACTGGAGCCAAAGAAGTGACAAAGTCCCCACGGCGATCTGACCTCTCAGATCTCTACTAAATCCAACCCTAAGACAGAGTGAATTTTTTTTTTCTGGTGTGCAAAGTCACACTCACTGGGAGAGATGCTGTGCTGATGTCACCAGTAAGGTAGCAAAGCCCTCTGACAGCATATTGATTTTGCACGGTGTATGTAAGATCCTTCATGGAAAGAGAGTGATTTACTGTGTGACTGATAGAAAGGCAGGTAGCTGTGTAATCAGAGAAAATGGAGTCTACTAACAGCACCTTATTTATGGTCGTTTATTGTGAAAACATGGAGCACCTAAGAAGGACTGTTATTTTCTCTTTAAAAGCTCTTGGAACAGCTTCTCAGCACCACATGCAGTATTGCAGTCAGTGAATTATTGGACTAAGTAACTTGGACCTATGTATTGTTAACAGATATGCATTACTAATAGCATATTTATTGATCTATCACTTGAATTGTGGCCAAATCTCGACTCTGGTCAGAACCTCTCGGGTAGCTATAAACTATGCAACGCCATGGCTGTACACCACTAACGCAACATCACCCCCTTCCCCAGAGAGTGTGTTACCTCCTATTTATGCATTGTTTCTGCATCCTATATATGGCCACAGCATATCTGCCTATAGATCCAACACCTGGTGGTGAGGAGAGAGAAGACGCAGATGGTGGTAATGTAGTTGTCTCTAAGGTTGTCAATAAAATCTATAGATTGAGAAAACGATGTAATTATGAAGCATTCTAACAGCTGGGATATACAGAGAGAGGTGTGTACGTGTGAGAGAGAGAGAGTGAAAGGCAGAATTTAATTCATGTGATGTATTCAAATATATGTCTGACAGATACACAATTTCCAGACATACTACAAGGCAGGAGAAAGAGAAGGGTGGATATACATTTACAGAGATATCAAGTTCTCTAAGCAAGAGAAAATACGTAAATATTGTAAATAGCTTAGAGTAGCAGAACTAGTAGAGGCTGGTTTCCTATGGATTTCTATCTTGGCTTAACTATAGAGCATATAATAACGAGTGAGCTCCAAATGATTATTTCTGATAGCTGGGAACCTGACAGGGTTTTCTAGCATCTAAGAAAGGTTTAGACAAAGCCTGTGCTGCAAGCTTTCCTTCAGTGGCGATGACAGCACAGCCCTTTCCTCTGCTTGGCTGCTGATTTTCATTAAATCTGTAGGGTGTCAGTACCTCTGAGATTATCAAATATGGTCGAAATTAGTCAAGAAGTTGAAAAAGTATTAGTAGCACATATACACAGATGCATGCACACACGTGAAGCACGTGCTTTCAGAAGCATGGACTCTAGGAAGCCAAACTAAGAATATATAGAACACTCTGTGATCTCTAAGCTGCTCACTTCCAGTGTGATGCAAATCAGCAGAGTGTAGTTTATGAAAATATTTGTCAATGTGTTCTGAATTTAAAATGTGGTTCTTTCCATAGGAGAAAAAAGAGCTGCCCCTCTCAAGAGCTGAACAAGAGGCAAATGTGTGACTGTTCTCAGATTTTAAAGCTGAAGGACTATTACACTCATGTAGTCCCATGTCCTGTATCACTCATGCCAAAGAGTGTACATGTACAATTAATGCCATAAACTGAGTAATAGTTTAGTAAAAGCATACCTGGAGTCCCATATCCAGTTGTACTGCCACGTGGTAAGGAAGAAGATTGCAAATTTGGAGTGGGGCAGAGCAGGCCTCGTAGAATTTTAGCATTTATTTTTTGAGAGGACACTCAAAAAGGTTGACTTGTTTAGTTTAGCAAAATGGAGGCTGGGAGACAATATGGTCGTTCTCTATAAAAATACCAGAGAGGCAAGCGTGAGCAAGGCAGAAGTGCTGTATTGCTAGCACAAGCGCTCATGGCTGCAAGATGATCTCCTAAAATTAGACCAAAAGTTGAAAGAAGCTACCTAGTGAGCAGAGGAGTTAATTCCTGGATCTTCATTTTAACAGAAGTAGAAGTAAATAACAAGCTCATGTTAAGATGTAGCTTAATAAAAGATTGCCAGAAGGATGTTTGACACAGTGGTATGTGACTAGGGAACTTGGACTCTGCAACCCAAGATGTCCTCCTTCCTCATGGGGCTCTAAAGGACTTCATTCAGCAGTAAATTTGGGGGTTGAGATTTTCACTACTTGGGAAAAGCTACATGTGCCATAGAGTAGGTCTGCAGTGCAAAGCCACATTCAGCATTGAGGGAGGGTGGGGATCTACCCAGGAATAATGGTGAATTTTAGGCCCCTTCCACTGTGCACCACACCAAGTGGCACACCATGGAAGCCTCCAAGTGACGTGGTTGCAGCTCCATCATTGCCCTCACTTAGCCTGGCACTATGTCAGCTCCTGCTTAAAGGCGATCCCATTAGCAAGCAGCACAGTGCTCTGTCCTGTTTCATTACTTTATTGTTTTCTTTGCTCATGCCCTACTTACTGGGCTTGTGAAATGTATACAGCCTACAAGTGGCAGAAAGAGTTTGACTAAAAATATAACTAAGAGAATTCTCTAAAACACAGACCTGAAAACCGTGAAAGGCATCAGGCATAATGACAATGCTGTTGGACATGCATAACTGAATGTCACTAAGCCACTCAACAGCATTCCATGTTACATGGGTTTGATTTCTTTTTCCTGAATACTGCTGAACAGATTGGTGGGAGTCTGAGGGGAAGAAAACAAAAAGAATTATGTTCTGACCTGCACCCTAGATGCTGAGCCTCACCTTCCACCAGCTCTCCAGCCTGAGATTGTTTCTCCCAATGCGTAGGTGTAGGAGAAATCTCACTCCTAATGTGGCATATAGACTGTATTTCAATCTCTCTTTATGTTTATCAGTAGCATAAATCTCTTTTCTTACAGTGCAGAACTTCTCTTGGAGGCAGGAACTCATTGACCACATGCTGCAGCAGTTGGAGAGGCATGCCTACTAATTACTGGCACTCCGCAGCACTTACATCAACATTTGCTGTTGCAAATAATAATAATGAGCCACAGCATGAGTCAGATCACACAACCAATAGCTACCTCCCTACATACTGTTTTTTACCCTATTTTTTTCATTTTGCTTTCCAACTTTGCACCCTGACCACCTCCCTCATCCCTCGACCATGAACAGACTCCAGGTCGGACAAAACTTTGAAGTCAGAATGAAGGAAAATGAAGGCATTAACCCTGTCTGGAAATTTGTCCGAGGCACAGATTTCCCCTGAGCCACTCTCACATATTTCAAAAAGCATATTTGGGTTAATGTTCACCAAAGTAAGGCAGGCCTGACTGTGACAGCATGGGCTGGTGTTACAGAACAATGAGCCTGTATAAATTGAAAAGAAAGCCTTTGTAGATCGCAGGCAAAGAAAAATGGTTGCATGTCCATCCAGTTCTGAGGTGTAATAAAAAAAAAACCAAACCATCTTCATTTAGACTAAAAATACATCATGGGAACTGATGGTGCACAGAGTTACCAGAGGGAATCAGTGAGGTCTGCTTAAATCAATGGAGATCCAATGCTTTAAAACACATGTGAATGTTAGGAGAAAGGGGGTTTCAAATGGTTAGCTCTTTGTGGTGGCCTCCTGTTCATCTCTTACTGCGTTGCAAGTTCCTCGTAAGCAGTTAGTATCAGCAAAGACTGGATAACACAGACAGCTGCCGTGGATGGTTCAGGACGCCACACCAGCGCTCACCACCCTTGTAACAGGCATTTCTCTCCAGATGTTTCATAGATTAGTTCACACCAACTGACGTCCACGGTCTGAGTGCTATTGCTAATGTGCTGGACTCACTCCTGTGTTGCTCTGGTTTGTGACGGTGCCAGCCTGCCTGAAGCAGGAAACTGCACCAGCACAAAGAGCAGAGCACGGTGGGTGCCTTCCTTCTTTTCCGTAAGTTATTTCTGTCTCTGGTCACCTTTCTAAACAAGTGACCTCGGAGAAGCCAGCTTTCTCTGTATGCCGGTACGAATCACAGAATCATAGAATCATAGAATCATAGAATCATAGAATCATAGAATCATAGATTGGAAAAGACCTCCAAGATCATCAAGTCCAACCATCAGCCCAACACCACCATGCCTACTAAACCATATCCCCAAGTGCCACATTTACACATTTTTTAAACACCTCCACGGATGGTGACTCAACCACTGCCCTGGGCAGCCTGTTCCAATGCCTGACCACTCTTGCAGTAAAGAAATTTCTCCTAATATCCAATCTAAACCTCCCCTGATGCAACTTGAGGCTGTTGCCTCTCATCGTATCGCTAGTTACTTGGGAGAAGAGACCAACACCAGTCTCACTACAACCTCCTTTCAGGTAGTTGTAGAGAGCAATAAGGTCGCCCCTCAGCCTCGTCTTCTCCAGACCAAACAGCCCCAGCTCCCTCAGTCGCTCCTCATAAGACTTGTTCTCCACACCCCTCACCAGCCTCATTTCCCTTCTCTGGACACACTCCAGCACCTCAATGTCCTTCTTGTAGTGAGGGGCCCAAAACTGAACACAGTTACTCCAGGTGCGGCCTCACCAGTGCTGAGTACAGGGGCACAATCACCTCCCTACTCCTGCTGGCCACACTGTACCTGATCCAAGCCAGGATGCTGCTGGCCTTCTTGGCCACCTGGGCACACTGCTGGCTCATGTTCAGCTGGCTGTCGACCAACACCCCAAGGTCCTTTTCCACCGGGCAGCTTTCCATGGCCAATTGCCGATCCATCTGAGGCAAAGCCCAGGTGGCATCAGCTCAAGAACTCACAGCCTCTTCCTGCAGGACGTCAGGAAGTTAGATGTAACATCACAAAGTCCAGCTCACACCATCTTCTTGGGTTGTGCTTTACAAAGGGTGACTCCTGAAGGGTCTTATGGCCTAAGCCCATACCCTGAATCCTCCCTCACCAAAAAGCTACTTCCTTATAACGTTTCTACCTGGCAGAACAGATCACCTGCTTCTTTTCTTCCACATGCTCACTGAGTCCCTCCTTAGCGGAATTACCGTACACTAGCTGCGTGCTTGGCTCCTACGACAGCTCCATGGAGAACACTCGCATGCCGGTGCACAAAATGATGCAAAGTACACATATGCAACATGTGAAGTCCAAAGTTTATCTGCTTTATTTTCTAATCTCACATATTTTCTTTCTTTCTTATTTTGATGAATATTTCAAAAAACACTACCAGTACTGAAAGAATTGCCAGTATCTTGATTAGCAACTTGTGTTTTTGAGCTTAAGAAGCCGATATTGGTCATAACACATCAGCCTGAAGTGGGCTGTGGCCCAATATCCTATTTCTGAGAAAAAACAAGGGAAGAGCACAGCCGCACATACTGGTACTGTCACAAAATAACCTCCCTGCCTCCAGCAGCTCGGGGACTACACAGGCTGTGCAGGCAGTTTTTGTATGAATGATAATGTAATATATACTCTCTATTTTTAGTCAGCCAGCACGTATAAGAAGCTTCTAGGATTTTAGTCCACTCAAGTAGGAGGCAAAAAGATTTTTAGACATTATTTATTTCTGTATATAAAGAGGAAAGTACTGTTTATTTCCCCCAATGTATTCCTATTTTCCTCTTATTCTCAAGGTTCTCCGTGTCGGAAAAGTAAATATACCTGTGAGTTAAACACATCTTATTAGTTGAAATTGATATGAGGACTTACTGAAAAAACGGTAAAATGCTGTCTCAGCTGAGTCTGATTTTTTCAAAACAAAAATCCATATTGATGAATATTTGTTACATCAGAAGATGGATGGTCAAACAACCAGGTAAACAATTTTAGCTTGCTAGCTGTTTTCCCAAACCACAGCCAAGATTTTTTCATAGTGCCAAAGAGTAGAGTTAATAGCTGCTGAAGAAAGTCTGTGCAATGCACTACAGGAACTTTTAGTGGTCCTACCAGGTCTAGAAATTATGCTATGTGCTCTGAGTGTCCTTTCCTAGCACTCATCTTTTGATTTGCTACATATATATGTGCTATAGTTTAGTTAAGTTGCCTAGTTTGAAATATTACTCAGGTTTCAACTGCCACTGATCTCAGTTTTTAGGTTTCTGGGGGGGGAAAAAACCCAAAAAACAAACAAAACAAGGAAAAGATTTGGTTATCTTTTCAGGAGTCTAGATATGGAGACAGAAAAATAGATACTTAAATCCTAGCACCAGATGCCTGATGGCTTGTTTGGAGAATTAGTAGGACTGGATAGGCAAGAAAAATGGAGAAGGCGGCTTCACCCAATATAACAGGAATGTATCTGCAAGCAATTATTATGTTATTATAATTTCACAAACAATATGTATTAACCAGTACACAAATCTCCGTAAGTGCTAAATGAAACGTTAACCATTATATTCCAAACACTTTATCACAAGAGACAATTTGTGACATCTGAAACTAGCTTTCCTTCCACTCAATTATCTCTATTAACTGGTAGTGTATACTGAATCCCTGCCATGCATTTCGTAACGCTGATCCTCATTAACTGAGTAAACAGAAATGCAGCCTCCTTGGCAAGGTGACTCCAGTGACCAGAAAGCAGAGATCACCCTGGCCGGAGATCATCCATCAGCAGTCCCCGTGCCAGGGTATGAAGTTAGCATGTCATTGATAGGCAGTCAGGGTGAGCGGAGCAAGCACAACACTTCCACCAAAGCCCACAGCTACGGCAGGGTGCAAGGCTTTGCTTCATAGGAGGCCTTTTATGGCATTAGGTGGATTTCAATCCCTCAAAAACCTGGAGCAATTTATAAAACAAAAAGACATAAAACAAAAAAGCACAGAGCACAGAGTGCACAAACACATAACCCACTTTTGTTTTCTCAATGCAGCAGCACAAAATTGGACAATTATCCTTCCCTTGAAAGACTTGAATTATAAATGACAGTTCTAGATCTCTATAAATGGGTAATTCTCACACTGTCATGTAGTGGGCCTGATGCTTATTAACTTTGACCTGAAGTATAAAATGCTATCAAACCAAAGACCTGCTGCAGAAAAACATTGAAGCCCATGCTTAGGTTTAGGTGCTGCAATGGTGCTGTTGGGAGTAAAGCTCATATATAAGTACTTTGCGAAGTAGGGGCATCATTAGGAGTTGAAAAGCAGCCCTGGGCTTAAACTGGTCTGACTCCAGAGTGGTTGCATCTGCTTCGTCTCGCTCTGGAGCAGTCTGAACAGCCGAGCAGGGAGCACAGCTGTGCAGAAACTGCCCCAGCCCCAAAATCCACTGACTTCAGTTCTGCTGGCCTCTCTCCCGCATTTGGTATAGTTGCATGAGCACAGCTTGAATCTCTTCTCACTTCTGCAAGTGTAAATCACAAGTAAATCCTCTGAGGAGGGGACTGAACAGTGGAAATGGGGAGAGAGTAAGGCCAGCTCTCCTCTCAGTAGGTACTCCGTAAAGTCACACCAGTGCTGGAAAATAAATCCCTAGGATAAAAAAATACAAAGGAAAAAAGTTTCTGTAAAGCTGTCAAGTATAACAGCTCAGGATTTTCTACCATGCTTTTGTCATCACCTTTTGATTACCCTTTAACTTTGTAGCTTATCTGATTCTTCCTGAGTTTGCCAAGCCCGGTTCTCCCCTGACAACACTGTCCCCTGACAGTAAATCCACCAACTGCGGTTACACAAAATTTACACCAGCAGGAGTGGGCAAGTGAAGAAATGGCCCTGGCGGCCCTTACCTTCCCATCACTGAGCATCTTTCACTCACAAAGAGTAAGGATTGCACCCAGCAGCTTGTCCCTTGTGGGTTGGGTTGTGCAAGCCTGGAGTCCATGATGGGATTTATTAACGGAGAAGGTGGTGATGGCAGTGCTGTTCTTCCTGCAATTTGCATAAAATCTGTGCAGAAAGAGGGAGGAAAATTGTGAACATCTGGCTATACCCATAGCTGGTAGAGAATTCCATTACCATGTTGGCACGAGCCCGTGAGCACGGCACTGCTAAATAATTCATTAAATTAGCAGAAGTTGCACATGGAAGATGTACACTAATCTAATGCAGAGGAACACTGTTCTCTGTGGCAGAACAAGCTTTACAAGAACAAGGTATTTACCACCTGATGTCAAACCAAAGCCTAGAAGGAAGTCATTCTTCTTCCAGCAAGTTTAGTACACAATAAAAACTCAGAGGGGACTCATTGCCCAGTCCCGTGGATGCTCATTCTGCATCACGGGGGACAAGGATAGCTGCTCTCCCTCCCTCCCCAGGGCAGTCTTGTCACTGTGTTGCAGAGAGACCCTGCCCAACCACTGTCAAGGTAGAAGATGTGATATAAGTAGGACTAAGACTGACGGTGTCACTCACTTGGCGTAGCAGCTCTCCCAGCATCGCTCTCTGGATGAGGCTGATGAAGAGATTTCAGCCAGGCAAGACACGTGGCTTCTGCCCCCCTTGAACTCTCTCATGGCGTGGGTGTATGTGTCTCCCAGACGCTGAAGGAGAGCCATGAGGCCAGCACGGTGAAGCTTCTTGAGCATGAGTCTCAGTAGAGCGTGCAGAGCTCCCCTGGGCCAGACCCAGAGCACGAAGAGCCCAGGCTGAGGTCCTGGACCATCCCAGAGGAGCTGGGAATGCTGCTGCAGTCCAGCACCTCTCCCCACTCAGCAGAGGTGTCTCCTCACTCTGTGTCATGAGATGCCTTGGCCTCCTTGGTGTCTGCAAGCAGTGCAGGTACTCATGGGATTAAGCCATAGAAGAATAAGATTAAACAGCAATGAGAGCATAACCAGAAATCAGCATCAGCTGGAGAACCCAGACAGAAGCACAGCAAGTGTTGGTCACTTATTCATGATTAATTGAACTATCTCTAATTGGCCTAACAGACAGAATTTGCATTTACTCTGAATTTGTTATATTAGCTTCCATACGTCATGACATTGGCGCCCTGAAAACCCCATTTCTCGTCTCTTTGTAAGCTAAGTATTTCCACTCTTTTCTCTTTCCTTTTTTTTTCCTCTTTCTTCATTTTTAAGGCAATGAAATCAAGCACAGTTCCTCTCTATTGTTTTGCAAACAACCGCTGAGAAAAAGAACAAAACTGTGTCAGATCTCCATATCACCAGAATGAATGCTGCTCTCAGAAAGGACAGTGCTTTCATATTAATTGCTAGCTAGCAACAAAAGTGTTGGAGTTCAGCACTTCAACAGAAATCTATGATGGAAAAAAATCATAACAATTTACTAGAAAAGAGAGTATCTTTCATTGTGGCTATTTTATAATGCTGCAAAGGTAGGAGAATTACATAGCCTACTTGCTCTGCTAACATAATATTTATAAATCCCTATTATGTCAGTTTCCATCATTTTAAACTTTTTTTTCTATTCCTGAGCAATTTGAAAACAGTGTTCTGTGTTCTGATAAACACTGAAAATACAGATACCTTGCAATATCCAGTACTTGTGAGTTTACAAATGAGCTGTACAAAGCACTTGTAATTTTAAACTTATTTTTTGAAAAACATACCCAGCTCTGAGACTGCAGAGCTATAAAGTGTCACCCTGAATAGGCATGTGATTCATTGCAATGCATTTAATGTCAGGCCCTTCGTTATTTAGCATGAAACCTGGCCAGCGTGGCTGGCCCCACTCCAATGGGCTCTACACTTCCCAAACTCCCCCCGCCCCCCCACAATCATGTAGCCTGAGCTAGTGGTCGCTCAGCCCACTGCAATGATTACAATGCTAACAAGGAGACTAGCGATTTGAAATATCCAATCTTACTTTCAAAGAGTTTAATCTCAGGCACAGGGGGAGAAAGTGAAGGGCCCTTGGGTATGCAGAAGCAGAGATGCCTGAGACCACGGACACCCGTGGGAATCACCTTTCCAAGAGAGAACTTTCTGTCACAAAGCATTAAACTGAGAATTGCTTAAAAAAACCCCACAGTCTCTAATTAAATAGGATTAGTATATCTTGTCATTAAAGACGAATCTTTTGGGCTAAAATGCCAGGATTTCATTAGAAACAAACCCAGCTTTTTCCATAAGTCCATAGTGATCGGGTGTTTTAAAAGTGTACCCACAAGCCAGTGTGAACCACTCACATTACCATTTGAAGTTGTCATCTAGACTTCTCCAACAGCTGGTCCCTGTATCCAATTAGTTTTCTTGACAGGACCTGAATATTAAGTTGTTGTGGGTTTTAATTAAATATTGAAGAATTATGGTGACACGCCATGACAGCCTTCTGCAAAATAATTTACAATATCCTGTTACATTGTTATTTTAAAACAATTTTCCTAGCATGTTTAATCTTCTTAAAACCTGCTGCTAAATGAAATTACTGTATTTTGCTATATATCAAATAATGATAAATGGCATCTTGCATTTACATGTGCCTTCCATATCCAAGGAGCAGAGTGCTCACTCCTCCTTACCTGCCGCCCTCCTTCCCTTAAAGAGAAAAACATTGCTTTCCATCATTTAGAAGCCAGAGTTTTTTAGAACAGATTCTCAAGGGGGTAACTTAATGTTTTAAAAACTGGACTCATACTGAACGTGTGCTATTACCATCAAAGGCAGAGAGGTCGAAATGGATATTACAAGTCTGTACAAAACTTCTTTGTCCAGCAGCTCAGGTCAAAAAGTGCCTATTCACATGTCTGATGCTTTGGTGTAGTTTGTGCATTGGCTAATAAATCAATCGCAAAATCCACCATTCAATAGCAATTAGGTGTGCAATAAAATGGGCTGGATCTTGTCCTCCCTTTCAGCTGCAAAACCCTACAGAGCATGCTGAAATTCCTTGAGTAAGCGCAATCCAGAGCAAGATTTACCTGGCAAGTGCCAGTATTAGCAGGTGTTAAGTCAACCTAGCCTGAAAATGTCTATAGACCTGATGCTTTTTTTCAGGCTTTTATGCAGTGCCCATTCCCTCATTAGCTAAGCAGCGATCCACTGTGCTTATCCTTCCACACACCCTGAGATCATGTGTTTAAAATAGACCTTCATGATACCACTATTTGAATATCACTGGCTATCTGAATGACACTAGAATTCAATTTTTTTGTCAGCTTTGTTTGAACTAAACCAGAGGAGGAATAGAAGATCTCTGAGCACACAGTATATTTTTCAAAGGTTAGAAAGATCTTTTTTCCAGCACGAGCAGGAAAAAATGCGGAGTTAATTTTGACAGCACAGACACTGCTGCCATTGTGCAGGCAGAAACTCGAACTTCCCAGCTGTCTCCCTGGCTCAACTCTCCATCAGATGTTTGAAAGGGAAGAATATATGCTGGAAATCTTGTCTGGAGGAGTAGCTCAAGGGCAGAATGTTAGACTGAGTTCACAAACAGCGTTCTGGAAGCCTTATTGTTATTATTACTATTATTTCCATTCTCCCCTTTTTAATCTCTCTCTTCCAGGGACATAATGACACACCGCTGTTTCTCAAAACTGTAAGCATGGCAAATGAAACAAGGGCCAGCATCATCACCAGTAGCAGCTAGAAGCACGCAGCACTGGGGCCGTTTTTTAGCTTTTTGAGGGCTGTAGCATACGAATGGCTCGGCTCACTCCCTCCTCCCCAGACCACAAAGAGCAGGGACTGTCCAGGCAATGCCAGCCGGCTCCACCGCTGGAGGGAAAGCATTTCAGCAACAGGTGGTGGGGGGGGGAGGAATTATTTGCAGTCAGTGTGATCTTCTCTTCTCCACCTGCAGAACCCTATTCAGCTTCTACAGTGATATTAAGTACCTGCCTCGATAGCACATCCCCACAGCTCCCGTGCTGCCTGCAGAGCCGGGGACACACAAGTCCATACCTGGTGCCTGGCTGAGCCCCACGTCCCAGCTGGTGTCATCTCGGGCATGGACTTGAGCAGAGCTCTGGTACTTGTTAAGAAGGAGATCCCCATACAGTGACATACCTTTGTGCAACCCTACCACCACACAGTGTTTGGGCAGGCTGTTCAAGGACAAGTCCAAAGTTAGCTCTCCAGATGTTATCCCCAGCTTAGCTGTTGGGACCTAGCGGTGATGTGGCTAATGTGAAGGCAAGCTGTCTGCAGGCTTTAACAGCCTTGCTAAGCACACAGGTCATGAGGAGAGGCAGAATTCAATTTACTGTCCAATTTTGGATTGACAAGACAGATATTGCTTGCTACAGCAAACAACGCCAAAATGAGCAACACCATGCTAACCTGCAACCTGAAAAGGGGCAAGGCGGAGGTGCCCGTGGGCCAGCCTGGATGTCACTGCAGAAATCCTGCTCAGTGTCAGTGTTAGCTGGTATGAAGTAAGGGACATCTGTCCTCTAAAGCAAAAATTATCAGCAAACCCAGTAATTTCAAACCATCTGCAAACACAGTGATAAAAAGATGGATCAGGATGTGGGAAACAACAATAGTGCAGTTTAAAAAAAAAGGAAATATAATACCTTCCTTTCATAATCTTTCTACTGAGCCTAATAGGCTTCCCCAGGCACACATTCTTCATTTTCTTTGTACGTTGCTTTGAAACACCTTCGCAGAGGAGGGACGTTCCTCAATGGTGGCCCTGCAGAGAGGCCATCCATGCAAGTCCTGCACACGGCATAGGTGACATCTTCATGCTGGACCAGAGGAAAGAAGTTTTACTCTCCCTGTGCTCCCTTTAATGTATATTCATCTTTCAAACTAAATGACTAGGATTGCTGCCATGGAAGTACTTTGGGGAGCCCATGTGACAAAAGCCTTAAAAGCATAAAGGGAACTATTAGTTTTTATGAATCCCAAAAGGCTATTCTGAGAGTTGCCCAAAGGGAACACATGAGCAATACTTGAGAAGAAGAAATATTATATTTCAATAAGGTATAAAATATTTACTATCTGCCAGTGATGGGCGCTGAATGATTTGTGGATATTACTTTGACAGCGCGGTGTTTAAGGATGCATTTCACCCTACATAGGCAATCATCAGAGCAGTATATCACAACCTAAAAATCTCCTGCCAGTATAGATATTGACTGCATCTACAAACAAATGCACGTATAACTCACCATGTATAACTTACCTTAAAGTTGTGTGATTCTTAAATATGTGCATACATACTGTATGTATTTCCTGCTGGGTGAAACTCACAGCCGATATGTTTTGCTGCTCAAGAAAGAAAAAAATCAAGATTCTATTTTACATCACATGCAGGAAATTTAGATGCCTTTCCCATTATTTACTTAGGCAGGGTGGCTGTAGTCCATCCTGCCAAATGAGGAATAAAAGCTTCCTCCACAGTCAGAGCAGAGCAGAAGGTAGCCATAGGGAGAATTCGTCTTCTCTGTCTTAGATCTTGTCTTCAGATAGGAGGAGCTGCTCTCTGGCGTGCCCACCTCTCACCACGTGTCACTGATGAGTTCCTTAGCCCAGACACCATAGAGAGGAAGAAAAATCATGGTCTACTGGTAAAATAGACATATTAGTATTTTGCATTTATTTAAAAAATACTTTCTCAAAGTTCTCAATCAGCATCCTTATAGCTTGTAGATCTGTGCAAAATTCCCAAGAACCATGGAGTCTTTGCTCCAGTGGTTTTAATCCATTTACACTTGAGCCCAGTGGGCTGCATTTTTAATTCTGGCTTCCACTTATAACTCAAATGGAGTGGAGAGGCTGTGGATATCGTTTTTCAGTATACAAGAGTATTCAAAGCCCCAGGCTTGTAATGGCTTCAGACCAAGCAAGGTAAATCCCTTCAGTTTCTCACTTTTTTCCCAAAGTGTTATGTTTATTTTCAAATTGGTTTGAAGCAGCAAATTCAAACAAAGACTTCACATTTGCAGCAAGGATGTTGTGTAGATATGTATATAAAACTCTAGGCCACTTGAGCAACGTTCTTCTTCTGAGCGCTTTGCCCAGCAGTAGCGCCGGACCTCTGGAAGCCTAATTGCACACCTCCGGATTATTCGCAGGAGTGAAGCCCGGAAGATCAGGCTCCCCTAATGAGCGATTGCTTCACCCAGACCTGACATCTAGCCACCTCTGATACGGATTGTGGTAGCGTTTAACAGTGCACAGCAAGGTAACCCAACTAAATTAGGACAAGAGGTGGAAAAGGAATAATGCTGCTAACAGGAGCTCCAGGGAGATGGTAAGTAGGCAGACTGCAGCTACCCGAGCTGTAACCGGGCCAAGGAGCCGGGGGGAATGCTGTCAGCAGCTCAGTAGTGGCTGCACTGTTCCAGGGATCTGAAGGAACTAAAGCCTGGCTTATCTGGTATTAAACTGCGCAGCCCCCTTATAACGAGCTCGGGTGGGAGTACAGAGCAATACGTCGGCGTCAACTCTGCGGTTAGCCGAAGGGCCTGGTGTAGCTGCTGCCTGGGTGCCTCCTGCACAGCCGACGACCCAGCTAACCCCACCTGGCTGTGTGCTCTGAAGGGAGGACTTCAAGCTCTAGCAAGTCATCTGCAGCTACTATAGTTGCTATTGCTTTTCCAGCGCTTGCTTGCCTTATAGAGCTGTCTGAGGTCATTAGGAAGTTTCTGGACTATATGAGACTTTTAAACTCTTTGGGTAACTATGAATAAACTGAGCCATGTGAAATCATAGCCTAAAGGAAATTAAGAGTCTGAGTCTAATACTGGATGCATGCCTGAAAAAATCTATGAGTATACCAGCAAGCTTAGATGCCCTGCCGTCATACCAAATTCCTAGTGACTCTTTTCTTGCTTTTTATTGTTTTCTATTGCTCAGCTTCAGCCTGAGATCATTTGAAACAACCACAGCAGAGGCACCTGAGCAAGCAGGGCTAGAAAGCATCAGTGTCACTTGTTAAGTATGAAAAGACTTCAAGCTATTCTGAAACAACCCTTTTGGTGGCTGCTCAGAGCAGCACAGGGAGCGGTAGCAGGAACCTGACGTTGGGTCCTTAACACCAGGAATACAATTGTTCAGGCATCCCATGATGCACCAGAAAACAGATTAATATTAATGAGAAAGCTCCCTCTGCATTAATTCCTCAGCCATTCCATGTTCTGTGAGCCTGAAACCACACGCAGAGTCCATGTGAAGAGGGATTCACGTGTCACAGGGTGGAGAAGCTTGGAGCCTAAACCCAGCCACTCTGAGAGAGCCCCCTTGGTTTTTGCTTGAGGAGCAGTCATTCCCTGTCAATGCTAACTTGTTGCATAAGGCCTTCCACATGGTTTCTGCAGTTGTCTGGGATGTGTTGCATGCCTAGAAGTGACCCACTTTAGTTATTTACTCCTATATCACTAATGTGATAGATATATCTGGTTTAAGGCATTCAGACTGTACCCCAGAGGTTCATGCAGAGCTTCAAATAATAAAGCTGACCACAAGAAATCAGATTTTTCCTCCGGGTCTGGTGTTGGCTTTCCAAAGACTACCAAACGGAGTTCATGATGTGATAGATCATTCAAACTATTCACATCTTTGACGCAAATTATCTTAAACACTGCTTAAAGCCCTCAGTAAAATCTGTACTCAGTAACTTTGCTCTTCTGCTGGAACTGGACCTCTCTAAAACTAGGGCAAGGCTTGTCTGTGGAGCAGGGAGAACTGGTCAGCCTACGACTGTGGAATGAGTTCCCTCAGGACTTAAGGTCCCAGTTTCTCTAACCTTGCCTTCTCTGAAATAAATACAGAGTGACTTGTGCATTTTTCAAACAAAACAAAGCAGAAGAAATCCAAAACTGATAAAGCTGTACCAAAATAAGACATTCCAGGGCACACACTTCTCTCCAGAGGAGGGGAGAAGAGTAAACATGACATGATAGATATTTATCATATCATTTAAGTCATCAGTGCAAGGCATTCAAACACTGTTAAAATGAACTTATGCAGATTAAAAATCTGAATACTGAGCTATTCAGCCACTTTGTTGAATGGTCAGCTGTGATACTTTAACTTCTCCCTTAAAACTGCTTTGGAACTGGAAAGCTGCCACGTCCTTCCTTTCTGTAGGGGAGCTCAAGGGAGATATTGACCTCTAAGACTGACATGGGTACCAGACAAATTAGTAAGAATTGTAGTAAAAATAGAAAAAGGGGATGCCTGAATCTGTGGTGAATTTTTGGAAGTCAGCACAGCTTTTATAAAGGTAAGTCCTGCCTTAGAATTCTATGACAGGCCTTTGAAGGAACTGACAAATGTGGGTAAAGAGGAACCAGTCAATAAGGGCTTCTTCTTTGCCAAAGGGTGCATGGAATTTTTTTACATGGTTTCACTGAACACCAGACAAGCTAATGGGAGAGGAATTAACAATCTTTTCTTGTACAGAAAACCCCTGAGCTGAAAACAGATGAAAGCTGCGCCCAGTATCATGTATGTTCGTCTTGTTCTTATAGTCTTCATTATACAAACATCTTCACTCTTCCCTACACACACAGAGATATCAAACTACCTGAGCCTTTGATCTGACCTTTTGCCTCTTCATCCAGCTATTGATCATTTCAGCACCTTTCATTAATTGGCAATAAAGGGTCATCATCAGAGTAAGAAACAAAGCTGGGAATTTAGTTGGGAGTGAATTTGAATCTCTCTTTTCTCAATATTCTTCCTGCTGGACTTTAGTCCCTCCTCATTAAATGACAGTCATGCTACTTCCCTACCTCACTAACGTGATGTGAAAGACCGAGTGGTGCCTCGACTTTGCAGTAATGAGGGACAGTAGGCATCCTATTTACAGAGAGGGCAGGAAATACTGTGCTGTAGGAATACAGACATGGTCTGTCCCTGATTTTATGAAAGGTAAAGAACAGAATTCACTTCAGCAGAATGCTTTAATGACTCCCAGGTTGAGAGGAGAAATGTACCTGGAAGCATAGCAGTATGCAATAACACAGTGACAATGAATTTCTTTCTTTTCATGCGATCATCTGTGTTTCTGCCAACATAGCCCTGTAAGCCATGTTCCTATGAAGTAATGGAAGAAAGCCCTGGGTTACAATTTCTAGGCTTTCAGAGAAACCCAATCATGACTTCACCTGGCTTCTATCATGCCACTACTAGCATTAGCAGCCTGGAAGGAAAAAAACTAGAGCCTTGCAAAAAGTTATTTAAGAGAGATCTGTGGAGAAACTGAATCCATGTGAGCTCTAGTCTAGTTTCAGGACCATCTCTGTTAGCAGGAGTTAAACAATTTTCTTCAGCAGTATAAGGTAGACAAAACCTACCCCAGTTCATGTAGCTGCAAATAGGCATTTACTATCTTCTGAGATGCTTTTGGGTACCCAGGACAACCATGTGAGGCTGCCAGATGAGACTCCATCACTTTCCGAGGGTCAGACACAGAGAAAGAGGTACCGCGCGCATCTGCGGTGGCACAATGAGCTGCACTCAGATTTTTACAGCCACAGAGTGATTCCAGATAGATTGAGCTGCTTTGCTTTTGGACCCCTGAAGACCAGAATGACAGCAGAGGCCTGCCCCACCAGTCAGCACAGATAGGACCTTTAGCCTTTGCAGTGACAGAAGAGAGCTCTTCTGGTAGCTGTGAATCACTGCCTGCTGACAAGGCCCTTCAGCTTCACAGAGCTGATGAATTTTTCTTTTCAAAACTGCTCTGTGAGCTAGTTCTCTACACTGTAAACCAGATGCCTTTTATCTCAAGCCCAGTGTCTATGTGAAAAAATAACCATATACATGGATCTACTTTGGGCTACAGCAACAATGGGATGCAGCTGCGTTGCAAGGAGCAGGTTCCAGAAAGCAAGCGAGAATCAATCACAAGTTGCACGCAGTGTAAGAGCCATTTCTGTTGGACAGCCTTCAGTATCGATGAGATTTTTTTTTCTGTTTTTACCTGATTTATTGTGTTTTTATGTAAAGTGCTCAGAAAATCGCTAGTAGATGAATGCCCTGGAAATACAAATATAAAAATATATTTATGTTCCTATTTTTCAGATCACTTCTTACAAGCTGGATCTTGTGGCCACAAGAAAGGTGCAATGCATAGGTTACTGAGCCCATGCAAGGTAAACTGAAGTGAAGCTGAAGTCCGCTGAGAAAAGCCTGTGACAAAAAGAGAAAGGCTAAGAACCTGCTGGAAAGCTGTAAATATGATTAAAACATGGAAAAGAGAATGTCGAATGGATTAAGGTTAATGGTTCACAGACTGCCACAGCTTGCTCATGAAGAACATTAATGGTTTTGTCAGAAAAGAGTGGAAAAGGAGAGAGTGCACCAATCTGCCTCACTTCTGAAGCAATCTGCAAAGCGCTGGCTATGGACCTCAAACACATTTCTTGATTAGGTCAACAATGGCCACCAGAAGACTACAGTATATTAAGGTGAGGAGGGAAAAAGCCTTAGAAACACGGGTCTGCAACCTGAAATGTGATTGAACCTCACCTGGTTTACAGTCAGATCCAAAAGAAAATGTTGCAGGAAGCTTGGGCTGACTTGAAGTATTATCTCAGAGCACCTCTTTCCACTCCCTCAGAGCATCTCTTTCAGTTCCCTCCTGCGCTATTTGGCAGTGTCTTTTGATACCACTGTTTTTCCCTCAGTGGTTTCAGATGCAGCTGGCTTACCTCCAGGCAGGTGCTTGCTAGGGAGCTGGGGAAGAGGCCACTGAGGAGGAAAAGCCCTCGTTGCATGTGCTGTGCACAGAGAGCAAATCCTAGCGGTGTTCACACCATGTGAAGGGAGATGGGAAGAAGGGAATGGGGGCCGTACACTGAGGAGCCGGGTAAGGAATGGAAATCCCAGATCCAGCATGGCATGTGAAATAAAACCCCCAAATGGTAATACTTTGAGAAATGGTTCAGAAGTGTAAAGGTTCTGGTTTCTTTGGGGAATTAGTAACACAAAATCAGTCTGATTTTGCTCAGCAGAAGAGAAATGATACCTGGCTGACAAGATAGCTTCAAGCACAGGATATGACTAGTTAGATTACTCTGAACAAAGAAGGCTGCAGTGACAGCAAAGTTTCCTTTCTTGTGTCTCACATTCTTAACAGATGTTTACTGAGAGGACTTTTTTCCACTCGGTCTTTTCAAAAAACTACTTCAAAGGAGTTAGGAATTCATGACCATCAACACAACAAAAGCAGCAATAGACTTATGCATATCAAGGCTGATGTGTCACAAGCTCCAAAGACCCAAGCAAGCAATATAGTGACGTGCTATGAAACAAATAAGATGCTATGATCCATCTCAACAAATTGTTTTTATTACATAGTCGGAGTGTCTGCAAAAAACACACCTTCTGAAGAGATGGCTTCTCTAATAGAGAAAGACTTCTCTTATGAAAAAAGGTATCTGTTTTATGGGTATTTCAAATGTTCTTTGTCAATTGGACATTTTTGCTTTAGCAATATCATTCCTATCCTAGTTTTGCTTGCCGTAGTGACATTTCTGTCATAATAAGTAAGCACATCATTTCTTTTTGCACGCAACCGTAGCATCACCCCTGTAAAGGCAGGCAGGCTTTTTTGTCTTGGCTTTTTAGTTGTGGAAACAGAGACACCTTCACCTTCATGGAGGTAAGACCAGTATTTTGAAAGTTATCAAAGTTGTAGTCCACATCTCTCTCTGATATGAGTTCATTTATCTTGTTTATTTCTGTTCCCACCTTTTGGTCTAATTTAGCTGTTTTACAATCACACACTAGCTTCACGTCAAAGACAGCAGCAAAACATATACTTCCTGATTTGTTAACCTCTAAAAATGTTTTCTATTTTTGAAGAAGGAGTGGGATCAAGCAAAGACAAGGAACTATAGTAAGGGGAAGGTGAATGTGCTTGTTCATCACTGTACCACTGTACACTTTAAAACCTGAACAGGGATTAGTAAGAACGGCATCCATCTGCAACAGCCACAGAGACTAGTGAGGGCCAAAGATTTCCTCAGATTTGGGATGAGAAATCAAAATACATTTATAGACCTACTGTTGTGCTGGGAGCTGCTTGTGGAAGCCAACGTGTGAAACAAAAAACCTCATCATTTTGGTTAAGTATTATCAAAAGTGACAGCTGTGTTTCAAGAAAAGAAGTCATCTCTCTGATACTGTCATCCAAGCTTTTGAATTTAATTTACAAGCTCACGGGCAAGCAGTGCAACTCCTGTCCATGCTGCAATCATACCAGTTGCCACAACAAGTGATGTTCTGCACCATGGACTTACTTCAACTTCTGAACCATCTCCAGGGTAATGCCAAGAAACCATCTCAGAGGGACAGTTGTGAGGCAGCCAGAAGATCACTAAAGCAAGGTCCATATTCATAATAAAGAAGATGCTTCTCTTACCATATTTCATGGAAAATCGTATTTGTTGGACAGCAACCACTTACATCCAGTAAGTGCTCTCTGCCCCATTGCCCAATATCACATACCAGCTGCCATGCACACAATTAAACCAAAAAAGAGTCACTCATTGGTTTCTGGGTGCCAATTCACCCCCCAATATGAGAGACATTACAATGTCCATTGACATACCCTCATAGTAAGAGGTGAGGGTGATTTGAGCCAGCATTCTTACACGGATTTTAGTGTTAAAGCAGAGAAATTAATCTCCAGCACTGTTCTTCCATCCATCCAGACACTAAGGTACTTAACGGACTCTAGTTGCTGTGATTAGTTTAGTTGTGAACACTAAGGCATGCAGACAGAAATATGATACTACCGAGACTTTGGGCTTAGGCCAGTCAGTTGTAAAGGCAGGGGAGTGAGAAAGTATTTTCCAAGTGAGGAGGCACACATACATCTGAGTAAGTTAGTGCGAGCAGGAAAGGATGGGCAGATAGCCACAGCTTCTGAGGCACGCATGTATTATCTTCAAGCAGTTTTCCTTCAGTATGTCTGTCACACCCAAATTTATTATCTTCACACAAAACTCTTTCTAGTTGTGTCTGTCTAAATTATATGGGATTCTCCAGCACATTTTTGCAGTTTGGGAAAGTCACTACAACCATCTCAAGCAATGAGGCCCATTCACACAGAAATACTTCTCTCAGAAGCTCAGTATTAAGACGGTAATACACTTGAGGCTCAGTATTCCTATGTCTGGGAGGTTCTGAATTTTGCTGGAGAGATTTACTCTCAAGAGCTAAATAAATGCCTACTTGTATGGGAGGTTCAATTGCCACACAACCTCAGCAGGTTATTGCCCTTCTGTGCCACTGCTGTTGTGCCACGTCCTTATCAGCAAGGAGTATTCGTCCACCTTTGCACCTCCTTTGAGATCTCAGGATAGAAAATGGTGATCAGAGATGGAAGAAAACCAAAATGGCAATTCAGGACCTAGTAAACAGGGCTGCTAAATTCCACCGGGTAGTGGTCTCTCCCAGCACAGTCTAAGCTCTTGCATATTGTTTGAGTATCGTCCATGTCTGCTTTGGTCCAAATGCCTGAAAAATTGCGGGAGAAGGAAAAATGGGACATAAAAGACTGAAGAAAAAGCTCATGAGAGCATAAGCTGTGTTTTAGTATTGCAGTGATTCAGCTAGTGACCCTCCTCAGCTGGCCGCCCTCTCCCAAGGTGCCACCACACACGTCCTGCAGATCCAGAGCTGTTGTGACTCACAGCCCATCTGAAGACGCACAGACCAGGCTCAGGTTCTCAGGGTACTTGTACTAGAGAAGAAGACAACAGTTTAATATGACAAACTGACTCTGGAGATCCCCATTTCCCTCCTCTGCCTGTGTGCCTATCCCTTTCCTCCAGCTCTCTTGAAGGTAACCCAAGCCAGTACTGACAGCTTGCTTTTGCACTTACTTTTTGTGTTGTCCTTGACCGAACCAAACACAAATATAGAAAAATGTCGGGTTTGATACTGTTGAACACTTCTTAGTGTGCTATGGAAACCTGCTGAAACAACTAGAGGCCAAATTGTCCTGCTACATATGGACCTCTTCTGCTTCAGGCAGGTGAGTAATCGCTTTGGGCATGTTTCTGTCACTTGGAAAGAGCAGTGTGCTGAGCAGCCAGGAGCTCGCCGGGCTTGGCCACTGCCTCCCGCCTCAGCCCTGCCATCCCCACCACGGGCATCTGGAGGAAGGTGTCTCTCCAGGTGTCCCAGGGAGAGGCCCTGGCTCTGCCCCAGCCTGCCTTGCAGATGTATGGCCATGGAGAAGCGGGGCTGGCTGCAAGGCCATCCCGGGCTGCTGTTAGCACGCAGAGCAGTCATCTCCGCTAGCCAGCAAGCCCACTGGCTCCCCAGCTTCGACGTGCTTCATGGAGTGCAGCTGGAAAGCAGCAACAAGGGGAACGACTGCCAACGGTTTTTAACTTGTCTCAAGCGTGCTGTGTTCTCCTCTGGTTTGGAAATCGTGTTGAATCAAGCTATCTTTCATGAAGCTGATGTGTCTGCCATAACAGTGTACCTGCATATGCTCTTTGGAGCAAGTAGGTCTCCCGCATGGTGTTAGAAGTGGTAGTGTGAGATAAGTGGGAAGGAAAAGCTCCTGCTCTGCTTTTTCCTAGCAAGCCTGCAAGATAAAGGGATAACTAGCAATAAAATCCAAAATCCTCTTAATATCTTGACAAGAGAGAAAAACACCTTTATTTAAACACTATAGGAGAGCAGAGAGAAGCAGGAGGAGGAGGAGAAGGAGGAGGAATAAGAGGAGGGGAAGAAGGCAGAGGAGGAGAGATGTGCTGGAAGAGGCAGCAGAGAGTCCTGAAGCCCCGCAGCAGCTCCTGCCACTCCTCTGGGGCCAGGCTGTGCCCAGCAGCCCGGCTCACAGCTTGCCCTCCCAGCACAGCTATGCCAACGTACTCGGCTTTCTATTTCTTGTCCCTGGGTAAAGAGGCTGAGGAAGCATTGTATTCAGTCTTACCACGGAGCAAGGAAAAGGGTTAATCCATCACTGCCACACCATATCACCAGCTTTCTGATGTTGCCTGATTTTAAAACAGGACTTAAAGCATTTCTGACCCAGACCATTAATTATTACCATGCTCTACTCAGCAGCCTTCCTCAAACATTGCTGCAGCACCTGCAGATCATTTCGATATACTGCAGCCACTATTTAGCCACAGGTGAACTTAGACGCTCTCCTTCCCTCTTTGCAGTCAGTTCACTTGCTTTCTAGCTGGTATCACAGCAATTACATTTTTTCCCCTTTGACTTATCAGCCTCTGTCCTTTCCCACCTAAGAGATCTGTGCGCCTGTCTGGAGGTTTCAATAATAGGATGTAGGAATCCTAACCAGCCCTAAACATCGGCTCCAGCCATAAAATTTGTTGAGCTCTAGCTGACCACGAAGGTCAATTAAAGTAAGGATTGTCAAGACATCTGCTTTCAAAGTCTGGAAAATTGTTTGGCTTGGCACTTTTTAAAGAATATAATCTTTTGAAAGACTATAACTGTTGTACAATAGGATAAGTTGACTCTCTTCTTCACAGATTTATCCCTAACGATAGGGAGCTTGGTTTTCTGCCACATTGATTCTATTCAGACAATCAGTGGATATTTATGAAAACCCCAGCTGTTTTATACATTGTGGGAGGGATGGCTATCCATCTGAGAACACCCGCTGAGTGTACATTTTCTGTAGTTACTGTCTGAATTGTCCAAGCTCCCTACAACTCCCAGTGCATCTATATAAACCAGACAGGGGCTGACAGAGGAGGCTGCTTCTGATTTATCAGATGGCTATCTCTGCAATCTAGCAAACTAGCTAAACCCAGAGAATTGCAGTGATTTCCCAAGATCATTTATAGTATGTGTAGCAAAAGTTCCTTCTGATGCCCAACCCAGTACCCTAATTAGAGAAATCAGAGAATTTCTTGGTTTGGGTGTTCGCGGAGTGTTGGTTACTAATGTTTGATGTTCATCTCTTCAGTCAGCAGAAATAATACCTGGAGACAAAGTTGACCAATAATTTTCAAAGCAATGGAATAGTGTAGATATCATCAACAGACATGATTAGAAAGATGTGGTCTGTATTGCATTTATAACTGGCCTGCATTATGACGAGGATGTGCAGTTTAATGCAGTTAAAGGTAATCTGTATCGCTTGCTAACCACATTCCATCAGTTTTACATTTATCCAGCTAAAGGCAAATGTTTAAACATTTGGTTAATGCACCATATGTCTAAAATGTTTTAGTTTCATCTGACATTTTAAAATTATTTTTATTTCAGTGGTAGCTTACTGAGTAAATTCCTTTCTTCTAGAGCCGAGTATCCCATACTCCCTTTTGCCACAGCATTCCTAGACCTGTCTGCCATGATGTCTTAATTTTTTGGCTCACTAATCTAATTTAATCTAATCTAATTGATTTGGCAGCTCTATTAACTTTTTTTTTTAATTGCATGTAGGTGCTAAATGAGGCAGAATGTGTGCATGGTATGTGAGGCTGCCTTTTTCCACTTGCCCATTTTAAAGCGTGATTGCAATTTTCTGGACAGGGGCAAGAAAAGTGGGACAGCACAGCCCCTCCGTGCAACCCACCTGGCAGCAAATGGAGCATCCTTCATGGTAGATTAGCAGCAAAGCCTGCCGGCAAGCAATGGCACGGTGCAGAGCAGGATCAACTCTGTGCAGGCTGCTCAGGGTGGCTAACGTGCATGAAAACTGTACATCGATAAGAAGACCTTAGACAGACAAACACAGGCAAGAGAGACAATACAGAGGCAAGAGTCTGCCTTACTTCATGCAGGGGAATTTAAGTTTGATAATCTCTGGAAACCCTCGCTACGGCACGCTGTGCTTTGAGCTCCTCATAAAAACATTAGGCAAGAATATCCAAGCAGTTATTATTTCTTCAGTGTTTTCATTTGATGACTGCTTCTTCACACATAGCTAGCACTCTGCTTTCCAAAAGGTTGTAGCTTTCTGGAAATTCTGAACTGAGGGCAACAATGCAACAAGTTTTTATGCGAAACACAGAAGCCATTATAACAAATATCAAAACAGCAAGTCAGCCTAAATGTTTAATGAAGTGCGATTCAAACATAGCTTAATAGATTTTATTTAAAACTTCAATGAAGCATCCTTCTTGGTTCTGAAAGAAAATCTTCCAGCTTTCTGTCTGGATCAATTTTGTAAATTAAAACTGTAAGGAAACCCAAGTAATATTTTATTGCTGAATCTTCATCATGCAACATTGTGAGGAAGATTTATTAGTGTGGTACTAAAATAAGAGCTAGTGCTCTGACTGCAGTGATAGCAAAACAAATTCTCTGCTGATGTAACTTTGTTTAGGACCTGGGTGCCATGCCAAAAGGATACTTCACCTGATGCCACAATCAGGTTGCTCCAAGAGGTAGATTAATCTAGATTCAATGGATTTATGTCAAGAGAAAATTTAGTCTAATATTCCTCACTCTGTCTTCTGTCTAGGGAAATATTCTAAGAGGAATTTTAAGTGGTTTTTGACTGATTTATTTATCGAATTCCAATAGAAGACCTTATTGGAGAAAGGAGAAGGCCAGCTTTTCCTCAGCACAATCCAGTTTAGATGACTGTCAGAACAACAGCAGGTTCTTCTGAAAAACCAATGATAAATATTTTTCAGAACTTAGGGGCAATTTCTTTTTCATGGACAGTGAGGCACTGCTCAGTCATGATGGGGTACAGTTTCCAAAAGTACATTTTCACCTCTCTGGACATCAACCTTCGTTTCCCCAATGTCGGTGGAAAGAGGCGTAAGAGAGAGGTGTGCATGGCTGCAGGTTCAGGCCGCAAAGGATGAGCAGGACTTTAAGAAGAATTTACACAAATATCTGAAAGGGAAGGGAAATGGTTTAACCAGTTCTGGCTTGAATGGAGAGGAAGACTAGACAACTTGGTCTGAACTTCCCTGCAGACCTCTCTGTGCAGAACAGGCTGCTTTGCTGCCGCCTCATCTCCTACAGATCCTGCCCTCTTGGCAAAGGAGAAAAGTTGTATACTTCTTCCCTCTGCAAGACACTGCTTCTTATAAGTGCCGGCAAATGAATCCCAATAAAATAATCAATCAGTTTAACAGAATGAAAGCCCTGTATACTAAAAGGTGATGGGAAATTATTGCCTAACCTATTAAAGGAATAAGCCTGCTGTAGTCCAATTACACCTTCACTATATACAATGAAATAGCTCTCAAGCAATTCCTCAACAAAGGAATAAAGCTGTCATGAAAGAAAAATTTATTGTTCATCAAGGCTCTGTATTCAGGAAGTAATACTTCTCTCAGGGTCATGCTGGTAGTAACTCAGCATGAGATTAAAGGAAATTAGAGGGAGTCTTCATTGCATTTTACATTTTCCCTTTGGAGCTACAAAATGTCTATCTGAATCCCTAAATTGCACCAGCAAAGGATTATTCAGTGAAAAACAAGAGTGTAAATTGATAAATAGAAAGAATAGCAATTTACGTATGTACTGTTTTTGGCTTTGTAAGAACTTTCTTCCTGAAAATAATCTTCTTGAGAGTTATACCAGCTAAAAACTAAAGTGACTACACTGATTTTTAAAAAAATTCTCCTGATCTGCACTGGTGTAGCTGAGCATGGAGCCTGGCATGTTGCCAGTATGAAGTATTCAGACTCCAGATTCCTGTAGCCATCTATAACTCTCTTTGTATTCTAACAAAGAAATTGTGAGGTGAAATAGTTCTGATGAAGAATTCCCCTATCAATCTTTGCAAGAAAAAGACACACAAAAATAGAAAGGGTCATATCACAGGCTCTTGGTTAGCTGAGCAGCAAGTGAAAATCACAGAGAGAAAAGGTCGTGAAATAGGCTTAAATATTGATTGGATGCCCGATCTTGTTCTGAAAAGTTTAAGCTGTATATTCCCGTGAGCTTGAACTGCTAAAACCTTCTCTTACTGCTCTTCCAGGCTGTGCAGACAACTGTATTTCTCACTAACTCCTCATCTAATCAAGCTTTAATTAGCATGGTTTTCTTTAGAGAAAAGTCAAAAATGACCCAGTGATATATTATAGAAGATGCACACTTTGTGAAAGGAAGAAATACAAGAGATTTAAGAACTGCCATTTACAAAATGAGTGATGCTTTTCCCATCATGGTCTTTTGTGAAGATCAGTGGAACAATTGCTTCAGATAAATATGATTCCTGAATCATTTAACAATCATTTAAAGGAGAGCAGGTTCTGCTTCTGAGCAATTAGAGGTATGATCAGAAATCACAGAGCTGCTGAGCAGGGAAAGTTAAGCTAGTTATAATTCTGCTCCTCCACAGTGGAGTGAAGAATTGCCATATAATTAAGCTTCCTCAAGCTTTTATGGAAATATTTATGAAATGTGAACGTCTTTTAAATAAATTACTGGTCTATTTATTATTCTAAAAATGTGGCATTGACAAAATATTCACCCTGGCTTGATTGCTTGTTCATGAGTCAGGCTCAGCAGTCAGAAGCTAAAATGCTGAACATTACAACCGCAGGACATTTTGAGTCTGTGCTGACTACATGACCCCATCAACTCAGGCAGAAGAGACAAAGCATACTGGGATCACAGCAAGTGGAATGGGGAAAACATGCCTCCCCAGTGCTGTCTTCCCTTACCCTGACTACACAGAGGCAGTCAAATAAACACTACAGGAACTGTGGATTGCCTTATTTCAGAGAGAACATTGCAGAGCTGCAGGGCTACAGGAAAGCAAGGCAGGTCAATAGACACAATAAAAGTCTTGGAAACATTCTCCTAGGAGAAGAAATTACAGTGATTGGAGTTATTTACCTGAAAGTCCCAGTTCATGAATAGGAACCCGTTACCTTAGCGGTTTCTGACCTCCAGATGTTGTTACAAAGCTTTATGTGCAGGAGAAGAGCCAGTGCTGGATGCCACCAGCTCTCTATAGACTGTGGATGGAGGGGAAGGAAAGCATCGGTGTGTGACAGTGTTGAGGATGTCTATCACGATAACTTGATTCTTGATTTGGTAATAGATCATAGATCTACTTTAGAAAGAAGGGAGTTAAATAAAGATTAATCTTTGTATTCTTACGGAAATGAGAAAGAAATGTAGAACGACCTTTTACCAATTCACTGATACACTTTCCTCACAATGTATGGTAAAAGGCAATAATAATCACCCTACAGAGACTCAAGGAAAGTCATCAGCATACATTGTTCCCATTTGAATTTTCATCATTTCTGTCTATCTCCTGCCACAAATCTTCTGAAATTGTCTCCGTTCATTAGAAAAGAATATAATTAGGAATCATATGAAAACATTTCTTTTTTTAAAGAGCACTAGCTCTGCAAATGTCTGACAGATCAAGAATATTTTCCAGATCCCCAGGCCCCACTGGAATGAAACAGAAGCTGAATTATTTTTCAGAGATCCACAAACCTCCAATATTTCCATTCTATTTCAATATTTTTTTGCTATCCCTACTGACCTCAGAAACTCATGCCCCCAAGGCATGGAACAATCAACTTTTCTGTTATTATTCAAAGAGAGATGTTTGTTCCATAATTTTAAATAGCAATGTGATAAGGCAGTGGTTTTTTTGACTCACAGAAATCAGCAGCTGCAGTTCCCCTCAGTAACATAACCACAGCTTCCCAGGCTACAAGGTTTACATGACATCCTTGCACATCCTATGCACAGATTTATGGCCAAGTCCATCTGTAAGGCCATCTTAGAAAAATGATTTTGTAGTTCTAGAAATCAGGGCTCCAAAAAGAAATCTAGTACATATTAGCAAAAAAATTATTATTTTTCAAAGATTCATAAACTATTCCAAAAGATTAAAATTCGTCCCATCACAAGGAGCTTGAGTAACAGTGTTTGTATGAGTGCTCACATAGCTTGCGTAGTGCATGAGACCTTGCAATGGCTTCATGCGCTGGTGCTACATGCAGATAGTCTTGACTACTGATTATCTCTCCCCTGCTTTTTGCCTTTCATTCAAGTCGCCAAGCATGCAGCAGTCATACTTGGATGCAGAATTTCTTTATATCTTTTTGGCCACTTGTCCAATCTTGTTTTATAAACACCACCTCCTCAGTAGATGTAGTTCTTTGCTCTTCCCTGCAGTTTTATGATATACTACCAAAGTGTAAGCCCTTGGCTTTTAAGACTGTTAAAACTCCCCTTTATATTCTGTGGGCATCAAGTGTTCAGTGTGAATGGGATCAGGACACCTGCATGTTATGCAGGCACAAACACTAAGTGCAGCACTGTTATTTTCTGACTTAAGAACTGTAGTGTAGCCACTGACTGTTTTTCTCCCTTCATTCCCTTAGTTTTTGTTAGCAGCATACGAAGGCACTGATTCCTCCTATGCTCCAGTGAAGAGAGCAGGATGTCTTTTTCTCCGTTGACTTCAGTAAGGAAGGGATTTCTTCCATGAAACCCAACTGATCTTGAAAAAAATATTATTTTTAAAGATAGCTGAATAAATCTGATCAACAGCAAATTTCAGATCAGCTGACTTTAAGGTGTCTCATTTCTGATTGAGTCTCGTACTCCAGGGCTGCTCAACCAGAGCAAACTTGTTTACCGCTCTCAATCCCAGCAAAACTTGCCATTTTACACCGGTTAAGGATCTGTCCCAAATTACAAAACAAAATCACATAAAATTAATTTTCATTTATTCTGTGACCTTCCCTCATGAAATTACAGTCACCCATTGTGAGAAATTTCCATTGAATACATTTTCCCCATTACAATCAATAATGGAAGCAGAGAGCAGATGAGTAGATACTGTAGCTATGTTGGCAAATTTTCTCAGCAGATTTGAATGACTACTTTATTTCACACAAATACTACATTTTTTAAGCAGTCTTACATGTTTTAACTGCAGTGGGTGACATAGCTTGCTAGACCATCACTGTAAAGCAACGCCTGAAGCTCTAAAACATTGAAACTAATGATCTAAAATTTCACAGAGAGAACCACAGACTACATAGTGGGTCTGTGTTTCTGTTACAATAAAATATTTTTATTTAAGCCAAAATGACACATATAATTTCCTGAATAGAGCACAGAAGAGGGAAAAGGGGTGGCATAGCCAGTATGTATGTACATAAAACATCTCACTGCAAACAGTGTGGCTGGTGGGAGTCTGTCTTTCCCTGTCACGTCAGTCTGAGTGCATGCATCACATTGGATGAGCTAAATTCATTTTACTTCTTTTCTCATGCCAAGAAATTAATCCTGCTAATGAAAAAATGTGCTTTTAGTTTTCATACCAGTTCTCATACCATTTGATAATTTTTTTTGTTTTGGTTTAAAATGTCTTCACTAAATTTTGACAGGCTAGAAAGGTCACCAAACTATTGTCTGATGATTTTCCTATTGTATCGGTGAGCCACATCTGTATTTCGAATCCGTGAATAACACAACATGTTTTATTTTTCTTTCCCCACAGGCAGTGTCAACATCATGAGCACTTGGGGTTTCTGCTTCACAACAGAAACTGAAGTGAATCATTTCAAGCTCACTATTCACACTTTCTTCCTGCTTCAGAAGTTAAAACGATGTTTACAGAGTTGATAATCGCAATGATCCTTCATATAAAAAGAGTTTATGGTTATAAGGTAAAGCAGCACAGAACGGAATAACAGTTATGTCAGATGCAATGCAGCAACAGTGTGCAGCTGGTCCTCCACAGCTTTTGTCCAAAGAGCTGATGAGGCAGCATTTACAGTTGTAGGATGAGGGCAGGTTCTGAGTTTTGTTCCACATCTGGTAACTTGCATGCTAGGCATGTGTAAGGGATGTCTCTGTCCAGTGTAGGCTCGGGGGGACAGGACAAGTCCCTCACTGAAACCCACCGACACCCGTTGGCATTGCTCAATGCAAAAGTGGAGCCTCTGTCCCAGCCTGAACAAGTACAGCATGTTAGAGGCAGGAGACCGGCTACTCTTAAAAATCCTACACACGCAGGAGTTTGGAAGTGAAAATGCCTACAGCTGGGGTGCGGAAGGGGACATCCATCCTGCCTATGGTGCGCTGCCGGCAAGGCCATCCACCTGGGACACTGAGCTCGCTGTCCATGCAGTCCATGCACCAGCCGCTCTGCCAGCAGGGACCACCAGCACGCACTGTCCTGCAGCGCCAGGGTGGACACCACCACTACCTACAAGGTTGCTGCGTCACCTCTTAGGGCCACCCAAATTTCACTGCAAGCAACGCACAGTGAGGCAGCCAGAGTCACAGTGTGGGCAGGCATGAGAAGTGCCAGGCTTGGGCATCTTCTCACAGCTGCCCACTGACTCCTGTAGAGCCACAGACAAATGTCTCCACTGTTTGAGTGTCAGACAATGTCTTTCACTGGAGGCTTTATTCTGTCATCTTTATGGGTGGTAAAGAGCTGAAGGGGGAAATATTTCTCCCCTGCTAGGAATTATTAATGCCTTCCTTTATGAAATGAGAAAGGCATGTATGAGCAAACCACAAGCTAGATGGGCAGATCAGGGGACTGCCGGTCTGGCGAGGTGCCATCTCCTGTTTTGCTATGAGGTTTCAAGGGGGACCTCCAGTAGTTTCTTGCATCCTCAGTTTTTGTTCCCTATTTGGAATAGGCCATCTGGGTAAGGGCAGCAACTGTACTTCTTTCAGGCAATGAGCTCTTCCAAGCAGTGAAGAAGGAGCTACTGACACATGGCGTGTCCAGAAATCATGTCAAGTAATTGTCTACAGGAACGTAGAGCTGAGGCTAATATCACCCTGCTTTTAGAAAACTGGATGTCTGTAAATACTATATGCACATATTATATATATTACATGCACATATCTATTTGCAAAAAGTGTAAAGATGCACCATAGAGTAACAGTTGGGAATACTTAAAGCTGTTGTGTTTTATTTTTTAAGCATTCTTCTTCCCTAGGAAAAACCGAACCAAAGGACAAAAAAAGTCCCTCAAAAAAGAACAAGAAGGAAACTACATATCCAAGAGCAGGATGGGTTTTTTATTAGACTAGAAGAGACAGCAGACTACAGCTGTGTCTCGAATTTATGACTAGTTACTTTTTTTCTTAACACTCTTCGCCCAATTATCCTGATCTTTTTAAATAAAGACCTACCGATCCACAGGTGTTCAGTAAAATATTCCATGAATTAATTGCAGGGGGATTTGTCAAATGTTTTGAAATGCTCAGAGAGGGAAAAATTGTGTACTGAAGCAAAGGAGTAACATTCTATGCTGTGACCCAGACTTCTAAGAACAAAAATCCTGATGGAAAGAAATATCAGACAGAGATGAGACCCTAAATAACCTGAGTGCAAGTACTAAGGAAGTGAAAAGCATACCAGAGATTGCTTTAAAAAATACACCAAGCACCAAACAAACCCAAGAGCAAATCTGTCTGTGATTCTTCTCTAGGAAGGGTACTGTACTTTATGCCTGTAAATCCCATGTAAAACTCAAAGAAAAAAGACCACTCCCACCCTTCCAAAATGCACGCCAGCCCTAATGGACATCTACAGTCCGTGAGGGATACCTGTCCTTTGTTTCGCCAGTTGCTCAATTCTGGCAAGTACATTTGGGTACTTCATTGTGTATTATCTAAGATTTTGTTATGGGAAGAAATCAGTGGATCCAGCAACACTGTGCAACCCCCAGAGGAGCCAGTCAGTACAGTCCTATGATTTTGTGTCTCCCATGGCCTGGTTATGTTTTTCAGCCTTCTCTTCCTCAGACCCTTGCTTGTGAAATGTTGAAATGATGCTATCCTCCTCAAAGGGCTTTTGTGCGAGAAAGACATTGAACAGATAGTACCGCGCCCACGCCTTTTGGTAACTGAGATATTGTATGCATGCAAAATAGGCAGCAGTGCTGCACAGCAGGGAAGTTGTCAATGAAGACCACATGGCAGAAGGACTGACTTCTGGGTTTCTCCACTGCTCCTGGATTCCTTAAACAGGAGAGAGGAATGGGATTAAAAAGAAAATGGAGTCTTGTGTTATTTGCAGGTTTCCTAATATGGGTATCACACTTCCAGTTGTCAGCATTTTAGAGAACAGCAATATTAGAAAATAACTTAGAAAAATTAAAAATAAATGATGGTGACACCAAGAATAATAAAAAAGTCAAATGTTTTTGTGCTCCTGCTAGATGAAATGCAGCGAATTGAGATTTAACAAAAAGTAACAAAGATAAGAATATAAGTCACAAAAACCAGCAGGTACTCCAATAAGAGAAACCTTGCAGCATGAGGTGATGGCTGCAACAAAAAAAACCCCACACCAAACAAACAGGAAAAGCTAAGGAACGGGTGACAAGAAGTCTACACAAGAGCTTGAGGTAAATAATAGAAATTTCTTTCGAAAATACAAAGGAGAAGAGGTCAACAAAGGATTCACTAAGGTCTCCCAGAGACAGAAGAGCAGAGACCAGATGCCAGAAGAGGTAGGCATTACAGAAAAATTAGATGAACTTTTTGCTTCACTGTTCATGAGGAAGGAGGAGGAACTGTTGCCAGAGAAATGCACTTTCCTGAGTGAGAAAAATGAAACACAAAAAAGAGCTGAAGGTCAAACAATACAAAGTGATAAAGTAATTAGATTCTTAGAATGTTTCTGAGACTCTGGGGCTGAACAGGTCCCATCCCGCTCATTAGCAGGAACACGGCCAGGAGCCCCTTAAACTGAGTCAGTTTGGATTTACTGAAGGTAGATCATTCCTGATCAAACTGATTCCTTTCTATGATGAAAAAACCGGGTTTGTGGACAAGGGCAAGTCAGTGGGCATCACTTCCGTCAACTTTAGCAAGGCTTTTGACAGTGTCTCCAACAGCATTCTTGTATCTGAGTTCAGATGCTATGATCTGGATGGGTGGACGACCGGGTGGGTAAAAATTTGTTGCAGGGCTGGGCTGAGAGGAGGGTGATCGATGGGTTGTGTGCTACCCGGGGTCAGACTGGGACTGACTGGCTTTACAGCGATGGTGCTGGGGAGTCCTGGCAGACAGCACCCTGCCTGTGTGTCAGGAGTGTGCCCTGGCAGCAGAGGCAGCTGACATCATCCTGGGCTGTGCTACAGGGAGCTTGAGGGAAGGGATTATCCTCCCACTCAACACTTGTTGGACCACATCTAGACACTGTGTCCTTTTGAGCCCCTCAGTACAGGAAAGGCATTGAGAAAATGGAGAAAAAAAATGTTAGGAGCTGGAGCACTAGATTTTTTCAACCTGGAGAAGAGGTGGCTTCAGGTGGACCTGATAGCAGCCTTCTAGGACCTATATGGAGGACATCAAAAAGATGACCAAAATCTTCACAGCGATGCATGATGGGAGGATGAGAGACACAGGGCATAAATTGGAAAAAGAAACATTCAAACTGGGTATCAGGAAAAACTTTTTCCCCATGAGGACAGTCAGATATTGGAGCAGGTTACCCAGAGAACTTGTGTAGTCTCCCTCCTGGGAAATTTTCAAGACTAAACTGAATAAAGCCCTGAGCAACCTGATCTGATCTCACATCTAGCCTTTCTTTGAGCTGGGTTTGCACCAGAGACCTCCTGAGGTCCCTTTCATCCTGAACTATCTTGCAAGCCCACTATCTGTGGGGTTCAAAGAGGAGCCAGTTGAGAAAAGAGCAAAGGAAGGCCCCATTAGACCTTGGAAACTTAGACATGCTAAAGAATAAACCCCTCGAGAGTCTCTGGCAAGAGAAATAGCAGCAATGCCAATTACAGCCAAGATTAGGAACAGAGATTAACCAGCAAGAGAGTCAAAAAGGAGCATATAGGAGCAAGGGTAGAGTCTACAGTTCAAGGCAGAAAAGTTGCTTCCACCACCGCTGTCCTTGGCTTGCTGTGCAGATTTGGAGAAGTTTCAGAGACAGTTCTACAGCTATTCCCTGTCTGGCTGATGTTAAAATATGGACAACCAACAACCCAGGCACGGGAGTGCCTACCAAAGCAGGGGCAGCTTTCCCGGAGCCAAGGGCATGATGGTGATGACTGTGTTGAAGATACACAGATATGTCCACAGGTATGTTCTCTTCAGCAGAGACCTATGGTCAAGGCCTGGACCTGTCTGAGAACAATTTTCCTACCTGTGGAGAAACAACCCAGAGAACCTCACCAGCAGGAGCAGCCACCAGAGCAGGAACCACTCAGAAAACTTCCACTATTTTTACCAGAGTTTTCTTTATCCTGGGTTAGATGCCTGTTTTCCATGAAGGGCTAGTAAATGGAAACACACCAACTCTGCCTGTGGAAATCCCCAGGAAAAGGCAGGGAAAAGTATCCTAGAAGAACTACTGATTTTCTGTCACTTTTCTATGAGAGACTGGGCTAGGTAGACTTTTTCCTGTTATCTTTTGTAATCTTTTTTCCCAAATGATTTTTGATTTACATCCATAAAATGGGGGAGAAAACCTTTATTCCAGTAATGCAGGGACTTTGTCAGACTGTATTCACAATAATAAGGGGCTGTTGGTTCTTCAGATAAATGCAGATCACGAAAAAACATGTGTCCTTCTGCTTGTAAATAATTACAATTTAAAATGCCATAAAAAAAAGTCAATAAACCCATTCCCAGGAGATCAGCAAATAGCATTGTCCAAAGATTATAACCCAAGAATGGGGTCATTCTCAACAGATAGCTGTCTCATTTCCCTTTCAAAGAAACAGCCATATATCACACAGCAACTCATCACAAAAGTGTAATAAAAAATACACATTTATTAACCTGCAGAAAGGAAACGGGAAGGGATAAAACATGCTGATGAAACAAAAATAAGTCAGCCTCGCCAAGACAGGAGGTTGCAAGGAGCTCCAAATGGACTAAACCAAACTAGGTAATTGGACAGTAGTATACTAGGTGGAACTCAGCCTAGAGATGGTTTGCGGGAAACAGTTTAAAACTTCTTGTAAACATTTATGGGCTCTGAATAAGTTGTAACCTCCAAGGAAAAAGATAAAGACATTATCGTGGACAGGTCAATGAAGACATGTATTTAATGTGCAGTGGCAATAAAAAAAAAAAAAAGAAAAGCTGGGGGATATTGAGCACGGAACAGACAGAGAATAACCACAGAATCACAGAATGTTCGGGGTTGGAAGGAACCTCTGGAGATCATCGAGTCCAACCCCCCTCCCAAAGCAGGGTCACCTAGAGCAGGTTGCACAGGACCTCATCCAGTTGGGTTTTCTCCAGAGAAGGAGAATCCAACAACCTCCCTGGGCAGCCTGTTCCAGTTCTCTGTCACCCTCAAAGTAAAGAAGTTCTTCCTTGTGTTCAGCTGGAACTTCTTATGCTTCAGTTTGTGCCCATTGCCTCTTGTCCTGTCGCTGGGCACCACTGAAGAGAGTCTGGCCTCATCCTCCTGACACCCACCCTTAAGATATTTTAGGCATTTATAAGGTCCCCTCTCATCCTTCTCTTCTCCAGGCTGAACAAGTCCAGCTCCCTCAGCCTTTCCTTGTAAGAGAGATGCTCCACTCCCCTCATCATCTTCGTAGTCCTCCGCTGGACTCTCTCCAGTAGTTCCTCATCTTTCTTGAACTGGGGAGCCCAGAACTGGATGCAGTACTCCAGATGGGGCCTCCCTAGGGCAGTGTAGAGGGGAAGGAGAACCTCCCTCAACCTGCTTGCCACACTCGTCCTAATGCATCCCAGGATCCCATTAGCTTTCTTGGCAGCCAGGGCACACTGCTGGCTCATGGTCAGCTCCTCTGTGCAGGTGCAGGACCTCCCCCCCAAGGTGCAGGACCCTCCACTTGCCCTTGTTGAACTTCATTAAGTCCCTCTCCACTCAACTCTCCAGCCTGTCCAGGTCTCGCTGAATGGCAGCACAGCCTTCTGGTGTATCCAACACTCCTCCCAGTTTGGTGTCATCAGCAAACTTGCTCAGGGTGCACTCTGTCCCTTCATCCAGATCATTGATGAAGTAGTTGAAGAAGACTGGGCCCAGCACTGACCCCTAGGGGGGACACCACTAGTTACAGGCCTCCAACTAGACTCTGTGTCGCTGATGACAACCCTCTGAGTTCTGCCATTCAGCCAGTTCTCAATCCACCTCACTGACCACTCATCTAGCCCACACTTCCTGAGCTTTCCAATGAGGATGTTATAGGAGACAGTGTCAAAAGCCTTGCTGAAGTCGGTGGACAACATCCACGGCTCTCCCCTCATCTACCAAGCTGGTCACGCCATCATAGAAGGCTATCAGATTGGTCAGGCATGAATTCCCCTTTGTGAATCCAAGCTGACTACTCCTGATAACATTCTTTTTCTCCACTTGCTTAGAGATGATGTCCAGAAAGACCTGTTCCATCACCTTTCTAGGGACGGAGGTGAGGCTGACTGGCCTGTAGTTTCCTGTGTCCTCCTTTTTCCCTGTTTGAAGACTGGAGATATAATACAGAGAACATTGGAATCAATGAGACATCCTCAGCCTTGCCAAGTCAATAGACATTTATGTTGTATGACACCTCTCCTGTCGCAAGCTAATTGCAGAATTAAGTAATAACAAGGGGAGATAAATTTGATTCTCTGTTCAAAAACTGAGTAAAGAGCAAACAGTTGAAATGAAGTCTGGATGAGGGCTGCAGTCCTTCAGGACTGATGAAGAATTTCTGCCTAGAGGAGACCAGAGACAGAGGAGCAGAAGACCAAGAAAGCAAAGAAAAATAAAGGCCTGCTCTGACTGTTGAACAGGAAGCAGTGTGAGTAGATGGCTAAGTTTGTTTGTGGGTAGACATTGCCATATGTAGCAAAAAGTCTATATATAATGGATTATCAGAGGTTAGCCCGAGGGCAATGATAGTCACTGGATAAGTGGTTGCAGGGGTGGACCTCAAGTGAGGCAGCCAGGGTTCAGAGTCAGCTGTTTCAACTTTCTGTGCCCATTTATCACAACCCCATTTTCACCTGTTTTTTCCCCTTTGGCTATATAGTTTGTAGGTTACAAACTATTTCTTTATGTTTTCTGTATGTTTGTGTAGAATGAGAAAACCACAGGGTATTAACTGTGAAACAAACACGCAGAAGAATGCTGACAGGCTCAGAGCCAGATAGCGGAACATCTGATATGTCAAGGCCATGTCAAATGTATGGAGTTTTACAGTGATTAGTAATAGGGTAGATTTGCAGACTCAAAAGGAGGAAAAGAGTGCAAGAATACTGCTGAGATAACAAACAGTACAACTGATGGAAAGCCTGAGTTAAGGAGGCCTTAAGAAATTGAGGTAAAAGTAGCTAGACCTCAGAAGAATGAAGTCAAAGTGATGACACTGAGTCCTACTGGAGTGGTTCAGATTCACACTTTTAAAGGTGGAAAGGAATTGCTATCCGCATTGTACAGATAAAGAAAATAGGAAAAGAGGAGTTAAAGATCATCCACAAAGTCGTGGACATGGGGGAATCAAACTCAACTTTGCAGTGACCTATCAAGAGACTACGCTGCAGCAAAGTCACTGAAATGTTCTACTATGAGAAATGCCGTTAATGTGCTCTGAAAGTTTCCAGTTAGAGGTGAGATACAAAGAGTGAAAAGGTGAGTAAGAAAAAAAAATATGTCCTGAAAATGGCATTATCTTGGGTCATCTCATTTCAAAGAAGCTGTAGCAGAAACAGAACTGATCAAGAAAGAGTAAGTAGGTTGAACTGGCACTGCTCAGCTTTTGGGTTGTAACCCCGAGAAAGGGTACAAATGTCAGTGCAAGAGGGAAGCTGAAGGAGAACTGGCACTGTAATATGTCGGCAGCTTAACTCCAGTCTAAGGCTCACTCACCCTTTGCCTACACACCCTGTCTTCGAGGTCAGGTATTCACTGCCAATTTCTCAAAGCACACACTTGGGTCCACTATATAATCCTGGCATTAGTATCATGGATATATAATTTATTCTCACATGCAGACTAAATTTAAATGTGCCAGGAACTTTTTTTTTTTAGTTATTTTAAGTAAGGAATTTCAGTCTGAAAAGGCTGCATGGAAATAAACTAGAGAAAAGAACAGCATAGGTAGACTTCTGAAAGGAAAAATAAATCAGATATGGAAGGTGGATTTATTTTGTACCTTTTAATAATTGAAAAAATACTGAAAAACTAAAAAGGAAAATCTCTTTACTGAGCAAAAAACTATTTTAAATTGAGAACTGGATCCAAAAATAGCCCACAGTTTTTATTTAATGAAATCTGTCTTTTGAGAGAGTCAAATAAGGGGTGACAAAGTGGAGAAGAAGAGTGAGTGTTGTTTCTTAAAGAAAGAAGCTCCAGTCTAAATTTGACTCTGTGTAACACAGAGATGACCTCCTCTCTTATAAAGAGGTGAATAAGTAAAAAAAAAAAAAAACAAAAGCAAACCTCTTAAGTAAACACTCGTCATTGTTTACTTACATCTACCTTCCTGTAAAAAGTGAGAAAAGGCAGAGGGTAGAAACTGAAATAAGGTGATTTTTTTCATCTTGCTTAAAAAAAAAAACTTTAAAAATTTAATTTTGAAAATTAAGAATGGCATAAAATAATTTGAGGTGATACTATTTGATCAAAGAGAAAGTGTCAATTTGGTCACAGCTGTGCAGGTCGCTGTCTGGGACAAGAGTTGAGGAAAGACACTCATGACCCTTTTCCTAGTCATACTCACATTTGTACAAAAAAGTGGTAAAGCACTATGTGGTAGAACCCAGAAATTTCAGAAAACTGAACTGGAAACCATGTCCTCCCTACAGGGCCCTCTGCTTCTGTGTTTAAAGCCTATTCCTGGCTTTCAGCGCTGTCACAGCTTCCACCTCAGTGCTCCCTCATCTTAGCACTTCCCAAAGTAATACAGGAGACTAGACTAATTTAACCTGAAACCATCATGCAGCTATAAAATCTGTATTATTCTCAAGGTGGTAAATTCTTTTCATTCACTGTCCTGATGATACTTTGGGGACAAAAGTGAATCTGGACTGTAATAAAATATTTCTAAACACTTTTTTTCCATATATAGCTATTCTGAGTAGACACCACAGCCAGGTGTTACAGGACAGAGCAGTGCTTGAACAGTCATGGCCTCTAATCACCTGCAAGTCAGTTTGACTTGCTCAGCAACTAAAGGTCCTTTGCTTGTCTTGCTGATGTTGCTTTGCTGTGGTACTGATGTCGAATGGCTCTTTTTTTTTTGCTATATCAAAGCCAAGAAGCTTCCTTCAGCAGAACTCCACCATCCTCCTCTGCTGTCTGAAGGCACTATCCTCACTGGTACTGGTACCATTTAAATATGAGGGCTCAGGCTTTTTTTCTACTTTTCTTCCACCTCACTGTCTGTGATCTCCCGTTATATGTAACTGTTGGGGCAAACTTGCTCATTGACTCCTCCTTCAAGGTCTTGCTTTTTCACCTGAAAGACGTTTCTTAGATACGTTTCTTTAAAATATTGGGAGGTTGAGGAAATACCTTTATGCTTCATGAAGTAAGTGAAAAACCCATGGCTACGCCAATGAAAGGAGGACCCAGCAGCTCTCCTCAAATTCATGTTCATCTCCCAGAACAATGTAATGCTGCAAGAGGCCCCTTCCATCTAGGCAGAGCAGTGTGCTCAGAGCCCTCCATGCAGACCGTCCACAGGTGGGAAACGGGGCAGTCAGCAGCACCGAAGGCAGGCAGGACACTTGGGACGTATTGCTCTGCTTTATCAGCCTCCAGCATGGCTGTTGACTCCCTGACCCAGAGATGCAAAGCCATGGCAGGCCCACAGTTCACTATATCCACCCTCTGGAGTACACCAGCTAGGTCCACTTTCCACACCAGCTGTGCACCAGCAGGACCAACATCTCCTTCAGGTTCCATGCAATGTACCTGAAACCCTAAGACAGAATTAATTTTTTTTTTTTCTCAGAGATGCACAGTGGGACCTGTACCGAAGCCACCAAAGCTCCACTTTACAGTGTGAAGAGGAAAGCGTGGGTTGCCTCCCTTGCACCACAGCACAAGAGCACCTGGTACATTTCCCAGTGAAGAGTCCATTATCCAACTTCACATACGTCACTACCTGTTGTCATGGCTGACTTGCTATCTTCCATATTCAGAGAAGTCAGTCAGTCACAGAAAGAGCACTCAGGTCCTCCATTTGTTTTCAAAAGAAGTTTCGGGTAACTGAACTCCTTCAGATGCTATTGACTGACAATATCTATCTTACCTTCATATTGAAAAAGTTATGTCTCTTCCCAAGCCTTCCTTAAACAGCTGCCTCATATCATAGAATCACAGACTCACAGTCACAGAATGGTAGGGGTTGGAAGGGACCTCTGTGGGTCATCTAGTCCAACCCCCCTGCCGAAGCATGGTCACCTACAGCAGGCTGTAGAGGACCTTGTCCAGGCGGGTCTTGAATATCTCCAGAGAAGGAGACTCCACAACCTCCCTGGGCAGCCTGTTCCAGTGCTCCGTCACCCTC
>Ga0065711_1001394_pt1 | contig 54297 bp, 31 predicted proteins | sample Hoacrofraction12_FD_59098 | JGI IMG/M metagenome (GOLD analysis project Ga0065711, IMG submission 59098) | Hoatzin crop microbial communities from Cojedes, Venezuela - Epithelial fraction 12 v2 (version 2) | ecosystem: Host-associated > Birds > Digestive system > Esophagus > Crop | place...
GGGACTGGAGCAGCTCTCCTACGAGGAGAGGCTGAGGGAGCTGGGCTTGTTCAGCCTGGAGAAGAGAAGGCTGAGAGGGGACCTTAGAAATGCTTATAAATACCTGCAGGGTGGGTGTCAGGAGGATGGGGCCAGACTCTGTTCAGTGGTGCCCAGCGACAGGACAAGGGGCAACGGGCACAAACTGAAGCCTGGGAAGGTCCAGCTGAATATGAGGAAGAACTTCTTCCCTCTGAGGGTGATGGAGCCCTGGCCCAGGCTGCCCAGAGGGGCTGTGGAGTCTCCTTCTCTGGAGATATCCAAACCCCGCCTGGACGCGGTGCTGTGCAGCCTGCTCTGGGTGACCCTGCTTTGGCAGGGGGTTGGACTGAGTGACCCACAGAGGGCCCTTCCAACCCCTGCCATGCTGGGATTCTGTGTGGTATTTATATATTTATTTATACATTCTTTTCCTCTAAAGCCTGAAAGAGCTTTAAAGCCTTTCCCCTCTGCAGAACACACACATTCCTGCAGCAATGCAATTCCCTTTGCCATTTCCTAACAGGCTTAAAGTGTTAAGTTCTGCTCCCATGAGACACTGGTGTAAGCAGGCCCCAGGGCTTTCATAAACCCGCTGCTGTTGGGTCGGAAGGGTGAAGGGGAGCGATCCGGGGCGATGCCCCTCCCGACACACGTGAGCTGGGGGTGGTGAAGAGCAGCCTGAGAAGCCCAACAGCGAGTACCCCCGTGGGAGGGCGATGGAAGCACCGGGACGCGAGTGGGAACCCCCTCAGCACCAAGCAGCGGGACTCAGGGAGGAGGGGGCACGGAGCTGGGGGCCAGTCCAGGCTGGCTGCTGCTGGGGTGCCGGCAAAGCTGCCACGAGTTTTGGGTTCGTGGGTCAGCAATTCCAAACCTCCCAGCGCAGAGGCTCATTTTGAGCTGTGCTTTGGGTGCTAAGCAAATTGTACTCATAAATCTTAAGGACACAACCTGCCCAAACTTGCCCAAAAAGTCACACCGACAGAAACATTTACAATACGGTCATGAGGTTTATGCAGGCTGCTACAAATTGCACTGGTCTGGACATTCTGTTGTCCTCAAGCAACCCGGATTCCTGCAAAGCTCTGCCCGCTTCAGCCCCCAGCACAGAAAGAAGAGCGTTTGATGAGGACACAGCACCCACCGCGCCGTAGGGCTTGCTGCAGCTCTGAGCTGTGAGAGAGGACAAGCGTCCCCGTGTGCTACTTGCCTTCCTCGAACAAATCGCCATCCCTCACAGTCTGATTCCTGCAATGCCCCAGCAAGCCCTCAACAAACCCAGTCGAAAGTGGGAATCTCCCGCATGACACTTCACTGCAAACTCAACGAGAAGGAGGAATTGATGGAAGAGCAAAGGGACAGTACAACATGAGACATGGCATGTTTCTGTGGTAAGATCCAATTTGAACCTAACACAGGCTGTGAGAGCTCATCATTCTTGAAAAGTTACTTTCAAACAAAGGATCTGTTTGTGAACTAAGGCACCTTGCAAGAATCGTGACCACTAAAACAAGACCAACGCCATCACACAATTTACACCGGTAAATATGGGCCAGGAGCTGTCAGACTGTCAGCTGCTGGCTCCACAGTGGCCTCAGACCAGCCCTACACGTCTTGCTTCTTGTCTTTTTATTTGCAAGACAATGATAGCACTTATCGCTCCCATAAATCACGTACAGGCCTATGGCTGACAACTGGTATATAAAGACTGGAGACTTGTTAACAGTCACTGAAGTTATGTCAACAAACAACCCCGCAAATTCATTCTGTTCTTGCTGTGGGTGTATTCATTTAGCTAATGAATATCAGTGTGTGGGATTAACCAGCCAAACCTGTAGCCAGTGAGAAATGAATGCTATGCAGGGTGTGCATCCCTCTCAGCAATCCGTGACTAATGCTTGTTTCTACTAGCATTCATGCTTTTCATAAACTCCAGAATAATGAGCTCCAGTTTGCTCAGGGGACCTCATTTTTCTAAATTCAATAGTCTGGAGGTTGTGGCTCTGCAGGTGGCTGCAAAGGACAAACAAAAAAAACTGGGAGAATCTTGACTTTTGCTGTGTTGAACCTACATGCACATCCCCGTTGCAAACACGAGGAGGGGCTGTTGTTTGCAGTTGAGAGTTCCCAGGGCTGTCTGCCATGGCCAAGGGAAACGTTTACTACAGCTGTAGTACGTTACGTGCTGCTGATTTTAATTGCTTTTCAAAATGTGGAGACAACTGTGATATTTGGAAGAGACGGGCGAGCTGCACTAAGCTCTGTTCTGCAGCAGCTCTAGTTCACACTGAGCTGTGCAGGCTTCTCTGCAACATTTTGCCACTACCCTGGGGAGTGGGGAAGGAAAAGAAGTATCTCAGGCATGCCCTACCCAGCGAAGAAGCGAGCCTGATTAGCTCTTTAAATCGACAGAGGCCTATGTCCTTTCTTATAAGATCCTACAGTAAAAGCAGCTAGCTATAGCTACAGAGCTGTGCAGCTACTACATTGAGCCTTGTTGTGAGTAAAAGCAACGCTAAACAACAGATTTGGCAGAAGTTATTTGGTCCAATTGACAACTGTCTTGGGAATTAGTGGCTTGGTACTTGTGTTAGAAATGGGTAGCCAGCCACGCACCTTGGCTGAGGGCTCAGAGGGCTTCCTGACATCCTCCAGTTCCAGGCTGATGTCCATCTGGAGGCTGTTCCCTAAAGGTTTCAGACCCCTGTCCCAGCTGGTGATGTATGAAGGACATTCATTGCTTCCTTCCGCTAGGCAATCGGTATTCTGGGATTTTGACTCACCTAGAAGTGGGTTGGAAGCGCAGCGGGGGTGCTGATTACAGCTGGGTGCTCTTGAGCGGTGGGAAGTGGTGCAGTTTGCTTCATCCAGCCCCTTGGAATCCAAGTGCGTAGGCTTCTTCCTGGGGCTTGTGTGGAGTCCCAGCCGCAAAGGTGGAGCGCGTTTCTCACTAGCAAGAGATGAGCCAAATGAGAAGGACATATCAGAGGGTTCGGAAGCTTTGCCTCAGTAAAGCTGTACTGCACAGATCCCACAGCCAGCTTTTTTTTGCAGCTGTGAGCACTAAAATCAGAAAAAAACATCAGCAAGGCAACTAGTGGGAACCAGCAGATTCACAGAGCAATGGAGCAAAGCTACTGCTCTCATCCTGTCACTCCCAGATAACCGGGTGCTTTACAGTGAGACTGGAGTAAACACAATTTTCAATCATGGGTCCCAGTATCTATTCCTCCCTGAGAGCCAAGGTGTGACTTCTCTGTAGGCAAGTTGCTTAGCTCAAACTGCTGCACCAGAAGTCAAGTGTCTATTCAGAAGCACAAGTGGGTCACAAATACAGATTGATTTTCAGAAATGCTTGAGTTCCCAGTAATTTCAAAGCAAGCTGTGGATGTTCAGTATCTCTGGGGAACAAATAAAATAAAAAAAAATCTGTCCGCTTCCATGTGCCAAATATTAATTCCTGGAAGACTGGCCTCACGCATGCTGGCTCACCTCCTGTTTGACCTCTCTGAGACCTGTTTTCCTTCTCTGGATTATGCAAATATTAATGATATCTCTCCTTGTAATTTGGCTGAATAATAACATGTAATACTAGATGTGATTAATTGCTGTCCTCCTCAAACATCAGGAATAGGCAAATCACTAATTTCACCAGTTCTAAAGATCTTGGCTTTTGAACTGTTTGATTTTGACAAACAGCTTGTACCGAGAAACACGGAACACTTGCAGTTACACCTTGCTGAGACTCCAGCCGACGCCATAGCCCTACTGACACGAGTGTTCGCTGCGAATAAGCAGGCATTTTGGGCTTCTTTGCATAAACAGCTAGACGTAGGTCTGAACAAGCAGGGACAAGTCCATGCCGGCCACCTTCACCATCCAGTCCTGGGCGCCGGTGCAAGCTGGGATGGTGCAAGCTCTGCCTGCACCTCCCCTGCCCCAGGGTTTAGCTGCTCGTGCTCCAGGTCTGGGCTGATAGTGCTCAGCTGTTGTCTGGGTTCAGGCTGGGGAGCCTGCGCCTGCCCAGCTTTTTGCCCTAGTCTCTTCTCGCAAAGGGATCAGAGATGCAAGAAAAAGGTTTCCTGATCTTTTTTTCGTCTTGGACAAACAAATATATTTGACTGCTTTGGGTGAGCAGAAGCCCCTTCATACTTCTATGCCTATGATGACCTAGCTTAAACTTTATTTGTGTTTAGATGGGAAGTTTTCCCAGCAGCTCAGCTCTTAGAAGGCAGCTGCCTAGCATGAACTATGTCTGGGAAATACACAACAAAACTTCCTGCAATCAAAGATGGAGACTGCTGGGTGGTTTCAGCACACGTACACACCACCGGCTCCTGGCCACACGCAGCTAGCTGCTGTGCTGTGCAGGGCTGTAGAGGTGTAGCGTGTACAACCCCTGCCTCAGCGAGACTGTCCGAGTCAGCCTGAACCAAACCCACCTTGCCCATGGCACCAGTAGGGCTCGGGGTGATAACACGCCGCCCTGGCATCCGGGCCGTGGTGGATGCTCCAGCGGACAGAGCGATGCCAATAAACACCAACCAACATCCACCTTGGGTCATCCCACCCCAGTGAAACACGCTCAGGAGAGAAAGCAAAGTTATAACTCCTGTTGTAGGCAATGCAGTGCATTATACACAATCTAGAGGAGCAAAGACAGGTGGAAAATCCTCTTTGCCAGCTCAGTAAGGAGACACTCGGCATCACTATACTGCATAGAGAGAAGATAAAACCCCAATCTGCTACCAGCTAACCATTTAGACATAGCAGCGTTACTTCACTTCGCTTGTACTTTCTGAGGGAAGGCACTGGAGCTTCTGTTTGTCTTGTGTTTGTACAGTAATTAGCACAACGGGGCTTTGATCCGTAACCAATGTCCCTACAGCTGTTCAATGGCCGAGGCATTTAAGAGGTGTCAGAAAACTGCCCAGTGCAACTGGTAAATAACCTCACTGGTTGTCACAGGGCAGACTAGGGACTGGATAGGACAGAGACCGTAACTTGGCAAGAAAGGCAGAAGCACAATGATAGGATAGTTTTGTGCTGTGCCTACACCCTATGTAATGTGAATTAAAAAAAAGAAAGCTTTTGAATGGTTGCTCTGTTTTAAAAAGCAGACATTAATCATTGTATTAACCTAAAGGGAGAATGATGGAATCCAGAATGAGCTTTGTTTTTCCAAGTAGTTTAACTTTAAAACAAGCTAGTCACTTTTTTTGGGTAAATACAGTAGCCAAGAATCAAAACTTTACAGTATTAATGGTGTAACCCAAAGCAAAAAATATGTTATTTCAGGCCCATGCATACTTGTAATACACTGAAATAATCTTGGCTGTTGCATGATGATTGATTGCTGGGATTTTCCATATTATTAGTTTTACTCTGATTTACTGATTTTCTATATTTATACTTTTATATCACATTTTGGTGTTTCTGAGGCTAAACATTTTGTTTCCAGTGTCTTCTCTAACTGCTCATAGCTGAATGATGTGACTGATTAGAGATGGATTACACTGCATGGGGTATTTCCATTATGTCTTTAGCCCATGCCTAATAGCACTGTTTTTCTTACTACAAAATATTTTAGTTTCCTTGAAGAAGTCCGGTGACAGAGATGAAAACAAAGATTAAATGACCCAAACACAGTGCTCAAAAGCAAACACACAAGAACCTCAATATTAAGGACTTAATTTGCCAGAGAACAAATATTAAGAATACCAGATGGAGGGGACATGCTGAGCCTCGGATTTTGTCCCTAGTTATTGAAGGAAGCCATTTCATAAAATCCTTGTTCTTGAAATGACTGGTTTTCTCTGTGAAGCAGTGACGGGCTGTTTGCCTCGTTTCATCATTTGGGAAGGCGCTCCAGACCAATGGCTGTGATCGTCAGAGAGCTCCTTTCGATTTCCAGCCCACACTACTCACAACCGGCGGACACTGGCTGTACAGTCTGTTCCAGGGGTTCCCCTAAGTGACATTACTTGCGTAAATAGCTTCTGCCATGTAAACGCCAATGGAGCATGTACATCTTTTCCATCCCGTCATCTTTGTGACCTAAATAATCCTTCAAATCTCTTCCAACAGTAGTATACCCTCCACTCAGTCGGTGCCAAGCCCCTACAAACTCACCTATGCATACCCTCATTTACCACTTTTTGTTTCCTTGGATCCTCTGTTCTCGCCTCTGTATTTTTTAGCTTTTTGCCTGAGTAAACACTCCGTATGGTGTTAGCAGAGTCACCAGCTATGTGCAAAAGCAGGCAGGAAGCCTCCTCCCAGCCTTTAGCTGGACGCGAGGCCTTTGTCCTCCCGTCGCAGTTGAGCAACTGCAGACGACATGGCACATGAACAGTGTCCAGCTGGGGCAGAGACCTTCAGCTCAACAGATTGATGCTTGTTGAGCCTGACAGACAGAGAAATGGTTGCTAACATTTCTGACTATTAGCAGAATTTGCAGTTATCTGCATTGAAAGATCATGTTTTAAGATGATGATTCAGGGAATTAATTTTAATAGATTTGGTTGGCACTGAAAATAAATAACATCTCTACAAAACATTGCAAGAATCAAAAGGACAGACAAACCTTAAATTAGTGAGCTGGACATGTTAAATAACCTGACAGTAACGTAGGTGCTTACAGCCAACGTGTGAGTCAGTGGCAGAGCTGGTAGTAAAACTCAGCTTTGCAACTCGTGAATCAAGGGTCCCCCCAAGGCATACAAGTGGCTTCTACAGTAAAGCAGCTTATGTGCGTTTGCAGGGTGAGAGAAGAGATGGGAAACGGTGCCGATCACCGAACTCTCAGACACCAGCCAGGTCAAAAGGCAGGATGCCAAACTGGGCATATCAAATCCTTTCATCTATGATGACACTCCTGTAAGCACGTGAAATGTGTAGCTGTCTTAGCAGATTCTGTAACGGACTAGAGCTCTCGTTATCCAACCAACTTGAGTAGGTCTGTCATTTGTAACTAGCTATCTGTGAATTTCCCAGCTGATCAAAAGCAATTTTTTTATTAGCTCCGCAGCATTCCCTTATCCTTGCCTTAGCCTGAAGAAAAGGAAAACCCCACACTGACACATGGGAGAGCAGGAAAACAGGCACAACGGAAAGCACAGCATTGCTTAATGAATTGGGAAAGGAATGAGAATACCTGTTTCTTAGCTTTCTGTTTACAAGGTCCTTTCTCCAGCACTCGGCCTCAAGTTGAGCCAGGGGAGGTTTCGATTGGATATTAGGAAAAATTTCTTTACCGAAAGAGTGGTCAGGCATTGGACCAGGCTGCCCAGGGCAGTGGTGGAGTCACCATCCCTGGAGGTGTTCAAAAAACGTGTAGATGTGGCACTTTGGGATATGGTTTAGCAGGCATGGTGGTACTGGGTGGACGGTTGGACTTGGTGATCTTAGAGGTCTTTTCCAACCTGTGATTCTGTGATTCACTACTCAGAGAGCATGCATTTGCCCTGCTTTTCTGATTACTGGGCACCAAGTAACCAAGGAGTAGATTCAAGCAGGAAGCTGAGGAGGGTAACTTCTCATGTCCACTGTGTGTATATGAGTAGGATCCATGTCCCCCAGTTTTGTCTAAAGTTACAGTGTCACTTTTAGGTACAAGCTAACTTTACTTAAACCAGATTTGAAATGACTGAATCTGTTTACACTTGAAGCTGCAGCAGCTTCATTAAACAGATTCAGCATTCAGCTAAACCTCTGTAAACTGTACCTCTCTGCTTACTGACCTTCTCAGATACACATATCCTGCAATGAAGTAAAGCACCATAAATGTAAAATGATTGAACACAGTGAATATGCTCTTTGCATATCCATGTCCTAAGGCACTTTCTGCCTTAGGAAATGAAAAAAAGAACTGAAAAATAACCTCACAATTCATTACACGTTAAAGAATTTCAGTGACTCACTTGTTTTAAGAGTACGATCCGCGGACGTTTGGTCAAATAGGTAGGTATTCCTCCTCAAAGGCTGATACGGTATGAAAAATTACTTAATCACACTACAGTAGCTTCTGAATGCAACTCCTGTTTCGGCAGCCCACAGCCTTTCTTTAGTTCTATAGGAACAGCCTAACCCTCACCACAAACAAATACAAGGACCGAGAACAGGTGTCAGGATAAATTTGTTAAATAAATAAAATTGTAAGTAGCTGATCAGTTGAGCACAGAGATTGTGGTTTGTCTAGAGTCACTTACTCAAGCCTCTGTCAGTAATGAAACTGGAATGCAATATCGCATAGTGTGTGAATCAGCGCTGTCAAACACGTTCACCTTGACACTGACAGCTGTACAAAGGTGCTAGCCTGCAGCCAGAGTTTCTCAGGTTCCATGGAAGACAAGGAATCATTCCTTGGTTTTCTCATTAGAGGTATCCTTCCTCTGTAACATTCAAGGCCAAATTTCAATTATTTCAGACACACTTAAGCACAAAGAGTGTTGTTGTGGCTGAGTCCTGTTTCCTTACAATTCCATTAACAGTTTTCAGGAAGAGATTTGGGTCAAATTATTTGCATCACCATCTTTCTTCCCAGCTGAGTAGAACGTGGGAGTAGACCTGGTCTTCTGGTTTGGAGCTCAGATATAGATGGCACGTTACCAGGTATTCAGCATATTATGATATACTGCTACTCTGTGTTCATGAAGCCCCAAACAGAAGAATGTACTTGCAATAATACATCTGTGCCTCCCTGCTGGCAAAAACCTAGCTCCTTGCAGGTTAAACACTGCTTCAGGGAGGAAGGAGATAAGCCATCCTATAAAGGAAGCCTTTCATCAGCAATAAATACAATGAAGGAAAGTAAGATCATCCTGTTGGAAAGCAGTGTGAAAGGAAACATGGGACCATTTCCTCCTAAAACCACACACTCACCCTGCTATTCATTCCCAGGGCAATTATTTAGCTGCAGCTGCTCAGACTGACATTATCAATCACATTACAAGGTGAGATCAACTCCCACTGTTCTTTGTAGGACTCATGCAGAAACTTGATGGGAACAAAACCAAAGGCAAAGATGTTTGATAAGTCAGGAGAGAGTTTCCAAAGATGTACCTGCATTTTGCGGCTTTTTTCCCAGCTGTACTCATGCCACAGACAACAGAAATCTATGCAAGCAAGGTATGGCCACTTTACCTATTATTTCTGTGAGTGATGCTGGAGAACTGAGCGGGAAATGCACTGAGAATTGGGAGAAGGAAAGGCCATCTGCCTGTGTAATAAGAATGCTGCCTGACCCAATCACTCCAATGGCTGCAGAGGTGAAAATGCCCCAGGGACGGAAGGACACTGAATAACTTCGGGTTTGGCAAATTCACCTCCTTAACGTTGTTGGTTGCCAAGAAAATTCATTCTGACTCACAAGCAGCTATATGTATTGTTCCACGAAAGGATACAAATATGTGTAGTACTTGCATCGATGGCCCTTAAAAGCAGTTAAAAATTTCCAGCACTTTTAGTAGATTTTCCTGGCATTTTTAGTAGATTTCTGTCTGGCCTGAAGACTAGCTCTGGCTTGCAGAGGAGACCTCTTTAGGCTCTCGGAATGCCCTTTGTCCAAAAAGACCTGGTGGGTGGCCTGCCTGGGAACAAGAGAGCAAAAGCACGGAAGCGGAGGTGACCTGGTAATGTGTCAGCAAGGAGTGGCAGGCCTGAAAAAGACAATGCGGAGCCAAAATGGGATAGAGGCGTGTAATCAAAGGCTATTTCGCTAAAACAGTTCTGCCCTGCAGAGCTCTTTTTTTTTTTTTTTATCCTGTGTAGCAGGAACCCTGAGGAAACACCGCCTGACCTTCCCAGGGACTGATGCTGGGTGACTGACAGTACTGTTGACACAACTGCCAGGTTATTTCATCACAAAATGTAGCCCCTTAATTGCTAAATTTAGTTCTTGATTATTACAGAGAATGGCTGGCTCTAAAGATCTGCACATGTGTTTGTCAAAAAGACTTACGAAGGGAACAAAACCAAACCTTAGCAGCGTGGATGTTCAGACTCTCCTCTGTTAAAAACACCTTTGGCTTTGCCCATCTAAAACATCTTCCATCTCAGACAGTGGCATGCTCTTCTCATAGTCCGTAGCCAAACTGCACAGCATGTCTAGGTGGTAAGTCAGCTTTAGAGTCCACTAAGTGGATATGGACAGTGAGAAACTGAAAAATTCTGACTTACCTAAAGCAACAAAACAAGACGTGAGCAAACAATTTGGATCTAGATCATAACGTTTTCCTACTTTGCTTCATGCTACTTTTTTAGGTTAACTAGTAGAACTCTTCAACTCTGCCTCCAGAAACAAACCCCTGCATTCCATATGTGTAGGACCTTCCCATTCTACACTGGCCAGGCTGGAAATCAGAGGCTTTGTGCCATTAACAAAAAAAATCAAACTGTTATTTTTCGAAAAAATTGTCTGCATGTCACAAGTTTCTGTTTCCACTAGTTTCGTGCTTTAGACAAAATTTTAAAATCACACCCAGTGAGGATCTGTCGACCTTGCATCTGATAACTTATCAACGTCCCTGGAGTCCATGCTCCAGCTGTAGATGTCTGTCTACACAAGGACTCGAGCATGCTAACAGTATTTGAAAGGGAGACGAGATAAATGGCCAAGACGCACCATAAATGGCCAAGAGACACTGATATAAAGCAGGGATCAAAGAGGTATCTGCATCCCTCAAAAGCTGGAACAGAGAAAAGACTGAAGAGCCCTTTTCTCTTAGAGGCAGGGACACCAGGGCAGGACTGCCTGGATTTGGAGCCCAGAAATGTTGCCGCTCTTTGTAAGTAAAGGAGCTCAGCCTAATTTTTTGCTGAGAATTCACTGCTTGTTTTAATGTCCCCACAAACCATTTGGCAGCAGCACAAAGGTTTCTACAGACAGCTGTGGGATATTACTGAGCACTTCATGCTCCCAGCAATGCAGTAATTCCCTAACCACTGTACAATTAAGGGCTTTGTTGAGGCCCAGTAACGTATTTGTGCATTTGAAGTGCTGCACCTTGTTTCACAGGTCAAACTGACACGCACTGAGAAAAAAGCCTGATTTCTAGCCAGACTTTTATCTGCAAAGGTGGATTCTTTAGCAGTGCTTCAGAGCTGCTGGAGGTGTAGTCTGTCCCCAGCCTGGCCCACTGGTCCCCCCCTTGGAACATCACCATTCTCTGGGTTTGCTTTTAGTCACCGTTAAAGCCCCGGTGCTTCGGCTTGGCTCTCTGGAGATAGGAGCAGCTAAACATTGAGCCTTTTGTTCTCATCGCCTGGTGAAAAGAGGACGAAATTCCCAAGTGGATGATTCTATCTTACTTGATCATCGTTTATAATTTCTTCCTTTGTTTCCTGTCATGGGTTTCCCTGGGAAAGAAACAAAGACGCTTTCCCTGCTCGGTGTGTGATTTCTCTGCCCTTCTGCTGACAAGCCGAATGGTGGGTGCTGACTGGTGATAATATTACACTCTATGCGAGAGGCAAAGGGGAAATGACCTGTCAACACTCATATAATAAAACTTGCAACCGCCACATTTCACTGCTGATGACTTATTTGTATTTCTGTTTTTTCAGAGACTTTTTCTCCCTGGAAAAGCCTAAAGAAATTTTAAAGTACATTCAGGAATCAAAGGCTGATTCTACCAACTTTTTGTCATGCAGGTGCTTCATGAAAATCTGCACTAAAATCATGGGAATGACTCATACGAATGTCTGCAGAGGCAAGCGCCGTTCTTCTATTTGAAGTACATTTAACTGAGTGTACCACATGCGTTGTCTGCGAGATGGGAGGTTATATCTATAAAACAGCCATGAAGAGAGCTGATAAAAATTTTAAACAACTTGAGTGACAAGCACAGCTCACCTTCAGATGCCTAACTTTTTGTTATATGTGCCATTTTGTGTTTCATGTCCCAGCAACATAAACATATGAGAACTACCTCAGATGTTATCAATCCTCTGCATTTTTCCCTTTCATCACTATCTGCTCCCTTCATGTTCAGGTATTACAGCAGATTTAAGGAATTCTGGCTCAAATTTCAGTATATGTAGACAGAAAAATACAATACTGTCTAAAAGGATTTTAGATGATTTTTCCAAAAATCTCCACATATAGAAAAAAATAGAAAAAAGGAAAAAGTAGTCAGCGACTAGCATGTTAAATAAAACTCACAAGGCAATATAGTAGAGAAGCAATATTCTGGGCAAGTATGGGCATTCCAACCTGCTGGTATAGTAGAAACTATAGACTGAGTTTTCTACAGTGACTAAAATCCCTTGAGGCTTAATTTAACCTGCTTTTCTTAAGGAAGTATGTTCAATGTAGGTTTTGGCAACATTTTATTTTTCACACATGATGAATTAACCAGCAAAACATCCTGCCCTTTCTCACACAGATGAAATAAACTGTATGATTTTCCATGAGAAGTTTTCTCTTCAATAGAAGATTTTTAAAAAAAGAGAGAAAAAACAAAACACAGAGCAAACCCCAAGCTAATCTCCATTGAAAACATGATGTTTGGTAGAACATTCGTTCTTCTTGGAACTGAAATGAGATACCAACTTCTAAAAGGTTTTTGGGGTGGGATTTTGCATATCTATTGTATCTGCAATTTAGGGTGTTTTTAATAACCAGAAGTGCCCCCACGGACTAGGATGACTTAAAAACTTCCGTCACTCACTACTCCATGTCTTTCTGGCCTGTTAAGGAGGTTGGGTAAGAAAGGCAATGGGGTGCAGCTCATGGCACTCCCAGAAAACATTTCTGATTCTCTCATGGATGCTCTGCACAATGTCAGGCAAGTCAGCGTCAACCTGCTGCAAAATTTAACTCTGGATTGGGTTTATGCATCACCTTGCCATCTATAAAATAAAAAGAGTGTCTTTTTAAAACAGCAAGTCTTCAGGGCAGTGCAGGTGTCTTAGCAAGCATTTGTAAATTTCCTGGCAGGTTGGAAGCCTGATTTCAGCACTGGCCTCCAGGCAAAACCTTAAAGGGAATGCAAGAGCTAATAATAAACTTTGCTGCAGCTTCCCTGTGAAGCACTTCGGTGCCATCCGTGATCATTATCCGTCTCTCTCGTCTGCTTGATGGACACTGCATTGCTTGCAAAGTGCTAAGAGTTAGAACTGGCCATGGCAGTTTCACACACCCGTACGAAAAAAGTAAAAGATTTCAAGTAATTGATTGCAAAACAGATGTCAACGGCCGGTGATCAAGCCCCACACATCTCCAGTGGAACAGTGCTATGGGATATGCAGTTGTTAACGGAATTTTTGAAGACTTGTTGAGAACAGGAGAGGCAGGAGGTGAAATTTTGCTTCCATGTGAGTAGTGACACTTGGATAAGTGGGGCCTGCTTCAGTGCAAAGGAAGATCCTAAGCACTTAATAGAATAATTTGCATGCTGGCCTTTTATTGCTTTGTCCTTCTTCTGTGACTCCTGTCCTCCAGATGCATAAGTAATAAGTAAGTTTTTCTGGGTCCTTGTACCATCAAAAAACCACAGCTCCCTTCCAAACACGTTGTTTGCAAGTGGTCAGGCAGAGCGAAGCTGGAAGAACAATGATGGCTGGAACTGTAGGCTGAAAACACCTTCGAAACATGGTTGAACCCAGAAAGAAGAGAAGACCTGAGGGCTGTCATTCAAATAGCTAGATGTGGAGAGGTCTGAAAGGAAAGGCTATAGATATGGCTAGTCCTGAGTAATAGCTGGTTTAAAATGCATATTTCTGCCATACAGAAGAATTTTATTTTGTCTTCTATGTCTATAATATTGCTTTGTCTAACTTCAGAAGGGGTGGATAGAGTAATTCTGGTGTGAGATGGTGTATACAAGATCTGCTGGTGTTCCAGTTTAAAATCAACGTGCTATATTATTTTCAATTATCTGTATATAAAGCCAGTCTTCATATTCTCTGCCACCCACCTTTAAAACAGGTACAGCATATCCTCTTAAGCACATGGAATGAAGAACTGTTGAGTACATAATGATCTCAACATGACTGTACTTGTAGCAGCAAAACCAGTTTCTACAGGGAGATGGACATTCTGTGGGTGCTGCCATTGAATATTGTAATTTTCATGTGATTGCTAACATAGGAGCCTCCCCACCCTCTGGCAGCTTGCTGAAAACAGATGTCACAAGATACTCAGACACTTAGTTGATTTTTTACTTCTATTTCCAGATATGTCCCCTAGTTCAAGTCTGGGCCAAAGGATAACAAAAAAGATGCGTTTTCAGATTTAGGAAATTAGTATGCTTTATCTTCCACAATGGAAGCTGCTTTGTGTGTGAGTTGTTCATGCAGCTCACTGATCAGGCACTGGAAATATCAGGCACTAATTAATTCTTCTTCTCTTTTGGTGACAGTCCCACCTACAAGCTGTGATGGTCATGCCTTTTCTGAGGTCACTGAAAGAGCAAGCTTTGCTATGTGAGCCGTCACTGATGGCAGGATCGTATCAACACACACGCTCATGTCGCTGCACATTTCTGCTTCTTCCTTTAAGATTTGAAAGTGCTAACAAGAAGCTGGAGTGCTGTGCCCTAGCCAAGAGTATATAAACTCCAAAGAGTTCAGGTTCTAAACAGGAAAGAAAAAGTAAAGAAAGTAGTGGGCGAAACAAAGCACCAGTAGCCCAGTCTGATAGAAGAGAATCAATCTGAAGAGACATTAAAGGTCAGTTTTGAGAGGTACACACGCACAGCAAGACCACAGGTAGCTAGACTAGTTACATCCTTGAAGTGCTCGGTGAAAGCGAGTTACCTGCGGGTAGGGTCAAGTTCCGTAACACAGTTCCTCTACATCCATAACTGGAGGCCAGATCTGAGGCAGGTTAAAACAGAACACATCTCTTGCAGCTGTGAGAAACAGAAGCTTAATACAGTAACCAGCTTTGGAGATCACCATTTGGTGCTGACTGGCTTATTGTGTATAGCAAATACTCTGGCTGGCTAACTGTCTCCAGCTGCATTAAGCTACATGTCTTGCAGGACACAACCATCCTCTTTCTGGAGAAGACCCAGCATCTTTTCTCCTTAAGCTTTAGCAAGCTGCAGTTTTATTTTCAGAAAACATCTGGGCCCATGTGTATTACTGCATTGTTGCTCTGGGCTAGCTAGGCAAATCAATATACAATCCAAAGGCAGACCAGCAGAAGTCTATTTTCTGGCTATTTTGATGTGTTTTGAGCTCAAGTAAGAATCATCCCAGGTTCAAGATGGAAAATTCTAAGTACTCTGGAATCCCTTGAAACTCTCAGCTTCCAACTATCTGTATTCCTTGTCCTATTAATTCTTGTATCTTCTTATCGCTCCTCCTTGCCTCCCTAACATCCTACAGAAATGGGATATTAGCTCCAGCCACAGCTTTACAACTGTGGGTGAGCCTGACTGCCCTGACACCTTGCAAGAAGTCAGTGGGAGAGTCTGACTGTATCTTTCCACCAGGCTCTGCTATCTCTGTACCACACCACCCATCAGCTCTCTTTCCCAGGGTGGCACCGACTGACTTGCCTTATATTTAGCTACTGCAAGTCTCATGATGTTTCAGAATGTCCTCAGGTAAACTTACTAACTCTTCTGTCAAACCCATGAGTCAAGCCAGACAGCTTCTGCTGTCTCACATGCTAAAAAGAAGGTTGTCCTCAACAGTCTTTTCTGATCAGAAAATTCTGTGTGTTAGATGAGACAACCACACCTACCTTAACACGTCTGCTCATTGGAACTTTTCTCAACTAAATAGCTGATAAGCCTCCAATAACCAAAGGAAAGAAACAGATGTTCCCAGACAGCTGCAATACTCTACATTGCAAAGAGAAGGTGGATTATAAGGCCTCTTCTTTAGCTAGATCTCAGGACACAGGACAGACAGCCTAAAAGTCAGAATTTAACTTCCCATTGCTAGGGTGTCTTCCAGAGACAGCCAAAGCTGGAAGAAGAGCTAGAGCCCCAACAGGTTGCCAAGATGTACCAGGAAAGAAGGTGGGATTTCGTCAAGTCTCTATGATGTTACCATTGTCTTCTCTCCCCACAACCCTGTAAATCTCAGTTCTCTTCACAGAGATACAGGTAAAGATTGTGAGTAACTACTCTTGGAAGTGCTGGCTTCCATGACAGTAGAGTTTGGATGTTGCCAGGATCGAAGATCAGCTTGGCCAAATAGACGGAGCAATGTGGGCATCTACGAGAGATCTGCTAAAAGGCACCTGCAGCTGGGGAAGAGTTAACATTCAGTAGGAAACAAAACCATGAAGAGTAGTGTAAAACAGTAAGATACGACACAGAAGGTGGACTTCCTCTCTCCTGAATGAGGATCCCAGCTCGTTTGTTGTTTTCCCTTCAGCCATACCTTGCCTGCTTGTGTGATCTTTTCACACGGCTGAGAAGGAGGCGGGCTTTCATGAAAGGCAGGGTGCATGGGGTGCAGTAGATGGGAGAAATGTGGTGAACTGTCTGTGGAGCAAGACAGATGGGTCAGCCCGCTTGTGACCCCTCTCTCCCCACGTACTCCTTAGGGAGCTGGCTGCTGTGTCTCCATCCAAAGCCAGCTTGCAAAGGCCAGGATGAGCAGCCTTCTGCAAACCACCGTCCTGTTTCGTGTGTGCGTCACTGAGCTCTGCTTTCGTCACAGCACACTTTCTTTCCAAAGAGCTCTCAGTCCCTCCAGTCCCAAGCAGAGACAATAACCTGCACTCTCCTCTGCTCACGCTCTGGGGATGTCTCCAGATTCACGAACCTCTTCAGCCTCCACAGAGAGCCTCTGAGGAGTCCTCCCTCAAAGTTCACACTGCCTATTTAGTTGTTAACTCCTTGTCCTGGTTTCAGCTCAGAGAGGATTAATTTTCTTTCTGGTAGCTGGTGTAGCGCGGTGTTTTGGATTTGGGATGAGAATAACGTTGATAACACGCTGATGTTTTTAGTCGGTGCTAGGCAGTCACGGGCTTTTCAGCTTCTCGTGCTGCCAGGTGGACGGGAAGCTGGGAGGGGACGCAGCTGGGGCAGCTGACCCTCGCTGACCACAGGGGTATTCCATACCGTGTGATCACGCTCAGCGCATAAAGTGGAGGGGGGAAGAAGAAGGAAGCGGGGGACATTCGGAGTGATGGTGTTTGTCTTCCCAAGTAATCATTAGGCGTGATGGAGCCCTGCTTTCCTGGAGATGGCTGAATACCTGCCTGCTGATGGGGAGCAGTGAATGAATTCCTTATTTTGCCTTGCTTGAGTGAGCAGCTTTTGCTTTACCTATTAAACTGTCTTTATCTCAACCCATGAGTTTTCTCACTTTCACCTTTCCGATTCTCTCCCTCATCCCACCAGTGGGGAGTGAGCGAGCGGCTGTCCTGTGCTTGGCTGCCAGATGGGGTTAAACCAGAACACTCCTCTCACGGGGATGCGGGGCATGTCTGCATTACTACCTGCTCGCTATTTTATTATTTGTTTTCCTGTTTTGCTCATAACTTTCAAAACGGTTTCTGAAAGATTTGGCATCTCTGTTCCCTGCCTACCTTAATGGGGACTTTGAGTTGTGATGATCAAACGGGCAAAAACCCCCGCGTAAGACCCAGGCATGTTTTCACAATCCGTCTGCCTGCCTGACGGGGGTGTTGGGAAACATCTCAGTTACAGTGTGCGCATGTGATCTGTCAGGGCAAACAACTCCCCAGCTTTCTCTCATGTGTTAATAGGTCTACTATAACTGTAAAAGGGAAAAAGCTCAACAGGAAAGGCAGCCATGACCAGTTCCTTCCTTAGACAGTCTCATTGACTTCAGCGCCGCCTCTCTGAGCCACCAAAGGCGATGAGGAAGGGAATTCAGGGGAAGTAAGCTGCAGCAACGAGCTGCACAGTACACGCACAACCTACACGTTGCAGAACGAGACATAGGCCCAGGCAAGTCCGAGCATCACTCAGCAAGTGGGTGTTGCCAAAGTCCAAAAGCAAATTGTCAATAACACAGTGTAACAACAACAAATCTTTTCAAGCTCACTTTTCTACTAATTTTTTTTCCAAGTCAGGAAAAAAAGTGTGTCCCATCTGTACACTCTCACTTTCTCTCTAGGAAAAATAAGTCTACAAAGCCACAGATTAGGTACAAAATTCAGCCCATCGATATCTATAGTTTCTCCTACCGACAGACAATGGATGGGTGTCTGCAGTTTTGTGCTGGTTTTAGCCAGCTGCCAGAGAACAGCCCTACAATGAAGAATGGGCTTCCGCGTTGCAATTCGCAAAGGCACCTGAGAGACTCAGGCTCTTCCTTTTATTTCAGACTCCAGGAGAGCTCAATGCAGGAGCACGCACTTGTGAGAGCAGCTGCTGGGAATGTGGCCCTTTGCCCCTCGTGTTCTGAGCTGCTGTCCTGAATTCTCAACTGAAATTCAAGACCAGACATCTAGAGAACTAAGGGTTCATTCAGATTCTGCTGCTGATTCCCTTCGCAACCTTGAGAAGTGCCGTGCCATCCCTCCCACCAATGTCTGCACCCCTAACGTGGGAAATATATACATTTCCTAATGACAAGGGAGGTGGGATTGAGTTAATGAGTCTGTGAAACACTGTGTGAAAAAATCAAGTATGCAGGGCACTTTCAGAAACAGAGCATACAATTGCTACAGTCTCTATAATAGACTGGCAATCATCAAAAACTTAACACAGCAACTTGGGTTAAAGGAGAATATGGATTTTAGTCAAGAAAGAAAAACCTGTACAAATCATTTGCCAAATATTTGCGGACTGACTTTAAGACTTACTTAAATGAAGGCTCCACTGGGCACCCTTGGACAAAGCTGATGTCTTAAGGTAGAGCTAACCATACATTAAGGTATTTCAGAAAAGGGGAGGCAGCTCTAGTGGTGTTGGCATTCCCTTGGAAACTTCTAAAAGGCATACAGAGAGATTTACATTATTTTTCCTGAGAAAAGTGGGTTTTTTCTCTGTACAGGAGCTAGCTCACTGCTGGACACTCATACACACAGAGTTCTGCGTGTCTCAATTGATTAACTGTCTATTAAAGATTTCTGAATCATAATTTCTATCCGATACTATTACAGGGCTCTCCAAAGCCATATTTTTTATAGTCTTACAGCTATGGGACAACTGGTGTGTATTCATGAGTTACTTGGTACAGCCGAGTGCCCTCTAGCTTGCTAGCGTCCTCCATCAGGAGTCTGAAACTAAAACACTCTGAGTCCCTGATTTCAGTTTTGTTTCCTTCTCTAAAGGGCATGAAAATAGAAACAAGACTTCAGTGGCATTGAAAGTGTCTCTTGACCACCTGGCGATGACCACCAGTAGTCTTGCTGATACTTGGAACCAGAGTTCCCCTCTGCTTCAAAGAACCTGAGCTTTACTGAACTAAAACACAGTCCCAAAGACTGAGGCTTTGAGCTTGCCTGGACATACTCCTATATACGGTGCACCTGTAAAGGAAATAAATCTCATTCAGATTTGCAAACCCAGGAGTAAGGACTCTGCATAGTTATTTGCTTAGCTAATCCAGCCAAAGGAAAAATTTGCCTAGAAGGAACATGTCAGCAGTTTGCTGAGCAAGCGCTGCTTGTGTTCCAGATGAATTTCCAGCCTTTTCCTGGTTAAATCCCTGACAAATACTCCATAGGCTAACTTCAGTTTGTAGAACAGGTTCTGACTATGATGGTGCATCATTAATCCAGTTGTTAGATAGATTCCCAGCTCTATGTCAGAGCTGAGAACATTCAGTACGTAATAGGACTTTCCTCTTCTGAAAGTTTGGTGTTTATTTGACCAGGAAACAATCATTAAAGGTCACTTTCATAAGCATGAGGAAAAAAACTTGAATCTTGTATAACTCAGGCTTATAAAATAATTTTGTGGCTGAAATCATAATGGTGCTTTGCTATTTTTGTTGCCACACGACAGATGCCAATCCAGCTGCTCCGTTCTCCGTCCAGGCGCAGCCTCCCCTCACCCAGAGCCACCAGGGCAAGACGAGACAGACAGAGGAGCTGAATATTGCAGGAAAACAATCTGCTGTGAGCCAGATACTTTGGTCCCCCAAGTCTGTGTAGCACCACGTGAATGAGAGGTATCTAGAGACTGCCTGTGTACAAGAAGCGTGTAAAGTTGCAGAAGCAGCTCTGACCTCTCCTGCACTGGAATCATTCCTTTCTGCATATAAAAAGAAACAGGGAATGAGTCAGAAATGGGGAGGGAGAATATGGGAAAAGGAGAGTCATGTTTCAGACCAGGAAAAGGACGGGGATGGAACACAGCTCTGTAGACCGGAGCAGTTAGCCCAGCTGTCCCTGTCACACTGCTGCACAAGCAGCACGAGCTGAAATGGTTTCCCATAGCCCAGAGCTAAAAGCCAGCAAGGTGCCCTGAAAACGTCTGAGTGAACAGCAGAATTACACCCCAAAGCTGCTGTGAAAAGGAGCAAATCCTTAACCACCGCTTGTCAGTTATCCCAGCCTGCCTCGCCCTTCCTTGCTTAGTGTGGCCTCAGGATTCTGGCAAGGAAATAAAAAAGAAGAAATCCCTTCTTCCTGTACTAACTATGAATATTGCAGCATAGCAAAAGCCGAGGTATAACCTTTTGCACTTCATTCTGCATATAAGAAAATTTATTTGCAAATGGCAAAATCTGGTTTTATTCACTCCTTGTGAACTTGGAAACGAAATCTTTGTCTAAGTGGTTTTATTCTGTCATACATTCACACTGGTTTATTATTGCAGAAGAGCAGGCAGCTGCTGAGCTGAGCACATTGGTTTGCCATCGTCTGAACAGTCACAAAGTGCTGAGTTTTGCACAAAATAACTTTTTACTTCAAAGTTTCTCAGAAGATCCAAGTTGTTTGCACAGGTTTGCTATTCCAGGGTTGCTTACAAGTGCTGAACCGTAGAAGATGTGTTTGTTATTACATGAAAGATCCCTAAGTGCTAGAGGATTGTTTGTTGTTTTGTTTGGGCTTTTTTTTGGATATGTATTTTTTTTCTCGCATGGTACCAAGTATCAATTGTATGGAAAAAAACCAACAATCAACTGAACCCCCTTTAAACCTAAGGCCTTAATTAACCCTGTGTTTCATCTCCCGACTTTCTTGTGGCAAATGTAAGAACTGTAAAACAAAGTTATGACATTTCCATTTAAACTTCTCCTAATGAAGAAAATCTCTCAATTGTCTCTCAACTGCGGGTAAATTCTGCTCTCATTTGCACTGTGTAAACAAAATAGCTCCACTTAAATAAATTCCTGTGGTATCCTGAGGAGCCATGATTTTCTACTCCATTACAAGAGCTGAGCATGATAGATCAGATGCAAATGACTGTCTTATTACTTTCCAGAAAGGCTCTCATTCTGAAAAAATGGGAGATCCAGCACCCTTCATGCACTGTTATACACACCGACAAGCACCAACTTTGTCTTCCTCATTTTTAACATCCTCCAAATAAGATGAGAAATAGAATAGGAATAGACAGATGAGAAGCTACATCCAAATGAAACAAGAAATAGAATAGGGATAGACAGATGAGAAGCTACGTTTTGGATCTTAGGAACACAGGATATACTAACAGAGGCAAGAGTTTTTACAGGAACTCTGTGCTCTGCCCTAAGGCTTTTCAATGCAATCTGGGCATTTAAATCCCCAAGATGCATATCAAAATACCACCTTTAAATAAGAAAAAAGCAGCCTAAGAATCATTTACCTCAAGGATAATTACATTAAGCAGCAAAGTTAGAACTGACATAAAAGGAGCACTCCCATGGCAAAGTTCTTGGAATTCCTTTATAAAATTTCAAAGTATTTTATTAAAGAGGATTTCAAATCGTTGCTTCGTAATGGACAGATACATGCCTGTGAAGAAGCCGTGCCTTATACCCGGACACATGCTTTCAAAGGGATATTTCAAAACTATGGATGCTGAGCTGGTCCCTTCTGGGATATGCAAAGACTATGTCTTTTTCTCACAGCAAAACTTGTCTCAGAATTTTTCTTCGGAATTGTATTCTTTCCTTTAGAAGTATTTAATCATTTTGTATTACCCAGAACTGTTATGCCTGAGGCTTTTCCATCTAAAGACGATGTTGTATTGATGTTGTATTAATGTTGTCAACAAGAAATTGCTGCCTTTATGATGTTTTCAATTACTGGACAGTTGGAATTAATTATTATGACATCTGGTTGCTCCAATCTGTGTGATTCACTGAGTTCACTGTCTAGCAATTTGGTGGTCAAGCTCTGAGCAGCTAATGTGTGAATGGGCACCACACCGTAACATTCACCCTGTGACCAGTGTTGCAGCTAAGCTCCTGCTTTTCCACTGTCTCTTCTTTCCTGCGAGCCTCTTCCTTCCGCAGGGCAGCCTCACCTCTTGTCGTGCACTCTCTCATACCGAAGCGCTGTGCAGCTGTTGGTACATCGCCTGTTCAAAGCATACATTTTCACTACACGTTTCCACATTGCTTTTTTTCATTGCGCGTTTTCACGGAGTGAAGTTTGGAATACTGTTGTCTTTCCACAGTATTTGCGAAACATGGTTCATCCAGCTCCCAGTGGGATGTGAGCTTGAATGTGAATAAACAGAATGTAACCAACCCTGTGTATCAACCTCCTGGTTTACACCAAGCTTCCACTGACTCCAAACAATTGACAAAATGTTTGCCCATCGTTTTAGAAATATTTACAAGAGCAAGTGATAGGTGAGGGCGAAAGTGACTTACAGATAAGGGTCTGCATTTAAACAGCTGCCCTAGGACACTCCCTCAGTGTACTGCAGCACTGAGAAAAGCTCTGTAGATGAATAGCTGGTTGAAGCGCAACGGTACAGCCTGCCTGACAGCCCCATCTTGCTGTGTCCGTAGCTGTCCATACCTTGGAAAACGTAAGGATAACACTGGCTGCTGTGGGTAGTGATGCGGTACTGGTCCGCAGGCTCAGGACTGTAAAGATTCTGTCACTGCTGGTGGCAGTCTCGTATGGCATCTCACTTAACTTCAGCCTGTGGAACAACTTCTGAGGACAGGCTGTGTGTTCCTGCTGGTACCCACCACCCAGGGCCACGTCCCTCATTTTGGTGCAGTGAAGCTGACAGTCAGAGTGTACCGTCTCCCCGTGGCAGGGGACAATCTGCCCCCGGTTCTACAATCCCGTGCACTACAACTAGGTCAGTGAATCACAGTGGTGACTCACTGCGGTGCCTGTTGATTATAAGCACTTCGATGGATGCCTGTTCTTGCAAAACATTGCTGCAGAGGACAGGACTTCAGGAAACATGTTTATAGGAATGTCCGTGGTTTTGAATTTGAAATGGGATTTACAAAAAAATTAACCGACATCCACAGAAAAGCAGATTCATCCCTGTCAACTCATTCTCTGGCTCTACTGACCAATGCCCAAGAGAGGAAGACAGGTCACCAGTTGAAGTTTGCAATCGTCAGTTGGCAAGACTTTGCATCATTACTTTATCATGACATGGCATTGACCTGCTGTAATACAGTATATCACGTGCTGCGTCAATCAGAACCCCGATAATGGCCACAGAGAGCAAAATTCTCACCTCAAATGCTTTAAAAAAATATTTTGCTTAAATTAATGACATCTTCAAAATACGATGTTTCGGGGGTCCTGTGATTTCCTATCTGAATCCATGGTTCAAGCCTTATTCCAATAACCAGGAAGGTAAAAAAATATAACAGAGATTCTCCACTGCTCCGATACACCAAGGAATCTTGAAGTGATATAGCAACTGCAGAAAGTCTTGCCATGATATTGTGAAATTTGGCAATACTGACAAACTGGAGAGTGACTTGCTGCTCCCTAACAGCTCATCAGAGCACCCAGCCAGGCAAGGAGACTGAGTTACTACACAGACTCCTTTGGGCCCACTTCGTGACATGGTGTCTATGTAACAACTCAAGTGTTTCCATGGTTTTACTAAACATGACCAGACTTTGAGCCTTGGAGTCAGCATGAACTCAAAATTCTTGGGCATTTTGCTTTCTTTTCTGTAACTTTCATAATTTCTGAAATTAAAATCTGGTTTTTCCCCCTTCTAGTGCTCCCTGAGTCTGTGCCATTGGGGTGGAGGTGAGAGTGCAACATTGCCGGGCAGCTAATTTTGGGAATTCTTCAAATGCTGTGTATTCAGACTAGGGAGGAAGGAGTGGCTTGCATGACTTGATTGTGACTGATTTAATTGATTAACTGACTCCTTTCCCAAAAGTGTAGTGCCTTATAACGGGGTTTGGGAGTAGAACCTCTGACTCTCCTATGCAAGTAACAACTGTGACACGTTCAGAAGGTAAAGAACAAAAAAAAGGCAATCAGCAATGCGGGGAATTAGAAACCAAATTTGGCAGAATAGTTCTGATCTGCCAGCTGCAGTCCCGACTGCAGTCCTCAAACTCTGCTAACCAAATCCTTGGGCTGTCAAACTTGTGACAGACACATCACTTCCCCTGCAGACCACTTCCACTTACTAACAGCAGGAAATTGTCTCCGAGACACGTGTTCTGCTTGGAGCGGCAGCTTTGGCAGCCTGTCGGAAGGAACACTTCCTCTTGGACCTCAGAGCTTGTCAATCTACTGCTCTGCCGTGCTGTTCTTCTCTGTTTTGACCACTGTATCTCCTTCCCGCAGCAAATAACCAGTCCTAAGATAGGTCCATCATTGTAACATTCACTTGTGGAAATCAAAAAAAAAGCCCTCCAACCCATTAAAATGCAACATACACATCCATGCTCCTTTGGAACTGCACTGAGCTTGCCTGCATTAGTCAGTAACAGGTTCTTTATTAGCATCTCCTCTACTACACTGTTACTAGGGGACTACTGCATCACGAACACGTCTGTGCGCCAGGTCTGTGGCAATGTCTGCAGAATGTGGATTCTTCTCAGTAACACACTGATGTCAGACCTACCGATGACCAGCAGTGCCTGGATGATGGCTGGGATGACAAAACCTAGGTCAAGTAAATTTGGCACATTCTCTGGGTAAACGTAACAGACTTGTACACGGGAGGAGACACAGTCCCTTAAAGGGTGCGTTCCCTCAGCCTTAGCCCAAAGCTCTTTACTAACAGTGAAATAATAAAACAATCATTTCCAAGCACCACCTACAATGCCACTCATGGCCTAATGTTACATCTGACAGCTGCATTTCTGTTACAATAGCTTGTTTTTACCGGCTGGCTATCTTGGCCAAGGTCTGATTCAAGCCATACGGAAAGGGAAAATTCTAAAAGCTCTGTAATGCTGCCAGCTCTTTCTGTAAAAAAGTGTTCTCAGGGGATGGAGAGGGGGTTCAAATATGGAGTGATTTGACCTCTTTCTCCTCATTTCTGTGGAAAGAATTGACAGCTTGTGACTAAGGGGATCAATCACACAATGGTAACAACAAGAAACAGAGAATCTCCACTATGAAAAGATGATGGGGCAATATTTGGAATGAAGTCATTGATGATCCAATGTCTGTTCTTACAAGAAAGGATGGCTGGAAAGCGACAAGTAGGTTTTTGAACAGGAGCTATGAATAAAAAACTTGAATACGGACACGAACATAAGACTTCAAAAAATCTTATCCATCCTACATTGAGCTGTTTTATTGTCTCACCTCCTGCTCTTGCTTAGCTGTCATGACTGCGACAGCAAATACGGAAGAAGGCAACAAAAATTTGCCCCAATATAAACCCTCTGCACTACATATGTTGCTTACTGCATTGTAGCCACTCTACAATAAATTACTTTTACCCTGCATGTCTGGCTGCCCTAATGTCAGTGACAGTGCTGGCACTTCTCCATCTGTTGCAGCATTAGCAGCCTGACTCCGTGCGATTTATGTTGAGGAGTTTTGACAACTTTATCCTCTAGATTTGCATAGCTGTGCAGGCAAACTGCTAAAAATAATCAAATTATTTCTGCTCTACCATGGTCAACAGGTGATAAAGATGAATTTGAGGAGACATTCCTAAAACTGCCAGGGTTACACAGTACCACGATGAAGTATAAACACTGCGGATCTTTTTTTCCCAATTAAAATACTTTAAATGCATAAGCCCCAGTTCAGAAATGCATTCAAGCAGATTTTTCATTTCCAACACATGTGCCTTACAGGCAGGTCTGAATAGGTGTGATTTCTTGAACCAAGACAATATGCATTTTAATTACACAGTGCATTCATACCATACTGCCTTGATTATCAGGCAATCTGAAATTTAAGATGATGTTCATTTTTGGAAGATCACAGATGAAAAATGAAGAAGAAATTCTTAACACTGACTTTGTTTTGCTGCTCCACAGTCCTCCTGCCCCACAGGGGATCTTGCCCAGTCCTGTCCGTAGTCCCACAGCACTGCTTCCCCTCCCCTTCCCCCCAGGCTCCCCAGAGCCGGTTGATCCAGCTCTCTCTGCCACCCTGCAGCTCCCCAGAGCTCCAGACTGAGACGGTGCTAACAGAACAGAGGTAAGGCAACAGGGTCCCCCTGACTGGATAATAATGACTGAAGAAGGTCAGGCTATTTATATCCCTCACTATCCTCTCCAACAGGGATTATAAACTCAATGTCTTCACAGGAATGGGAACAGGCTAAGCAGTTTCCCCCTAGTACTCTCTCCATATATTTTCCATTTCATCCTGCGTGGCTGCTAGGTATTTAGCAGTACCTCGCTAGTCACATAATTATGGACTGCACAACAAGGGGCTTCAGCTAACACGCTGAGCTACTGGAGTAGTATCGGCTCCTAAGGACATCTCGTTTGGGTTCACTGCAGTATTCTGCTCCCATGTCAGCCTAAAGCCTGCTACCAAGAGCCAACACAGCTTTGTCAAGCTCAAAGCATGTCATGCCATGTTTCCTTCTTGGTGCAGGAGACCTCCCTACCTCTCAAAGAGGGAAGAGGTCTGTCTCCAGGACAATCCCATATGATATTCTCATAGGAAAACTAGGGAAATACAGTCCAGATGGACACTGCTATGGGCTGGTCCTACTATATGAAAAATCATATACACAGTAGTTATCTGTGTTTTGATGGCAAATGGAGAACCCATCTGAGTCAGTTCCCACAGGCCTGGCACTAGCCAACGTTTTCATTAATGATTTGGATGACATATTGGAGATTACAGCTATAATATCTGTCACAGTGCAAAACTGGGGGGAACTGCAAACACTCTGCAGAGCAGGACAAAATTTCAAAATTATTTTGATTAGGATAAGAGAAAGTTCAAACGCAGTAAGGTGAAATTCAAGTACGAGGAGGGAAAACTACCACCCCTGAGAAGGAAGAATGAGAGCACACAAATTCAAAATGAAGAATGATTGCTTACTAGCCAAAGAGCAGTGAAGCATTTGCGCACTGAATAGGGATCAATAATGTGACAGCTACAAAAAAAGTAAATCTCAGCTTGATCTAAATTATCAGTTTAGTTGTGGATTAGAGAACTGAGGTGAAAATTCCATGCTTCTGAGTGCTAGTGAAGAGGTATTGCTTTAAAGACAAACACAATAAAGATGTAGGCAAACTGGACAAAGTCCAAAGAAGGGCAACATGAATGATAAATCAAGTGGAAAACATGCCCTAAAAAGAACGGTTGAAGAAACTGGGGTGATAAGAGTCTGGAAAGGAGACAGCTATGAAGGACCATTAGGAAACACAAAGGTAAAAGGCTTCTAATACACAAAAGGATGCTGTAAGAAGAATAGTGATGAACTCTTCTCCATCTTTGGCAGCAGGAAAACAAGAAGTAAGTATACAGTGCAGAAGCTGAGGGTTAGTACAAACACTGCAATACTACAGAAAAAGCTCTTAAAGAAGTTAGCTGGGGAGGTGTTAAGTCCCATTCACCAGAGATTTTAACACGAATGTGTCTCAGAAATTTGCACCTGTTTATACCTGTTTATAAGTAATACTCCCTCAGTGAGGAGGCTACATGACCTCTCAAGTTCCCTTTCATCTTCACATTTCTGGGATCATTTGAGTCTCATAGGAAAATACAAGCACAGAAGTATGATGACTTCCCTGACCTGGGGCAGACTAGAAAGAGCCAAGAGAGAACACAGATCATGAGACTTTGGATTCTCTGCTGCAAGCAATACCTCTTCTCCCCACTACGTACACAGCACTAAGCACTGAGCAAATCCCGAAACTCTCAGGGAAATTCCCAGCTTTTTATACACCATACATTGAGTGCTCAGACTGGTACTGTAATGTTACTGAACATAAGATGAACTGTGGGACAGTTATGGCAGTAATTCTAAATAGTATCACATTTTTACAGGGATTATGGATAGAGAATGTGAGGTTGCCTTTGTCTGCCAAGGACACCCATTGCTTTGCAGTACTTGTAGACCTGTGAAAGAATAAGTGAGCCCTCTGTGTCAACATTCATAACTCAGTCTGCCTACCATGAAGAGAAGAGCCGTGGCAGCAGTGACAACCGGGAGCTGTGCCTAAATTCCGCTTTGGGTATGGAGGCAGCTCTTTGCCCTCCTTTTCTCGGTCATCAGTAGCACAGGCTCTGCAGGCTGGCCTGCATGGTAGACGAGGAGCAGATTTCTTATCCTGGCACACTACATGTTCTCCAGAGCAAACCAGAGAAACCTGTTTTTTGGGTTTTATTTTAATTGCTGCTGAGTTGATATGGGTCAGGGTTTCATTGGGTGGGGTTTTAAAAACTAGTTTGTCCTTAACCCAGGACTACTCAATATTTTCAAAACAGCAAGAAGGGTGGAGTAGAGATTATCATTATTTAACCTGCAGGGCTCAAGTACTGGTGAACACCAGTTTACAACTTAAGGCAATTTTGGCAAACTAGAAAAACAATTAGGAAAAAAAAAGAGTGCGAATATTTTTTTGGCAAATACAAGAAAATGAGCTTCAATGAGAAGATGGCACTGGCTGGGATACTACTGTCGTGGCAGCAGTTCTGCGGGAGCAGATCTCAGCTTTATAATCGTTCACAGTCTGAAGATGAGTCAACAGCATCGTGCTGCTGGGAAAAATGCAGGCGTTCTACTGAAGTATCTACACTGGCGTACAGCCTCTACAACACGTGGAATAATCCTGCTTCTCTACCCGCTTAGGCACTCCTAAAGCCTCAGCTGAAACACAGGGTGCAGTCTGGGGTGCCCAGGAAGGACACGGAGCAGTAAGAGACAGGAGACCAACTGATGCCTTCAGGGGTTCAGGCAACACTGCCCGTGAGCAGAGACCAGACATGCTGCACCAGCCACCGAAAAAGGCAGGAGAGGGGATGCAACAGCGGTCTTAAAGTACATGAGGAGCATAGAAATAAAAAGTTTAAATGCCTGTGGTGGACAGGACAAGAACTAATGGATTTCAGTTGCAGTGACTGTAATCCAAGTTTTCATCAGAATAAATTGACGAGGAGCATACGTTGTTGCTATTCTCATAGGTTTTTTAAAGCAGGTGAAGCAATGTCATAGATAGAGTGAGCCTGCTTTCGGACAGAGGGATGAACCTGAGGTTCCTTCAAATATGATTTGTTTTATAATGTAATGAAAGAAAGAGTAACACAGGACATTGTACTGTAGATGGCTCATTCCTGAGATTAAGACTAAAAGAAAACAAACCTACAAAAGTGATGTACAACCCTCTGCCTCTCAGATGACTTCCTTCTCACAAGACCATGCGGATGTGAATGTTATCAATTCCTGTTATGATATGCAGAAACATAAAAATACTAACATGGGAAAAAAGAACCTCAAGCAAATCATTCTCTTCCTCTATAATCTTTGACACAAGTTCCTTCTGTCCAAAAAAAAATTCTCTGATTTATGCCTATTATGGAAATGGAGAAGTGTTTGACACTCTAACTGCAAATCTTTCTAACAAACATTACTTCTTCCAGAAATTAATTCCTTGCCTAACTTTATAATCCATTACACAGCCCGAAGCCTCTGTGAGACACGCTGCCTTCAGACATCTAGGAAACAGTGAGTCTTTTCAGCTCGCTATGACTGCAGGTTTATCTAATGACCCTATGCCTCAGCCCCTACTTCCTGGGAATACTGCAAGGTTAGAACCATGACTGTCAAAGAAAAGTCACTAGATAGATACATTACAATATACTTAAAACAGTCTTTTCCTTGCCAACACATCAAAAAACAGGGAACGGGCTAGATCGTGCCTTGGCTGGAATGCATATCAGCTGCTCCTATTACACACAGCTTTTTAAATTAACAATACCTTAGCAGCATTTTATTTTGGTTTTATTGGGAAGATGCCTCCAGTAGTCATAGAATCTCAAAAGGATCTGAAAACCAGGAAAAGCACCACTCCTCACTTTCATTTAGTAAAAACAGCTCTATGATTGCTAAAAGAACTTCAATAACTTGCATAAGGTAAGAGATATTTAGAGTCAATAAACATGTTTTCCACATGAGAACATCTGAAATTAAAGATACATTTTCACAGCTGGAAGTATTACTATAATGAACATCCTTATGGGAGCATTTCTATGTTGACGGAGGATTCAAAATTAGAAAAAAATTAAGTATATATAAATCTCATCCGGACTCAGGGTTCAGGATACTGGGATCAAGGTGTTGAACCTCCTTTACCGATTATAATCCTGCAAAGAACAGGCTGCAGAAGAGAAGGAATCGGACATTCCCACCCTCTGCTAAGCAACCAGCTTTACACAGTGCAAGCACTACAAGGAGTAGAAGAACTTGGACTCTGACGTGGAGCGTGGACTGTAATCCTGCAGCCAGGGAGCTCTTGGGTGCTCGGCCAGACAAGAGAGACCACCAGCGTGGACAGAGCTTCTACCGCCTAGAAAAATCTGTCTGAAAAGACAGTTATCCTTCACTCAGTGTGATGAAGACAGTTGCAAGGCATGAAACACTGGCGTGGTAACACGACAACTTTTGCTGCCTTTCTGCCTCTGAAATAACCACTCTGAATGAACTTTCCAGTTCGCCTCTTCAGATCAACCGAAGTTTGTTAACATACAAGACATTTCAAACATACGCTATGTTCTTAAATGTAAGGATATGAACAGACAAATTGCCAAACAGGAATGGTTTTCTAAACAAGGCCTCCAAAGTAATAAAACAGAGAAAACCAGAGATGGTTACAGAGGACAGACCCAGCAACCTCAAGTTCTGAAAACAGCGCCAAGAACAATACCGGGGACATTGACTCATGGAGAGCTGTTTAAACTCCCGAGTAAACTACAGCACATCTGCATTATATCCTGGAGAAGAGCCAGACTTGGAGATTTTATCTTCTTCTTTTATGAAACTGCTTAAAATGACTCTTGGGCAACCTCAGACAAAAAAACGAACAGAGTTTAGGAAATACAGTGCTCCATTGGCTAAACTGGCTGAAACAAGCTGAAGGCAGGTAACCTGTAAGCATGCTTGCTTCAGCCCAGCAGGCCACTTGTGCCTCTTGACATTCACTTTAACCCAAGGTCATCTGAGAAAAGCAAGGAAAAGTTGCTTCACCCATACAGAAGTTTAAATAGTAAAATTCAGATTTGCCTCAGACTTTTAAGAGCATACCTTAGTTTTTGAGAGCGTACTCCCAAATGCCTCTTTCAACACAGAAGTCTTTCTGGACAGAGCCTTAGCCCAAAACACCTCTTTTTTTCAGGCTATTACCAGTATCTGAGAACAAAGGACATTACAAGGTGGCTTATACTATTAACTCTAACAAAGGCTACCCTGAAAATCCCACGCTTTTGCATACAAAAGTCTATCATAGCCCAGTAAAAGAGGGACTGCACTGTAAATAGGTTTGGTTACAACGTTTACACTGGAGGCTTTTTTGGTTTGCAAATATTTCGTGAGTCAGTTCTGATTTCCTTAGATGTAGTCATTGGGTCATATGAACATATCATAACATTTTCACAAATACCTGAACGTTATTTGAATGCAATCTCACAAATTATTGTGTTATAGAATTTGCAATATTGATTCAACAAACTCCTTTTGTCCTCTTGAACACATTTTTCTCTAGCATTCCTATTGTTGTAATCATAAATTTACATTAAGCAATGTCAGAATTGCACTCCAGATACTTCAGACTATCACACTATATTTAATACAGAAAAGAGAAAGACTTGTATAATCAATGCTGAGCTTTTAAATCTAGTAAAGAAACCAACTTGATGGCCTTCTGCATATACTCATGATTTACGGCAGAATTATTTTCTTTCCTAGGTTAGGCTAAGTCTCTGAACATGTCCCCTAAAATATGCAGCTTTGCCATGAATTGCATAAACAATTCACAGAAAAGCCAACAGCTGAAGCCAAATGTGAGAGCCAGACTATTTCCATGACAGAGCAAACCAGTATGACCACAGTTTAGTTCCACATCAGTATCTGTAACTATGCCAGTACAGGGTAAGAAAGATGTGAGGTCCACAGAGCCATTCACTTTTGTCATTCAAAATATTATTTTTGTTCTTACCACCTGATTATTTCACTTCTTTAAGATATTAAAATCAAAATTTTGACACATTAAACTACACCATCTGGTTCATATTCACTGACACATTCAAAGAATTCTCAGATAAGAGAAGCAAGATTTACCCTTGCAAAGCCTGTATGCTTTCATCCTCTGAGAACATCATCTTCTGGCATTCCCTTAGTTTTAGCTACAGGTTCAAATAGTTGCTGGGAAAAAGGTAAGGTTTTTTGGTATACAATACTCTGAGTCAACCTTTTTCAACATAAGAGCAATACTTAATAATTCTGATCCTTTTCAGCAGCAGCAATTTTAATTGACAAGCAACCTGGTGTTCAATATTCCCATACTTTGTATTAAAGTTCGCTCACAAATCTCAGATGCTGCTCACCTCCTAACAGTGCTACTTCTTTCCAAACTACTAGTTTGATCAGGCACCCCTTTCCTGATATCTCATTTTTCATGTATATTACCAGGAGAGAGCAGGCCAAAGGCAGGTCTCTCTCCAGAATTAGTAGAGAAGACAGATACAGAAGGCTGGTTTGCAATCACAACAATTGTCTAGATTTCCTAACTGTATTTCCTAATGCCTTGTGACCCACTTGGCTAACCAAATCAGTTGTGGGCTTGCCTTTTCCAATAAACTTAAGGTGGTACATGATTCTTTTGTTTAATTTTAACCATTTAACCATTTTCTGAACTATCTGTAATGATAACTTCCCTCTTCATGCTTCATAATTTACATTCTAGTTAACTGATTTCATGTGTCAAAGACTTCTGTGTGGCTTTAGTGGATTTTCAAACCTCACCACGTAGCCAAAATAATTCTTTGGAACGGAATGGGGTAAATGTTTTTTGTAATTTCTGTAGTTCACTCCAATTCCTTTTAAAAGAATTTAAATTAACTGAAATCGAGCAAGCATGGATACAGGATCAAATACCACCCTGTCAAACCAATGCAGTGCCTCTTTGAAACAGCACAGGTGTCAAATAAATCAGGCTTTAATGCCATAGAGGCAGGCTATTAAAAAAGGCAGGCCAGATGGGAAAAACCTGAAGCAAAATCACAAAGTTCAGAAAGGACTGTGGATATATCAGTCAAAATCTGAGGTGTAAACTCAAAGGAAAGACAAAATGCAATTTGGCTGGTGGGTAATAGTCATTACCGAGCCACAAATAACAGAAGAAGAGAGACTACAATGTACAGCCTGCAGTAGCCATGCAGAGGAAATGAATAAAGATGACCCTACAAGGTTGACTGTCCTATTCAGTCTTAAAAGCTACTTAAGTCACGTCCTACTTTGGAAATGCAGCCCACAGTTATGTAAAGCAAGACAGACTTAGCGTCAAGTCATGATTGCATAAACATGTTTACAATAGCGTAAATAAAGGAAGCAGCATGAAAAATATGTTGAAAACCTGACTGGTGTTAGGAGGTCCTCTCACTCACGCTATTGCAATCATTTCGCTGCTGTGGCCATCAGTAAACTCGCGCAGGGACAGATATGTCTAAAGATTGTTCTGTGCCATCAAAAACACTGAATATGCAAACAAAGCCTAGTTCTGTGTTGGATCTGAGGAGCGAGTCATATGGGTAATGAGACAACTAATAGGGTTGCAAGCATCTGGACTGTACTCTTCTGTGGATTCAAGTTCAGATAAGGTGACAACGAAGGGGCAATACGGTGTGTCCTTCTAAGGAGGTACACTAACATGCTTCAGGAGTGCTGTGCTATTTCCTATATATGTGAAATGTCAAGAAGTACTATGAAAGGGCACCTTATTCTTCATATCCTGAGCTTGGTACAACTAAATCAAATAATATTTCACTCTTGTGAAACTTGATTTTGAATTATTTGATAATTGGACGGAACACTGTCAGTCAGGCCTTGCTCTGGCACTAGTACTATCAAACAAGGCACATCTCTGTACACCTTGATGATATTTATCATCTCTCTACCCACAAACATGGGGAAGGTTGCTTACTAAGCTGTACTTGTGCAGTATATATCCAATTTCCTTATCCAGATCTGGCATGTCATGGAGTCTGCTGACAAAATAGTTGCACTCTAAGATTGGATTCACATATCTCTTCACATCAGTAGAAATACTAGTACTAAAAAATCCTGCACTGCAGACCCTCACTATACATTTAAACATCTATGAAACATCAAAAGAAATCTTGCATGGACATAATCTTCTTTTTCTTCTTCTTCCCCCAATTCATATTACTGAACTTCAGAACTTAATTCTGCATCTTTTGTAAATAATAAATTCAAATGTAGATTTTAATTTAGGTATTTAAGAACAGAAATCGCCCCTTGAAAAATTTTGGGTAGGTAAACCTCAGATAGTTGCGTGACTGCAAGTCTAAGAATCTATTTGTACATGTCAGCAACAACAAAATAATCCTATAGATTAGACTCTGACATGGACAGTAAAGCCTACAGGCTCTCAGTATTGTTAAAGAGAAGAGACAGGTCTGTCGCATGGGCAGAACACAGAGCTCCAAGCAATACTGAATTCATGAGGCTTAACTCTGCCAGTAAGACCCTTCCTGGGGTGTCAAATCAGTGTTGTAAGTTTAATTAGCACATATGATTCTCAGAAAGCAAGGAGTTCTAACTCACATAAATCCTGTGTTATTCTTGGTGAAGAAAAGCTAAGGAAATATACTAATTTAAGAGCACTTGTTCATTACTCCTCCCTGAGAGTTGCAACAGGACCAATATTATGTGCAACCTAGGAATACATCTGTAAGATTTACAGATTTTAACTTTGCAAAACTTCCAATTAAAAGAAATTTTCAGGTTGCAATAGAAAGTGTTACCAACGACAAGTGAGTAGGAATTTCTAATGATATTTCTATACTAGTAGAAGTCTTTGTGCAGGTACTACTATGCTAGAATGGAAGAGGGTTAAGCATACTAATACATTTTTTTTTGTTCACATAATTACTATGCACTCAATCTGCAAAGTATTCCAAATAAAAATTTGTGTACTAAACTAGACCAGAGCCAGTATTTTTCTAAAGAACATGAGAAAATGGTATGATGACTCCCGTTGAACTCCAGCTAGTTCAGGAGCTCACTTGAAATAAGCATAAAGGATTAACGCTCGAAGTGTGACAATTTTATCTTCTGAGCCTCAATGCTTTGAGATCTGGTGGAGATATTAATCATAGGAAGGAAATCCTTACCAGCATTGGAAGGAGGGGTATCTTTGTCAGCCAAACGGCAAACACAATATCCTATTCTTTTCTCTTCCTCATTAAAATTACCATCTCCAGAGAAGTGGAAGTCTGATTCAGAATTTCTACAGTTTAACGACTAAAAAAGTCAGGAAACGGCAACGGTGATACAAAGAGTATCTACTTTTCATCTTCCTCGGGATGAATGCAGTTCTCCACTTGAGTGAGTGCAGTACTTCCCTGCAGGACAATGCATGCAGTGTGTGTCAGTGCACTGTACATATTCATGTCACCACTCCCCTCCCACTAAGTGGCATTTAACCCCCCTACTATGTGATTTTACTTTATTTTATTTTAGCTACATTACTTTTTTACACTAAATACATAGATAGAATAATGGACAGCAGACCACTGAAAGAAAAGGGAAATGGACTTTAATGAGTGGTACCAGAAGAAGGCAGTTCTTTGTGGAAGGGGAGTAATCACTGTTTTGACCAGTGAAGAAAGCTAGTAGGTTTCAAATTATGTTTGCCTTCTTATTCTGACAAAATAAATCATAAAGATTCTGAAAGTTAATGATGAACTGCCATGGTCTAAAAGATCTGAATGTTTATCCAGACTTCAGAATCATGCTGGTTTTATAAAAATTGAACTACTATTCCTCCCCCCAACAGCCCCAAACATACCTCTCTTTCCAGAAGGCACTAGCATTTCCATTGTACCTTCTCTCGCCTTCTCATATCATAAAGGATATGATATTTCCTTTCTTACCACGTGCCTCTCTTACCCCCTACTGACTTTGAGGAGTCTTTGTGCATGTAGAGCACAGGAAAACTGTTCAGTTTGTATGTCCTAATTATCCTTGTATTACCCTTGTTAGGTGCCTGAGGAAGTATCTTTCTTCTCAAAGCAAAACATCGTGGAGTTCATTTAATATTCCCTACTAGGACTCAAACTAGCTATGCCCATAAGGCCTGAAAAAATGCAGCCTTCAGTCATCTGCACTGTGAGGGCAAGAAAAAGACCAGCAGGTCCTTAGCCTTTTCTCCTTCCCTTGCAAGACACATCAAAGTGAAAATGAGTGACTGATGGCAGAAGAACTGTTTAAATCTCTCCATCCCTTTGAGTCCTTGGCACGGGAGACATGTTTGTTAAATGAACTTTTTAAAGGTTTAAGGGTCTAATGAAAGGGATTTATGTGCAGGAGGAAGTTCTTCACCCTTCTTTCCTGCTCAGGGGCAGGAATTCTACAGCAGTTTTGGGTTTTCTGCTGCTGGATCACAACATCTACCATCTATCATCAAACCGGAACATGAAGACACGTGTAATTTTCTCAAAACATGGGCCTTGGTTACTCTAACATCTGTATTCTGTGGCAGTCCTTATTCCAAACAGTTCAAATTATGGATTTGTTCATCATTTCACAGTGGTTAGATAGGTATGCTGTCACCATTACCAGCTGCTGAACTTTTGCCTTCCACACAGGAAGCTGTTTTCCCTAAAAAGGCTCTTTTTTTGGAACACTCCAACTTAAATTGAACAACATTTGGCTTGAAAGACGTAGGATTTGTTAAAAATCTGTCAGAGAAATACATAAAATTATCAGTACTGACTGATCCTAGTTCAAAGAACAATAGTCCAGCTTTTTGTCTGGTGGAGATATTAATTGTAGGAGTTGACAGATAGTGGCAGATAATGCTGCTGAAGCTGGGAAGCAGCAGAAGGGACTGCTGCTGTTAAGTATGCACATATTTTTTATAAAAGCCTGAAGTTTCGTTTCTCAAGTGGTGTGCTCTCCAAACAACTAGCATACAAACATATTTTTGGCAGTCAGTAAACATTCCAGCTAGAATACCAATACCATGTATCAGCGGAAAGTAAACATCTCCTGATTTACTCTAACATGTCAAACAGAGGAACTGAATTAATATACTGGACAATCAAACGTAAACCCCGAATCTCCACAGAAATTCCCACAGCATCATACCATAGCAAAGACTGTTTCTGATAGACATGTCACCTTTGGGACTGGAGATCTGAATTTGTCAATATTCCAATACACATCTCCTGAAATCTTTTAGATGGGCAGATGTTGATGATCAATGTTCATTTGAAGAGAACTGAGATGTATAGGAATTGACTTTGCCGCTGATAGAAATGATTTGGGAAATCTTTCTATTACTGCCATTGATTCCTCTTTCCAGATTTCATTGTTATGACCTTGATCTAGCCAGCTGAACTTTCCATACCTTAGCTTCTCATTTGCTGTCCTGCAAAATAATGGTGTATTAGTTGAATTGTGAATGTTTTTGAAAGCATGACTTTCTATGTACTTATAAAATGCTTAAGACAACAAAATCCAATTCTGTTGTAGGCTTTTGAAGGACCAAAACCAGAAAATACTTGTAGATTGCAACAGCTTTCACAAATCAGCTGAAAAAAAAGATATAATACGTTTTTGGGTGGTCAGATTAAGACACTTAAGTCCACTTTTCATGAAACTTAAGTGCCAACACAAGAATCTGTAAAAGGGGTGAAGCACCCACATTCTAAAAAAATTCGACACTTGTACTCAAGTGCAAACTTTATGGACTTGAATCACCTGTTAACATGGCACATGAGTTTTGCTAGCTTTTCTTTTCTAAATATAGACCACATATATTGAGGTCCCTTGTGTAATCTTAAAAATTACCCCACACCCAAACTAAACCTAACGCACCATGAATGACCCTGCACTCCTTCGACTCCATTAGAGACAGCAGGCATGCGAGGAAACGCAATGTCCCAAATGCTGTGGGAGAACTGTATACTTTGGACTGACAGGCCACTTTATTTCAAACTTCATGAAAAAAAACCATCTGATCCAATTAGTAAGTATTAAGGGTTCCTGTAACAGCTTGAGTTTACAAACTGGAACACATTAAATGTCGTGAAAGAATGTGGAGTATGCAACAACATGAAAATACAAATATTTATCATTTACTTTAAATTATAAGTCCAAAGTTTCCAAGAGAAGGCTGATACGGAAGTCAGACAAATATGGGCATCTGAAAAGGTCTTAACTTCAAGCAGGCTAGTCATTCTTTACCAATTTTTCCAAAACTACTCTGTAGTCTCTAGAACAGGAGGCTATTTTTCTTAATGTTCTCTCAAAGAGAGCAATAGTAGTCGAGGGGATTTATCACTACAGAGCCATTAAAAATGAAAATAATGAAACCAAACACATCATGTCCAGTCACACACACTGCCCTCAGGGCACTTCAATGCTCACGTGGTTTCATTGAAGACACCTGTAAGGAGAGCCCTGGAATGGAACTCGCCAGACTTACATTTACACCCTCTTTTCCCAAGGACCTATAAGCAATATAATTTAAACTTTTGGTGCCTCCTGCACCAAAAGTTGGTGCTATTCATACTATTGTCTATCCAGAGTACCAGATGTAATTTACAGCTGGTATCCCACACAACTGTAGTATGTTTATCAGGGTTTTTAGTCTAGAGCATGTGTTATGGAAATTTAACTTTAAGACTATTCAGGGGAACTTTAAGACTTTGCATGGAAACTTTTTCTTACATTTCTGAGTGGGGTCAGTTTTGGTATAGGCAAAGTGCCGGCGGCTGCCTAGAGGAGGTAATTGTGAGGGCACAAATGGAAAAGAGTGATGACCAGAGCTGCAAGCAATCAGATGTGCTCCTGTGGTTGTCTCGAGAGGAAGAATTGGGGTGTGGGAGCTGGCAGCTCCAGCTGGCAGCGAGGGGAATACATCCCCCCAGCTACACCAGTCTCTGCCATTGGCTTTCCTTCCATCCCTCTCATAAGCTTGGGAGCAGCAGAAGCAACAAGGTGGTCTCTCCCCCAGTTTAAACCATGTACGTGGGTTTCACTTTGTCTCTTGTTCTTCAGAAGGACAAAGTAAGAGCTGACCTACTAGCTAGGAAGCATTTAAATACTTTAATATTTGCTTAATTAGAAATGCAAATAAAACACTCCTTTCAGCTGAATTTTTAGTGGTAGAAATTTTTAATGGATTGACTGTAAACCAGGCTGAAACTTGGATGACCTTCTTCCCAGCTAACCTCAAGGGTCTGAAAATAGTTGGCCATCTTCACTATGGAAAAAATAAATAAATGGAACCTCTATTGACCAAAAGCGCCACAGAAAATCATTTGGTGGTTGTGACTGTTAGTGCTACTTCCTCCTACAAATTGTATTCTTATAATCAGATCTCTGACTGTTATAGCTAATGATTCTGTAGAGGTATCATACAATACTGCCATCTTTACATTTCCTAATTGCATCATCAATAGCTATGAATACAACTGTTTGAAGGTCACAAACTGTGACGTCAGTGGAAATGTGAGGGTGTAGCTAGGGACAAATTTTGACTCACTATTTGTAAATGATCAGTCTAATGACCAGGCCGATACTGAGCTATTTCATCACAGTGGAAGATGTTTACCATTTTTCTAGAAATTTTTCAAATTATTTAAGTAACATTCAAACATTAGTAACAAAAATGCAATGCTGTTCTCTTCTTACAATGCCCTGAATAGTTTATTTTTAAAATACAGTGTGACAAGCACAGTATCTGGCAATGCCACGGTATCTTTTCAACATTACTGCCAGCTGTCAAGATTGCACAGCCCTGGGCTATGTCTTTGCCCATGGGAAACAATAAGCAGGAACTTGTGAATATAATCGGTTGAGTTGTTTCTGAAACACCTGAAAGCTAAGAAGGTAAGCTGTTCATATACTTTTAATCACAAGTTTTTGTCGATACTATTAAATAATTAAAGACTGTGGACAGTTTCTTTAGTCTGTCTGTGAGTACTGGTTTCTCACTGAAATGCTTTCTGGGGACTGGGTGCTATGGCAAAAACTTTGGTGCTCCTGAACTTTCAGCCCAGCTGGTAATGTGAGACATTTCTGTCATTTCTGAGCTCTACTTCTACTTCAGCAGTTATAAAACAGCAGCAAAAGTTCTCACTAGACCTGTTTTACAGAACTGCACTGGTCCCTTCCAACCCCTACCATTCTGTGATTCTGTGATTCTGTGATTATCTGCAGAATTCTCATCAGATCAAAATGCTCAGGCATGGATGGAAACCCAGACAAATAGGAAACCTTAGCTGTTCCAAACTTTCATGCTTTCTTTTTTTTAAACCCCCCCCCCCTGCAATTCTTTCATAATTTGATAGAGGATAATAACTTGGCCTTACAAAAACAGGCTGAAAGGTGCCTGCTAGGCCTGCAGGTTGTGATTCCCTCACTCCTGTAGTCAAGCTCTACTGTGAATAAATCGGTGGCTCACACGCATCCCTAAATCAATAGCATTTAACATACAGCTAGGAAAGAAGCAAAGGATACCCTTCCTTTTTGCCCCGTCCCTGTGGAGTGACACAACACGACATGCACAGCTCCATGCAGCAGGCTAGCCAGAAAAGCAAGCTATATAAACAACCACATGACTGCCACCAGCAGCAAACAACCCGAGGAAAGGAGGGGAGCAAACACTCTGAGAGATGGGGGTTGTTGAGGAAAGGGGAGTTGGGTTAACGGTCATTACTGGGCCTGCCTCTGATGGTATACGGCTATCTTTGTGGGAGTATATTCTGGGCTGTCCAGGAAGATGGCCCACAATGAAACAGTTGGAGAAATCAGTTGAACATGCCAAGACAACTGTCCACAGGACAGGAGGTAAGAGGAAAATGGACAAGTCATCAACACCGTTCACATAAATGTCACAGAGAACAGCACCCACAGACATCTATCTTAGGAACACATCCTCCAGTAAATACGACATCCTACAGTAAATATGACTAACTCACAGTCCTCCATCACTCAGCTACTTTGCTCATACTACCTCGCTTTTCCTCTGCTAAGTGACTGATCTAATGAAGAGCTTCCTGCGCTACAGAGTCAACAAGGAGTTTTATGACATACCTCCCCGACACCGTACGTTACATCAGCAAACAGAAGGGCAGAAGCACGTACAGCTTGACTAATTTCAGGAGTGGGATACAAAAATTATATCGGACAAGGAAACACACACGCTTTAGGTGAGAACTTCACTTGCCCCACTACCTTATGCTTGGAAGCTGGATCAGTGTATGACTGAGTTGGCCCTTCAGCAGACAGCAGGACAGTGCTGCACAGAGGATCTGTCTGCAAGCCTTGGCATAAGGACATACTGGAGAACTGGAGATCAACAAGATACACTCTACAGATTTGAGACAGTGGTGCACCTCTCAGAAAAGCAGTTTGGAAATGGTTGTAACTTGGATGCCTGTGCAACAGAGGTTTGAGTGGGCTTCACACTTTTGAATCTGTCTACAGGGCAATCTAGTGGGACTGCGACTCGTGCAGACATAACCCAAGAAGCTTTAAGCACGAACCTTCAGTGCTGCCAGCGTAGCTGTGGCAGCTTCATCTCCACATGCCCCAAAGGGACTCCGGGGCTCACAAAGAACACTACACGCCCCTGCAGCTCTACTAGACGTTGTTAAGTTAGCAAGCATAAAGCTGCCCTAGGAACAGCTACACCAACTGCGTTTCCCGGCTGGATTGCCACAAACGGGAGATTTCAGATACAGTTTGCAGGCGGTTTACATGAAGGCACACAAATCAGCAACACCCTGTGAAATGAACATTTACTGTTAGATAGGTCTTTTCAGGTTCTGCCCGAAAATAGCCATGTTTCTTAAGGTGTGTCAAATCTCGCAAGAACCGGGCATGGTGCGTGACAGCCACTTCTTTCCTCCGAAGCCTACTTGTTTTAACATTTTTCACAAGAATTAAGAGGTTACCTGCCTCAATCTTCCTATATTTGAATGGTCACTTTGGTTATTCAGCTACTAACCAAAGAATTTTAAGAATTTTTTTGTTTTCTCCTATTTTATTTCAAAAAATATAAAAAGCCAGCCCAAAGTTTATTCTTTCCTTTTTAACCAAAAAGATATCTTAATTAATTTCAGCTGTGTTTACAGTCCTACTTCTTGTCATTATCAATTCTAGATCACAAGATAAGCCCACAATGATTTTGAACTCCACAGGGAACTCATTCTTATCATACTTCAAAAATCTTTAAAAACTAAACAAAACCAAACAGCCCCCTCTTGTTTACACAGCATGGGTTCAAACTTGATGTGACCAAATGTCCGTGCAACGTCAGGCAGCAGGATGCGCTGGTCAGACTGGGATGTTGCAGACTAGCAGTGAGAACACACAGGGCATTTTATTGAGAAATTCATACTGCTAGAATTCCCTGAAACATATGCATTCGCAAATTTTGGCTTATTTGGAAGGCTGAAAACAAGCAGTTTCCATAATAGGATAGAACAGAATATGTTGTGCACCTTGCTTTTTAATGCAATACCAGGTAATTAAGTCCCTTGCTTTAGAGTTTGAAAATTTTTCATTCTATTAACACAGATTACTTTCAAACATCTTATGGAAACCCATCTCTCCGCATGTCTCTGGAGTAAGCCAGGATTTTTCCCCTGCGAGGACATGATGTCATTTCAATCCATGACCCTTGCATGTCAGATATCTTCCAGAGCAAATATGAGAAAGATAAACTTCTTTCATTTACTGTTGCTTGTGTCGCAATATCCAGCCTCACCTTACTTTCAGGTGAGAGCTGTTTTACTGCTCTGTCTGGAACTCCAAGGAAAGGCACCTCCCCCGGACAGACTCCACTGGCGACAGGTTTAGCTCCTGTCCTGCCAGTTCAGTGCAGTGGAGAGAAGAGCCCTAGTCTTCCTCTGGGGAATTGTTTCTCTTTACATCTTTCCCAGGTGTGGCAGATGCTTTCGGTTTTTGTGGAATAATACTTTGGGGAATATTCTGCTACTTCGTGAGGTGAGCAGCTGCATAAAAATAATTGTTCCTCTTAGAAGGCCTTCCTGAAATTATTCCCATGAAAGAAGTAACGCTTTTTTCTTGAAAACAATCAAATGTATTTCTTGTGCAGGCAAAATAATTCACTTTACTAGTAGAAAGAATTGAAGTGGATGACAATTCCACAATGTGAAACTCATTCCTACCTGCTTACCTCCAAAACTGAATAGCTTTCAGAATGTCTGGTGCCTTCTAGTTCTTGTAAAGTCAAAACTGTCAATGCTTTCTTCCCATGTTTTGAAACTAGATGTTTGTAAGCATATAAAAATGGAACCTGGAAACAGAGCTCAATTCTGCCAAGTCAGAGAAAATAGAGAAAAAGAGTCAAAACTGGACTTTCATTTCTAACGTTTTATTTTGAAACAAGGACAATGAAAAGGAACTAGAAGTTCCATTAGAGACAATGAACTTGTCATAACTTTTCGTATCGTCTATTCTACATTAAGTCACTTTTTATCCATGAAACACACACAATCAAAGGATTATGAACTCTTCAGGAAAATCCTGATGGAGTGAATCACACCTCAACAGAGAGCATGCCCTACACTTACTTTCCTTCATAGCTGCCATCATATGCTTACCTCTCATTCACATTCGTGACCTCCCTAGCAACTCATAGGAACTCAAAAAAGTAGTAGGAAAGTGGAGTATGTGATATGAATAAATGCCTGTAATGCTAAAGATATGGGTGTTTCCAGCAGCTTCAAGAAAATTAATATTCCCTGTCTTTGCTACCTGTGGTGCTCCTGATAATTGCTGATGGGTATATATACCCAGTGGGCCTGAAAATTGCTTTTCTTTTCCCCTGAAGTCTGAGGAGGAGGTGGAGGGAAGATGCTTGAGCTTTTCTTCCATTTCTTTGGCTGCTCTGTATGTTTTCACATTGCTAGACGTCAAAAGCTTTGAGATTTTTTTTGAGGCAGCTGGAAATGTCAGAATGCGGGCCTGTACTAAGTAACAACCCAGCCCTCTTCAGGCAGCAGCTTAGGAAACCTCTGGCTTAAAACTCAAGCACAAGAATAAGAGGAAGGTCTCTGTCCTACTCCTCACTCTGACTGCTTATGACCTTGAAAAATCTACTTTCCCCCTGTATTTCTAGATAAGAAGTTAAGGCAAATAAATGTGTGAGGCAGAGTCAGGTAAGATGCTCCTATACGAGCACCTCCAGCTAGATGACAAGTAATACGGATGACAGAGGTCTACATCTGGTGACTATGCCTACTGCCATGCTCGTCAGAAAGAAATCTCTTGGCTAGGAAGGGAACTGTGAAAATATAATGATGTTATCCTGCACCTGCAAACAACCTCAATTCGCTGCTTTCAGAGAAAGAGCTGACCGCCATTTCTCACCAGGATGATGAACAGCTGGGGAAGAAGCTACTGGCACAGCTTTGTTTGCTACAGGAAAGAAAGAATGAAGAAAAGTTCTTTCCCAGGAAGTGAAAGAAACAGAAACTTCCTGCTGCCACTAAGCATGATGTTCTTGTTTATGTCTCTAGAGGAAATGGGGAAGTTGCCCCAATGTACCTCAAGGACCTTTGGTAAAAGACATGCTTCTTCTCAGTGTTTGACCTTCAGTCTCTCTTCATCTTCATCCCACAGAGCTGTGTGGACTCTGGCTAAAACTCTTATGGTTAGCTAAGACAGCGTCTACCTTCTGCTTGCTGATCAGGCTGCATAAAGCAAAAAGGTCCAACGTAAGCAAATGAGTTGTATAAGAGAAATGTAAGCAGACATCAAGGAGTGGTGCCAGCTACTCATCTTGCAAAATTCAGTGAATGCTCACAAACCATGAGCACTAACACGTGCTTGAATTCTCAAGCAGTTAAAAACCCCTTGTCTTAGCCATTTTACCTTCAACCTGCAGTTCCAAGGAGAAGGTGAAATAAGCCATGATCAGATACACAACAGTTTTGCCTGTTCATGATCCCATGAGGCTCAGAAATAGCAGAGTGCAGGAATTGGCAAAAAATCCTATTCATGAACCAGGTTTAGTACAGGGACAATGCCTTTTGTTTGCTCAATGATTTTTCACCGACACGCTGTAAAAAATCTCCCTCCAGCTAAGGTTCGAAGGGATCTGAGCTGCCTAGTTACTTGGCAATGCCAGACCTTTCCAGTAAGTCTTCAACTATTAGCCCTTCCCCATGACTTGAAATGACTAACCGCTTCAGCAGGATATCTGTATCTTCACAGTTCTCCAAAGGCTAGGAAAGATGTAGTCAAGTCATAAAATCTCAAAATAACAACGTTACTATTTTTTTTTTTCAGTTCTCTTTTGCCAGTCCCTAAAAGCAGAATTTGTCAGCAAGCCAGAGTGCTTGCAGAGGGACTCCGCTGCCTGTGATCCCCCAGCTTTTGCCAGCTACCTCAGCTCATCACCCGCGTTCTGTGAGCTTCCACACTATGGCAATACAGGTACAAAATACCAGCATTTCTGACCGAAGAGCTTTTTAAAGCTTTTAATTGTCTACACTGTGTAAGTCTTTTCAGCATGACAAAGTGAGAGCACTACATCTACAAAACCCCAACATGCTCACAAACAGGTTGCTTGGCTTCCGTAGCTCTTAACAGAACTACTGGCAGAAAAGGTGCTAGTTGAAGAAGTAACCTAAAAGCAACCCCTAAACCGAGCAAAATTTGAAAAATTCAAACCAAATCCGATTAAAAACTGCCTAACTTAGGATGCACTAACATGAAATACATTAACTTCTGTTTGCACAGTACAAAGACCAGCAATTATTTGATTTTCTAAATGAACAGATGCTAATATACACACGCAATGTACACCAATATGGTAACTGGATATGACACAACCTGTTTATTTTGTTGTTGTATGTTATTTAAACTGTCAGAATGCAGAGAGCCTAAATCATCATATCTGAGGGGGAGAGAGCAGCCACAAAGCAAGCTGCTGCAACAGGCAGGATATGGCAGATGAAGGCATCAGTAAGGGTTCTGATCGAAATGGAGTTATGGCCAACTAGTGAGCTTCGGCGTAGGCAGGCTGCTATGCGGAGGAGCTCCAGGGCAAAGGGATATCAGGAATTTCATGGTGATTGGCATTTCGGGTTCAGTATGTAGTGAGAACTGGCGCTCTGTATTATGTTGCTGGCAGTTGGTCTCACACAAGGCCACAGACTTTAAAAGCTCCTGTTACTAATTGCATATGATTAAATTGATTTGCCTACATTACCCCCTTTCCTCATTTCTTTTAAAGTGTTTCAACATATTTCTAGTCCAAAGCTCTGTATTTAGAACCTTGTTTTTCACCGACCGCTTCCTTCTCCTCCCCTTTGCTTGACTAAGTGACCCAGCCCTTCCTCTAGCTTTCCCTCCTGGGGTAGCATCCAGGCTCCCTCACTTCCTTCATGATCAAGTGGAAAATTTGGTTTTGGAGGGTGAGGAAAGACAAAGGAAGGGGAAGGGGAGAGACCAGGGTTAATTGGTGTGCTGTGCACGACCAGAGCGTTCCTTGTATGACACCTAGAGAACTTCTTGACCACTTTTCAGGGTGAAATCTTGCCACTGTTTCTTACATTGAGTAATATCCTATTCCTCGCTCTGATGGCATGGTTTACTCCTTTAAGAACAAAGGGGCTTGGACCTGCAAGCGCTGTTCCAACAGGTGCCCAGAGTTGGTACCACTGTGCCCAGGGAACTGAATTTTGTGTGCTTATGTCCATTTCTCTGTGGTGGGAGCTACTGCATCACCCTTGATGAACCGCATCTTCTTGCTAGGATGATACGTCTAATGTTTAAACATATTCTCAACATCACATGTTGAAAAACTGCATATACATCCAATCTGCTAAATGAGCTACCTAATGTTTAATATGTTCCATAATTCCAGAAATCAGTTAACCATCACATACAGATTACAACGGTTAACTAAATGGTCCAAAACACATCTTCCTCCCACAAAATTCAAACCATTTCCATGTAGCTAGTAATGATTTTAACAATAAAGCTAACAGGTCTAAAACAAGTGTTACCACGAGTCCTACTAAAATTCCTCTAAAATTAAATCAAATGCAAGTAGATATTATTTCATAATTACAAAAAATGAAAATCAGGAAAATGACAAAAGGATTTCTGTGAACACTTAAACATGACAAGTATTTACAATTCTCAGCACTAGGTCATCAACTAGATGCAGGATCACAGCACCTACACTGCCTGTTGGACAACTACAGATTTGAAGCTGTGATCTTTCTCAGCAGCTTCCAGCATTACTTTGTAAATCTAGGTACCAAAATTCGCTGCCACAAGCCTTCAGATAAATTAGTGTGTGGCTGAAAGACATTAGACATCTCTGTTTGTTAGGACTTATTTTTCTTAAATTGTAACATTGGTATTTTTATATATATAAAAACCAATGGGATTAAAAAAAAAAAAAAAACAAAAAACCCCCCAAAAACCAGAAAACCTATTGAGTAGAGAACAAATCTGTACTGGACGTGTGTAAGCCAGGAGGAAAGATCACACATGTCGAGCATCTTCAGTTTAAACTTTGCTGAGGTTTGTTCAATTCCTATCCATAAATTAAGACTTTGTGTAGCAAAGGCTGTTCTCAGTTGCTGTGCACATCTACACAGTTACGAGTCCGGAGACAAAACGTACTGCCAATGTTTCAGTGCATCCCTTCAGTTGCAAACTTGAACCAGCTGCAAAAGCTCGGACAGGTTACAGTGATAGCGTCTCTCTGAAAGCCAGGCTCCAAGTGGGATGAGTCACGGGACTGCAAACCTGCAGGGGTGAAGCCTGGGGCTTTCAGCAGTGCCCATAGAAAGGCAGCCTGCACATCTGAGCTCTGGCACTCATCCTTCCAACATGCCTGGAGGATGGTGACCAGCTAAGTGCAGGAAAAAGGTACCAGCTTAGAGGCAAGGAGAAGAGTAATTCTCCCAGTGAAGTAAGTGGGGGAAAGTTGTCATTATCCCTGTCTGGAATCTGGGATGTTGCGGTTAATATCCCAGTTCTCGTCAATAGTTCAATGAATTTCCCAGTGGCCACAAAGAGTCAGGACTTTGATTCTATATTCCACACTCCAGAAATGCACTTGGACACTGGCTCAACACTGACTCAGTGGGCAAGGTGCCGTTCACTGAATCACCAACACCACTTCCTGCGGGACCACTGCTGCCCGTGGTGTTTCGAAGGAGGGCTTGGCTGGCTAGCTGAGAATCAGCCTCACAGCTTCAGACAACAGAGCTGCGGAACGTAGGCAGTTGTGTAGCGTTTGAACAAAATACACTGTTCCATCCCAGAGGCTTTGAATGAGGTTATTCAAATGCAGTAGTGTTTCATATGTGTTATACAATATTGATTTTTCTCAGGAAGATAAACTAAGTTTTTTCAAGTGAAAAAGAAGAAAGCGTGTCTATCTTTACGCTTCTCTTGCTTTGTGCCTGTGTTCAGTGGCACTGCAAAGCATGTCATTACAACAGAAAGGACATCTTATTGAATAGGATGATTTTTCCTTATCAGGAAGCCAAGACCGCTAAAACTTTCTGAGAGAGCTGGATTTCCGTATCTTAGGCTGTACAACACTTTTAGAAACAGACAAAACCAAAACAACCAACCCTTAGGTCACTGTAATATTACACATTTTAAAAACAAATAAAGCCCTTGTGGGGGAATTTTACATGGTGCTATTATCAGAACTTACACAGATCATGTCATGTGCACTTCTTGCACGTGACCGTCCCAGCTCACAGATTCATTGCTAAGTCTCTGGTCAATAATGCAGGTAAATGCACTCGTCCTTATGATATGCGCAAGACAGCCAGCCGTCTCTTCCTCTTGGTAATGGACTGCTGGCTGCAAGTAGTTAAATGGTTAATCCCGAGTGAGGATCAGCAAGTTTATCGTGAGGTCATTCTTGCATGCAAGTGCTAACCACTTCAGCAGTGCATGGGAGAGCTGAGCGGTTTCTGCAATGCAGCCAAGCCTCGGCACTCTCCTGCAGTCTTGTGGTTTTTGTGCTATGATTTCCATTAGTAAAAGATTTGGCAAGTTGTGCTTATAAAAATGTTTGTCAAGTACTAGGAATATGCATAAAAAAAAGCTGTAATCAAAAGTAATAGATGTTTCTGGTTATATTTCTCTTTGTTAGCCCAGCTGTAACTGTTCTCCTTTGAGAGCTTATTTAAAATACATTTGACTACTTGCATGCCTGCCAAGGAAACTGATATTTCACATCAAGTATCTGCTTTAATGGGAAGTAAGCAGTAAGTCACTTTCCATTCTGAGAGTGATCAAAGATTTACTTAGTCTGAAGGCTCCATTAACTAGATTTCTGAAGAAGATTGTTCAAAAGTAGAGTAGTGGTATGAGAAGACAACTGTATTGGCCTAACCGTGAACTGCTAACGTGTTCAAACTTCCTTCTTAAGTTTAGTGCACAAGGAACTGTGCTGGTGGAGTAACAGCACTGACCTCTTATTCTGTGCCTCAATGATGAAGACAAGAACCACTAGGAAACTTAAAAATTCAAATCAGAAATTCCCAGATGACATAAGGAAGGGGCTGCATATGGGCCAGCCACAAAGATCTGAAGCAAACATTTTTGCAGTTGGTATAATTTTTTGCTTATACAGGCAGCCCAAATAGATCCATAGTATTCACAATACTCCTACATACCCAAAACCTCAGCTTCTAAGTACCTTATTGTGGAATTTCCCATAGCCACAATCTTGCTGTACAGGAATCTTAAGAACCCAACATGATGCCGCAGAAGATGGCCCTGCTGTGGAATACAGGTTTCAGCAGAGGTGAGATGGCAATAAGAGCATACAAGAACTCAAGAGTTCAGTTTCCTTTGGTCATTGCATAAGATCTACCATTCTGAGGCTTTCGGACAGAGAATCGGATAGGGACATGCTCTTATTTTTAATCACCTGCTTATAAGCAGCATTTATAAGTGATAAACACTTCTGTTTTGTCAAGAACTAAAAAGAAAATATGGTGTTGACTTCCAGCCACTTAGCTTTCTGTCTCCTTCTCTTCCCAGAAAGACTTCTCAAAAAGAAGTGTTACTATTGTTTTGAAAGGTGAATCTCGCACCAGGGTTCAGAGAACTACCTGCCACACCAGAGGTGCCTCTGAGCTCCTGATGGGTCACAGCTCCCGGGACCCTGCTGGCTCTAAAAGCACTGGGCCATCTACCATTAGAAGAAATCCTCCCATAACGTGAAAGTCACACCAGGTATCCAGATATCCATTCTTATTTCCACTTTTATTAAATTGCTGGAAAATTTCCATGCCATTTATTAATAACCAAAACATAGCTTATAATATTTCTTTTGCCTTTTGAAGTATCTGTACTCCATAGATACATAGTAGTCAGATCTTATTTTTATAGTTTTTTTGAAGATACTTAAGGCCAAGTTTGTCCGTGTGTCTAGTCTGAAGTTACTTACACAAACTGCTTCAAGTTATAATACTTGATATATATGCTTGCACAGACTTGAATGTCACATGCTCTAACTGTGGTTTCCTTATGTTCCTTAAACAATTTTGTCTTTCCTCTTTTTCTACATTTTCTAATTTTTCTGAGGAATCGGTCTTCTCAGATCTTACCACAGCTAGGGAAAAAATGCCAAACATGCCTATGGAAAGCAATGTGGAGAAACACAGAGGTGCAAGTGTGCCAAGTTAGCTAGCTCCAGAACTGAGAGCTGTGAAGCCATAACTGTGCAGCACTGTCAGTTTAATGAACCTCACTTTCAAGAATTATCTCATGCTAATGTAGTGACATGCTTTGCGGATCAAAGCAAACACCTCTGCCTGGCACTGAATATCAATGTGGAATGACCTACTAATATATCACCAGACTGTCAAAGACAAGATAAATTCCTTTTTCAATATGAATCACACAGTGGGAAGAACGAAAGGCAGAGGAATAGCATTAATCACCTAAAACTATCTGAAGAAAGCAAGTGACCTAGTAGCCTACATTGCCTTTATTGGAATTGAGCTTCAAAATCATCACTACTACGAGCTGAATTTCTGTATGTATCAAATTTAAGCATGGAAACATAAAAAAGTAGGTGCTTGGTAGAATGCGTAAGGTGGACATTTGATATCCGTGTCCCATAAAACCCTAAAACCATTTAACAGGTCATACGGGATACGAGCTCCGGCTTTTGTAGAGCCATTGCACAACTGACATTCAGCACCTGCATTAGAAATACCCTTTCCCCCCTTAAGACACATATCAAGTTATCTCCTAAGAGCAGGAGCTTAACAAAAGAGGCAGCAGTAGCAGCAGCCACGTTTTGCAGTTACCTTGAAAGGAAAGATTGGGACTTCAGGCTCTTTTCGGCCAAAGACATGAATTTAAAGCTTTTACAGTGCAGAGGGTGGCCTAGGGCAGGATTCATTCTCCGCCTTTTCCTGAGGAGAATGAGGCCCTGCAGAGAGATAGATGAGAGATCTACGAGGCCCCAGAGACAATGAGTAACTAGGTGGCTTTCCAGGAAAAGCCATTCTACATACGTTCTACAGTGGCCTCTTTATAATATAGTTTTGTAGATACAAGAAAAGAGAGTTATAGGTGATGAGTTATTAGAAGCCAAATGCTGATCCCTATTACACCAGTAAAAACATGTTACGGAGTAACTGAGCTTGTAGGTATCTATTTCAGAAGAGGGTTTGGGGCTCTGATTTACCAGGTATCTTGGTACCCAGACCCATTCCATTGAAATGAACAGAACACAAGGATCTCCCTAAGCTAGTTTTCTTTTAAATAACATTCAGTGCAGCGTAAGGTAGTTTTAAGCAATGTTCAGTGCAGCATAATGCAGTAGCCTGGATTTGTCCTGATGTTCCTTACTCCCACTGAGTAATGATTATTCATAGAAGTAGTTCCATATAATGAATTGTGTTACACAGGCTATATCAGAAATTTCCATTTATCTCAGGGGATTTCACATAGGCTGGCAAAAGCTTTCCTATTGGACTACAACATGAATGTTCATCACCAGGTGCCGGGAGGGAAAATCCAGTTCTTTCCTATAGTCTGTCTTACCTTAATAATATTCCACTCTTTACACTACTTGCTACTACTTCATACACTGATCACTTCAGAGCTCACCAAACACAAACTTAACAGCAGAGTTTCTTCTCCAGCTCCAGTTCAGGCTGACCCCAATCTTCCTCTGTCCTTTGCATGGAGTGGAAGCTACCCTCACCAAGACTGTTCAGAAGCAGAGCTCTGTCCTCCTTCTCCTGGGCTTGGGAGCTCCCTCTGCACATCACTGGCCACGTTCCACAGCTCTCTCCTTCACTGCCTCTCTCCATACTCTTCTAACTCAACACTTCTTGCCTTGAAATGGCTGTCTGTTGGTTCCCTTTTTTCCTTCATTTTGTATCTCACTTGGAAACACTAATTCGCCATCTCTGTGTGGGTGATGTTATACCTCTACTATAAACCTCCCTCACTCTGTCAAAGAGTAAATCTGCACATCTCTCTGGTATCACCTTTTGCAAGAACTTTCATAAGATCAAACTCAACTTAATTATAACAGAGCTGCATCTTTCCTGGTCCTCTTGGGTCCAAACCCACTGTCCTCCACCTTATTTCTCTATCATTGAAAGCAATGCAACTTTTCTGCCTGCCAGAAGCCTCAACGAATGCAATTCCACTTCTCTTGTCTGCACTTGGAAGAGCTCCTGCAAAGGCTTCTCTAATGGAATTCTCTTTGATCAAGTCATCCTGTATCATCCGCCTGTTCTTCACTGAGTCAACCATACATAATCTGTTTTCACTCTCAGAGCACCTCCTAAGCTATGCCCTCCAGGCCTGTTCTCTTGCCTTCATCCTTTGGATGCTGGCTCTTCCTGAATAACCTGTGTGGCCAGCCTCCACTGGCCACTCACTAACTTTTCCGACATGAAGTCCTGGGAGAAGTGGCTTTCAACCCTTTCTGGCACAAAGGCAAACAACACTCAACACTGCCTCTTCCCCCCACCCTGCCACCTTCCACCCTGCCTTTCTGCTCATGCATGCAGCCCAAGGTGCTGAGCCTTACAGATTTGTTAGCACAAACTCTGCTCTACACTTTGCCTTCCCCGTCTCCCCTGTAAAAGCCTGCCTCACTCACTGCTTGGTCCATAGGGACAAGTGAGCATTCAAAAAGTCCCAATGAGGGAGGCTTTTGTTGTGTCTCAATTTGAGATATTTTGCTGAGAAAAACACATACTTTTCAGAAGAAATAAAATATCGCCATTTCCAACAGTTTTAACCAAAAACATGGAATGGCACAAGTGGTCAGTATTGCCAAGAAAAATCCATGGAGAGAGAGCAGGGAGGCAGAAAGTACGTATTTCTGCTTTCTGGCAAGAATACCCTTGATGGCACTGATGATAGGTTACTGTACGCCAGAACCTCCCTCTGGAAGACTTGGCACAAAAAAGCCTGTTTTGAAAAAAAAAAAAAAAAAAAGGGGTTTTAGAAGGTTTTTTCTGTTGTGCTTATCATATATGAGAAGGTTCTGTAATCTCTCTTTTTTTCCTTTTTTTTTTTGTCCTCGTTGTCCATCAATAAAAGCTGCAACTGCCATAGACAGGATAGGTGTTAAAGTTCCTGCAGGAGAGCGAGCCCAACTTTCTTTAGATATGTATTTACTTAAACTGAATAAACTTTAAACAATAATTAGCAAACAAAGATTAGGGCAAGTAGCACAGTGTCTATACTAGAAAGAAGTTACAGGAAGCTAACTAAAAAAAAAAAAAAAAAAGATGACTGCAGCCAAAACATCCGCAGGAGGGGGAAG
>Ga0065711_1000826_pt1 | contig 54290 bp, 27 predicted proteins | sample Hoacrofraction12_FD_59098 | JGI IMG/M metagenome (GOLD analysis project Ga0065711, IMG submission 59098) | Hoatzin crop microbial communities from Cojedes, Venezuela - Epithelial fraction 12 v2 (version 2) | ecosystem: Host-associated > Birds > Digestive system > Esophagus > Crop | place...
TTGTTCAGCCTGGAGAAGAGAAGGCTGCAGGGAGACCCGATTGCAGCCTTTCAGTACTTAAAGGGAGCCTATAGGAAAGATGGGGACAATCTTTTTAGTAGAGACAACAGTGACAGGACGAGGGGTAATGATTTTAAACTAAAACAGGGTAGGTTTAGGCTGAATATAAGGAAGAAATTCTTTACAATGAGGGTTGTGAAACACTGGAACAGGTTGCCTAGAGAGGTAGTGGAGGCCCCATCCCTGGAAACATTCAAGACCAGGTTGGACAGGGCTCTGAGCAACCTGATCTAGTTAGAGGTGTCCATGCTTACTGCAGGGGGTTGGACTAGATGACCTCTAGGAGTCCCTTCCGACCCAAAACTTTCTATGATTCTATGATTCTATAATACTCCTTTGTGCTGGATATCCATAGGCTGATGTAAAACCATCAAATGCTAATGGGAATCTTGCATTGATTTCTGCATCTTTGGACTGGGCTGTAAGTAACAAAGTTGCAAACACTGCAAATGTGAATAACAATAATGACTAAGGAGCTGGCATATTTGTTTGACAGTTTAGGAAAATTATATGTGAGTGGCATTTGATAGCAAGAAGGGTATTTGTGCTTAATTACTTGGTAGCTAGCTAACTCTAATGATTTTTGATACCCAACCAGAGTCAGTGATGACTTTATCGTGATACTGTGATGATTTCTTAAATTAAAGATGTTGTATTAGAGACAGAAGATACTGTTTTAATTTGCTTATTTATAATGGTATCTCTGGTTTAACTTACATTTTAAAGGTAAGTAAGAGCTAAATGAGAACTACATAAAGGTAGATTGTACATGTCGTTTTCCAAACATTGCATTAATGCTTGGTACCATAAATATGGACAGAGATATGATAGCTGTGTTTCTTGAAATGGTAGATAATAATTTGTTCCTCTTCAGCATGTGAGCTTCAACTTTAAAAAAAATTACAAGAATCCTGACTGGTTTGAGTTGAGACATTACCAAGGTCATAAACATGGAAAAAATTCATTGCAGTTGTTTTAGGTAATGGAAAATTCAACGTAGTTGGTGGTTATGGTGGAACACTGATCTTTGAGCTTATGACAAGACAGGGAGGAAGTGAAAGCTCTGGGCACAGAACTTTGTTTATCTTAGAAAAACTCAGATGTGAAGGATTAAACACAGAAAAGCCATCGTCTGCCCTACAGTTCAGTGCTAGACCAATGTTTTCGGGAGGTATTTTTACAGGTAACATTTTCAGTGGGGTTGAAATGAGATGTGATGTCAGAAAAATCTGCTAACCCAGTTAACACAAAGATCATTCTGCTGCTGCAGGATGCTGCAACAGTGAAGCTGGGAAGGGTAGGAGTTACCGAGACAAGTTCTGGAGTTCAGTGCGCTTAATGGTTTGAATAAGCCACAAGGTTAATCTTGAGTGCGTGGTGTGTTTGAATTTTGTGTACTGCAACAGTATCTCTTGGTTCTGTAATTTAGGTGCCATGCAGGTCTACTAATCCATTAAAGCAAAGAAATTGCTGTGTTTAGCATAATCCCAGATACCACTGTGAGGGAGTTATTAACTGCTCACAGTTGCCAGCTGAGATTAAGCCAATTCACAGCCATCCAGGTTAGGCCTGCAAGTGGATTCATGTCAGCTATGTTTTTTCCCTGAATGTCCTATGCAGGAAAAAATGGCATAATTCCACAGACAACACCTGGTACTGTGAAGATCTGTCATTAAACATTTAGGGTCTCTGTGCATCTTCTCTGAGAGAAGCATTATTAAGCAACTCCTTTTGTTGAACCGAGACCTAGTTTATTCAGTGATCTTCGGCATGCCCCGATCTGCATGTAAACTGATAAAGCAGATTTGTTCTGTCTGGTTCAGCCTCTGCTTATTTGGCTTCTCTTGTATAATAGGGAATACAATAAAGTATAAATTCAAGGAATCTAACTTCTGGACAAAAAACATTTATGTAAAGCATCTAAAAATGATGTGTATGTTTCTTCAGCTCCTTACACTTACCTCCTTTTATGCTCCTGTAACCCTGCTGATTAGTGCTTTCAAGCAAGGGTAGCACATCTGAGCAGAGAACTATAACCAAATCCTGCTTCTGTGTTTGGTCACTATGGAGCTCTGTCAGTAAATCTCACATGTTCAGAAATAAAAAGCTAGAACTGCACACAAGAAGAGACAAGAATCAAAGAAGTTGGATGTAATGGAGACATTTGGTAAAATTATAAGAAGAAAAGTAGATATTGAGAGATTGTTCTGAAAAAAAGCTGTAAGAAAGTTTTATGAAGGGTGAAGTAAAATATAAGATTGTTTCATAGAGCTGATTACCTACAGAAGATGGTAAGCAAGATCATTCACTTTATCTTTCATCATAATTTGCTGAAACAGCAGAACATTGTAGCAAGGAGAGCCAACTACTTTTTTCCCTGCGGGTTCTATGGCCAATATTCTGCTCATAGTATCTTAAGGAAAACTAGTGTCACCCTACCCGCAACGTGTCAGTCGGGGCTACATTGCACTCTGCATTAGGAGGGCTGCAGAGTGGGTGTAACAGCAGCAGCAGCACTGACTCCATGTCTGCACACCATGGCCACTCCATGGGGTTCTCCGGGGCTGCTCCTCTGTGGCGCGATGGAGAGGCAAGAAGCCTCCGGCTCAGAGAGGGACAGACTGCGGGGCCGCAGGCAATTCCTGGTGAAAAAACTGGTGAAATCTTTACCCTGCACAAGGCCTCCTGTTTTTGTTTGGATCAGACGTTCTTGCAAGGTTGGGCTGCTTTCCTTACCTTGAATATTAAAATCATGAGGCCCACAGGATACAGCCTGTACCATGACTGATGTAAAGCTGTTGATTTTTCTGTGGGAGAAATCCTGTGCATAGTGCAGCCTTGGAGCATACTGGCAGGGAAGCGACTCAGAAAATCATCAGAAAAAACAGTCTTCTACTGGAACAAACCAGTGGCAGGCTTGGCAGGTGGTCTGATTATGTTTGCTCAGCCAGTTCAACAGTATTTGCTGGACAAAAGAAGGCATCAGGTGATACACAAAGTCCCAAACAAAGCTCCAGACGAATAAAGATGTGATCAGACTTTCTCGTCTGTTGCATGTCTATGAAGGTGGACAAAAACTTGTGGCTAAAGAAGGCACAAGTTTGAGAGGCTAGTAAAGACAACACTACTGAGAATTTGCATTTCTTTGTGTTTCTTTTGTAGTACTTCAACTGTTTCCCATTGGTGACAAAAGAGTTAAAACCATGTGGGGTAAATTCTTGTTACCCCTCTTTTTGCTTACTCATTTTTGGCCTGCACCGTTTTCTTGCTGCCATCCCTGTATGCAGTGCTAGCTATCATGCAGATGCAATTTTGACATGGCACTGCAATCATGGTCAAATGGCAGTGGATGGAGGATGGCTGTTAGATTGCAACTTTTTTAATTTTAGCCATTTAGGCATCCAAATATATGTTTGTAGAACTTCTGTGGAAGGAAAGGCTCCAAAGGAGCAGAAGGACGCCATTTCTAGATAGGAATTTAGGCAAGCATTACTACAACATGGTGTAAATAGATATATATCGATATTATGCACAGAAGGGGCCTGGATAGGTTAGATGTATTTCATAGGCTAAACATGCGTTTTCAGTTTTCTCCCTCCTAGCTTCTCTATGAGTGAAAAGGTGTTCCAAGTTTCTGAAAGATTTAGACTACCCTTCACTTTTTTATGGTGCATAAAATCATACAGTAAAAGAATGTTAATCTTGCTCTAACGCATGTAATCCTGTAATTTAAAACATATCTTGCACTGCAAAGGCACGGAGGGGACAGAATAATCACACAGAAGCAACCTTAATTTTTCATTGCTTGACTCTTCAACATTGATGATCTTTAGGCATAGCTTTTTCTTTTTTTTTTTTTTATTTGGATGTAATAAGATTATGAAATGAGTGTAAGAGTGATTAAAAGAGAGTTTAGAACTTCCAGCTCAAAGATCAAACAATCAAGCCTCAATATTTTTCGTATTGTAATTTGCAGTGAAAATGTCTAATGGGAAGTGCAGACATAATGAAGGTTTTGCTTACATTCAGAGTTTGATAAATAGTAGGTGGTGCTTCAGCTCTACATGTTGCTAAAAGTAAAGAATCACATGTTTTTGTAAAAAAACAATAAATAGTAGATAGTCAGTATTTGAAACCTGGGCAGCTCTACAGGAAAAGAGATGTCTAGTAGCTGGTGGCAGCCATCACAATGTTGACTTGGTGCAGCTGTAGAAGAGTTGTGTTACCAGATTGCATTTTACCCTCACTGGTGGCAAGTGTTTAAGAACTTTCTTTCTTTTTTTTGTAAAAAGATTTTTTTTAGCATGTGCTGTTTGATTTTCCGCTATTCCAGTATGATGGGTTCAAACTAGCTTCCTAGCTTTAGTGCTGAGTGACAAATTTTGATGCCCTGTTTAAAAATACTTGCTAATAAATGGCTACATGGAAATAGCTCATTAGAGTAAGGATGAAAGGCTTCTGTAGGAATCCACAGAAGATAATGCAAAAACTTGTGCTGATTTCACTAGGGCCCAAATTTTTTCAAAAAAATAGTAAGTGCACATTATTGGCATTGGTGTAATTACTCCAATTTTATGATAAGATCTTTAAACCTGCAAAAAAAATTGCTTTTCTCTTTCATGTGTGATATTTTATTTAATACAAAGGCAGCATTCTGAACATAGAGGTATGAAAGCATAGGTAATTCTGGCAGTATGACAAGATAAGAAGTATTTAGAATGATGTCAGCAACTTAAAACATACAGGATGAACCTAAAGAGCCTCTTAATCAGACAGTAAGAAAAAAATTTGTATAAAAATAATGAGGGGAGTAAAACTTTAGATTAACCTAGAGTGGTTCTAGCATTGATTTCAGTCAGTTCTTGGAATGAAGCTTTGATTTCTTTCTTAGGGCTGGATTTGCCAGCATAGCTTCTCTTTGATACATTTCTTTATGAATCTAAATGTATTTTAGGTTGCATATTATTCATCAACAGCATTTTTGCAAATGTATGGCACCATATTGATATCTCTGCAGGGCTTGGGCTGACTGAATAATTGAAGATGGATTTAAAATATTAGAGTGGAATAGTCAGATAATTTTTTTAAAAATCATACAAAGTAACTGAGGTTTTTATTGCACAGCACATTTTATGGCTTATTAAAAGTCTCTGTGAAGACACAGTAGACAGGTACAAGTTGGCTTTAATAAAATAAAGGATAATTTATAAGGGTCTGATTGGGGAAAATGTGTTGGTTCCAACTGCAATTCTGCCTCCAGTCCCCGAAGTAATGTTTAAGGCTTGTGTTGAAACAGTCATGATATTGAAACAAATGGGGTTTTGCTATTGTTCTGAGTTATTCTAGGATATCACCACAATTTTTATTTGCAGATGCTGACATGCCAATTGTACCTACATGCACAATTATCAGCCATAATCTTGGTAGCTGCACATGCTTGCCCTCATCATTTGTCAATTAACACCTGTTTGAGAAGAATAGATTAAACTCATACCTTTATTTCAGTGTTTCTGTGAATTCCAACCTCGAATAAAGGTGGTAACTCTACTGGAAGAATAGTAGTTTTCCAGGAATTGCTGGGAACTGGAAAGTCACTTAGCAAGGCTGTTGTGCAGACTAAGTATATATCTCTTGCAAACAGAGAGAACAGAGGAGACATAAAATGACAAGTAATAAAGTGTGGGAATCACTTTGGAATTAAAAACCATCCAGCTGATCCTTTTCAGTAAGGGGTGGAGCACAGCTGGATTTTGTGGAGTTTTGCAGCGAGAGCTTGAACCATTCTTTTTGCCTGCCTTGATGTCATGCTCTTGCCTGTTCTTCTATATAAGTAGTATTTGCTTTATGTGCCCTCTTCCTGGAACAGAGTCCCTGCATTTGAAAACACGTGTTCTGCACTGTTCCCTTCCCATGCAGCTAGCAGCAAAGCAGCAAGGTCAGAGGAAGAGGCAGTTTGGCTTCCCCGATGCCCACAGTAGCTGAAGTGAAATCTAATCCTTACAGCCCGAGTAGCTATTTGACTTCTCAACAGGATTGCAAGTGAATATGATGGGTCTTCAAAGTGACAAGTAGTATATAGAAGTCCTCTAGCATAGCATTAACTGAGAAGATCGAAGTTTTTATCTAACTTGCAACCCAGATAAACATTGTGATCCAGCTTGCCTCTGTCTTCTTGCATGAACAGCTCAGCATAACCATTGATGTCCTTACATGCTAAGTTGTCCTACCCAGCTTTTATACAAGTTTTGTTCAGGTGGAGTGAATTTTCGAGAGGTCTATCTCCTGGAGTATGTAGGCACAAATTGTGGTACGCAGTCGGTGGGAGGTGAAATGGACCCATTCAGTTCAACGTTATGTTAACTCTGAAGCACTGAGAAGATATGTATGCAGTCAGCTTCTTATGAGCTTTATTTGCATCATCTGTATTTTCCTGTTAAAACTGCACACTCTTGCTGTTGCTATACTGTGTAGTGTGCAGCGTCATCACCTTTCTGAGAATGATGATGAAACTAAGGCCTTGTGTAGGTATGGCATAGAATTATTTCTGTGCACACATGAGCTTTTAGAAATGCATTTCTGATCAGGATCGATGCCTTGATGATTCAGGAACATTCAATTGTTGCTTCTTTCCTGAGCCCTAATAAATATTTGTCCAACTATCAATCTGTTGAATGTCATTCAAGTAAGATGAGCTAAAAATTCCCAAATACCAGATAATTCTAAAAACATTTGAAATGAGGAAAAAAAAAGGTTACTTTTTTCCATTGATGAAGGCCTGCATTGCTAGATATTTTCTTATGTGAAAAGGAGATCTTTCTTTCCAAGTGACTTATTCTTGCTGCTGCTGTGTCCAAAGCTTGATTTTAGAATGTTCATCAACCAAATAGCTCGTCAAAGCATCATCATTTAAAAGAAGCTGAACTCATCCAGCACTCCAAGAACTAATCACCCATTAAAACCCAGTTGTGATTCAGGTTCAGTTAACAGTAGGTGTAGCCTATTAATGGAATATTAAGCCCTGATAGTTGAAATATAACTTATAACAACTGTGTCCCTTAGTATACAGATGTTAACAGAAGTTTTCAGTGTCCAGTAGGTAAATTTACGTAGTTTTTTGCTTTTGTTTTCATCTTTTGGCTCATGAAAATTATTAAGGAAAAAAGCTTACAGTCAGCTACATGTTATTTAGGCAATTTGGATTGAATTCAGCTCAACTCAGCAGAGATGCAGAAGATGAAGAACTGTATACTTTATAATTACTGTGTATGAAGATGCCAGATTGTAGAATCTCTACAGGTAATTGTGAGATTGCTATAAAGACATCACATTTGCCTGCAGAGATTTCCCAGTCTGCGACTTTTATCCAGGTTGAAGAAGAGAGAGAAATACTTTCTTTCTACTAGTCCATGTAATATTTTAAACTAAATTTCAAATAAGTTGTTGAAGAAGGTTCTGTTGTTGAAAGACCAGATATAACTCCTTAGAAGTTTTCAAGAACACTAGATAACGTTATTGATAATAAATAAACTATTGTTTGGTTCTGACATACTCTACATTTACAGTCTGTGTGGATCCCTGTCTTCTAAAGGTTGCGTTTTGGATGCCTCACAATCACCTGGGACTTGATCTGGCTGAAACTGAAAACACCATCTTTCCTCTAAATTTCTGTGAACGAGTATTTTTTGCCTCTGACTCTGATACTTCTTTTTTGGTCCCTGCTAGAACAATTTAAATTTTCTCCTTCTCAACATACATCCTGGTTGTCATCAAATGGCAGTGATTTCTTTTCTGTAAACTTTTCTCTCTGTCCTTTTTTTGTCTAGTTGTTGGTGTTGGGAAAGAAAGGAGAGAAATTTTTTAGTCTCCATCAGCACTCCTTTGATTGCTGCAGCCACGTGGAGGTTCATTGGTACTAACCTTTTCTCCCTTTTAGTTGATGTAATTCTTGCCTCATTTATGACTCTCCCACTTGTTATGTCTTGCTGTGCATTTTTGCATTTAAATTGTGCATTCTTTGAGGCACAGATTATGAATAGACTTGTACTGTGTGGATGTTAAAAAAAAATAAAAAAACACAAATGAGAGGAGATTAATCGTGGACTATATAACTTCTAACACTTATGCTAATTCCAAACAGTAAGCACAAGAAAGAAAAAGAAAATACTCCCTACTTCAACCTACTTTAAGACTCTTTTTGTGAGTGGCAAAGGAGGCTATAAAAACCTCAGATTAATTTACTCAGTTCTGGTGTGGAGCTTTCATTTTAAGAGATTTGTTTTTGCCAGTGCTAAGTGATCCAAAGAATCTGAAGGATGAGGAACAGATCTTTGGTGTCTTTTACTGTGAAAAATCTTTAATGTGCTTTATAAGGAGACTAAAGACCACTATTTATTTCCCTTTGTCTTTTGAAAGTGAAGAGATGTTTTGTGTCAAATTCATGATAAATCCAGGCAAAAAAGTCTCCATAAGGTGTGACTCACAGTGACTGCTTTTTCAGTATAAACAAACGAAAACCAGTTTGTGTCCTTGCTAAGCAGATTATCAGGAGAGGTTGAAAAAGTTCTTTCTAGAGGACAACTCATTCTTGTAATTTTTTGTAATGCTAGTGGAGCCCTAAGAAAGTGGAAATGAATACAGAGCGCCACATTTTCCCCTCACCACACCCTTCAGTATCAGAGAAATCAGCTTGTATTTTGTAAAAAGAAATTGAGGTTATGGAACATCTCAGTTTCACTTTTATGTGTTTGTTCTTTGCATTCAGCCTGTTAGCTTGTTCTATCTGTTCTGGCCCTGCTCGTGCTCTGCCCCTCCTGACAGCTGCTGGGGTGGCTGTGCACAAGTAATGGAGGTGCATCATACCGGCTCTGTGGTTCCGTTCAGCACAACATCATCTCACTGAAACTTTTAATATAACCAGTAATAATTTTTCTAGAGTGAGCAAATGAATAAATATATAAGAGGGAAAACCTCTCCTAAATACCAGAATGAAACCTTTCTTCTGTTGCCATTACTGAGAGCTCTGCACTGACTGCCTGGGATCTAGGATTTGAGTCTGCCCATTTTAAAGAATCAGTCAGACAAAACCCAACTGACAAAACCTGCAAAACACCCTTGTTAAATTATTCACTCTATTCTACAAACTAATCTGTGTAGTCAGCCAAATTCCATTTTAAAGGGAAATGAAAATTTGGGCTGAAAACTGTGATGCTGTATTTCAAGACAATGAAATTAACTATTGCCCATCTCTGAAAGAGATGATAATGACCTGGGAGACCAATCTGTTGCCGCATCTCTTTGTATCCCTTTGATGTAAGAAAAAAAACTTGGCTTTGTATGCTGGTTCACTTGTAAGCACAAAGAGTAACTTCATTCTCAGGCTCTGAAACTTTCTGATGTTATAGTCAATTAATAACATTAGTATTTGCCACCTAGTGACTTGGGGGTATTGCATTAGAAAAATCATCATCCTAAAAGTGTGAAAGACAAGAAATTTTTATACATTTAAAGATGAGTCACTCTTGATGGGTTGTTTTTAGTATTTTTACTATTATTATATTTTGGTTTATGTTGTAAAATGCTTGTTCTTCTGTTACTTTACTGAGATGTAGCTCTGGCAGCAAGGAAAATAGAAACTTCCATAAGGCTTATCTGGTGCACTGACTGTTATTTCCTGATGATCTACAACAATGGTTATTCGGTAACAGCTGGGCCATGTCTTCTTTGAACAAAGCCACTGTGGGGCTGAAACCTCCCATTGCTGAAGCATAACTGTTTCCCTGGTAACAGTTAACTAGCACGTGTTTTATTGTTTCAAACTGCTTTCCTAGGGTATTTGCAGGTGGTAGAAGATGCTTTCTTAAAGAGGGGTCATAACCTCATGAACTTTCAGATGTCGCAACAAATTGGGGGACAAAAACATTTTTTTTTCTTTCAATTGGATTAAGTAAATCTTATTATATAGCCTTTACGAGACAGATGTAACTCACAGTTTGATTTTTAGCATTGTATCCAGATGCTGATACGAGCATTTCTGCTGTCAAAGTTTTGTTTTCAGAATGTGAATTAAGACCATATTCCAATAAGAAGATTTCAAATAAACACAATGAGAACATGCAAACATTGAGATTACTGTGACTTTCTTTTGTCTTGGGTTTATTTTATCTGTCGTTTGTTTGCCTGTATATGTTTCTTTTGAATATGATATTTTAGTGATTTATCTTAAAAATGCACTTGGATCTACCAGAATTATTAGGTTGGTCTGATAGATCTCAGGATAAATACAAAATTATCTGTGAACACGTAAAGGATGGTGACAACGAAAAAATAACTTGCTTGGTATTTTAAGTTGGAAAGCATAGAAGTATACTTACGATGTACATATACATGCAGAGTATGCATTTGTATGCATATCAGTAAATAGGGAAGCAGAATTTTGTAAATAGGAATTACATCCTCATTTTTTCCTATACCAAAATTGAAAGTGCCTTAAATACATACTTATTGCATTCATCCAAAAAAATGTTCTGTGGTACACAGGAACGTTTCGTGTTACAGGGTTGTCTGTTAAGAGGTGACAGTCTCAGGACAAAAGAATGACAAGAAGTAACATGTGACATAGAATAAAAATGTGGTTAGATTTTAAGAAGTTCAGCAAAATCCATTCATAATCTAATGGGATGAAGATAGAGCTCCCTCTCCTGTCTGTTTGATAAAATTTATAGAAGCTATTTCCATGTTTACTTCGATTAAGGTATAAGTAAGAATAATGTTTAAATGACATTGTGTGAAGCTTGTAATAAAAGGCTTGTATTCATCTCTTTGAAAAGAGTGAGTGGTGGTTAAATCTGATTCTATCCTTTTTTTGAGACATTTGGAAATTGTTGCGTTGGCAGTGTGAAGTTGTTTTTGAAAAAGGTGCTGCATAATCGTAGATGCCCTGTTTTGTACAGCATCCTCTAAACGAGGCACGAAAAAAAGCTTTCCAAGCTCATTCAAGAAACTGTCCTGATTTTAATGAAATTAACTCTCCATTCAGTGGGCAGGTTCAAGCCCCCAGGATCGTAGTTAATAATTAATTTTTTGTTCTGTTTTTTGGATGTGGAGTACAATGAAAGTATTCAGGGCCTTCATTCATGGAATTTATTTAATGTAACATTTTATAGATAGAGTTTTCTCAAAGGTATGGAAGTGGTAGGTGTTCCCAGGCCAGCCCATCTGCTCCCTTTGTTAGAAAACACATACATTAGCTACCCCTGGGCTGCATGCCTTAGCTGTATCCCAGGCAGATGTGGAGAGCGTGAGGACAAAGTTTCTCTGCTTGCAGCTGAACGATTCCCAAAGATTTCCAACAGATACATAGCAGTGAAGAATGAGAGGCTACTGGTGGCTGAATCATGTCATCAGAAGAAAGCAAATAAGTCATATTAATACCTGGCTGAAAACAGTACATCATTTACTGAAATGCAAGTGTGAATATGACTATGCATTTCCTAAGACGGGTAGTGTTTGTGGCTCTTTACTAAAACACTGTTTTTTCAGCTTGTAATGGATTTTTTCAGAGAAATTTGGGCATTCACATATAAAATAGCCAGTGCAACTTTGTTGCTAGCTAGTTGTAAACTTAATGCAGGTTCCCTCCTGTATCTGTCCATGAAAGCATCTGCTTGTCTTCTCTCTGTTCCACATCACATCTTTGATACATTTTATATAGGTTGCTCTGTCTTTTTGGTGGACATCTCATGACAGCAAGAATCGCTCATCACTAGCTCGTGTATACGTCCACGGGATTAAACTTGAAGGTCAATTTGATAAGTAACTACAGGGCTGGACAGTATGTCCCTGCCCTGAGCCCTAACTCTTTGGCTACGTCCCTCTCTGGGACCTGCCTTGGAACAGGGAAAATGGCAGGAAAACAGCTCCTGGGCCAGGGCTCCTTGTGCTGTGCAGAGCACAAAGCAATTCGACACAGCCAAAGGGATTTTCAGTCTGCTCCTTGAGGAGACTTTGTAGGAAGCTGCAGGGAGCTCAGTACCTGGGTGTATGGAGCCCAGGTGACAAAAGGAAAATTGCCTGTTCCCTGAGGTGGCTGGGTAGGTCCTTGGGTTTGTGCTGTATAAGAGGATGGGAGTCACAGCTTCTGCAAGGATACATCATATATACCCTGAAGTGATGGGTGAAAACACTGTTCTTTTTTTTAACATGTGTTCCAGAAATATGTTGCTTAATGATTTCCTTCACTTGAGCTCATGACTGAACTGCATGAAAAATAATGGAACTGAATTTTTGGACAGAGAAGTTTCCTGTCATGATCTCTACATAGTATGTTAGCAGTCATTTGAATTGGGGAACGGAATCTGATCTGAGGCAAGATAAGGTAGGGAGGAAAGCAACAGGTTGTACACTCAGCCTATTCCCTCATCGTTTTTTTCAGTGGGAGGCCTTAAATAAATTAGCACTTAAATAAATTAGCCACATTTCGGGCCAGAATTTTTGCTTTATGGTGAAGATTGAAAGAAGAATGAAAAAAAATATCCTCATTGTTCATTTCTTTACTCAAAGCAAGTTTTTAATGTATAAACCAGTTAAAACCATTCTGAAACACAGACTGCCTCATACAAAATGCCCTGAGCTATATTCTTCAGGGCCATCACATTGGTTATGGCTTAGCCTTAAGATCACTGTGATATTAATTAATAAGTAATTATAATGTGAGAACTTTTGACCACACACTTGTGCTGCTGCAGGTTATCTGGCAGCAGAGTAACCAAAATTAATAATCTGTGCATTGTCACACTGCTCTGCATGTCTGTGACTCTGTTTAACTGTAATCCAGGACTGAGTCCTCCCCCTTCCCCATGTAGTACCAAAATAGTTTTTTTTTGTAAAACAACTTTGAATCCAGTCATAGCAATGAATCCACATTGAATTAATTATATTCTGTGAACTTAAAAACTCAGTTAAGCAATTTCATTTTTCATAGTTCTGAATAAAAAGCAAATGAGGCAATGACAGAGGCTTGAGTGTTGGCAATAAAAAGGTTGTATTTTGCTGTATAATTACTATCTCATTAATTCTAACTTGAAGAGCAGCTGCTGTTGGTAGTTTACTTTATGACTAAAACAATGTTCTTGTTTAACAATTGAATTGACATTATTTTTGGGAAGAAAGCGTTAAGAATATTTACAGTGCTATAGCAATGATTAATAACAGTGCCTGCCACATATTCCCAGTAACACTACATTTACCAGCAAGCTACCCCCCCACCCCGAATGTAGAAGCCCAGACTTACCAGTAAACATGGGTACAGCTTTTTATTTGTATTTCTTCAGACTTCAGTATTGCTTTCAGGTCTGCTCACTAACATTTGTAGTCACTTTAAATACTTCTGTACTGGAATAGATGCTGACTGGTGTAAGCTTGGAAATGACTTAAGAAGAAAAGCCTGGTAAATGCTGCTTTCTGTTCAGACTGTTCTGCCCTTACTCACAGTTTGCCGCAGTTACTTTGCTAAAGCAGTCCTCAGACTGGGGCAGTAATCTAAGAGAAAGTTAATTTTTCACTCACTGCAAAAGAAGGTGAATAGAGAGGAAGAGTTCTCTTGCTCTCAAATCCCCTCCGAGGTTCCCAAACCATGGTGCTGACACCAGCACGGGGGCACAACTTCCTAGTCAGGCCTACTGCACTGCCGGCTGCTCCTGGGATGTCAGCTTCCAAGTTGTTTCTCAAATAGAAAAGCATGCATCTGTTCCTCAAAAGTTTCGGAAGCACCAGAAAGATAGCTGAGAATTACACGCAACATACAAGTTTTCTATAGGAAACAGCCTGGCAGTCCACACTTTGTTATTCACTTGATAAGCAGAGTCTTTTTGACAGTCCTAACCTTCTAAGCTATAGGTCCTGCTGAGCCCAGCATGAGTCAAATGCTGGGTACCATCTGTCAGAGCTTTAGTGTGTTTTTTTTTTTCCTCTCTTCTCTTTTACTACAATCTGCTAAGAGGGGTGCCGAATAAAAGTTGCTTTTCTACACTTAAATGAGAAAGTAGGGAAATTCAATATGAAGCATTAAAGAAAACCTGCTGTTCCCAAAAAACTCAGCAGGCACTGGGCAGGAGAACAAATTATTCTGTGTTTCTAAAGATTTTAAAAACCAGTATATAACATGCCTCAGGAAGTGAGGAAAACAAAATCTTAAACCTAAAACTGAAAAGATGGTCTTGAAAAACTAAGTTACATGAACTGTGATATTAGCAAGAGTTTTGAAGTGATGCACAGTTCAGAGGTTTCAGCTGTTTTTGTAAAGAAACACTCTTAAAGGATATTCCAAATTTCCTGTTGATGGACATTTAATAAGAGGAGCTGACAGAGAAGAAATGGCCCCCTGCTGCATTGTAAAAGAATTACTAAGGGGGCATTTTTATGTCTCATTAGTTTATATTCAGCCCTAAATTGGCACCTGTCCTGAACTTGGTCAAAATTTGCTGGAACTTTAGAGACACAAATGAGTATTTCTCTTTAACATGTTACTGGCAGTTCAGCACAATGGAGACGTTTGTGGGTGATTATAGCCATGCATGCACACATGGAAATAAGAACAGAACACAAGAAATATCCTGATTTTCCAGTGCTGAGGGCCATGTGAGAAGATGTATCTCAGTTACCTGTATGGCTCTGCAAGTGTGGTCGCCACATCTGCGTGGTGCAGTCAGGTATCCACACCTCCTACCTGCACAAATCGCTATATGAGAGTCAAATTCCTAAGAACCGCAGTGGCTGCTAATATGTAGGAGAAAAGAGTGGAAAGTTGTTTCATGTCATTGATTTTTGAGCTGGTTGTCTTCCAGCCTGTCTTTTACGGTAGCCGTGGTACTGAGGTCATTTTGTATTAGACACTGCAGTGTCAGCTATATTAGCTCCATACCAGTAACACAACCCTGTATGTCACAGCCATTCCTAATGGGGACATTTAGTGGCTTGCTTGGTTTTTTTCCCACTAATTTATAACTGAAGGAGATGTTTTGCCTCTGGAAAGCTGGCTGTGTGACTCCAGCTGGACATTTGTGTCGGCAGTGCTCAGTTTTCACATGGAATGATTATAATCGACTGTAGAAAGTAGGTGTGTAATTGTGCATGAATTTTTGTTCAAGGTCTGAATTATAGAAGGCAAAAACTCTTAAATGTCTTAAACAACATGCCTAGGTCTTCTTTTACTGTATTATGTTGTTCTGCCTCTACTGACTGGCATCACATTATTTCAATTTGTGTTTATTTAGCAGAAAGGATACATGGCTAACTGTGAGCATAGATTGAAAAAGTTCTAATGCAATTTTATTGTCCCCTTACAGTTTCTTTAGTCACAGCAATTCTATATTGCCATTTTAAAAGGTCAGCACTGCAATTTTAATGAGCGTTTGATTCTGGTCTCACTGCAATTTTATACTCATGCAATTTTGCTTAATACACTGACAAGCACTCGGGCTGGTGACATAAACAGGGAGGTGATCAGCAAGATTCAGAACTCAGATGCTCACTTTGTCTCTTCTTGTGATAAGGGTAATTAAAAGATACCCTTTGGGCGCAAGCAGGTAGCCTACAAAACATTGTTGTGGCGTGTGTCAGAAAGAGCTTACATAAAGAAGTAGCTTTAAAGGCTTAATGCATGGGCAGTTGTACCTGTAGATGTTGTCTTTTGATGCCAACTGTTACCTATGATTTGAACAACAGAACATGGTGATGTCATGACTTGCCTAATATTAGGATGCTATCGTGGTTGTATGTAAAGTGCGTATTTTTACAGCTTCCTTCCCGCAATTATTATCATTCTCCTCGCATATGTTTGTTGTGGTAACACACAAAGACAAACCAGAGCTGTATCCCTTTGTCCCTGGTGCTGGGTGAGCACTGATCGGTAGAAAGCCCCTTTCCTGAGGGCCTTTGGCCTAAGCAGGCAGGGCACACAGAAAGCAGAAAAGCATAAGAAGGAGAGAGAACACAGTACAGACAGTGAACAATGTGTTACCAAAAATGTCCAATCAATGCTGATATTGATAATTATATATGTTGTTGTTATCGCACCATGAATCTGTGCTTTTTTGCACGTGAGTGTAGTGTGTGTTTTCCTGTCATGTTATACTGCTGTGTTAGCATAGCGTTACTATGGTTAGAGCATGATTCTATGGCTTCTTGTTCTCTTCAATCACTTGCTAAGCAACATTTACATTTATGTATTTCCTTTTGCTGTGAACATCTTTGATAAAATGTACTATATGCTGGATTGTGTATCTAATCACAGAAGTGCTTTAGGCCATGTCTCTTCCAGAAAGAGCCTTACTAGTTGTTTAACTGTGAGACATCAGACAAGATCCACTTTTAGAGATGTAATGTGAAAGAGAAATGAAACGTCTCCAGGTAGATAGCTATTTCAGAGATGGTGAGCAAAAGCAATAGCTTTTTTTCCCCCTCCACATGCACTGCAGCTGCACTAAGCCGGAGCACCTGTTCTTTGTATACTCCTGCTGGTTTGTGCTGTTTGTATCTGCTGCCAGTGGGGTCCCAGGAGAGAGATGGGAGATTTTTAATGGAACAAGAAAAGCTGGAACTGCATAAGATGTGCACTTTCACAGCAGTTGTCTCTCTCTTTTCAAAATAACCACAGTTATGAGGTCAAATCACATGCTTTTCATGTAATTAATAAAACTGCATGAGAATTAGTTACACTTCAGCATGCCAGACTGCATTTGTGAGAACAGAGAGCTTTTCTAGTTAAGTTACTACACTTTGTGAGCATCGCATTATTTAATTTGTAAAAATTCGTGTTCGCTTTTTTGAAGCATTTATACCAGCGTAGCAGTCACTCTGGGATATCTAGTATTTTGTGGAGATTTAGTAAGTGGCATTTACTTTAATAAGCTAACTTTTATATTCCATCAGGATTACTAGAAGGTGTGTATGAAGTGCTGTTCATTTTCCTCTCTTGGCAGACCAAAAAGATTTCATTTAAAATCGTTATTTAAAACAATGGCTTGTGTTGTTAAAAAGGGTGATATGCAAAACACAGAATATCTTTATTCCATGTTGTATCATAGGTGATACAAGTGTTATCGTATCTAACATTATGTCTGAACTAACTAAATATTGGTAAATAGATGTGATTTTAAAAACAGCTTATTCTCTTCTTTATTACATGAGAAAACTTCCTATACTGCTGTTGCTCTATAACATCTTACAAACTTATTGGGTCAAATGATTCGTTTACACAGTCAGTTCTGGTTTAATATGGAGTAAACCAACCTACGAATATAAGGTTAAAGCACATAATTTCTAGTCAAAGTCTAGACTATTTGAAAACTATAAATTCATAGCAAAGCAAAGCACGCAACTGCATCAAAATGGTAGTACTTTATAGAGATGTTGGATGGTTATGGGGTAGAAGCACACCATTTATATGTTTTCAGTGTCATAAAATGTAATCAAATTATCAAAATTAGAAGGGAGACAGATGAAATAGAACTCTTCAATAACAGCTAAACAGACCTGTATTGTAATTATGGGTATGAAAGTACCCCTATAGACTATGACCCTGACTTTTCAGGAGTTGCCTGTTCTGAAATTGCCTTGCTCTTTAAGGCAACCTAAAGAAACCTTTCTTTCTTTGTAGGCCTGAGAGCATATTATCTTCGTGCTGGCCAGAAATCCATGAACCATAATGTGGGTGTCTTTACAACAACAGCAACACAAGAGCAAAGGTGGTTTGGACGTTACATTCTCTCCTCTACCCTGGGGTGCAAAAGGTAGTGAAGCATGCCTGTAATTCTGCAGTGGAGGGGACCATTACTGGAAAGCTCTCATATCCAGCTAGATCCTAGGCAGTCAGTGTTGAATCCTTTGATTTCTTACAGGTTGTGGACTGAGGAAAGTCCACACAATAGTCACTGTATGTGTCATGGTTCCTTGAAGGACAAAGTGGTTTGCAGCACAGATTTCAATAGGGGCCAGTGTATTGTTTTGTATCAGTCTTTTTTTCCTGCCTTCATAAAAAAGGATGGTGAAGGAGATGATTGCAATGGCAAAACTGTGGATCGGGGCAGCTTTTTGGTACCTGAGTTGTAGAAGAATAGGGCTGGAGAGCACCAGGATTTCTGCTGAAATGCTTGTAAAACCCTGAGGAGCTACTGAGGGGTAGGATGTCACTTTGTGCTTTTCATGTGTCTTCAGAGGATGTCAGTTTATTTCATGAGAAATACTGCTTTAACATTAGTTTGAATTATGTTACTGCTGCCAGATCTCCTTCCCCATGTTGGACAGATCCATTTAGTTGTTATTATTTATTACTATTATATTAGAATTGTGGAAGTCTCTTAGGCTTCTCTTTAAATTTTAAATACTCTAGGAAAACCTGACTAAGTCCTGATCCCACAGCCATTAATTTTAGTGGCATAACTGCCATTCATTGAGTGAGCCTTGAGGCCTCATGCTACAAATATCAAGTGATGTTTTTAGAGCACGCAAAGTGAAAATATCTTTTCTGGAAAAATACACTAATGTGTAATTCTCTTTTTAAAGCTAAAATCACACTTCAAAGTTGAGTTGGAAACTAGTTGAGTAGATTTTTGTTTAAATATTAAAATGAATTTTAAAAAATCCTTTTAGATTCCAGTCTGCATAAATCCCGACAGATATTTCTGAAGTGCACTAGAAAAGGAGAGTTTATCTTCATTTGTAAAATCATTTAATGAACAGCTAACAGAACCTTAAAATTTGCTGTCAGAGTAAAATATGTTTTAATGGCATTTGTAAAGCTCATAAAATAGATGTTTGCCATGTAGTGTCTTCTTGTGTTATATATATCTCTTAGTTCTGTGTGCTTTATGGGATTATTCACTTTCTCTACATTTTTCATGCCAGATGACATAAGTTTGCTGTTAGAAGTATGGAGTGATTTAATTTATATATGACTGGGGGAGTTTACACTGATATTTGACTTTACATCTTATGCAAATTACTAGCATCCAATTTGGCAGAAGTAAAATTACTGACCTTTCAAATGTTCATTTGCCTTCAAGTGTCCAGTGGGATCAATATAGACATTGCTGTCTTTATTTTATAGCACTGCATAATGCTTTGAAATAGTTTGAGTTCCTCAGACTTCCCTTGGATACTGGTAGATGTTTTTCACTGCATATCAGTAGTTACTGATTTCTGATAGGCTTTTACATTTTTTTCATGCTTCCACGTCTTCCACAAGTTGCTTAGTCCTCTTTAGGAAAAGTCTCTCTTTTACTCCAAAACATCCTTAATTAAATAGTGGTGAGATAATTTTCTTTGCATATAACTTTTAATCTTGTAATCTTCTCTGGAAGGGTCTAAAAAATCAAATACTTTTGAGAAGAGACTTCTTCAGGTGCTCTCCTTCCAACAGCCTGAAATTCTTCTTAACTTTTTTCTAAATATAAACTGAAAATAGGAGCGCATTTTACTTCACTGGTAAATAAGAGCTAGTTTCTAGACCGCAGTCACTCAATAAATAGTTTCAAGTGACATACTTGGCAATTACACACTCCCTATTGGAATTTTATGAATAAGATGGAAAGGAAATTTTAATAATTTGAAAAAAATTTTAGTCGTCTCGAATAAAGGTAGCCATAAAATTGGATGAGTGTAGTTTTCATAACAAAGTATGTTTCATATGACTTTTATTGTAGTCCAACTAATATCATATTGAATGGGGTGGACTAGAGAAAATAGACAGTGTCTTTAAAGCATTTCTGTAAGTCCCTCTTTCATATCCACTCTTTTGTCCTGATGAACCTTTTACTCAAATTTAGTCAATCTTGAGTGTCAATTGTACATTTTCAATTCCAAACTTGCATTTTACTGAGTTGGATGGTCAGTATGAGACACAAAGGAATGATTTTCCCAGTAAAAGGAGGACTGATTTCTAAAGTAGCTATAGTTATAAACTGCTGTTTTCAGCAGTCAGAAATGCTGAACATAATGATCACACCATTGTCTACTTCAGGAAGATGAGAAAAGGGTCTCCCTTCTCTTAAATGTATGTCTGGCAAGGATGCGAATTTCTATGTCTGACCTTCCACAAACACTAATGCATTCCGTGGGGCAGACTTTAGGCTAATACTGACTGCCCCAACTCCATAACAAGAGCTTTGGCAGTACAGACCAACTGGATATCTGCTTCAACCTACTCAGTTTTCATCTAACGTCCTGATTTCTTACAGTTCTCTGAACTCAATTAAAGCTGTACGTTTTTGAAAGTTGCTGTTTAATAAAATCCCAGGCATTAAGAACAAGGTTGAAAAGAGAAAATCTGCAGAGAGAGGAGTGCACCCTATCCAGAAACTGACTAACACATTATATTAGAAAGAGTCGTAAGACTCCTCTCTTAACCTGTCTTTTATAAACTCACTGTTTTTCCTTGTGTTAACAGAGCTAAATACTTTCAAAACTTTTTGTTTCAATAACCTCTGATGCCTGGTTTTATTTTTGTGAATCTGTGGACATAATTTGCTATTAACAGCAGTGTTACCTTGTAGAACACATGATGTGCCAGAGCAAAATAATAGGAGCAAGTTATTAGCACTTCAAGGTTGACCCGCCCTTTATCCCAGAATTCGTTCTGTGTGTCTTCTTATTGATCGGACTCATGCAGCTTTTTGTCACCTGGGAATTAACAATTCGATGTTTTATTTGACCGTTTATCTCTTTAGCAAAATTGTTGCAATCTCTTTGACCTTTTAAAATGTTTATGACAAGGTGTTTGCAGTTAATTGCGCTCATAAAAGAGTAAAGCCCAGATCAGGTCCAATATGTGCAAGGAGCCAGCCAAGACTTCTTTACAAAAACATTCTAAGCTATAATGTATTTCATTTATTTGCAATATAATTAAAAGAAATAAAAATTTCCCATACCAGGAGGACTGGTACTAGGGACAGCAACCCTTGTCCTAAGACCACAAAAATAACACCACTGGATTCTCAGTTCCTACATCTTTTGTGGGGGGAAGCGTCAACTGAGGGTGGAAATTATCTAAAAATAATATTGCATATTAAAACTGCAATTTATAAGTACGTGCACGTATATTTCTTGGTGTTTGCTGTTGATGCTTGCTGGGGGAACACCCATGTTTGCATTACCTAGGCAGTAATTTTGCTATTGCTGTGTGCCATCAAAGTCTGCATATGGAGAGAACACAGCATACTGGGCTGAGATTGACAGGTAAAGCCTGTGAAGTTTGTTACTTCCAGCAATGCCTTCCCATAATCACCATCACAAGGTGTCTAACCCTCTGTCCAGCTGCTTGTCCTGTACCACCAACCCATGTCTTCAGGTATCACACATCTCCAACACCTTCCAGTCACCCTCCTGCTCAGTTTTCTCCCGTCACCCTGATCCTGCCCATGGCTGTGGACAGAGGTGATGGTCCCCGGCCTCCTATGCAAGAGGGCACGTTCCAGGTAGGAAAGACTATTGTAAGGCTTTATCCCAGGGCTGCAAATGCATGATGATAGAGGGAGCAGCACTGACTGCACAGAGGCAGGGCTACAGTTAGAGGACTCTCCAGGCAGCGCTGCAGATTTGGCAGCCTGGGGATGCTATTATCATTTCATCTCCTAGGGCTGTCTGTGTTGCATAGAGGTCAGCGCAGCCTGTGTCTCAACCCATACTCAGGCCCTAGAAGAGCCTGTCTCACTCTGTTTGGCAGCACCGCTTATGATCTAATTTTAGGCACCCCAATAAATTGCTAATCTGGTATAAATCTGCATCCTGCCAGTACAATTAATGAGGTCACCCTGATTTCCTCAGCTGCTGCACTGGTTTATGCCTGCTACCTTTTGTCTCTGAATATGGCAATCTGGAAATGGCTGCACTCACAAAGCATTAAATTTATGTAGAAAGTCACTGTGGAAAAAAGTGAGCTCAGTGACACAGCTGCGTGAAATTTCACAAAACAAGACAAACAACTCACTAATACAGATACTGTGAAAATAAAACCAGTTGCTCAAGAATCCTTGAATTATTTTATGAGCTAATAAAATATTTTTAGGTGTGTTCACAAGCGACTAACTCCAAAAGTCTATTTTTGCCATGTACATTTTACAGCTCTTGTGTTATCAGAGTAAAATGTAGTTTTGCGGCTCCTCCAGCTGTGCATTTCCCACAGCTAACTAAGCACATGTTCAGTGTACTTTCCTATAATTTTCAAGGCCTCACTTTAAATGATAAGGCCTGAGGTGCTTGGCTTATTCACATCTGCTGCTTTTCTGGAGGTCAATCAAACAGTTCTTCATTCAAGAAGTAATGGGGTCTTACAAAGGAAAACAATTATTTCACTTGAAATCTATTGATCTGGTTTCTGTGGTTCATGCGGTGTTTTGGGTGCAGAACAGTTGCTTGAAACAATTTGAGATCAATTCAAGTGTAACTGAATCAATAGATAACCATAACTGAAATGCACTACTCTTGTTTTTTATAAGAATATATTTTTTGCTACCAATGCTAATATGCTAAGAGTGATCAAAACAGAAGGTCAAAATTAGAAGCTTTTAGGTATTAGTGAGAAATACTACTTCTAGCATTGAATTTCAGTCTAAAGGATAGCTGAGACATGAGTAGTGCTATGAAAACAGTTATTTGCTATTTTTAAATGCATTTTTATAAAAGCTTTCCAAAGAGTTGGGCTAATTTCTTTTCCTTTCTGAGTATCAAGTCACCCAAAGCTAAATTTGCCAGATTTACGATATTGTACAGAATGTTGCTATCTTTAAATAATTTTGCTGCAAGAGGGCAAAATTTGCATTTTTTAAATTACATTACTTTCACAATAAATATTGGTGCTAAAAATATGTGATTATATAGCCAGGTCTCCTTTCTATATTGCAAATACAGTTTGGTTTTATTTTACTCATTTTTCAGTTTGGTCCAGTTCCCTTTTCTGTTGAGAGTTTATTCAGGCAGAAAATTTCTGACCATTCAAAAGAAGTTTGAAAACAATGGATGAGGAAAGGCAATCGGGGTATCAGCAGATTTATTTTGACATTAACTCTTTGTCTGCTGCCAGAGTACTAGCTGACAACAAAATGAATGGAGCAGGGGAAGCTTTTGTTAAAGCAGTTATTAAACATTCCACATAATCATTTAGTTCTGCACTTAGAAAAATATTGTTTTGAAAGTCTTTCCTGTAAAATGCTGAATGCTGATAGAAGTCTGGTGGACACTAAAACAGGCAAGTTTGTTTTCAGCTCTGTAGAATGTTTCTGCAAATTACTTATTCTGGAGGGATAAGAACTCTTTGGGATCTACAGGATGATGATCATAACTAATTTTCTGAGTCCTCTGTTTCTGTGGGCAAGGACAGCAACCATAGGAAAGTAATGCATAGTTAGTAATGAATGAAAAATGACAGGCAAGAAGTTTGAAAGTATTTTTATCCTTTTCTGAAACTCATTTCGGTTGAGAAAAAGTAGTGTTTTTGCATCTTGCTAGTTTGCTTTTCTAAAATAATTATTTAGCAAATGATTGATAGTGGGTATGGGGAGAAATCTGCTCCATTACAAATATACACTACCACAGATTTTCACAAAAGACCATTAAGTCTGTTTAAGCGAGCTTTTGGATGCATAATTGCACCTGGAAAGGACATTTTGGATAGGCATGTGGTATTGAACTGCTCAGATAACCTGCTCATTTTGCATGAAGAAATGCCTTTTGCATGCCGAATTATAGATCCCTACATGCATAAAACATTGCATGCAGAGATGAGATTGATTTAGTCCTGTGAATCTTAGTAGTGTGAACTGCCTTAAGCAAATTCAGGGAGGTGCTTCAGATACTCTGTTATGAATTTAGCTAGTCATTAGGTCTTGCCTAAACCTACTGATTTCAGCAAAATATTCTAATGACAATAGTGACAAGAAGAAGATCGAATATAATACTTATTTTAATGTCTTTTGGATCATCAGTATGAACCAGTGACTGTCTGGTTATATAGAGAATTTTATATTTTTAAGAACATATTTTCCATTCAGATTTATTATTAGACCCAGGTTGCCTGATCTAGCCCAGCTGTATGGTAGTGAGAGGTATTGCAGAAATGGGTAAGAGACGAGCAATAAGTAGTGATGAGCTGGTAGTAGAAGGGGAGACAGAGAGGGCAGGAAAAGAAGGGCAATTAGAGTAAGACAACAAGAAAAATACACTAAAACTTTAAAAAGTGCTGCAAGGCATAATTAACACAGAGACAAAAAGACTTGGGAAAAGAGAGAGTCAGTAGACATGGTAGTGTCTGTAAACAGAGCCACTGCCAGAACTGGTGGCTCAGTATGCATCACTGGTACTCAAATGCTGCATAAATATACATTTGCACTGTGCCTAGCTGTCCAGGTTAATCACACAATTTGTGCAGTACCCTGCTGTGATGTTGGGTACACAAACAAAATTAGCTCGAGAGTCTAGTGCTACTGTTGTTCATCAAAACTTCTGCCATTCTTGTTTCCTCTGGTGTTTGACTTCATTGCTGTTACCTGGTTCATTGGTGTAAGACAATGCAGAGCCAGTGACAGGGTCCTTAATATAATTTATATCTGCTATGAGAGTGTTCATGGAAAACGTCCCCAAGTACTGCTTTAGAAAATGACGGTATGAATTGTTTAATCCACAAGGGCTACCTTAGAGGAAAAAACTCTGGCACAGAAGTCCTCGAACCACAAATTGCTGGAGGCTGCACTATATCTTTGCCATATCATAATCCTTTCCCAGTGGCATCTGCTATGTGCCACTGCCAGAGACAGGAATCCAGGTTTAGCCTAACTTTGCTGTGCTTTTGTGTTGCAGTCCCTAGGGGAGGCTACAGGTATTGGGCAGTGCCCAGTAAAGGCTTCCTACTGTTGTAACCTGAAATTAGGTGCAGGAGCTGTAAGAGTCTACAATCTGGTAACTACTACTGATAGTAGTTGTACTGTCATCAGGTGATGCAACTTGCATGAGATTGAATCAAGTTTTCATAATGCAATAAATGTACGAAGAGATTAAAATTTTGTTTGTTGATCTTAAAATTGCAAATCTAAAATTAAGCACAGCATTTCTGCTGCACTGGATGAAGATGGAGGTAAACAATATTTATGAGCTGTCGCTCAAATTATTGTTGCTAATCACCCTGTACAAGCTGTTTGTGCTGTCTTTTCCAGAAAGATTAGTGGTATATCAATCTCCAGTCTTCAGACTGAGCTCAAAAAAGTAGGCAAAACCTACTTTTTTTCTAAACTAGATAACACTCAAGGCTGCTGTCAGTTTTTCTACATTGCTTTCTGACCAGCTCCAGAGATGATCTGTTAGATATCAGAGAATCTGCTGAACAATTATTGTGATACTGAAAGCTGTGGACCTGGTGGGTCCATGACTTTCAGAAATAACACATTCATTTATCTCCTCCTGCAATGGAAACCAACCCTCATCATCCTACACTTAATAATTTAATTGCCCTCTGGATGTAACTTCCTCTAAATTTACTGATAATCTTCATCCATTTCTTACCTCTTGGTGTGTTCTGCTTGAATGACTCCATAGCTGCTGCAGTGCAGAACAGAGAGCAGGGACCTGCAGCGCAGAGTGCAGAGAAGAATTGTCCTTGTAAACACTGCCATGTGAGTGAGGACTGTGCCAAACTGTGTGGGCAGTTGTTATGTGCCTATCTCATGTAGAGACCTTCAGTGGTATCTCGAAGTACAACGTTATGAACAGATCTTCCTAGTTAAAGATCCTAATCTGAGGAATAATTTTGGAAAAGAAAATTTGAGTTAATATTCAACATGGCTTTGTTTCCTTTCACCTTTCTTTGTTTGAATGACTTCCAGTTTAATGGCAAAGTTAAAATGTGCTATCCTCAGAACAAAACTACTTTACTGTGAGGTAAATAATGCTAAGGAGAAATGGTGTTGTTCGTTGTTTTCATTTAACATACCAAGTGGAATATCACAATTCATTTAGGTAATAGACTGCTACAAAGACTAATTAGAATCTGTGAAAGTCAGGAATCATAAGGAGTAGTGAATCTTCTAATTAGCTGGATTTAAAAGCTGACAGAAAATCAAGACGCTAAGGGTCACAGTGTGGAAGAAAGTACCTGTCATAGGTGAAAAGGTAAATGCCATGCCAGGGTGTGTGATTTTCCTGCATATGCTTTTCCTGGTGACATGCAAATAAACACACAGATGCCACAGTCCACTTGCTATCTGCCTTTATGGCATAAGGGGTTAAGCAGAAAGGATAGCTTATTAGACTCACATTGATGTCTTTCTCCTTTACCTGTTGTAAGAGAGAGTTACTGGTCTGTGACATTACAGCTCTCATGTTGTTTATGAGATAGACCTTGAAGGAATGAAGTGGGAACGACAGAGGAGCAGTGTATCCTGTGGCTCACTGTGTGTCAGGCGGGCATCCTAGACCTCTGTGATCTGCATTCTGGTCAAATAAATGCCAGGGAAAGCCCAGGTGAGTACTGAGAAGGTTCAGGAACAAACATCCTTTCAATTAGGCACAAGCTTGTGATAGTCAGAGATTGCAGTAGTCAGTCCCAAGGCAGGTTATAAATATTTACTAGTCTTACTATGAAGTGGGAAATTACGAGTGAAGACTGGGTACTTCTGAGATTATGTGAACTTGTCAGCTTGTTTTATTTGCATGTTTTCCGGTTTCACCATTTGGGAAACCTATTTTCCTTTGCTTTATGATACTTTGGGTGCCACAGTTTTCCTTTCAGCTCCAGAACAGGTTTCCTAGCAGTTTTTTTCCACTGTGATAGCAGTGACCATCTGCAAAGGTGTAAGTGGATGGATCAGTGTATTTCTGATTAAGAGCTGTGAGGTACAAAATGTGTCTTTTGCTTTGAGCACCATTGATCAAGCTTTCTGAAAGCCCAGGATAAATGCATCAGCTCTACGCTGCAGTTGGAATATACTTATCTTTGTATGACTAATACAACAGTACTTTTTATATAAAATATATTGAATACTTTAGGAGGAGTGTAATGCTTTTGAGTTTGTGGTATGGAAGGTGATCAGAGAGACAGCTATTTCTAATATAGAGCTTACAGTGATTCACTTCAGGCTTCTCCCTGTACATGGCCAGTTGACATTTTGGGTCCAAGTTTGGAGAAGCAGTTTAAAGCTTAGTTTTTAGTTTTCAGAAAGCCTGTTCTACGCTATTCAAAATAAAGCATTATCCCTAATAGCTTTAGTTGATTATAGAATTTGTGAAAGAGACTTCAACACACCTGAGAGAACCGATGGGAAAGAGAGAGTTTAAGAATAGTCATGAAGATTACAAAGACCGGGGAGGCACTTGAAGATCAAAAAGCTAGTGGACAGTCACACTCATGGCTCACGTTATTACAAGAAGCTTTCAGCTGGTCATCCTCAGTCCTCCAGAGATGCAGCTAGTGGCCAGCACAGGTCATATTTAGCAGCCTGCGTCTGCAGCATAAGAAAGGGACTCTGCAGGAACTAGTGCTCACACATGCACACATTGTGTTTAGTGTCCCAGTGGGACATCTTTCTTTCCTCCCTACATTACAGGAACTTTTTTTTTTCCTTCAGTGTTGTGGAAAATATTTTTCAAACTTTCGCAAGGCCTTTTTAGCTTGAGAGGTCTCTGCTGTGGGAAGACTTGAAGGGCTTTAAACTTAAGGTGTCCCACCCTGGGAAATATTTGCACTCATGATGTTGAGAGCAGGCATTATAGGAAGAGTTAGTGAAATGTCTGAAACATCAGGAAACAGCTTCAACATTCTGGGGTTTCCAACTGTTCTTTTCACCTAAAACCTATGTAATTGTGGAGCTACATAAGCACAAACATATAGTAACAAAGGAAGGCTGTACTTTGGAGAGGAGTGCGTGTTTTTGAAGACTAGGTGGTTTTCACAAATGCTGGTCTACTGTCTCCACACATTATAAAACAACAATAGAAACCCAGGAGGAAGATATCAAAGAAAAAAACTGCCTATGCAGTCAGTCTTCTCCCAGTCTGTGCCATTTTCAGTCATGGTTTGTAGATGCAAAGTGTGTCCAAATAACCATTTAGAAATATGAGTGATTGTGGAGATTTACTAAAGGAAAAGGCAACTGAAATTTATATTTAAGTAGTGTTTTTTGCTATTTCTGTCTTTTAAATCTATAGAAATGCTTGTAGGTGTATCATATCACTGGGGCTTTTAATGATTCAATACAAAGTATGAAAGCCTGCATTTGGCCATAAGAATGTTACGTGAATAAAATTGTATACCATATATTTTAAATTTATGATGAAAAAATAGTGAATAAACGTTCCGTGGCGCTCTGGCCTGCCCAAGTCAGCACTTTGTGGCCTAGTCACTGTTAATGACTCCTAAGGAAGCAGGTTAATCCAGGACAGCTGTCTGAGTTTGTGTGGGACTTCCCTGGATTTTTTAATCTATCCCTGGATGTTTACATGTTCCCCTGAAAGCCCAGATTTTTCAAAAAAAATGGGACAGAAGGACTTCTACTACTACAGACGTTTGCAGAGAAGTGCCCTCAGCTCCTGTGTCTATCCTGTGTCCTGCTCTATATCAACTCTTGTATGCTGATGCCTCACAGCTGGGTGGAAGGGGATTGTGAACAGTTGTCTTCACTCAAGAGAGAGTGAAAATTTGGGAAATTCAGAATGCATAGATTATTAATAGTTGGAACTTCCTGATTTCTTCACAGAAAAAAGAGCCACTGCTCATTGCTGGACTGTAGAATTTACATGGTGGAAATCTGGTGCTAGTGAGACCTGGCCATTGGTAGTCTGTGCCTTTTTGCTGTCCGGGACTGGCACACTTCCTAGTGTCATGATGAGAAAAAGATAAATGGAAATTCCCTTTCCAACAAATTTAGCATCTTAATTGATTTAGTGAAGTGCAAGATTACAAACAGAGTTAAGAACAAATTGTAACTGTGTGGTTGCTACCTAGAATAATTTTATAATGGAATTACGATTGAGTGCCTTTGACAAACAGCTTTTCATAACATAGTATGTTTGGTTCTCTTATACATATATGTTACAGATGTAAATTACAGAAGAAATTTTAACTCTTAGAGTGCTGTGTTTGAAGCTCTGTCTTGGCGGATAGTCCCTATAGTGCATTTATCCTTAATTTAACCATATTGTCTGTAATCCTGTTTAACATGATTTCTATTTGGGAATTAATATCTCAGCCTTTGAAGGTAGCAGTTGCTGCACCTGGGAAAGTGTGACTCCTGAACAAAGTAAGATCTGCCCTTGTTAAAACTGGAGAGAAGGTCTCTGAGGTCCTTTGGCTTATCACCAGCGTGCTGTGTGTAGCACAGATGGTTAAACAGTGTTACAAGGCTACAGTCTGATAATTCTGTTTTATGATTGTCTATTTGTCTACCACCTCTTTGATGTGAAAGTGGTATAGCAAGTATTCAATAATTTACATACTGTACAATATAGCCAAATATAAATGATGCATTATTCTTCCATTTAGCCCCATTTGAATTGATTGATTACCAAATCTTCCATTTATCGTTTATCAGCATTGTGATTATTTATAACTTTTGCTGAGTTTACAAAGTAATGCATCAATCAAGAAGCTGAGTTGCGTTTCCCTGATGTATAATGGATATTTTAATGATAAGTACCTGATCTTTTTATTGTTTATATATTTAATTTTGTCAACATTCAGCTTGAAAAGAGTAGCCAGAAGATATGAGACTAAATCTGAGAAAGATGACACCCCCTCTTTTTTTCCCTTCTTTCGCATTATTGACTTTTCCTATTGTAATATTTACTTAAAATTGTACCACAAAAAGTAAAAACAATGCTGTTAATTTTAGTAATGAGATCAGTGGTGCCTGGGAAGCCACTGGGGACAATCAGTTTCTAGCAGAGAGAGGGGCAGAGCACTCTGCCTGGCCGTGAGTGCTGGTGTAGGGGCTGTGAGGCGGGGCACACCGACTTCCAGTGGTCCAGATGGCATTTGTACTTGGAGACCCGCCAAACACCCTGAGAGCCAGGCCTGATGCCTGGTGATTCAAACCAGTAGTGGAGGTCCACTGGCTGATATTTCACTTACTCTTAGACGTTGTGATTTTTTTATGGACTAGATCTCTGTTGTAAGTTGTTTTGCAATTTGACTGGATTTCCACTCTTTATGTAGGGTGAGAACTGAACACGCTAGAGACACTGGTGTGCCACGAGCTTGCTTTCCTTCCCCCAAATCCATGTAAAATGGTTATTTACCCGAACCAGCTCCCTGGCCTTCTCTGCAGTTCAGGTCAGGTTTCCCCTCCTCTGTCCCCACAATGCTCCTGATCTGATGGCTATTCCACAAGAAGCTCGAGGAAGGAGCCAGGCCTGATACACTGAGTCTTCCCTAGCTAAAACCTGCAATCCCAATTCATTCCTTAGAGTGAAGCAAGTGACATTAGTGATGAATTTCAGGCTAGTAAGACAGAGCACATGGGGGTGCTGGCTCTACTAAAAATTTCTCATTTCAGTTGTTAAAATTAGTTGACTAGAAAAATCACAGAACAGATCCTTTTTGGCTATTGATAGCTTTCATATTTAATCACTATGCAACCTTCTGTGGTTTGGGCTCACCTAATTGTATTCTTGTTAAATATTGCACTAACAGTAGCACAAATGAACAGTGTGGAGTTGTACACGGTGTGTAGCTCATTGGGCTTTTACCCTGTCTGCTATCCTTATTAACATTTGCTCTGCTAAAAGAAAAGAAGATTGAACATAAAAAACTGAAGGTCGTCCATACAGTTGTCTCAATAGCAATCTGTGTGACTTTAACCCTGTTGCGGAAAAGTAATTACCCTTTGGCTTCTGATGACCTCAACTAACCTTTGTTGAAGGACCAGAGAAAATAAAGGCTGACCAAAAACCTGCCCTTCCTGCCCTGTGGTTAACCCGCTCTGGGAATGAAGAACACCCTCAACAATAGAACGTGAAAATGTTGCCATGGAAATATCATTGGAAGAAGAAACAAAAATCTATTACAATTAATAGTGTTTTATTAGGTGACTCCTATAGAACAGTTTAATCCATGGAAGTTGCTCTATCTTAAGATCTGGGGTCAGAAAATTTCAGGAGGAATTAAAGAGGGAGGGAGAGGTACCTCTTTTAAAATTCAAGAGCTGTTGACAGAGCTGGGACGGTTTGCATGAGAGAAAAGAATCAGTTAGATGTTGCACACTGTAAGTATGTGAAATGATAGAAAAGAATAAAAGCAATTACAGTAGTTGCAAATGATAACCGCCAGCTATCCAACTTGTCAGGAAGTGCATTGATACACAAGTATTTTGGGTTTTATTACATGGCAAATAACAAGGGTCATTTTTCTTTTCATAATTTTTTCACAATACTAAGGCCTTGCCTAGAGAACAGCAGGTTATTTGCAGAGTGTGTGCTGCTTTTGAGTTTCTGGCATTTTCAAAATTGGATCCTATAATGCTTTTGTTTAAATTTTTTTTTCTCCTTTTACTATTTATTAAATTTCACACCTTGCAATACATATTACATTTCTGTTAAATTCACTGGTCTACTTCAGTTTGTGTTAGGCTGAATCTTGTGCTGTTCATTACCCCCAGTAACTGGTAGTTTCAGTTGGAGATGACAGTGCTGCACATTTTTAGAAACAGTTCAGCAGTTTCTAACAAATATCAATGGTGCTTTGACCACACATGGACAAAAAATTGTGAAGACATAAAAAATCTACATATTGCTGGTCTACAGTATTTTAGTTTCTGAAGTATGATAAAATATTTCAATTAAGTAAATTCTGTGACATTTCCTTATTCACATGACAAATTACAATACTTGAATTAGTGTAGGAAAAAGTTTTAAATGTGTGTTTCTATGTGTGTGTACCTAAACAATTTTAAATTACCATATTGCTTTTAAGAGAAATGAGAAATTTCAGCACGTTAATTTTAAGACATACTAATACACAGCTGTATGCATATATTTTCTGATAATGAAAATGAATTCAAAACAGCACATTTGTTACAACACATCTTTTAAGAATGTTGCACAAAGTCATACACCAGCTTCCTTTTTGTGGTCTTGTTCCCAAAGCACAAATATTTAAAATGCTCAGATGTCAGCTGAAATATTTTCATTAGTATTACTGATAATCTCACCGTCAGTGTAAATGGGAGCAGGTCTGTGCCCTAACTGTATATTTCTTCTAATAAAAGCCAAAAGTATTCTAAGGAAAGGAGTTGCAGTAAACATCATATTAAAATCTTTGCCGTCTTAAAATGGTGAATAACATTTTTTTTTTCTCCAGTATTTTTATGTGTGAGCTTCTATTGATACAGCTGTGGATTTTCACCTTAAGAGTACTCTTCAACTTGAGTATATTTTCAATTGGTAATTTGACAAGAGAACATAGTATGCTGGATAGAAAGAAAAATTTACTTGTACATGAAAAAGACTTTCATGTCAAAAACATTAGCATAATTTTCTGTATTGCAAATATGATAATTTTCTTAATCTTTTCCTAACTGTAGCAATATTATTCAGTTTTGAAAGTTTAACATTGGAAATTTTTGAGCACAGCATGCACTATGTCTACATGCAGAATTACAGTAGTGATAGTGCTCCCTGCCTTTTATTTATAAAATATAAACTTGTCTGTTGCTTTAAATGTCTGCTGCTATATTCATTTACAACGGTGTGAACACTTAAAAAGGCTTTGGTCAGATTTCTTTAACTCCATAAGCTTGTATTTTAAGTTATCAAACCAGTCTAGGTTCAGGATCAAGGTAATGTGCTTTCATTAATTTTCAACAATAATTTCCATGGAGCTGTCTCCAACTCATTGTTTGCTTGTGTAACTCACCTGGTTGTGGTGCTGTGGAGAACTATTACCTGTTTCATTGACTGTTTTGCTTTTTCCCTTGGGTTGATGCCAGGGTTTTCATGTTATTCCCTCTGTTTTCAAATAGTGTAGGTCCATGGCGTTCTGGCTGAAGCACTGAAAAAAAGTCAAGAAAGTCCATTATCATCCGTGGAGTTTCTGTTGCTCTGTTTGTTGAAGAGAAAGAGAAAGCAGAAGGAGAAGAATTACAATTCTTGCTCAAAGGTAAGCCTATTGATAACCTGCTCTGTTCTCGGTACTTTGAGGAGTTTGAGAAATCCCCTTAAATTATGCACATCATATTATTTCTACATTAGAAGTTGTTCTTAAGGTGTATTCACTTGTGGATTGTGTTCTGTCATGCTTTATTTGGTACGGAGGCTACATCTTTTTGCATTTTAGCCTAATATAATTCTAAGGCCTTAGAAATATTTTAATTTATCAAGATTTTAATTTGTGGGATTAGTAGAGATAGAGGACTGAGGGATCTAGGAACCGTTAGTTGTTCCTGTTGTTGAGTGTTTGCCACAAGAGGAATTTTCTGACTGAATAAGTAATGAACTGTATATACTTATTCTGCTTTATAACGTGTTTCATACTTTCATTCTTTGCAATATACTGTTGCCTGCCATTGTCAACTGAATGAGAAATTAAATACAAACTCTATTTATAGGGTATTATTTTACTGCATCACTGTTACTTCAATATGTCCATACAGGGGTATGTTATGTTATGTTATGCTAAGAATAGTATAACTTATATAAAAGAACTAGGTAGGTAATATCAGAGCAAAATAGTCAGAAATGTTTTTAATTCAAGTGCAAAGTCTGGTGACATGTAATCATATTCTTTAGAAAACAAAAACCTCTTTAGATTTAAATTAGATTTTGTTCATATGTTCATTGCTGTTTTCACCAGAAAACATACAAATGTAGTTTGGTAGCTAATGATTAATCTCGCTAGCATATTATCATACATACGTCATGGAAAGTCAGAAATGAAATTATTTCTGCATTATTCTGACCTGAGAGATTCACAGGCATCTATAAAATGCAAGGCTTTTAAACACACCACAATTCTTAAAGCTTTAATTGATCTAACGTTGCATAACTGGTTTATTTAACTAGTGGCCTCCTATTGTTCTATAGCATTATCTAAAAATACTATGCCTTTCAAGAGAAAGACTGACAATATCAAGGATTAAATGTTTTATAAATGTTTTAGGGAGAAAAGAGAATTGATTCAGTCATCAGTAGTAATTGCGGCAGAAATATTAATTATAACAAGATTATTTCATGGCAAACTACAATACTGAAAGTAGTGAATGAACATCTGATTCTCAAAAATGTAAATACAGTCTGAATAGCCAAGGCATTGCAAAAATGTTTACGGATTATGTTAGCAGTTTTCACAAACTACAGAGGAGGTATTTTTAATAAAATAGTGTGACAGTTCAGTAGCAAACTACTGTCACTTTAAAGTCATCTACTAGATATTTATTAATAGTACAGCAATAAAGCATTCAGTATAGTTTGGATAAGTGTTTATTGGTAGCCTACATCACACAAACAGATAAGTAAATCTTTATCTTGATATATCTTTAGCTTTTGTTTTCAAATCAACAGCAGTATTAGATATCCTAAAAGTTACCACAGTCATTAAATACCTTATAGTGCTGTATCCCTGGTAATCCAATTTACAAAACTATATTCTCAGCAGAAACTCCTGGGGTATACAGTAGTTGTCTCTTCAGTAAGCCCTTCCTGCTTTTTCTTGTCATGAAGCAGTGATGGTACATTTTTATCCTGTTGATAATTTGACTCTCTTTAAACTATTTCTTGTTGACCCACTGGATTGGTCTTTATTAGGGTGGAGGTAGCTGGAAGACTGAAGGACTGCAGACCATATATCATTCTTCCTTTTTTACTGTACCTTAATATTCAACATAGCATCATTATTCTAAGGCAAAAAGAGAAAAGCTGGTCCATCATATATTCCACACATTGCTAGTCTTTTCTCTATGTCCTGCAGTGCTAGAGAGGGGGATTATTGCTGCAGAAAAAAAAATCTGGCCATAGTGTAGGAATAATCACTGCAGTCCAGCTCACCCCCACACCTCTTTCTCTCTCTCTCCTTCTCTCTCTCTCTCCCTCTGTTTGAGGCCCCAGCTGATTCAGTCTGCATCCATCCATACATAAATCATTGCCCTTATTCTATTGGTTACATGGTACATGGCAAGTATTGATTTTTTCCGTTGCCTCATTGCTGGAGAACCCATGGATTTTGTGAGACTGAAAATGCAAAATTTTTTGCTGGAGATCTTGTCAAGGCACAAAAATGACAAGCAAGGAGGGTGCTATTTTAAGGTTTGTGTGACTTAAAAATCTTCACCCTCTCTGTTCTACTCTACATTTGCCTGTGTCCCAAAAAGTCGTGGCTTGTTTAATCACTGCTGCTTTAGGTAGGCTTACTGGCTAAGCAGCACGAGAATAAGCGAACAGAAGCAGGGCCTGGCCATTGTGAGGAAGGCATTGCTTAATTATTAAAAGTTTAATTATCTTCTGAAACATTAACAAAAAGATAAAGAATAATCTGAAAATAATGCCATTTTAAGGGAAGAAATGAATCCTCGGCACAGGATAATAATATGCTGTAGAAAAATGGGCATTTGTTTCCCTTTTGCATAACACAAAGATAAAATATTATGCTTAATTCTTGAGATACGTCTTCGTAGCATTTTGAGACATGTTTACTAACCCTTTATTAGTATGATTGCTGTATCGAGTTAATTTTTCTCAGCATTCAAAGCTGCCTGAAAATGTCTCAAAAAAGATGGCACCTTATTTCCTCAAAAAAAGATTTCTGAGGAATGAGAAGACTGGGTTATGAGACAGATTATGAAATGTTCTCCTTCAGTAATAGAGAATTCCCCAGTATAAGACTCTCTCTTACTAAGAGCCTGATCCAAAACATACTGGAGTCAACAGGAATGTTTTCTTTGACTCCGTAGGTGCTGGATGAGCTTCAGATTACACAGAAGCTAATATTTTCCTTTTTTTAGATACCATCATTTTCCTCCATTTTGAAGAAGAGGTGAAATGGGTTAGGATAGGTGGTTTATAGATGGGTGTAGAATATTATTATATTTAATCTGATCACATCTTTTAATACTTTTAAATGAGATGTATGCAAATGCATGTGTATTTTCTTTAATGCCTGTAATGCAAAATCTGACCCATGACTACCCTGTGCCATTCCCAGTTACTGTATTTTGCTCCTGTGCTTTTTTACATTTGAAAGCCACTGCCCATTCTTCTTTTTACCTACTCCACCTTTAGACTGCAGTCTTTCGCCAAATGTGTGGACTCCATGACGTTATTTTACCTGACTTCTGCCAATTGCACATCCAAAGCAGGTGATATTTTCTATCTGCTGTTTGCATGCAAATCAAAATACCTTAAACAGTAATACAGCTTTAGAGCTTTTGTGTTTTGGGGGCTGCAGAAATTGAGCATAAAGCTAAAATTATCCATAAGAAATCCCAGCCAGACACCTTCCCTTGTTATATGGCACATACAGGAGCTGAAAACATAGCGTGCCGCTGGCCCTCTTGGTTGAGAACCAGGGCCGGACTCTTCAACCAGCCGTTCCCTGAGCTGGCTCTGCTCCGGTGGGAAACAGCCTGCACTGACCAAAACCTTGGGTCGTGTTGGAGTGAGCCATCTCCCTCGTATTTGACGGGGGCAATTGCTTCCTTACTAATGCACTTTTTTCCTCCAAATGTATGTTGCAACTGTTTTGAATAAGTAATTGAAAAAAAAAAAGAAGTAAAACTGGAGGAAACATGAATTTTGGTTTCAAAATAATTCTTATCATCTTTGTTTAGGAAAAGGGGTAGGACACTGCCATCATCAAAGGAGCTTCTCGCTTCACCAGAAATGTCGTGCCACTGAAAAATGTGCCTTTTGTCTCACTGTAAACCGTAACTTTTCTACTGTTTCTTCATACATACAGGCCAGATCTTCATTATATTCAGTAGCAATTTTTGTAGTGATTGAAATGAGAACATTTCTTTTGTAATCTTTGTGACAGTGACTGTGTACAAAAGGGTTTGTTACGTCTGTGTATTACTTCTTTAAACCAATTCGCTGGTTTAAGGTCAATCATTCAACCTTTATTAGTAAAAAAGGAGGGTTATTTGGCTAGCTGAGGTGTCCTTTATCAGCGTAGCACCAGTAGTTCAGTGGTCACAACACAAAGAAAAGACACTGCAGAAACAGTAGTCTAAATCTGAATATGACCAAGCATGTTTCTCTTATAGAGTATCAGGACAGAAAATCCTTTCAGAACTTGTCTCAATTTCCCAAGCTTTCGGGACTCATTTTCTATAGGGGCATGGTTCCCTTCCATATGTTTTCTTGGAGCCACCTAGCTTGACGTTCAGACATTCACAAGGCAACTGGCTTATCTATGTTAAACTAGTTTTGCTGTAGTCTGTCCTTTTCCAGCAAAGTGTATTTGCATCACAGCTCTAGGTGTTTTGGTTGAAAGATTGGCAGGCATAGCACACATACGACACAAAACTACTTTATGTACATGCTCCTCACTATCACCATTCTTTGCAGTTTTCTTTTCCTTTGAGATGCTGTGTTGTGTTTGCTGTCAATCTTTCGTGTAGAAGGATGGATGCTCTGCTGGGTGTAACCAGCACACATTCATCATGCTCGCCAGTCCCTACAGTACTGACTCAGGTACTGGCTGAGGTAGGTTTTTGGTATGGCTTGAGGAGTTCACTTAGTGGTCAAGGGAATAAGGCAAGTCTGAACATGCTAAAGTCACGGACAGCGAGGCAAGAATTGGTCTTATTCACTGCGATTTTGTAGTAGAACTGGCTGTAAAAATCATTCCTGAAAGTTCCTCTGCATGGTGCCAGATTGATGGGTCTTGAAAGCTTAACGTTCCCATAACATAAGTTATTGTATGAAGGTCTGGACAAGGGAATGCCTGAGATTTCTTCCCCTTGAAAGGAACATAAGTCACTTGAGAGCCCTGTAACCGTACTTTCAGTGTGTCTGGGAAGTCATCTCAATATTGTTGGTCGTTTCCAGAAAGAAAGCGGAATATAGACAGTGTGATCCCAGAGCATGGACCAACACATCATCCTCTTTCAGATATTATGGAAGAGGCCAAATTCACTGCTCTGCAAGAAGATGGGCAGTTATAAGATGTGTAATGGGATTTTCTTCATACAGGTCAGAGACCCCTAGAAAGGCGAGTCAACTACTCCCTGGGCTACGACTGCTGCCTTTGGTGGCCGCTTATGCTTGCTGATAGACACATGTATGTGGCTGCATTAATCTTGTGGACAGCTACATCATGCTCCTAACCCAAAGTCCATGCTGAACATTTGTTGTGCACCCAGCAGCCAAACTCTAATCATAACCCTTTTCTGTCCTGCTTTGTGATAGCACGATAGGGTTAGTGCAGCCAATTCAGCCAACATCTTTCTGCATATCTCTTTTGGAGGAAAGTGATGTTGATCTATTAATTTCCTTGAAGGTGGACATGAGAATTAACAAATAACACTGACAAGAGGTAGAAAGGATTTTTCCTGTAGCAACCAATAATAATATCTTAGTTGAAAACATAAATTAAATGAACAGACAGAACTGTGAAGCTTGTTTGTGTAAGACAGAGCTGAAACAGCCAGGGACATCAACCATTCCCTGAGCAGAGAGGGCAGAGCAGCTGCCTTTTTCCCCATGACGGAAAGCCATCAGCCCGCCCCAGGAGCCAGCCCATGCTGCTCCGCATGGGGTCACACACAAATACCGCATCCGGACTTAGGATGAGCTGCTGACAGCCAGGGCCAAGCTAACACGGTCTCTCTCTCACCCATCGCCAGTGACTTGCCATCCCCACTGTGCACAGCTGTGTCTCTGCTAATGAAACATCAGAAAATTATGAGTCTGTTGGGCAAGAGAAGACTTTCATCCTCCAAGGCCTTCATAAATAAGGTTGCAATGTAGAAAAATAAGTCTTGCTCTCCATTTCATAGGTGAAGAAATTAGGGAACACCAAGAGCTGGCACGGAAGCTGAGGTGATGTTTGAGAGCTCCTGCCTGTGACACATATGTGGGAAAAACTGCTAAAGAACTATATGTGGAAGTTTGACCCCTATAATGCTGCCAAGGGCAGCGAGGTCTTCGGTGGTTTGCTTAGCAAGCGTTAGTCACAAAAGCATCTGGCTCAGCTCAAACCTGCACGCTGCATTTTCTTAAAAATATAAAAAAAATCCCAAACCAAAAAAGAGAAGGAAATTGGAACATAAAGGCCTTTTTGCAGGAGGGCCTGCCTCTCTTTGTGTTTTCCTCAGCCTGTTACTGTGCAAATAGCTCTCTTACACCCAGCAAATTAACTACATGCACTGCAACATGCTCTAGGAAGTCTGTTGTGGATTTATCCATTCAAATAGGAGCAGAATATAGTGCCACTTCATTTAACCCATGCTGAATACTGTGTAAAATCTCAGAAAAGTTATTCAGCAATAATTTTAAATCCCATCCCTGGGAAAAAAAAAAAAAAAATCTTAGGACTATACAGTTGGAGACTGTAGTTGCAATAAAATCCAGGAAAAGGTTATTTTACCTGAATTTATCGCTTAGCAACCAAGAATCTACCTCCTGAGATTGCTGTTCATGGGTTACCAAGTAACTGGCTGTGACAATTACCAAACAGCTGTCCCAGGAATCTACATAGCCTTTAACCTCCGTCAGCTGAAAGATGGGCTGATGACAGCCAACAAACAATAGAAACACACCCTAATATTTTATTTAAGAGCTGAGGGAAGCCACAGCTGTATGGATCATTCAGCCAGCTGGATTTAACTGCTTCAAACTGAGTGTCCTGTCTTCAAGAAACTGCTCTATAGCCATGCTGTGTGCTTAAAGATGCATTTGGGTCTTTATCCTCCAAACTTCATGTCAAATAATTGAATCCAGACCATCAAGATAGGTTTTGCTATTGTGCAGGAGTGGTAAGCGGCTAATTATCAAGTACGGTTTTTATTTATGTAGCCAGTGACTTACAAAATTTTCTTATTAATTAATTGCATTAATCTTGGGTTTTTCTGAATGTAACTGTTCCACTGATGATCAGTGAGAGGGAGAACATTAAATATCAAAGTAATAAAGGAGTAATTTAGAATGAGGGAAGAAGCATAATTAAGACTAGTAAGAATACTGCATTTGGATATTGAGAAGAGCTTCTTGATAATGAGGTAGATTATGTCTGGAGGTGGTTTCCTGAAGGAAACAAGGGAAACTACCATGAGCAGTGTGTGGAAATAAGCTGGAAACAGTGTAAAACACTGGAAATGTTAGATATGCTAATACAGGTGTCGGTCCTGAGCAGTAGCAATTTCCAGCCCTCCCCCCCCCTTTTTTTTTTTTACTTTCTGTGATTTTATAACGTTCAAATAGCAGTCAGCAAACTTGCAATAAATTGTAAATGCAACATTTTATGCTGGTTCTTTAGGTGCCCTGAGCTTAGAGAGATATATGGATATGCTGCCTTCTACAAGTTCTGGGTGGCTTCTTTTAGTTTAAAATAGAAACAGGAAAAAGGTTTTTGGAAGTTAAGGGCCCCGTTCACATTTACAAATCACAAGCATGCAAGCTGTGGCTGAAATGGCAGAGAGCTGAGTTTCTCCCTGTAAGCTCCGTGCAGGTATCAAGGAGGAGAGTGTTTGGAAATCAGGTGTGTCTTGCTACTGCTAGTCTTCCTCTAGCATATTCTAGTTGAGATATTATAAAGTGCTCTGCTATGCTCCTTTTTTTTTCCTTTTTTTTTTTTTCTTTTCTTTTTCCCCTGGCATGTTCTGTACATCACAACAGTAAGAATTGGCTCAGAAAATTCTTCACCACTTCACCAGATTTCCACTGGCAGCAAGTTCACAAAGGAAAATTTCCCCTGGCCATTTGTGGCCAGAAGCCTGCTCCTTGGCAGTGGAGGGTTCTGTAACTGGCTGGTCAAATTAAACTAGATTTAATTTGGCTACCTCTGATTTTTTTACATAATTTTTAGAGAAAATTTGATAACATTTACGCTTTCTCTGCACACAACTGCAATAACTTTTCAGGTACTCAGGCTATAGAGGAATTTTTGGTTCCTGAAAGAGGCTGAAAAAACCCCATACCACCATCAGCATAATTACTACTGATAAAGTGACATCTCTCATGGCATGAGAGTGTCCCACTGCACATACAGACAGCTTTTCAGAGTGAGCCCATGCTGTCCTGCAAGAAGGAAGCATTGAGGACTGTGACACACCTGCAGGTACCAGTACACAGCTGCTTCTGGTGAGCAGAAGTGTGCAATGAGCTGTTAGTAATAACAGCTTTTCCCTCAGAACTTAAATTAAACCTTTTTATTATCAGTTGATTCGAAGTGAGTGATGATGAATATGTGAATGCTTAGAAAATGAGCAAAGACCTTGGAAATATTTATTAAAAAAAACTGAGGCATAGTCTCTTGTTGATATTAATGACTTGTCATTGTCATCATTACAATGTCTTTACATATCTGCTGTGGACATTTGGCCAGGCTTGTAAGGTCTGTTAACTCAGATGTCTGAGGGAAGCAGCACCATGGTCATAAGCCACTCAGTGCATTTTTGGGAAGAGCAGAACAGGTCTCAAACTTGTCACTGCCCCCGGAGGGTGGTTCCTCTGCTGCTTTCATCTATCCCTGGAGCTAAGTACCAAAGGTGCTTTCACTCCTAAACTGATTATTGGCTTATTTGCATATGAAGGGAAGGGTAGGAGATCACAGCAACTGTCTTCCTTGCACCCTGTCCTGCTAGTTATTTCTTTCCACGGTAGAACTGGATATAGGAAGGCTGTGCTGGGACATTCTTCCTGTCTCTTGATGACAGATTGTGGCTGTCCTATTTTCTGGCTGGTAGTTAGTTGGTTACGTTGACAGATTTTGCAATGATTCTTTTGGCAATATTCTCTTGTGCTGACTGTTCAAACAGGAAATTCATCTTTTAGTATTTGCACATGTTAAATGTTTGTTTTAGTAGGAATCAGCTCTGACAGCAGACTGGTCAAACAGTGTGTTTTTGGAACAGCAAACTCTGGAATTCTCGAAGTCCTCATCATGCCCTAGGTCTGCTGGTGCTTGGCTTGGAGCTCTGCTCCCTGAAATACCACAGGAATGACTTTTGAGGAGAAGAGATGTAAGCTTTTGAGCTCCAGGTAGCTGCTGTTTCATTCTTTTGGTGAAAGATGCCTGTGTATGCTTGACAGCACTTGGTTCAAATCATATCTATGATTCTATATAATGGTATGGCACTTTGGGAGGCTTTGTAAGCTTTGCTGTATGACAGAGTCTCTGCTGTCTTTGTTCTCCCTTTAGTTTCTGAAGATTTATTTTACTGAGCTGGCCTCTTGTCTAATATTAACACAAGGAAGGTGGTTGTGGCTTGTGCTATGCAGTAGAAAGTGAAGGCATGCTCAAGAAGCATGGCAAGTAGTGCTTTCCTCTTAACAAAGACTAGCTGAAGAACTTAATCCGAGGAAGCTACATTTCCAGCTAAGTCTCTGTTTGGTGATAATATCATTTCAGGTGACTGCTTTTTGACCTTGGTAGGCAGCTTCTTTGAAGGATAGTCTGCAAATGCTAATGTGATTTAATGCGATAGATTTTGTTTCCTAAGTTTTCATCAGGCAAAATTCTGTTCACTATTTATTTTAGGTATGGAAGTGGCTGTTTCTTAGATTGCAGTGGCATTAGAGATACCCTGGCTAAGATCTGTTGTGTTCTCCTTCAGAAAAAATTTAGAAGATGAAAGAAGTTATATTTACTTCTGTAAATATGGTGCCTGTGCTGAAGACAAGCATGCTATGAGAAGTAGCTACATACAGACTTCTGGTGCATATGGTAGAGGAAAGGCTTAATATGGTCAACACCTCTCCAGACCCCTTCACTGTCACTTAGGTGAGAAACAAGTGCCTGCAAGTCACATGTGAAAGCTGCTTTGTGTCTTGCCAGCCTTTTGGAAATACTTCAGAGCTACAGCTATTTTGAGTAATCGACCTTGGAAGTGGAAAAAGGCTTTGTGGCAAGTCTAGCATATGCCTTTCTGAGAAACATATTCAGTTCCTATATGGTTGTTTTTGTGTAATTTGACAGGAAAAAAGTAGTGTTGAGTAGAACATGTTCAGGTGAGTCAGATTACAACACACACGTGTATTTGCAATGTATGTGTTTGCACACAAAAGTTACACAATTGCATGAATAACTGTGTGCATATATAACAAAAATGTTTTCTGATTTCTGCTTACAAGAGTTTAGGTACAAAATACATGCTACTCATAAATTTATAAGAAAAACGGAAAAGTTTTTTGGCTAATGAATCTTTGAAAATGTTACACCTGCGGGAAAGTAGGAGAATCCAGTGCCGATTGGCACTGATGAAATATAGGAAATACAATGAAATATATCCTTCAAAAACTGACGTTTGTATATTCTGGCATTTGGAGTGATATTGTCAGTTTGGAACTTGCATTCATTGTTCACCAGTTAGTTGAATTTTGAGTGTATGTGGTTTCTGAAGCTTTAGTGTCTTGCATGTTTTGACAGTTTACCGATCACCAGGATGTTAGACTCTATCTTTCTATCTTGATTTATTAATTTTCTTCTCAAATGTGCTCATCTTAATCTCTAAGTAATAACACTGGTTCTGGAAGGGGCATGCTCTTTCCAAAAGAAATTCGGAGGTGTTTTCATATATGGTGGGTGAAAATACATTGCAGGAAAAGGCACCATATTTTCACAAAGTTTGGTTTTAAGCACAAAATAATCAGGATTTGGATGTTATTAAAGTAACATTTTTGTGAAAAGGAACTGGATTTATAAAAATGAACCAACTCTTCAGCCAGACCCGTTGTGAATTGCAAAAGCAGCTGGGAGATTTGGCCAGAAAATCAAGGTTGGTTTTTTTTCTTCGTCAGAGTTTGTAAGAGATTTGGAGGGACATAACATTTATTTCTTATTTCTCTGAGTTTCAGTCCAGGCCTTGGAAAAACCCATCTGACAGTGAGTTTGTTTGTATATTTTACATTTTTTCCCTAAGTATGCTAGGCTCATTAGCAAGCCTTGGAAAAGACACGCTTTGTTAAAGTTAATATGGAAAACAAGATACTAAGAGCTCAAATCTGTCTCCAGAATATAAATAAGCATAGCTTCCTTTGGACCAGATTTTGACCACAGTTATACTGGAACCCTTGTTTCAGGGAGAGTTATGAGTATGCATTTGCTAGGAAATGCTGCTCCTTCAATAAATTTCCTGACAGTAGTTGCTAAGTTTATGCCTACAGGATATACACATCTACATACAGAATGACTGCAGTGCATCCAAAATAGCTGTGTAGCACCGTACTGCATGAATAGGACATGGCTTATTGCTGGGTGGGAGATAGTTGCCCAGCAGATACAGCACAGAAGGAGTGTGGACATCAGGGCTGTCCCAAATCCTCTTCTGTGCCAGTAGAAGGCCTGTGCTCCGTTTCCTTTCCAACCCATAGCGCTGGCCAGCAGCAAGCAGGCACAGGGAGGGAGTGAATAGTCTGCCACTGCCTATAGGCTCATTCCTCCCTGGAAAAGTTTCCTGGTCCTGTAGATAAAAAGAAGAAATAAAGAATTTTTTCTTGCTTTACATGGAGCAGTTCATTTGGTTGTGGTTTTGCCTCTAAAGAGCAGCATAGAGTACTCTTCTGCTACACATAACAAAGACGTGGCAATGACAGCTTAACACTGACCGAACTGTTTTACTTCATCTAACAGCCAATATGTCACACTGTATAAATACTATAGGATCCCCTCTAGTGTGGTGACCAAAGAAGACACTGCTCGAAATTATGCTTCAAGGATTTAAATGAAATAATAAAATGATGTCTGTGACATTGCATGAAGCAGTCACCTTTAGCTGAGCATCTTCATTTTTATGATTATTTTTACTTAAAAGATTTGATTTAAGAAGTTTGTGTGTATTAAACATCTGTGTAAGCACGGCTTAACCAGTTGGCACAAGGCGGATGTGTCTTCATTAGTCAGAATTTATACTTCCATATTAAGCCAAAGTCGTTCCTATTCACTATCATTATACTCATCTGGATCCTATGGTGATCTCCTAATTCCAAGAGCACAATGGCCAAATAAGTCTTGATTAAAGTGGTCTCTGTTTTTAAGCCAAGCATATGGTTACACTAGAGAATATAAAGAGAGAGGAGCTGCAGTGCTACTGGAGAACTTGGGATATCTTGAATTGCTGCTTGAGACAAATAAAGTTTCTTGAGGCAGGGTGTAAATTTTTTAATTTGAAATGTGCTCTGGAGCTGAAGTCTCCCCAAAATGATGATACTTACTTGTTTCTTGAGCTAATGACCAGGAGAGTACTTACATGAATCTGAGCATGACACCAGGAGACACTTTTTGTGATTGCTGAAGTATTTAAGGCTGCTGTGGTACCATGTGGCAAACTCTGTAAAATAATTTCAGTTATACACTGTTCTGGCTGCAAGTAGTATTTACTGCATTCTATCTGTGATAGCAGAAACATTTTCATCTTTACAGATTTTTTTTTTTTTTCTGGGGGTTCTTCAGCTTTGTCCATTACTTTTTATCTGAAATCACCTTTTTTAACATCATTTAGTTGCACTGGAGATAGCATTCATCTAGCTGTCCTTTAATATCATAAATAGAATATTGTTAAAAACTCTTAGGTAATCTGCTTTTGTACATGTGTCCATAGCAATTTTAAATGGTGGAAAATGGTGCCTTTCTATTCTTCATAATCTGTTTTGTACAGCATAACTACATTTAGCTCAGTACAGCTGCATATCACCTTCTCAACCTTCATGAGCATGTGCATTTTATTGTAGTTTTCACTTCCAAGATAAAATGTTACATCTCACATACTGCAGTAGTGCAGCAGTGTGCACTTTTATCATTTGGTGGTATTTGCTAGAAGAGCAATCCTCTTCCACCTGGAGGGGGCTGGTAGGAGAAAACTTTTCCTGTATGCACAGACTTGCTGAGCAGCTCTGAAGTTGCAGGAGGGTAGGTCTGTTAATGTGCAATTTAACAAACTAGTAGGACTCCCTGGAGCTCTGAGACCAGAAGAATTTGCCTTTCACTTTCCTCTCATATCCTCTGTGGCTGGAGCTAAAGCAAAGTGGACTGTTTTAAGAGTACAAGGAGCATATGTTGTTAAGTGTGCAGTAGAAGGAATGATTTGCCTAAGTATCTGCTTAAACATTTTTGGGAACCGTCTGTGTGTTTGATTAAACATTTCAGTAGTCAGCAAAACTTGTCATGAATGCATGTGCAGCAAATCATTCTTTAGGCTGCACAATCTCAGAGAAACAGTCTGCCTCACTGCATTTGTATGCAGTACTGCATCTTAACTTGGATAACTCAAATCCAACATTTCTGGAATAAGCAAATTTCTGAGTTAACTGTCAGCTCTGTCTTCAGCTATCTGTCTGTGACTTGCACAGTTCCTAGCCTTCTCTGAGGCACTAGTGCTTTTATTTCTGTAGTATCTGTATGAGATAATGGAGTGTCATTCTTGCTATTTTTTAATTGGGGAATTGGGAGCAGAGGTAGCGGATGTGTGTTGGCCTCTGTAGGGGTCCTACTTCAGAGACCTTGGAGGATGAGTGAATCCCATAGCACTGGCTATAAGCTGAGCAAGACCAGCTGAAGTGAACATCAGCAGTGTATAACCAGTCCCACTGTGTCAGAATCATGCCGGAGGATGGCACTGAGATCTTCCATTCATTTCTCATGTCATTGGGGTCTGCTGAAGAGACCTCTCATGGAAACCTTTAGGTGAATTTCCTGACTCTAGTCTTAATGATACACTAGTTTTATTCTCTTCCTTGTCTTGTATTGCTAATCAAGAAGTAATTGAATTAGCTGAAAAGAAGGGTAAGATAAATTAGCTAAGAAGAATTAACTTCATGCAGCTGAGGTCAGAAGGCTCCTAGAAGATTCAAGGTGAGAACTGGCTGAACTATAAATGAGATTTAGCAGGAGGATATGAAGTTCTGGAGAATCAAGATGCAGAAATACATATTACAAACTAGCTGTGAAAATCTAGAGATATCTGAAAGTCTTTGAGCAATTCCTTTCTATTTTAAGATGGGGGAGCAAAGGATTGTGCTTATATTTTTTCCAACTGCTGTATCTGATGAAGGGAATTTCCCTGAAAATTTTTTCGCATTCTTGTGTGAATAGGCTTTGCCAGAAAGGTGTTTTTCCTTCTGTATTAATATTAAAGTAGTAAATTGTCTGTCTCTCTGTTCACTTGCTAGCCTTCTTTTTTTTTCCCCTGATTGCTCTGTAATTTAAGTTCATCTTTCATGAAAACCATATGTTGGATTAAAAACAGGGTATTATTTTCATGCATTGTAATATACTCTATTACCTCCTCCATTATATCGCCATGTAAAAGTAATTATTATTCCATGTGTCACTGTGGATATATTTAAGATTCTTCAGGTCTTCTCTAGCAAGAATTGATTCCTGATTCACCGGTCCCATTCTTTTTTTATGTCAGAATTAGCCAAGTATAAACAACTTAATTTTACAAAAGGCTTTTAAAAATGAAAAAGGTATACTAAAAATAATTGGAAAATTAACCAGATTACAATTCAGGAAAATATCAAGCTAATGACAGTAACTTATTTTATACATTAAAAACCCCTAAATAAATATAGTTAAGTAGCAATATAGAGAAAAGAAATTCCAGTCTTAAACACTAATGCCTTAAGACTGACAAAAAAAACAGTTTATACAATTGCATTTGCTTTGGCAATTGTATTTGCTCTTTCAAACAAAGGCTGAAAATAGGTGACTTTTAAGAGTTTCTGAATTTATGTTTTTTGCAGGAAGTTTAAACTGATTATTCTAACTCCATAAAAAGAGACTTCATTCAATAAGTTTACTTTATTGTTAATATTCTCTTCCCACCAAACCTCAGCTGTAGCTATATTAAATAAAAATACGGAAAATGGTATAGTAACCTCACCATCTGCTGTACAGCTTTGTTTTTTGTTCTGGAGTTTGGGTTGAAATACATTGCTTGAAGTTGTGGGTTAAGTCACTGAAATTAGATGGGACCCCTGCAGTCTAATCCATAGGAACTGGCCAATTCTTTTGAGTTTTCTGTGTTTGATTAGTTGTACTGTAATTAAAGAAATTACCAATAGACTTCTGTCTGGAAGTGATTAACCCACCAAGTGCTCATACCTATATTCTCTAAGCATCTTCAGATAATATAAGGATTCATTTATGTTCCTTAATAAGGAAACAAATGAAAATCATCTACAGCCTTAATACTGTGGCTGATGTGTTACAAGCTGTTCTGTCTTGTGACTCGGTGATGGCAGTTCAATTGCTTCTGATTATGCTGCATTTTAATTAAAGAACTAAAATGCTATTTGTATAAATGGAATGTGCTTCTCGCTACAGCCATTAACCATGGAGAGAAAGAAATCAGATAATGATGAGAGCCACCTAAGTGAACAGAATCTGGCATGTTGACCCTGCACACTCGTGGAGATGTGGATATGATTGCTTGAATGATGGCTAAATTTCTCTTGGGCTCTCCAGAATCAGAGTGTTCATTCATTGAGGTATAAAAAAGAATAAAACCTAAAAAAGAAGCGCTCCTCTAAATTCTGACTTGTTGATGATTATAATGATTTTTGCTATTAAAAAATGCAAACTGAATTGTTTTGTTAGATTTGCAAACTGAAAAAGCAGCAAAATGCAAATTCATCCTTATGTGGGTTCTCATTGGAAGGAGATTCATAGACTGTCCTCCAAAATAATAAAAATTTTATGCCTAGTGCAAAATTCTCCCTGTGCAGGGGTCTAATGGCTGTGGATTCAATGGGGAGAGACCTTGTGAGTTTAGAGGCACTGGACTGGACTCCAGTGCCTGGATTAGGAGGTACAGGTACTAACCTGTGGCCATTTGCCGCTGCTCGCTGGGGTCATGCAGAGCCCTGTGCTGCCGGCGCAGCACGTTCCTGTCAGGCTGGAACACACTTTGTCTGCGCTGTGCCACCAACCAGGTGCCAGAGTTCAGCCACAAAATTTATATTGCCTTCCTACTCCCCTTGGACTCTTAATTTCTCTCCAAGTTCTTTCTAACCGTGAGCAGCGGAAGGGACAAGAGTAAGAAAAACAAGAGTTTTCCCTCTGAGAGGGGTGCAGCACCTGGTGGGATAACGCTCGAGTGCAGCTGCAGCACCGCTTGGTCCCTGCCAAGGGCTGGCTTTCACCAGCAGCCTGCTCCCTGCTGAGATAACACAACAGTAACGTCGTGACACATTGTAATAAAAATAATCAAATTTTCTCCAGAACAGGGCAGAGAAGGGCTTGTGGAAAAGGGCAAATGAAGAAGCACTGATAAGGTGGTTTTGTCTTGTCTGTCAAATATGTTCTGGGAATATTTCTGCATGTGTTTTCATGGTAAATTAATTTCTGCATAGGCCTAGATCTTGAGCTGTGTCCTGCACGTCAGTAAGGGAGACACATATCTCTCCTGTGACATTCCTACAGTCTCTCATTTAACTGTTCCTACCCATAAAATGAAGATAAAATCAATATAATCTTTTATAACATGGAAATTAATTCAACTTGCTTAAAGTAAGTAGCATGGTGTCATGTGTCTATATCTAATGGACAGATGACATATGAGATTTCATGAGTTTCTGAAGTGTTCTGCACTATTTTGGATGAGAAGTAAAATCAACTGTATAAAATTCCTAAATTAAAAACTGTAACTGGAATTTTTCTTTTGATTAACTGTAAATTGTATTGTTCTCACAGAAGCTTTTTCAGTGGTTTCTTAAAAGTGATGATTCTCATAGAATCTTTTTTTTTAGCTTTAAAATCACTCAAATGTTCTCCACCTTTTTAACAAGAAACCTGCAACCCAACAATCAACACGATTAACAAAGCAAGACTTAAAACTCAGTACCAAACAGAATGCATATAATTAGGTTCTATAGATCCCTGAAACAAATATGTATTAAATGCAGATACTGAACCTGTATCAGCGTTGCTCTTGATGTGTCAACTGGATATTGCAAGACAGAGAAACCGCAGAATTGAAAGCTTTGAAGAGAACCATTTGCTGAGCCACAGTATTTCATCTGCAATGTTTCACACTGCAAAAAGGTCTGTGTAAAGTATTTTATTCTGAGAAACAGGAATATAAATGCTATGGGAGGTTTTGATGTGCTTTTAATATTAAGGAAGAGCGCAGAGATGAACCGGGTCCTGGTTCCCCTGTGCTGGGAACTTAGGCACAAATCCCAAACCTGTTTTAACCAACTGATGCATCCCCTTGATTTTCATGGACTTTAAATGGAGCTCATAGGTCCCAAGGAAGTTGCATTTGGAAAAGCTAAGACTTCAGGAAAAAGGCAGTAAAAATGGAAACTGTTTAAAAATGTTAATAGGTTCCTTACATCTTGCTGATGGCATGATTGCTCTAGTACATAACAAGGAGAAAAGCAATGGGGGTAAACGAATGCTTCTGTACCAATTCTAGGAATGTTTTCAGAAATAAATGAGTGGCTTATAAGTACGTTTGGATTACATTTACTGTTAGCTACTAAAATAGGTATTAAAATAGTTGCTGAGGTATTTGCAGGAGCTTTTATATTTGATCTCAGAATTACATTTATTATATTTTTATATTTGATCTCAGAAGTTTTCAATGCACAAGCCCTGTTCTGTCTCACCAAAAAATAATTGGTAGGAAAATCACCCATCTGTGGACAGCAGCAGCATTTTTTTGGGACTTATATATCGTACTGTCCACACTTCCATAGCTCCTCCACAACCATTTGCTGCAATGCATTTTAGCTGCATACATCAGAATTTGTGTTAGTCTGTAATATGATATATAGTAATGGGCTTTTACAGGAAATAGAATTTATGGCTTCATTTACTGCAGCATGCAAATTAAAGTTCTGTGTAGTTTCATACAGAAAACGCTGCTTAAACAGCAGTTGTCATTGGCTGTTGATTGTCCTCAGTCTGTAGAAATATGTAAGAGATTAGCGAATAAGTCAAGTAAATTTGTGTGGGAAGTATTACTATATTGTGCAAGATAGCACATTATGTATCTCCCCTTAGTATTACAATAATTGAAGGTTTGATAGAATTCAAGAGTTGGTGGGGTCTTGTAAGGCTGTCATAAGCATTTTTTATTTCCTGTTTTTGAGTAACATGTATTGGCCAGGAAGTGAATAGAACTGAAATGCTATGGAATTAACATGAATTTTGATGGGCTCTGAAGTCACGGGGGTATCAAAACTGGAAATGCGATGGTCCGACTTGCACCATTGAGCCTCTTCTGTGACCACCCCACGGCACCTAATGCCCCTGAGGTGGGTTGACCCTGGCTAGACCCCAGGTGCCCACCAGAACTACTCTATCACACCCCTCCTCAGATGGACAGGGGAGAGAAAATATAACAAAAGGCTTGTGGATCAAGATAAGGACAGGGAGGGATCACTTGCCAATTACCATCATGGGCAAAACAGACTCGACTTGGGGAAATTAATTTCATTTATCACCAATCAAATTGGAGTAGGATAATGAAAAATAAAACCAAATCTTAAAAACACTTTGCCCCGCCTCTCCTTTCTTCCCAGGCTTAACTTTACTCCTGATTTTCTCTACCTCCTCCTCCCCCTGAGTGGCACAGGGGGACAGGGAATAGTGTTGCGGTCATTTTATCACACATAATCTCTGCTGCTCCTTTCTCCTCAGGGGGAGGACTCCTCACACTCTTCCCCTGCTCCAGTGTGAGGTTCCTCCCACAGGAGACAGTTCTCCACGAACCGCTCCAACATGGGTCCTTCCCATGGGCTGCAGCTCTTCACGAACCACTCCAGTGTGGGTCCTTTCCACAGAGCGCAGTCCTTCAGGAACAGGCTGCTCCAGTGTGGGTCCCCCAGTCCCTCACAGGGTCACAAGCCCTGTCAGCAAACCTGCTCCGGCATGGTATCCTCTCTCCACGGGTCCACAGGTCCTGCCAGGAGCCTGCTCTAGTGTGGGCTCCCTATGGGGTCACAGCCTCCTTGGGGTGTATCCACCTGCTCCGGTGTGGGATCCTCCACAGGCTGCAGGTGGATATCTGCTCCACCGTGGACCTCCATGGGCTGCAGGGGGACAACATGCCTCACCATGGTCTTCATCACGGGCTGCAGGGGCACCTCTGCTCTGGTGCCTGAAGCACCTCCTCCCCCCCCTTCACAGACCTTGGTGTCTGCAGAGTTGTTTCTCTCATGTATGCTCACTCCTCTAATCCATTGCAGGGTTTTTGTTCCCCTTCTTAAATATGTTATCACAGAGGTGCTACCACCGTCGCTGACGGGCTTGGCCTTTGCCAGCGGAGGGTCGGTCTTGGTGCCGGCTGGCATTGGCTCCATCAGAAAAAGGGGAAGCTTCCAGCAGCTTCTCACAGAAGCCACTCTTGTAGCTCCCCCTGCCACGCAAACCCACTACAACTCCCAAGTGCTGGAGAGAGAAAAAAGGAAAACAAAAATCAGGAGTAGAGGGAAGTTGCCTGTTGGATCTTGCATGGCCCTCACAAAAGCTGCAGGTATTTTTGTGAAAAACTCTCAGTTCATAGCAAGATAGTCAAGGCAGAAAACTCTTGTGATTGAACAGGGAGTGGATTCTAAAGTCTAGAAAGGTTGATGGCTTGTCCTATCTCACACAAAATTGTGTGGCAAAACTGGAAACTAGGGAAGATCCCGTGCCTGCAAAACAGACTTCTCATCTTGTTTTCTCTGGTTTTGTCTGTTTTGATTGTAAATTCTCAGGAGGCAGAAGCTGTCTCTCTCTTACCATACACAGTGTTTAGAACAGTGTGTCTTCATCATGGCTGGTACTTCTAGGAATTGTAGTTTTTTCCAAATGAATACACATCACGGAGAAATAATAATACTCGTCCTTACTGAATGTCCTATCCAACATCACAAGGACTAAATGGAAATAGAGGAAAAAGCAACTTTTTTTGGTTCTAAAAATAATTATTCTGGGTCATGTGGAAAATCATTGTGGAGATTATTTGTGGGAGTTCAAATGTTCAGTTGTTCTGCTTTACTTTTTCTAGGAATTACTGCATGGCTGAGCATCAGGCTCTGAAATTCTCAAAAAACTCATGAAAAGAACTGCTGTGTTTCCTTTGGAAAAACTGGATGGCAGCATAAGAAGAAAAAAAAAGTGTTAGAATGCATTACAGCTTTACTGGGATTTGGAAATATAACAGAGAGTTTAGGATGTACGTATTAGTGTCACAACTCAAACTGGACACAGAATTCATTTGGGGATAGACTTTATTATTCTTAACACGCTGTGACCCACCATGAGGACAATAGTACTGCTCAGCAAAGGAAATGTGTCAGTGGAAAATCAAGAGGTTTTCCTTGAGAAACAATGAAATTCCTCATAGGTTAGTAGTGTGCAATAAAGAAGGCTGATGAGATGACTATTTGGATCGCCCTCAAAGTTGAGGAAAGACTATTTGATATACTTAGCTAAGGGGGCACAGCGATGAGTGAGTGTTTGTATAGGCACTGGTGGCAATAGTAACCTGTAAAGCTTGACTGAAAAAAAAGATGACTTTCCTGTAAGCTGCTGGCAAAGTCAGGTTGCTGAAATTGCAAGACTGCTGACCAGCAATTCCTGCACTCTTAACTGTTTGCCAAAATGTAATAATTTTTTTTTTAATAGTACAAGGATGAAAATAGGAAAAAACAAAACAGTGCTGGCCCAGTGTAGAGTAGGTTGTTTCCTGATACTAAACCAGTTGTCAAACCACACATCATCAGCACTGCAGTTTCCAATTCTTTCTCTTGAATAAAAGGAAGTCAGAGCTGATTAAACAACACATAGGTTACTTCTAAGTACACCCAGACTTTTAAAGGCTACCTTGCTCTTTTTTGCTTGTATGCCAGTGTAGATGTGTATTGAGCAAAATAAAAATCTAGACAGGAGCTTCCATCTCTTTGCACTCTCTAATCTTTTTTCAGCACAAAACGTCTTTCTGAGTCAGAGGAAGTAGTTATACCATATATGGGAATTTCTTTGTCCTGGTAACAAGAGAGTGAGGTGTGGGGAAGGTAAACTTGGGAAGAAAGCAAGTGGTGGGAAGCTATGTAGGCATTTTTCATTTTCTCCAGCTCCATCCTGTCTGTTGTGTTACATTAATAGAAATGGGGGG
>Ga0065711_1000828_pt1 | contig 54270 bp, 21 predicted proteins | sample Hoacrofraction12_FD_59098 | JGI IMG/M metagenome (GOLD analysis project Ga0065711, IMG submission 59098) | Hoatzin crop microbial communities from Cojedes, Venezuela - Epithelial fraction 12 v2 (version 2) | ecosystem: Host-associated > Birds > Digestive system > Esophagus > Crop | place...
GAGGGAGGGAGGGAGGGAGGGACGGAGAATGATAAGCAAAAATGAGTACATGTATGCATCCAAGGTGAACTGCAAAACTGCAAGAGGTAACTCATTTATTTCATTTTGAATCTGTCGACTTCCACTGGAAAAATTTTTTTTTAAACTTAAGAAAATGAAATAACCCTTTATTTTAGGGTCAGACTTTCACACACGCAACTCCCTTGCTGTGAGAATGCAGCTTATGAGAGTTCCTGGCATCCTTTCCAAAAGCAACAGCTTCTTAACAGATCAGATTACAGTTTTCTCCCTCAGAAGGAGAAGAAAAAAAGAGAAGGGAAGCTAATAAATAATGTGAAGTTTCTTACATTTAGTTACAAACATTGTGAAGAATCCCACAGCCCTTTGTAACTGATGCTTTCTCCTTGCCTGTCATCTGTGTTTGTACCGTACCCATCAGTATTTGCAACTCTCAGCCCCTGAACTTCGTCTGAAAGCAATAAAGAAAAGAACCTAATACGTGCTTTGTTACCAAACACTGATACTCTGCTCTCTCTTTAGCCTTACAAGAAATAGTAAGGGGAGGAGGACTGGAAAATTTCTGAATATTAATGGAAACAGATGCTGAATTGGGGGTGACAGGTCTACTATAAACCTGTGGGTACAGAGAAGAGGTCCCACACTGGAAATGGAGACAGCTCTGCAAACTGAGCCCACCTATGTCAGAGCTTCTGGAGGAGAGCCCATTTCAAGCCAGCTCTTCAAAGAGGAGGAGGTCAGGTCTGAGTGTATCAGGTACGCTAAAGAGCCCAGGTGGGCAACGGAAAACCCACTTTTACAGCTATCTCCTGCCCTATCAGTCATTCAGCATTATTAGTAAAAATACTTATTTGAAAGACGTATGAAGATTTGTCAGTCTTACATGAGAACAAGGTGAGCACAGGTAACAGTAACCTTCTTGCTTTTTAACTCTGGAAACAGTGTTTGCATTGGGAGAAACTCTTTGTGTTGTTGAGTGAAAGCAGAGCACTGAGGGCACTGAAAAATTAGAGAATACATTTGCTATTTAGAGACTTGCCTGGTCAATTCAGCCCCTCCTGCCATTACAGTGTCTCCAAGTACTTAATGTTCCAGCCTCTTACTGCAGCCTCACAGCTCATAACATTTAAAAATAGATTTGCATCCTAATCTAAATTCAGAACACTAGTCTATCTCCATTGAGAAAGTCTTCAGTTTCACTGTCCTACAAAATGGTTTTCCCTTGCTAATGCTATAAACACCTCTAAATTTTCATTCATAAGTAGATTAACACTAATCTCTGTATCACTCAGACTAGGTATTTTTATTCCTAACTGCAATAGCCAGATGCTGCAGTTGCTTACACCTGTGCAGAGTTCAGTCCAATTCAGTCGAAGGCTACAAAGACACAGCAATCTGCCCATGTGGCTTTGTTTCCAACAAACTGATCCCAGAAATTACCACAGTACATTTCTGACTCTCTACGAAAACCACCAAAGTGTAGAAAAAAGCTCTCTAAGAAAAGTGCTCGAGTCATCCTTTTTTTTTTCTACATATATTTCACCCAGCTAAACCTGACTGTGGTCCATGACTCATGCTCCCGTGCACTACCACTGTGTAAATTATGATTCCTTTAAGCAGCTGGAAAACATAACTGCATGCAGAAGCACAGCCTAATGCTTAACATCTAAAATCTATTACTTCTATTATCATAAATGCAAATATATGTACATATACGTATCTACATATGTACATCTACATATCTCTTGGTCTTCCTAACTTCAGAGATTATTTTTGTTGCTGCCTACATAGGTAATTAATGGTATAATATTTCCTTACTTCTGTTTTTTCCTCCAAGAACACTACTACATGTTTTGAACAGGTATACTATATCCAGTAAGAGACAAGAAGAATTTGCTATGATTTTTTTTTCCTAGACAAATGAGCTGAAAGAATTACTCAAAGGAGGACTGAAAAAAATAGTAGAAATTTGAAACCAAAACAAAACTTTTTAACTAAACCAAAGATTAATTTCACTTATATTTTCCTGAGAAGATTTTGGTTAAAAAAAAAATTTCCATTGCTTTTGTATTTTTTTTCTTTTTTTTTCCTACTCCATTTCAATTTCATATTCAAATAGGAGAAGGGGAAAAATCTCCTAGAAACAAGAGAGATTTCGTGTTCTTGTAAAGTTACATTCTTGAGGGAAATTAAATGTTTTCATGAACATTTCTACCTCTTCAAAAGGAAAAATGTTTTGTCAAGAAAAAGAAAAAAAGAGAAGTGTTATAAGAGGTACTTTAAGCATATCTCAGTCATATTTACAACTCTGAAATGTGTGCTATCTCAGTACTCCCTGCTCTGTTACATCATTCAGCTGCCAACTGACCTGCATTTCATATCCTTTACAGGCATTTAACATAAACTACACTTCATTCTGGCATTGAATCTTTATTCCTTCAAATTCCCGTATCATGTTTATTTCTTCCTTATTCATCTAGGCATTTGACTAATGCAAGTTACTATAACATTTAGGAGCAGAACTCTATACATGTACTACTTTACTTTGCCCATCATAGGATTCACTGAATACCACAGTTTTGCTACATATTTTCCATGGAAAGTCCCTACTAGACATTGTGTAAAATCAGCAGATATTCCAAATAATGCTCCTCTCCAGTTGTTTGTTTATTAGATTTTTTTTATTTTTTAGATTTGGTTTCCTTTCTTTCCCTCTGTTGCTTTCAAGCCTCTTTCTACCCTTTTCAGCTCTCTCCCTCACGGCACTCACAGTCCTCACGCCAACATAGCTTGACAGGACTGACATGAACCCTGGGAGGTACCATCCACTTCTACAGGTCACCAAAGCCAATCTGGTTGCATTCAAGAAATCTTGGCCTGTCTCAACATCCTAGAATGGCTTCCTGTTCCTCTGTTCTTTCTTTTTATACCATCAAAATCAGCAATAATCCTTGTAACAGAATACGCAGAACTACAGAAGCTGTCTCGGGTTTGATTAGACAAATACTGTTTTCTGTATCAGACATGTTTTGTTTATGGCATAAACACAGAGGGTCAAATCTGTCATTTTAATGTGGAAAGCCATTTTGCACAGCACACAGACACACAAACACTTCTGGTCTGAAATAAATGTAGCCATATGCAGCTTTACTCTCAAAGCAAAAACATATCCCAAAACATTACATTCTCAAATAGTGCACTGTTGGGATCTGAAATAAAACAGTGCACATATTGTATAATAGAAGGGTGATAGCATTCACTTCAGAAGTAAGTAACGTTGGAATAATAATAATAATAATAAGTTGCAAAGTGCTGGCTGCCATTCAAAACTCTCCTGAAACCACTCAAACTGCTTGATTGAATAAACTAACAAACAGCTCCTTTCTTCCCTCTGCTTCCCTCTCTCTGCCAAAAATAAAAAAAAGACAAACACAGTATGGCTTGTGTCTGCATTTCTAATTGCTGTCATTCTGACACAGCCTTTTGAATTTTACCAAGTCCGGAGCTTGTTTCAGAAAATCTGAATGTTCTTTGAACGAAATACCATTTATTGCAGTATGGTTTGAGCTAAACTTGTCTCCTGCTGGGACCAGGGCTGAACGTTAATACAAGATTCTTGTTGTAGTCTGGATACAAGTAACATGATTTATGATTTCTCCAGAAATTCAGAGTTGATAAAACTTGAAGTTATATTTTCATTGATTTCAAATATAGTTCTTGATCCTGGTGACTGTGTGAGTTGTCTTTCTACATCTGCTCCAAAATCTTTTCAGGAAAGTTCTGCTGTTAAACCCTATACTACTGCCATTTTAGTTAGAGGTACTGAAAGCAAACCTTTAATAACGTAGGAGAGATAATTTGGAAATAATAAATGGACCAAAAGAAAGTTCATATTTCACCTGATCAGAGTGCAAACCTTGGGTTGGCAGCTACTGAGATAGCAAGCAGCCACAGCATAGTCTCCAACCCACCAGGAAAACGCCTTTCACTATACTTAGTCTTAAATCCTGTGAGGAGAAAATAGAGGTGAGAGATGAAAAACAGCTACAAAACCTACTGGGAATGAATGCATCTGCTACTTGTTGAATTTTCAAGAAACATGTGTTTCCATTTTCCAAATTATATGTCTAACACAATGCTGGCTTCCACCTCCTGCCAGCAAATGTTTTATTTATTTATTTATTTTACATTGAGAGACAGCATGTAGGAGAGGGAATGACATTTTACTGGAAGACCGAGAATCTGAAGCTCTAATTAAATTCAGATCAACTCTGTTATTTTCAGTCCTAACTGGCCAAATAGCCCTGGTCCTAAGAGAAAGCTGTTAGAATACTACTAGCTTGGCCACCAAGTTCATCATGGCTTTATACTTCCACATACAAAAAATAAAGCTGCAATAAATTAGAAAATTCTACATTGCTGAAGTCAAATGTTTTCAGAAGGTCTATTGAGGATAACTTATCAGTGTTAAGATCCTGCTTTTTAACCGATGTGTTCTAAACTTACATCTACATACAATTATTTACCAGAGTACAGAGGTGTGCAATCAGTAATAACAGATAAAGCAGTGACATTTTGATCCATTCAGCCCATAGAGTCTTGTAAGCACTAACGTCTAGAACTGTTATCCACTCGCTCAGCTGCCACCTGTTGTGTGTGACACTTGAGCCCATGAGATATCCCCACCAATACGCCAACAATCTTGCTCCCCTTTATGCCCCACAGAGCTTCAACAGATTCAAAGAGGCTTAAAACTGGACTTCTAAGTTTTGGTCTTTTCTTTGAAGACTTTTTAAACATTTTATCTGTTATCTGGCTTTTGTAATAACAAAACAGAAATAGTCCAGGAGTGAGTGACCAAAATTTTGATGACCTAGGGTTTATGTTAGGTTTGTTTTGTCTGCAGACATTCAGAGTTTTCTTAATTAAATGCGGACTTTAATCATGCCATCCATCCTCAGTTGGCACACACTAGTAATTTATCAAGAAATTTCAGTAGATGATATATTCTGTAGGATATCAGTCATCTACATATTGAAATGGTGCAACCTGCAGACATTAATGATTTTAATACAAATGTAATTTAATACAGATTTTATATAAATAAATCCTTGGTTTTAAAATGTGCTGCTCCTTCCCCCCCCCTTTTATTAACCTAAATTAGAATCGAAGCTGCATCTTAGGTTGATTTCATGACCGCATATTCTTCCCTTTTTCTATTTGGAGGAATTTAAAAAGAAAATAAAAATATCTCCACCTACACGTTAGAGATGGAGTGAAAGTTAATATTTCCAGATATTTGCTGAAAGTCTAGCAAAAGGACAGATGGTTTAGAAGGAAAAAAGCAAAACAAACCAGTCACAGTAAAAGTTTGTGAGAAATATAGGCTATCAATAATGATAATAATATAATAATTAATAGACTATTCGTAATATAGGCTATTTCCTAGTGTCATCACAATGGAATTATGTTTCCTAAACTATGTCTTCAGAGAGTGCAATTAAGAATGTATTGGTACCTCCAAAAGGAAATAGAAATACCGCATTTTCACACCTTCTTACACGCCAGAGTCCTGAGCCCCAATTTATTCACATTCAGGTTGAAGTCTGTAACAGCTCTGGAGATGGATTTCATTAACACGATCTTCATTGCTTCACTTCTCTTTCAAAGTCCTCCCTGCTCATTAGCTTTGAAGAGGACCACTGCTTGTGAACGATAGCGGTAGATCAATAATGTAGTAAGGGCAAAACTTTCAGTGCAGGGGGTGAGCAGAGTAAGAAGGAGAGAAACATTTCACAATTTACTTTTGTTCATCCCCTGGTAACCGATGTGAATCAAAGTCTACCAATGTGAACTGGGAGCTCTGGATCAGGTCCTAAAGCCTACCCAAAAATCCAGCTGGATTACATAGTTATTTCTGTTCTAATTTCTAATGTTCATTCTAACACTGCGCGACAGCTGGCAGCAATATTGATAGTTTCTAAGTTTGGACAAGTGCAAATTCTAGTGAAAATCTGTTTTAAGGCCACTATCAGTCATGAAGGCTTGTACACTAGAGGATCCTGATTTACTACCAACAGTTTTCACAAAGAATCAGCTTTGCTGAGGAACTTGGATAAAAGGTCTATTTTTATTTTGGTGGGAATTAGATGTCCCAAATGGTCTGAGAGCCAGCATCACAGTGCGTACTAAGCTGCATGGCAGTACTACAGTTCTTGATGATAATAGTCCACAACAGTGTACACTATCACATTTTTCCGATCTGATAGGCATCCAACAAGCAGTTATCAGCCAGGAAAATGGTGTAGGGTTAAATCCTTAATATCTCTTAGGTCAAGAATCTCCATTTTTCCTGCAAGACAGGAAACTTTGATTGCATCCAGGCAGCCTCATGAAAACGAAGGCAACAGTACCACATTAGTGATATCTTTCAACTCACTGGGTTAGGCAAAGTAAGTGTGATTTGGGCACATTTGTTATATTTTTTCTCCTTTTCAGCCAGAAAAATCAGAAGCGATATCAGAAGAAACCCTGCAAACCTTGAAGTAAATGCAGGGAACTCTGCTGCAGCAGTCAGCTTTAATGAGGTATTACAACACCAGCCAGTGCATTGCAAAGGCTAAAAATCCAAAGGCTTTCTGAAAAACACACCCTCATCCCATTCTCACCAGTGCTACAGCCTAACATGCATCCATTGGCTTTTACATTTTTGTGGAAGGATACAGTCTGACCTAAGCCACCAGAGCTAAATGATAGTATGTTTTAACAGGCACTAATGCTTGTTAAAAGCTTTGCCTGAGCAGCTGATTTTACACCCACAGCAAACACTTCCTGTATTACTCTAAATACTAATCTTTCCAGGTATCTCTTACTACAAATTCCCTGCTATTTTTGAGTTAGTTACCTCTCTGTGAGCATCATACAGTGTTAGATGTTAGATCATCCTGCTGGTGCAGGATTTTTCCCCATAGTACCTTTTACTACAGCTTTACTGAATCCAGCAGGCTGGTGGACTTCTCACTAGCCACCGTGCACAGAGACTGCTCCTGACAAAAGAAACTTCTGTCTGATAATCCACATAATTCTATCTTCTTCAGCTTCTTCCTCTGAACTTCATTTTATTGCACCTACAGATTCACTAAAGGGCAGCAGCTCACACTCTACTTATTTTTCTTCTAACAGATCTAGATTTTCAGGGATTGTGAAAGAGTTTGGTTTTAATCATGACTAAAAACCTTCAAGTATTAATTTTTTAAAAACTGCAGCTCGTGAATTATTAAAGCCATGTATAATTAGAAGTATCTCTTCTTTCAATGTACGTAGGACTTTTCTTATTTTTCTCTTATTCCTAGAGGAAATGTGCATTAATTCATAATATTAAAACAAAACTGTGATTATTCTACTGTAAAAATCTTTACAAATAAATGTTAGGTTCTTTGTTATGAAATGTGTCTTCAGTATTGATGTTTTATTTGCTTTCGTGGCTTAGTGGCAGTCGGATGCATGCAGATGACAAATGTATTCTGTTTTTAATATCTACATAATTTTATAATTTATTTTAAATTTATTACATATTAGCAAACCCATGTACATAAAGCAAGTAAAGCATTCCGTAAAACAAGACAAAATCTAATTGCACAGAAAAGTAAGTGGTAGCATAAGCCAATAAGAAATGATTCAAATGATACTAATTCTACAAATTACTATGTTTTAAAAAATTAATACCGTGGGGCTATTCTACACTACGTGCTTCCTTTCAATGAAATTACATGTCACAGAACACAGTAACGTTGTGATGAATGAGCACCTCTGTGTTTTGAGACACAGAAACTGACTTCTTGCTTTGTTTTGAAGAGTCTTCAGAAATCTAGCTCTTGAAATTCATATCCTCTTGAAATCCCAGTGAGAATTGTTAATCTCCTACATCAAGTTCAGGCATGTAAAAAAAAAACCCTCATAAGAAGCACTTAATTCGCTTTGCTTTGTTGCTCTAGCTTCAAGTCAGTGCAGAGTAGTCTCACATTATGTGGATCAGACCATTTCAAAATACCTTTGTGCTTTCCGCTGGACTGATACAGAGTTTTCCAAGACTCACATTCCACTGAGCGCTTAACTTCGCCTGTCTGTATAACTGGCATGCTAAAGATTAAATGAAATACTGAAATCTGGGATAGCAAAGACCTGTAAATTGGGAAACAGTATTGTCACATGAAACAGAGAAGGTCATTTATTATCCCTCTGCCACAGCTGACCCATCTGCACAGTGAGGACACCAAACTACCTCAGCACAGCACTGCGAGGCTTTCCATTTATAAGCTTTTCCAAGGTCCCTAAGTACAGATGTGGAAAACTTCACTACTAAGTCTTATTAAAGGCCAGCCTCTGAATGTACTAAGCAATAACAGAGCAATTGTGACTACCACTATGTTTTTTAATAGAGCAAGCTTTCTTCAAAGTGTAACTGTTTATGATTTATCATTGGTCTTTAGAAACTGCTTGTATGCTCAAAAACTCAATTTATGAAGCAAGACTTTAAAAGCTAGCCACGGGAGAAGCAAGGGCCCTTTAAATTGACAAAATATTTATTTCTTGGAAGTCATTAGAGTTAACATTTATCTTCCTTTCACATATCTGTCTGACAATTCCTTTTGTTATTTTTCCAATGAGCTTTTTTCAGTTACAATTTTTCTAAAAGAACTGGATTATAAGAGTGGATGTGGAATTGCAGGACAAGGTCTGCCCTGATGGCCCAGAAGAAAAAAAAGTGCTATAGGCTGGCAGGCACGGTCCAGCATAGAGAAAAATCATGGCTGAAGTAAAAGGGAGTGGGATGAGCTTATGCAAGACTCCCCTTTAACCATGCTTCTCTCAGGAAAGGGAGCCATTTGTAAAGCTGAAGAATATCCAGCAGTGACACAGGTGGACAAATAAAATTAAAATTTGTCGAAAAGTTTAATGAATGTAGACTTTAGGCATTACTGGTACTTGCCTTAAGTCACCCTTTGACCTTTAAATCTGACCCTTGGCTCAAGTTATACAGTTTACCTTGCCACCTCCCAAAATCCCTCCTCAAAAGTATTTTAATAACTCTCAGGAAAATCTCAGATGGCACACACGTCAGGAGAGAATCTGTAATTTGCCCATGAACTATGGACACACACTTCCTACATGCGCTGCAAAACAGAAGCAGCGGGGGGATGAGGACAAAAAGACAGAGTTAATTTTGCATTCTCTTCTCTCATCTTGCTCTTACTGAATTAAAAGCTTCATCCAGATCTACTATAAATACCTTTTACGCTCTGGAGAGGGCATCTGAGAGCTCTTTAATGACAGAATTTGGTTTTCCACACTTCCCATCTCTGTATAAGCTGTTTAGGTTTTTTTATGTGGGTTGTTTGTTTTTTTTTTTTGTAAAATACAGTCGTCTTAGTGTAAAAGAAAAAAAAAAAAGTTAAAACAAGCAACCAAATCCAAACCAAATCCTCCACTAAATACACGTCATTTTTTTTGTGGAGACAGGGAATGATGACAGAAGCTGAAATAAGAAGTGGAAAGAAAACATGGACATGAGTTAACATTCAGAAGTCAGGCTGATTAAAAACCTGGACAAAATACTGCATTTAGAATTTTCTATTTTTGCCCTTATTCAGGGGCAGCAGAATTGTGCCTGCACTCCAAGAAGATTCAGAAGTTCATTTTGTTTAATTAGCTCAAAAATCCGAGAAAAACATTTGCCAGGAAAAACACCAGAGGAGCTTGGTTTTCAAAGTGATTCAAACACAGCTTTTTACTACAAAGTGTCTTTTCAATTAGGATGCTAGGAATCAGAGGAGGCTAAGATGTGAGGTAATGAGGGCAGGCATGATATGGCAGCCTTAGGGCTCCGTGGGATTTTCCTTCAGCATTTGATTCAGCCTCTCGGAGGAACCTGCGGCGAATCTGATAGCAGGTGCTTGCTTGTCTTCCTACGGGCCTCAGCTTTTAGGTCTTGTGTGCTCTGTCATACCTTCGCACCTATTGTGCACACACCACCACAATTATAGAGCTTTTGTTTCCAGGAGTTCACCAGTTTATTCTTTAAGAAAATAAGAGAACTTTAATAACATGAAGCCAGGCGTGTTTCTAGTCACTGGGAGATTAACTGAGGGGGGGAGGGACCATCTGAAAGTCTCTCTGTGTTGGAAACATTAAGTGATGTCCTTTATTACTAATGACCTAGGCCCTCCAGCAATGAACCGAGACAACACTGATTAAGAGAGAAGCCTGCTGCTTTTTGCAGGCATGTAAAATAAAAGGAGTCTTTGTGTTAACAGACAGGGGTATGACACAGAAGGAAATGTAAAAATGAATGAACTATAAAAAGAAAGGATTTTTTCCTCCTCTGTGGAAGACAATAAGAAATTAATCCAGAGATATAAAAGCTTGAATCATAGTTTCATAAACCATTGCAGAAGCAGATCTTTACAAGGTAACATTAACGAAACCTCGCACTGCACATTTACAGAAAAAAGGCAGCAGCTTTTCTCCAGGTATAGTATAGAATAGAAACTTATGCTTAACAAAATATCAACTACCACCGTTAGAATAAATAACTCATCCCAAAATATTTTGCATCATATGCCCATTCAAAAAAAAAAAAAGTGATTAAAATCTTACCTATTTCTACTAATACTGTAGCTAAAGCTTCCAAAAGGCCCACCTTGCTTTTGCTGTGTGAATAGCAAGTCCTTAGGCTGGAACAAAGCCATGAAGAGTCACAGCACATGACTGGTTGTTACAAGACACCTGTTCTGGGAATATATCGTTGATGGAAAATGTTCTCATCTAATCTATGCCATTCCCAGCACCACACTATAAAAGCTCTAATAACACACAAAACTTTTTAATATTAAATAGTTACAGCTCAAAGCCATCATTAAGCGTCTGAGCACTCATGTTCACATTTATGACAGGCTGTACATGCAGCAAGAGATATGTGAAGAGCATGTTACAGAAATACTTCTGTGGGAAAAGGTGTCAGAAGAAAATAAAAGTTGCAAACAACAGGGAAACTCCAGGAATATAAGTGGATAACAAATCACAGCTAACATCAGAAGGCAAGAATACTTGTGCGTTCACCACGCAACAGTCTGTGATTTACCATCTGATGAGGAAGAGCAATACAAACTCTCAGTAGTATTATCTGCCTATTTCTAACAATATGGATATATGAAATTTGATAGAATTTAGGTGATGGTAAATTGTACCTGCCACCTTGTTTGTTGTATTTGCAATGCAATCAAACTATTTGTTTTTCCCATTGAAGAAAGAAGGGATCCCCACTCTTTTCACAAGCAAAGGGATTTCCGCTTGGAAGTTCAGCTTAAATTATCCCAAGTTAGGGGATATAAAGTCTGAGTCTCAGAAACCTAGCTAAGAGGCAGCGAATTAAAAGAGACAGAGAGAGAAAGTGTCTGTTTTCTGTTGCCTCAAATTTGAGAAGGCACCAACAGAAATTGGAATGGAAAGATGAATAAATGATGGCTTTTGTGAAAGAGGATACATATTTCTGTTGGCTTTCAGCTTTAGTGCCGTATTTGCACATATTAACATCCCCCATCCTCTTTCACTCTTGGCCTCACCACAGTCTCAACACTGTTTGACACCTTGCAATTGTCCTCTTGTTATGGTGGTGGTGTCTGGAACATCTCCTCGTTATGTGCATGTGTATACACGCAGTGATGTCTGGTTTTAGACTGATGCCATATGACCTTTATACCTGACTGATTTAAAACTAAAGACAAGTTTATCTGTTTATGCCCTTAACCTATTCACTTGTCTCTGAATCCAGTACTTCGTCTTTATATCTTCTGTTGACATGGAGCCTGTAACATTGGCTACCATGGGCTAAATTAGGGTTTAAAATACCTTTCATCAGGACAGACTAAAGAACAGAAAACATTCCTATGCACTGCTATAGTTCAGTGCTTGCACATGTAATCAGTCCACACAGATCATTACCCAGGGAAATGAGCAGACAGTTTACGTCAGGTGCTAGGCTCTCATCTGGGACATCTTAGGACTGTTTCCAGCAGGGACAGTAGGACACCTCCTTCACCATGATCACTTTGACGTGTTCAGGACCATGGCATGACTTCCAGCAAGTCTGCTAAGTGGTGCAACACTCAGGACCTCCTTCTCTTGACCCACAGGGGCAACCACATGCTAGTTTTTATCCTCCAGACTGCTCTTCAGTGCACACATACTCATCAGGTGCCCATTGTATTGTTCTGTGATGTTACTTGGACACCTTCTCCTTGGACCATTTATTGGTTTGCAGAGTTTCCCTGTGTGACAGAATACAGTCTGTACCAGACAACCCATCTTCTCCTCGCACCCCAACAGTTTTCACACTGATCCTTTTAGGACCTCTCATTCTCAGTATTGGCTTGCCACCTGACCTCAGAGGTGTACATCAAAACTTTGCAGATTCCTGCAGTCCTACCTAAAATACCAGTAGAATTCACAGCTCAACCTTCATGAAGGTCTATGCTTGTGTTATAACAGAGCAGGACTTTAAGCACACTCCACATCAAAATTCAGCCCTACACCAGTAAGTCTTTCTCCGAGATATGTGTGCACAGCATAAACATGAACAGCATTAGTCTCCAAGCCTTTGATACTACCTTTTACAGAGACAATTCTTAACTTTCAGCACTGAGCTGTGATTTCAATCTGTCAGATTTTGATCCTTAAGAAACACAACTTCCATGCTTTATGAATAATCTTGTGCAGAACATGGCACTGTATTAAATGTATTTTCCAGACGCACACAGATGAGAATTTTTAGCACATCCACTGCATTATGTCTAAAATTTTTTGAAGCCTTTTCTTAGCCAGACTTGTCAGGGAAATTCAGCCTTTGTGGAAATATGCTGGCTGAGTCTCCATATTTGTCTAAATGACTGATGGCCACTTTAAAAATTAATTTCTACATTGTCTATACCACTGAGCTCTAAGACTTATGCTGCATGTTTTCATAAGTCTTCCTTAGCTCTTTCTTAAAACATTAAAGAAGTATTTGCTTCCCTTCCAGCTCCTGGTTCTACAGCTACTCAGAGATCCTTCATGAATGATTTTTTTCATTCTAAACTTGCTATTCATGAAAATGAAATGAGTTCATAACAGTGGGATGACTTGCATTATATTCTTGGCTTAAAGGGTTCATTTTTATTAAATTTGTTTATATTCACAACACATTTTTGCTTGGCTTATTAAGCTATCCACAGTCTACACATACTTGATAACTTGAAAAAATATTTCACTTCAATTTCAAAATAATAATTTTAGATGTATCTGTGCAGAATAATTTACATAGTCTGCCACTCCAAAAAGTTCAGTGCTTGCTAGCTTTCCTATCCGTTATGCCACAGCTTTCAGAATAGCATGTAGAGCAGTCATGTGCCAGCCTTGTGTAGACCTCTGATAAGAGGGACTGAGAAATCTCGAGGAGCTTCCAGCAAGTGTGGCAGAAAACACCAAAGTGCCAAAAGGACGAATGAATTTACCTACAAAGTCTCTGCAAGTTTAAACTCTCAAGAAAGAACATAAAGCAGGAAGGGCAGAGCAAGTTGTCTGCTGAAATGCTCATAACTGAAACTCAGCCTTTCATTGTCAGGCTGCTGCTCTGAGCAAACACCACCCAGGTTAGAAAACTGAAAAATTGTCATTGCTCAGCTCTCATTACCATCCCAAGCACAGCTGTGCCTCTGCATTTTCTGTATGGGATCATCTTTGTCAAATACAGTGATGCTACTTGGCAGCCACGCAATGTGTCTGCCTTCTGGCCAGGGTAAAACCACTAGCTTACAAACAGACCTCTGCAAGTTTTCTCTCAATAAGAGAGTCAACCCAGACTCTCAGAGCTATAAATATCCTACTCCCGTCAACCACCTCCTTATTATGTAGAAACATCTGCTGAGCTTCATGCTAACCCGAACTCAGGCTGTCTGGTTCAGCTGGGTGCTTAGGACAGGGCTTGGAGTACACATTTGTCCAGCTGATAACCTACTTTCTTTTCAAGGTATTCATAGTGGGGGTGGGCTTCCAGTGGCTTCCCATATTTCTACTGAATACCCAGAACAGACAGGTTCTTAAAAATACATAGCTTCTTGCAAAACAGAGGGTTAAGATGCGCCCAGTAACTGGACCAATGTAGCACCAGAGTGGATACTCCAGACGGGCTGCACAACTTTGGGCTAATCTAATTTTTGTGATCAGACTAGTTTGCTTTTCACCTGAGATAACTCTAACAAGTCAGATAATAACTTTTAAAGGAAAAAATAAAGAAATCCTTTTACAGACCTTAAACAAATAATTTCCTTTGAAAACTATTATTTGAACTGATGGCCTAGTGAAGTCAATGCCATTTGCACTAGCACCCATAGTTGTAAAAGTCTAATTACATAGTTATTTTAAAGGATTGTTTTTCAAATGATTAAGCCAAATTGGTGCACATGAACAACAAATTTGACAGTAAAATCCTTTGTTTCAGAAAACAGCATCCAAGGCTGGATTAAAGAGTAGAAATTCCTAGAGCAATAAAATATTATAGCTCAATTTAAATAAGGTTTCTACTTAGCTTTTACTCATGCCCACAAAACTCTGGAATGGAACACATTTTCTTCTTTATTTCGCAGCTGCAAATTCAATGTATGCCGGAGTTGTGTAAAAATCTATCTCACCAAAAGCATCAGGACTGGGAGCAATCCTACTTTTTGTATACAACAAGAAATTGGAAGTATGCATGGCTGGTAACACAGATGTATTTGTACCTGAGAAATGCAGAGAAATGTGAGCAGATGCCAAGAAACAAAGAGACCCAACTCCTAAAAATCTTTTCTTCCATTTGACTTGGGTTTACTGTACTAATATTCTGGGACATTACAATTTCTAACAAAAATATAAGAATTTCAGTGCAGGGCACCATCTTGGCTGGACTAATAGCACAATTAGAAAACCTATATCTTGCTCAAAAAAATCACCAAAAAAAACAGAGTATGTGATTCAGCCTCTGCACAGCTTCCGCACAGTTTCACAGGTGTGTGTCTTTCAAGACATTCCGCTAATAAAAAAATGGCAATTCCCTATTTTCATTAACAAAGAATCTAAAAAGTGCTATTGGAAGAATAATATAATCTAGAAGTTATTTCTGCTATTTTATCCTAATGAATATTTCTCCTATAACCAAAAGGACCCTGTTGGTCTCCTCTGGGATAAATCATATGATCTCTGCCCGCTCTTTGCCCAAAGTTCACCAAACTTTTCCTATGTTTACTGCTGCAATGTTACTGGGTGCAGCTCACACCAATCATTTGAAATCTGCTGGGTTTTGATGTATACGATTTAGGATGAACCATTGTATATTATTTTGTAGATATATGAGTATACTGTAAGACTATTACTGACTAGCAGCCTAACTTGAAAACACCTGTTAAGTTTTAATTAAAAGTAATTTTAGCCTTGTTTTTACTACAGGTGGGAGGGAAGTGCATTACACGAAACTGTTGCTTTACAACTATCATAATTCAACAGTGATAATAGTACTCAGATTATAGATTATAACCAAAAAACTATGATAATACTGGACCAGCACACCATATCGGGCCACCTGGCAGTCTCAGAGCCAGCCGACGTTGTGTTCTTGCCTGTACTGCAAGAGCAGCGAGCTGGGACGACTTGGCACTCTCCTTGTCTTTGTACAAGAGCAGTGAGTTGGGCCAATCAGGCGCTCCCTGACCGCACCTGGAACTCCTGCTGCCTGGGTCATACCTCCCTGATAAAAGTCAGAACTACACATTCTGGGAATTACTGGAATTGTATGGTTGCTGCTGAGATACCAGAATTACCTCATATGGATTGTGTTCAGGGTGGAAATTTACTGATGCCTAAAGTCAATCATCTCATGACCCTACAAACAGCTGTACCATGTGAGGCCGTCTGAGATCTTCTAGACCACAGCAGGCTGCGCCCAGCATCTCGCTCCAAGTGGGATGCCTTGCAGAGCCCTCGAACTCTGAAGTTCTAAGTTACTGCCACTGGCAGGACCTGGGCTGAACTCACACCTTGAGGGTCAACTTTCCCCCAATGAAAGAATTCATTTGAAGTGAGTATTTCACTAAACTCAAGGGGAATTTTAAACAGGTACCTTAATCTATGCATATTGTCTGTGTGTGTGCCTGAATTGATTCAAATTATAATAACCTATTATTGAGGTTGTAGTGAATACTTTTCATCCGCTTTGTAAATTCTAAGGTAACCAATGATTAATTACTGCTGAATTCCTCTAATTCAGTCTCTCTCTGTTTAACTATGAACAAACCTTAAATTGCTGCTACACATATCCTTTAGACAGAAACCATTGCATCCTAAGGCTATGTCTGGATCCAGCCACAGCTAGGCTCCTGAGAAGGAGTTTAGGAGGCAAAGGGGTCCACTCCGAACCTTGTGACTGAACAGCAGGGTCTCCCTTACCCCTTACATCTTTGTTCAGTCTCTGTATAAATCATTCTACCCCAATCCTACTTTGATTTTGTATTTCTTTCTTTTAATAAGTAATAAAGTGAACCTCACCAACAAACTTTGTTAAATCACATTTATAAATTCTTATTAAAATTATTTCTTGCAAATACTGTTGATGGTGATTCTTTAAGTAACCTAACCACTTATTCGTGACAAATTGGCATAGTCAGCAGGATCCTAAATCAGGATTTGCATAACGGGTAAGAGAGAATGGGGAAACAGCTCGTAGCAACAGACAAAGGCCACAGTATACCAACTACCTAGCCTCAGTTTAACTAAAGTGTAATTTTTATTCAATGGAGAAAGCTCTTCAAATGCTACTTCTAGTAAAAAACGAAATCCTTTCCTAGGTACATCTTTCATAAGCGATTTGTTGATTCGCAGTGTTGCAGTATCTAACCATGCTATTCATTCTGCTTTGTTTCTTGCAAACTGTGGCAATTTTGGAAAACATATCACAGCTGCAAGTATATAAGTGCATGGTAAAAAAAAAAAAAGCATCCTTTTATAACTGAAAAAGCTATTTTCTCTTTGTTGTCTTTGTTATACTTCATAATGATTAACAGAACCCAAAATTAGCGGTATGCAGCTGGTCTAGCTGCTGGCAGGTTCCTTTCCCACCCCCCCGCCCCTGGATGGAAGATTCTTGTTTCCTGCTTCTAAAAAGACAAAGTTCATTTTCACTGGATGGGTGAAAAGAGAAGTGATGTTTTTGGCAACGGTTTGATACGAAATCATAATCTCATTCCTTTGACAGATAATTTGAGTAATCCCTTCCCAACACTTATCATTTTTCTCCACCTATCACCTTTCTAAAGGCTGACAGTTTGGAAAGCACATTAAAATTGAGCTTGATAACAATGCTTAATATTTCACCTCCCAGTTGAACACAGTGTAGTCAAGTACTATTATCACAGGTGAAGAACCCTTACTGTAATTCTAATTAACAATAACTAAGCCCAAGTGTGCTTAGTTCTTGAGGCACAAATACAAGGTTTGATGGCTGCAGGCACTACCGTCAGATAAGATTATTGCTTTTGCCTCAGTGATGTATTACTCAAGTGGTTACCACACACTGATACAGAAGAACACAGGATGCCACACATGGAGACAGAAGCCCCCAGTGTGGACAAACTGAGCTTCTGCAAACCTGCCGCAAACACAGGCGCAGCATCCCTGCTGTGCTACCACATTTCCAGGGAGGCTGCCCCCCGCCTCAAGGAGGAACAAAAGATTTCACAACCCTACCTTCAGACCTACCGAAATGTAAATAAACACCCATTCCTTTTATTAAAGAGCTTCAAGGATACAAATAATATATATTTAAAACAATGGCTTTACATGTAAGAACAAATAATTTTGTAACAAGTGCCTTCCTCTGCGAGTAGATTCATATCACCTTCACCAGTCCAGAGGGTATGCTTTAGGTTACACCTATCATTACAGGCATGGGAACCTGGCCCTGTGCCCTGCCTTATAGTCATCTCAGATTCTTATGGCCATTCTTATGCTCTTGGAAGCACAAGTACTATTTATTGAACACAGCACTCCAGAATATTTGGGTTCCCTTCTTTCAGCTGAACATGTTGTTCTCTTCCTCCCATAGCCCTATCAGTGGTCTCACCAAACATTAGCTTCCTGCAAACAAATTACCACTCCTTAGATCTGCAAAACTGGATGGGAATTGTAAGGAAAAGAAGCATATGTTATTGCATTATTAACACCTCTTAATCAAATCCCAGTAGAAGCCACAAGTATAACACCAACTACAAAAACTTCAGTCGAAGTTTTCAGCGGAGATTCCGGAACAGCCTGTCCTTAGGGCTTCCAGTTTCTTTCACCTGCTTTGCACATCGTTATCAAAACTTATTTGAACTACTTGATAATCTTCTTCTGAAACACTTCTCTCTCCACAAGATTGATAACCAAATATTCTCAGTAAAAGTTTCCTTTGCTTTTTCATTTTGCTCATTAGAAAAATGAGAGGCAACATTTCAACTTTTTTTTTACTTTTTTGCTTTTAACACTAAGTAATTGGCTTTCCATTACCAAAAGTGCAAATAGAACTCAGCTTTCCTTTTTCCGATAATAAGTTAATTTTACCATTTATTATTCTAAAAGAAATGTTTGCTTTGTCATAAGTATCACAGAGAAATAAACAATGTTGTTACCTTCCAGTACATTTCACTTCTTGTTCTTCAGGTGGAATTTATGTACTTCCACAGACAATCTTGAATAACCAATAGAGATGCTTCATCAGCCCACACTTGTTACCGAGCTTTTAAGGTAAAACGGACCTAGCACAACTATATTTTCAGTATATATTTTGGCTAATGCTATTCCCCCATTGAATTAATTTTTCTTAAACATAAACCCTTCTACAGCAACTACTTCCATATCTACTTCATTATACAAAAGAGGAAACCTTGAATATTCATATTTGATTCATCTAATGAACAGCCCATACATGGACTACATCATACCTGTTTAATCTCAGTGCCAAGATGAAACACTAGTCTGTTGATGAGCAATAAGGAATGGGAGAAGAATATCATATCTATTTCATGCCCTGGATTTAAGGGCAAATATATCGTAATACCGCCCATCAATAACAGCATCAGTTTTAGATTCAGATTTTGCAGTTTCCATGTCATATTATATTCATATAATTTTCACCTCCAAGTATTAAATATTATTTCATTGAGATGAAACAAGACAGTCCCAAATCCTGCATTTGAGAAGTGGCCAAAAGATTCTTAAATGTTTCTAATTATGTCAAGAAGACAACAGAAGGACAAGAAAGGCTCAACAGCAGCAAAAAAAGCACCTAGAAAGCAGTGGAGCATGTTCCAATTAAGATACTTCCAAGTGTAATAAACTTATGGGTATGAATCCCACTAAAACTAAACTCTTTAAGAAAATAATCACACAATAACGCATCCAGAATGTGCCTTTATGATGGAAAATGTCTTGGCACTACATAATAACTAGAGCATGAATAAGGCCATCATTTACCATGCACAGTAATTGAATTTAAAGGTACTAGAAGGCCCTGCACAGGGTGCCCTCAGCTATACAGAACAAGGATGCTAACTAATCACTCTTCACAAGTCAAGGAAAGCTGATACAGGAGAGTATTTCTCCCTGTGTTCTCCACATCTTTGCCTTTCCCTATTGCCTCACTTGCAAAAACTTTTTCTTCTGCCCTACAGCTGTTTGCCAGACTAATTTAGTAATATCTTATCTATGTAAAAATTGCAGTTAATTGATCAACGTCCATCGTCATCTTCCTATGTCTACTTTTGTCTTCTCATCATATATATCTTCTACTTCCAGCACAGGAATCTGAAAAGAGTTTGGGTTGGTATTTCTACTCTCTCTTTACTGTAGAACTGATATCTGAAGTTATTTTATCCTTTAAGAGACTTTATCCAGTGTCATGCAGACAGAGAAACAGACTGAAACATTTTAATTTGTGCTTCTGTACTCTGTGTTATCTCTTCACTGGTGCGATTTTGGCATCTGAAGTAAGCCAGCCTGCTGTACGTTTATGTAATGCGTAGTCAAAGCCAGCAAACTGCAACAAGATTGAGTTAACTTAAATAGGCAAAAAGATGAAATTGTGTCTTGCAGACTGCAACCTAAAACAAAAATTTCAATGATAAGTCAGAGATAGGAAATCATATTTTACATTTTTCACATACGTAGAGCACTTCTGTCTGTAAATCCCCAAAACCCCATGACAACAGATTCAATCCTCCACATGGAAAAAGACAAATGGAAGTATGCCAGATCTCAAAGCTGTAGCTCTATTCTACCTGCCATATAAATCATGCTTTAAATGAACAGGCAGCCATAAAGCAGCAACATTTTTCTATAGAAACATTTTTGTATTAGCAATAAATATGATTCACATTATTTCAAATGCAGAAATATTGGCAACGTGAAAAAAAAATTGCCTGTATTACAAAAAAGGTTGCCCATTTAATAACTCTAATTTTAAACTGAGTCAGCTGGAAAAGAGGAATTAATCGACTAAAAAACTCCGAGATGTTAAATATCCGGCTTGTATGAATCCAGCACTATCTAAGCTAGAGTCAAACTACCCCCCCCCTCCTTCCTGTTCCATCTGAAATAGGTACCATACCTACAAGTCACATACCTTTACTGTCTTGGCTCAGCTGGCTTTTATAACATCTATGATGCAACAAAATAGACCATAAAGTGCAGTAACTTGTTGGGAACAAAAGACGAGTTTTTCTTCTGTGACAGGTGCTCTAGAAACAATTTGTCCATTAACTCAATTGTTCTTTTTTATTTCTTTTTATAATCTCTAAAACTTTTTGCTCTGAAGTACAAGAGGATCGGCTTGTTATAAGGTCCAATGAACTCCTCTTGCCCAATAGGCTCTCAAGCATTCAAACTCAAAAATAACACCTTGGACTACAACTTACATATATCAACTCATACTAGAAGCTTGGCATGGTTTTAGTGATTGGAGACTGTCATATAAAACCAATGTTAAATTTCTTTATATTTTCTTTATCATATGAAGAAGCATACAAATTCCTGAAGAAAATTAATCTAATTTCTCTTAATCATGTAGTAATGTACCATGACTGAAAGAGAGATGTTTTGCTACTGGTACTAAGAAGTCCTTTGAAATCTTTAACATATTCCAGTCTGGATTAAGACAGCTGAAGTCATCTCCCCCGTTATTTCATCTGCTTTGTCTCAAAAACTAAGAAATTTGTATCCCTTTTGTTTGCAATTGATAATATTTAGACAAGAAACACTACATTTTTATAATGTTTTACGGACCTCAAAAACTAGCAGAGATATAGGTCCACCTAGAATTTACTCAAAATTAACTATAACGGGTCAAGAATGTTTGCAGCAGCTCTGCGGAGCAGGGCCTGGGAGTCCTGGTGGACAAGTGAACTGTGAGCCAGCAGTGTGCCCTGGCTGCCAAGAAGGCCAGTGGTATCCTGGGGTGCATTACGAGGAGTATGGCCAGCAGGTCGAACGAGGTTCTCCTCCCCCTCTTCTCTGCCCTGGTGAGGCCCCATCTGGAGTACTGGAGTTCTGGGCTCCCCACTTCGAGAAACATGAGGAGCTACTGGAGAGAGTCCAGCGGAGGGCTATGAGGATGATGAGGGGACTGGAGCATCTCTCCTATGAGGAAAGACTGAGGGAGCTGGGCTTGCTTAGCCTGAAGAAGAGAAGGCCGAGAGGGGATCTTATAAATACTTATAAATAAGGGGGGTGTCAAGGAGATGGGGCCAGACTCTTTTCAGTGGTGCCCAGTGACAGGACAAGGGTCAATGGGCACAAACCGAAACATAGGAAGTTCTGTCTGAACGTGAGGCAGATCTTCTTTACTTTGAGGGTGATGGAGCACTGGAACGGGTTGCCCAGAGGTGTTGTGGATTCTCCTTCTCTGGAGATATTCAAAACCCATCTGGACACAGTCCTAGGTGACCCTGCTTTGGCAGGGGTGTTGGACTAGATGATCTCGCTTCCAACCCCCTACCATTCTGCGATTCTTTTTCCTTGTGCACATACCACATAACTGAAGGCAGCTAACAATAAAGGTAACTTCCATAAGGAAAGGCAGCTTCAAAAAGAGCCACCAGGTCCCTCCAAATTCTTCTGAAGCAAGAGACCATTCATATCGGTTCACAGACCACAAACTTTAGGTGTACTTTGTCTCTTTTACTATTCACTGAAATGCCTCCTTTGTGAAAAACACACATTGGAAGAGTCTTGTTTTTTTTTTTTTTTCCTCTACTTCTACTGAATGCCAAGTCCTGATAACTGATGGAACTGCATGTAGCAGAAGAAGTGTTACTTCACATGCGTCCTGCATGAACAGGGAGATTAAGTGACTACTGTTTCTATTTTGCAGTCAAGAGGAAGTGCAGCATAGAGAATGAGAGTAACTTACCAAGGTAAGACAGAAAAGATGCAGTGCAATTCTGACACAGATCAGTGCTGTGGTATACACGTCTCTGCTCTCCATGGCTCATAACTCCTCTCAAAGTAGTAATTTCATATGCTGTGCAAGCCATGTTTTTTCTACAGCAACATTTGTTCATCAATATTTGTAAAGTCTCAGTGCACCAAAGACTTTGCAGAAGGTCGACATGATTAAATACTTCTTAATTTTTACTTCTTGTAACTAACAGCTAACTCAGAAAAATCAATTTCCTTCCTGCACAGTTTTTTGCATTTTTGGAAAAAAATGTTTCTCGGAAGTTGAAACAAACCCTGTCTGTGCATATACATATATGCCTTTTTTTACAAGGGACATTTCCTGGTTTGTCCTTAAGCATCCATTTTCCTCCTCCTCCCTTCGCTAGGGGTTGCCTTTCAAAGTTGCCTGACTCCACGGCCAGCCACCTCTGAGAGCAGGCAGACAGCTTCAGCAGCTTGAGCTGACAGAAACAGGGGCCACTGGGCAGGCTAGCTAGAGCTGGCAGGATGGAAGGTCCCGCTAGTCGTTTTAGGAGGCTAAGGTTCAGCACAAAGACCCAACAGGAGACCCCAGAGCCAGCTGTGCCGCACTTTCTCCTTAAAGGGTCTGGTCCTGAAAAGGCTCGTGCATGTGTCTGATTCTGACTGCTAGGATTAGATTTGATGATTTCACTGGGATGGATCACAGCATGGGAAATTAAATAGTCATAAGCATGCTCCATAGCTATCAGTAACACTGAAGAGTTCATAATACTTCTCTTGTGGTATTCCATTTAAGACATATTTGTGGTGTACAAATGCAAATAAACATATCTGCCTTTAGTACAACACATCAGTTATGCTGATATTAGTTCCACCTTTTCCCCTTATAGTAGGTCGTTTTCAAACCATTAAAGTGAAGCATCACTGGGTTGTAAAAGTATCTTCCAATACTGAGATTCAAAAGCCATGCAGGCTTGAAACACAAAAATATTAAAAGATTTCACTTTATTTTTTCCAAAACCAAATGAAAGATACAGATTTTCTTTTTTCATTTCCTTAGTTTACTGTTTTATTCTAGTCCTGTCTATGTAGTACAATTACACTGGGCTAGCAGCAAAGTCCTACAATTCTTCATCCTTGAGAAATACAACTCCAATTACTTGCTTAACAAGCAACACATGGAAAGCTACAGAAGTTCCCTTAAAATGAGGCTATTGTTGCTTCATATTATTTGCCTGATGGCTAATAAGGTTCATCATGATCATCCTGCAAGAAAGGGGGCATTTAAGCAACATTTTCCTTTGCAGGTTTTATTACTGAAAGTATATGCAAAGTACAGTGAAGGTATCTCTGACATGCAGTACGCAATAACCCTCAACACTAATTAGTACTCCATTGACTTTGTTTTGCAAATAAAGCAAGAGAGCACTATACATTTCCCACTTTCCTGTCTTCCTCTTTCTTCCTTTCCCTAGGGCTGCAGAATTATTTCACCAAGTGATCACAATTCATTCCGTGTAGCTAGAAGTAGAGAAGCAACCTCAGGCTAAAGCTGATGTTTTTCCTGTTGCCCATCTGTATTTTTTTTTTAATTATTTTTTTTACTAAGACAGGTGGGTTCATTACCCCCATTTTATAGACTAAGAAAGTGTTGCACAAGGAACCAAATGAAGAAAAATTAGGCACACAGTAGGTTACCTAATTCCCAGCCCCTCTGCCACCAAAGCTGTGATACTTGTCACACCAGTGTTTGTCACATTGGGCCACAGAATTCAAACTGAGCATATGGAGGGTTGGACTGGTTAGAAAGAAATCTTCTTCTTCATGGTGGCATTCGAGTGGTGGGTACTGGTCACCCAGGCAGGCTGCTCAATCCCCAGCCTTGCAGGTTTTCAAAACCCGGGAGGAAAAATCTCTAAGCAACCTGGCCGGACCCTGCTTTGAGCAGGAGGCTAGACTGGGGATCTCCTGACGTCCTTTCCAACCTGAGTTATCCTTTCATCCTTGTGGTCCAGAGGACAGCCATAAAAGTCTGCAGAGGGAAGATAAAGATCTAAGAACCTTCAAGCCAGCTATTTTACAGTTTGTAACACTGGAAAGAACTGTTGTGATCTACCCAAATCTTCTATTTTTGCTGGTGGTTGCTGTTGGTGGTGGGTTTTGCACATGTTTGTGTGGGCCTTACTGTTAATTTGTGAGCTAGCACTCCTGAGCACTCTTACTTGAGAAATAATACTTGAAAGTGCTCTGCAGAAACAGTGAAAAGTAACTAAAAAAACCTAACCAACCAAAACTAAAAAAAGCTATTCAAAGGGATCCATAGGAAAACTAGAAGACAGTTCTTCACTCTGAGATGATTAGTGTGTTTCACAGAGTAAAAGAGAAGGAAAAAACATAGTATGTTATTTCCTTAAGAATGCTGAATGACGCTAACTTTTTCTGTTTCTTTTCTTAATATATTCCACAGACATATTTTCTAACTACTTTTAAATAGCACTCCGTATGAAATAATAGATAATAAAAAGTTATTTTCAAATAATAGAAGTTTCTTTTTGTGGTAATTCTGAGAAACACAAAGACAACCAAATGTCATTGAAGGAAAACTACCAAAGAATAGAGTACAGGTGATGCAATTAAATTCCCTTTTTCTGACAAAACTTTTAGAGCTTAAAAAGAAAGATTTTTCATGTTTACTCTTCCCTTTACAAATCAAATATTCTGGCCAATTCAAATATTCCTCCTTCAAACTCCAGTACAAGGGTTGCCGTTAGTACCACTGCTTCAGTTTCTAGCATTGCATGATTTTTTCAGTGATGACGGGAGACATCTCCTCAAGTTTTGCTGATATGCCAGGCCCAAAACTCCCAGTGAGGCAATTCACTTCAGATTCCCTCCACCTTTCTATAAATATTGTGTCTGTAAGAGGAGAGGGCAGAGGGACCAACAAAAACCAGTATTTTTTGATAAATGATTTACTTATTTTCATTTTTTTCCTGTTTCATTTCACCTACCATTTTTTTGTCTTGTCTCTTAATCTAAGCCATTTAGATCAGGGATTTTCTTATACCATGCAGTAACACACAGCACAGCACAGTGGGTCTTGAATCCTGTTTGGAACATATACCTGCCACAGCTAGATAAGGAAAAAAAAAAAAGAAAGAAAGAAAGAAAAAAAGTCAGCTATACAATCAGAGCTATAGAGAAAATATAGGCAGATGAAAGGGAATGTTTCTCACTGTACAGGTGGTTTTGCAATGGTAAACACAGACATTTCTACCAGATGATTAGCCTTTTCCCCCTTGGTTGGTTAGATTATATAAACAGAGGATCTCCTACACTTTGTAGTTTTTAGACATTCTGCTCAAGACCTTATAAGAGAAATGCCCAAGTCTGATAAGGCCTCACAAGTACTGTATCCAAACTGCTTCAGTGAAGCTATATGAAGGACATAGCAAACAGGCTCAGCAGTGCGATGGCAAAGGTTTCAATGGCTTTGGATGCTATGTCCTGAGGCTACTTATTACAACACATGGGAGAAGAAATGGAAAAGGGAGAAATACCCAAGAGCGGGATGCAGGTAGCGGGAAAGATGGTGAATTGCTTTGAGCCAACATTAGGAAATGCTGAAGAGAGGGATGATGCCTCGCTCACATTTTAGTTTTAATCACACAAGAAATTCCCAGCTGTGTGTCTGCTTGCAGAGTTCAGCCCTTTGCATCAAAAATGATTTCCTGCAGCTAAAAAGTGTTGGTGGCTCTTCTTACCCATCCTTGTAGGAAATAGTTCCACATTCGTTGGAATGGAGACATCCTATTTTCTTCCAGATGACTGCTCTAAACAGAAGCACTACAGGGTCATTCCCTTTCTTTCCCTCTGGCCTAATTAATACACAGGCAACTCATCTTTACCCAAGCACTTTCTCTAAGTTATTAAGCACACCATGCATGCAGAGAGGGCAGGCCCAGTTCCACTACAGCCAGCCCCGATCTGCAGACTTGTCAGCTCATACAGGCACTGTGTTTGCATAGTTAAACTGCTTGCAGGCATTGACACATGTCAGTAAGACCTCTGGACCTAATTCAAGGCACAGCAGAGGCAGCTCCAGTACATTTGCATTGCCTTTCAGAAACTAGATCACCATCAAACGCAAGATGAAGCAGAGAGTTTTTACATGAAGCAAGACCAGATCTGGGCTGTCTGCCCTTCAGATGAAGCTAAAAAGTCTTGCTGGACTGTGCCATCCACTGCAGTCAGCTTTGCAGAATAAAGCACCAGTACACTCATCAATGCCCGAATTACCTACAATTCGCTGTTATTTTTGACCTGTATATTTCCAAGTGTAAGAGATCTGCCTATGTTAGATATCATACACAGTGAAGGAGCTTCTCCAGAAGAAATTAAGAAAAGCCTTCCTAAAAATTTCTTGTCTTTTTAGGAGCTAGGGTATTCTGATGGTTGTTGGGAAAGCTGGGTTCAAATCACTGCTCCAAGACTGGGTGATCAAGGCTTTTAGCCAGTCTTTCATATCCTAAGATGTCTATTGTCCTCAATACGCTGAGCAAACATGCCTTCAGGATTCACTAGCAATGAAGTAAGGCAAAAAAACCAATGTTATCTGAATTATGGATACAAGACACCTTATTGCTTTCTTTAGGCTTGAAAGTCTACCCCGCTTCAGCAATTAAGATTGCTGTGAACGTGTAACAAACTAACTTTCAAGAGAGAGAAGTTTAGAAGTATGTTCACAGGAGTACAGTTACTGAACAGCTAAGCTCTTACTCCAGCTCTGATTTGCACTGTGTCTGCAGCTGTCTACTTCTTATCTAGTATTTATCTGCCTCTATTTTCATCATCTGCAAAGGGAAGGTAGCACGTGCTTAACAGAGGTGCAGGAAAATCAGTACTCAGTACTTGCAAATCTTTTGCTGAAAATGGACCACTTGCTGTTTCCCAAAATATACACTAGTGTGGGGTCTGACGTGAAGTTGTGCCAACAATGCATGTGCAAAAATTAAGTAACTGTGAAGAACTGGTGTGGTTTTATTCAGGCGGTGACCATTCAAGCTTGGATTTGTGCAGCCAACCCACCTAACTGCACACAGGAGAACGCTCCCTGTTCTGGAGATCCTCCCCAGATTTCCGGTAGATAATGTACCTACACACAACTCAAACGTGCATCAGAAGACCAGCAAGATGGTTCCAGGGATTGAGGCACTAGCCCTGTGAGGAAAGGCTGAGGATAACAGACTTGTCCAGGCTGGAGAAGAAAACTCTTTTGTCAGATGTTACAACAGCCATCCAACACCTGAATTGCACCACAACAGCTTTCGCTAATGTGCTTTCTAACCCCGTCAGTTAAGACTCGCTGCTCATCTAGTGTCCAGAGGCAACATTTCACAGAAGAATAGTGAGATACTGATCCACATGAGCCTCCCCCACTGCTTAAGACAAGACATCATGTCTTCAGGTGTGGTGGGGAAAGGTAGAGGTGCCTGCCTTGATCAGCAGCTTCACAATGCCTCCACTTCTCTTTGACAAAGAACAAACAAACAGGACCTCTCACCGAACTTCAATCTCACACCCATAACACCAAGCACCAAACAAAGACTCTCCTCCTAAGGATGTGGGGGTGGGAGGTGACGTCTTGTCATGTTCCTGCTTGTATCATACAGACATGAAAAGAAACAAATTCTTATGATTTGCTACAGAGATTTTAGTTCATAGACTCCTGGCAACTGTCTTCTCAGTTGGAGGGAAAAGAAAAAAAAAATCAGCTTGCACACATCTTATTATAGCAGCCTCTCCACCAAAATTCATGCATACTGACAATGCTGGTACACACACATGTCATCTGAGCTGTTTATAGCCACTCTTTCATTTAATGCATCTCATCTGCCAGGATTTTTTTGCAGGTTTTCTCTGCTTTACCACGTTATCGCTTAAGTCTTTATCTATAAATCAAACTGCTATATAAACCACTTTGTCATCTTTTGTTTTGCGACAGATGTACAGCAAGCAGAAACTGCTTCTGAATAGGAAAAAATGAGAACACAAACACAGGCTGAGCTATGCACAGAAATTCAAAAATACCAGGATTGGTTTTCTTACTGATAACCAACAGCACAAAAGAATGTTTATGAATAGAATATAAGAAAGGTGAAAAAACCAAGATTTTGACGCTCTTTAGATGCAAATGTGATTTCTTCCTCTCTATAATCTGGCCAAGGACAGCAATTGGATTGAGTGCCACGTGGAAGAATTAGGGCTGAACTATTTGCAGGAGGCTCCTAGGACACAGAAGCTGATGTGACAATTCAGTTGTGTGAAAAATGAACTGAAATGGATTTCTGCTATGTTAATTAGCTTTCATTGACAAGCTCTGATCTTTGCCTGTGCACTCTGACCGCTCCAATCCCCATCATGACTCCTGTGACACCATTACTATTGAGAAGATCATCATCTGTATCTACATTGCTTTTGTTCTCTAATCAGTACCAGAAAATACACAACTTAACCACTGTCCAGTTCAAAAGGCTTCAGAAATTCTGACTTAGTGCTGATGGAAAGGGTTTTCTGCACAGTACAGGATGCCATTTTTTAAACATTCTTGAAGCTATAAATCACATTTATTATGAGCACTCCTCTTCTAGAGGTGTCTTTTACCCCAGAGAGTTGGGCTGATCCAAAACACGAAACACAGATTTCTCCCACAAAAGGGCAGATCTCCCACAAATGATGCAGTGCTGTAGACAAAGACCTACAGTCCAGCCCATCTGGCTCTGGCATAGATGATGTTCAACTCAGAGGCGCACCACACAAGGCCAGATATCTTGGTAGATGGATTGCATGAGCTGATGTATCCCCTACATCCTTATCTATGAATCACTTTAAGCATTAGACATGACTTTTAACATCACTTCCAGCATTTCTATTAGCCCGAAGTGTAGTTCTCGTTATTCTTGTTATCCACATAAACACCCAAACACCTGAATCTTCCTTAATCTCTTGGTTCCAAGAGACTGCTGTCTTGAGAACAAACTTCCTCATTAGATTTCTGGTGCCTGGGGTTTTGGTGAATATGGGAGAAAAAAAAAATGAAAAGGACCCTTAATCAGTTAAACTTTTAGCCAATCAGATTTAAATACTGATCAAAGATGAAGGTTGAAAAAGTTAATAACTACTTCCTCAAGAATCTTATTTGTAGTTCAATTTTGGAATTGCCTCCAAACACCAAAAATTGTTGGAGGAATACAGTAGGCATCATTTTCTTTTCCATAAAACCCAAATACACTTGTAAGAGCCTTTTTCTACCTCAGCAATGACCTTAGTATTGGCAAAAGTTTTTGAAAAACTCAGGGAATGCAATTACTTTATACTCCAAATTAAATCTTTATATAACGAAATCTGATTAAAAAACTAGAAGAGACGGAGTATTCTGGGAGGAGGAGAAAAGAAAAAAAGAGAAGTCTATAGCTAAACATATATTACAAAAGCAAACAGAAGCTATAATTAGCACTTTTCAGCTGTAACACCAGCAATATACCTGATGATAGATAGCATAGCAGAAATCAGATGTGCTAATTAATTTATCAGCTTTCTTAACTCTAGAAAATTACTTAAAATAGACAGTAGCTTGTGCATTGTTCTTTGTGCTTTCATGCCTCATCCAAGTTCTAGTCTTCTCTAACACTATGTGTCAGCCATTAGAAATTTCCAGAAGACTCTTAAGAAGAAAAAAATAAAAACCATTAGCATAAAAGATTTGGGCCAGATAAAAAAGTCATGATAAATATACAAGACATGACATACAGTCAGATCTCCAGTATTCACAAACTTCAATTACACCACAACTGTGTGACAGCTGTTGTTAGTCAAATTCCAACATTATAAAACTTCCTTTTAATGAACCGATGATGGTGACCATCAGTTTAAACAGACTTTAAGGCTCCAACCTCTAACAAGTTCTGCGCATCTGAACATCTTTGTCAAAACTAAAGTTAACAAGAATTGCTGTTCCCATCTGTATAAATTTATAGTGAGGCCATAATATTGCTGGGAAAAAAAAAGCCTAATTTTCGTATCTCCCACCTCCATCTGATAGTTACCACTGTGACTCCTTGAGACCTAATTTAGATACTGAATTAGGTATCCTAACACCTTTTCCTCCTCTATATGGAAAAAAAAAAATTAGCTACAGATCTTTGAAAGAAAGACACTCTGAAGTTTTCTACAAAGCAAATTTAAACAAACAAACAAAACCCCAAAACATCTTCTGTGACTATCATCTTCTTAGGTAAGACACTTGCCTTGCCTATGGAAAACTCAAATCCACATTTGTGTTCCCTTTCAGCCCAGGAAATACAAGGGAAATTTCCTATGTCTGATGTGGACCACGATCAGTGGGGGAAGTAACAGAATCACTGCTACAGTTTTGTATTTTATGCCCAAAATGAAATCCAGTTATCAAGCTCAAAAATTCATGGGGGGGAGATGCTCATATTTGACTGATGAAAATTAGTCTTGGATCTTAAAACGCCATTCCCAACTAAAGTTTAATCAGTTGGCATGGTTACACCAGAAGTCTGAGCTTTAACTTTATTCTCCAATAAAAACTTGTCTTCTCTAAGAGATCTGTACCATACCTAAATTATTTCTCTTTAAACGCTGGCTTTTTTTCTGTTTATTTGTTTTTTTAATCTTAGGATTAAATCAAGATAATTCTAAGATGTAAACAGGCATAAGGCAATGGCAGAAACAGATTACTGAATTTTGATGTCCAAGGTTACATCACCACCTTCTCCCAAGGTTATCCTGGACATCCGATGGTACAATTCGATATTACTGATTCTGATAGCAAACAGGTGCTGGAAAAAATGTTTTACAGAGCTGCACTCATTTCCGTATTTTTTACTGAATATTTAAGACTCCTAGACTCTCTAATCTAGAATTACAAAGCAGATTTAAAATCCAAACATAAGATAGCTCACCAGGCACAAGAAAGTAGGTGCTTGTCCGTCTGCATTTCTTTCTTTCTTTGACTTGAATGGGTTTTCTTTCAGGGTCTAAGCCAGTGTGCTGACTAGCTTCAAAACCCACAGAGAGTCTGAGCAGCCAACTCTTCTTTGCCCATGTGGGCAAATAAAGAGTTCAGTCCGTTATCTTAACTTCCTTGCTTTTTCAAACACAGTGTTAGAACTGTATGACTGCAGTTTGGTAGACTTTTCCTCCGTAATTACAAGTCTTCATATTTCCTTTAAATTAAAAAATTGTGTTCTTGATATATAGAGCATTCTTGGTATTTTCCAGGTCTCACACGGTATCAATCTAACCAGATTTAGAAGCATCTATTTGGGGTAATTTGCCTCTTCCCTAATTAATTTTAAAATCATTAATATGCGGGGGGGAGAGGGGAATCTATTTAAGATTTTTTCTTTAATGTTATTATTTCTAAAGTTATGTTTAATCACTTAACGCAGTGTACCTAAAGGAAAAGATATTACAGTTCTTAATACTGAGAATTTTTTTTATTTAATTTACACCCATTTGTAACACAGAAGCACCACAGAAGGCAGAAGCTATTTTTGACATATGATACAGCAACTGGTGATTAGAATCCATTTCTGAAATAAGCAATGTAAATGTTTTTCAACCCCAACAATACTATAGACAGAACAGGATGTATTACAAATCTATTTCTCTCAATAAAGTATTCTTTATGTTAAAACAACACCCAACAGTGCAAAATTTTGTAGTCCAACTGGTGATATGCTGTTTCACAGAACACAAAACCAATTATTCTAGTCTTGCAGTCAAACCAATTTCTGAATAGTAATCAACAGGTTTGGGGACTTGCATGTGTTAATAACGACACAACTGTTCTAACACCATTTGGTTCTTGCCTCCAATTAATCAGCCTCTCAGGTAATATTTCCAGACACTCCAGACATGATTCAGATTTTGAATAAAAGCATCTTTCTCTGAGAGTCCAATTCAACATATGAATCATGCCCTTAATTTTGCCCCAGGTATTAATTTGTGTTCTCCTGATTGTTTTAAGCACAAAACACTTGCTTCCCAAAATGGAGGCCAAGTTGAATATTTGGGTCTTGGGACATGTTTTAGGTCTTGCTAGAGAACTAGCTGTGAGCACAATGTGTGGAGGCACAGATGGGAGAAATAGCCAGCACGGTAGGAAACCAGGGCTGTAGTGCCTGTAGCTATTCAAACCTGGCATGCAGCAGCAGTCACTGCTATACCAACCACCAGCATTGATCTGAATGAGAAAATAGGAACACTCAGGAACAAGTGGGAAAATGAGAGAGAAAAAGAGAGCGCGCAACTAGCCTAATAATTACTTGATTACAGAAAGGAAAAATATCACTTCAGAAACAAGATGTCTTCACTGAACTGAGAAAGAGAAGCCTACCAGTCTCTGTAGGATTTAATTAAAATGCTTCAAGCTTTCCTTTCTGACACTGTGAGATGTACTCTGGTAACGGGCTATTGCTGGACTTTGCTACATCTGGAAATTCTGCATCCAAGCCATGCAATACATGATACTTCTTCTGAGAACAATCTTTCTTTTATTTTATTTTCTCAAATCTCCAGAGAACAAGTCAATTAAGACACAATAGCAAGCTTCTCAAACTGAGAGGTCATACTGTAGGGCACCCTACTCCACAGCAGAGCAGATAATCATCTTAAGTACTTTGCAAAGGCTCAAAACATGCTTCTCTGGCGATCCAAAGATCAATACTAATATGCCCACCCTCCAGCCAAGCTAAGCATGATTCACTGGAATATGTTTTTACCATGGAAAAATGAAAGGAAAACTTTGTTAGGCTGAAGGATTTCACTTACAGCTGCAGCTTTCACAGCAGTACAAAGTGCAGAAATACTACTTTGTATACATCTCATTCTCTACAGTTATTACCCTCTTTGGAAGCTTGTATGTATTAGTGTTTCTGATAAGAGACTCACAGAGGAACATCAAACTGAGATCTTTATTTCTGCCCCCTCCCCGCAACCCCCCGGTCTGTCTCACTTCTATAGGTTTTGTAGCCGATTTTGCCTGTGATTACTTATGCATAACTCTCACCGAAATCAGTCAACAGATTTTGCATATACTTATGGCCAAATGCAAGAGGAAAGACATTAGTTTTGGATTTTCAGAAGTGTGCAGTACTGACTCCTTTTCTCCCGTTGAAGTCGGAGGGAATTTTACCACTATCTTCCAGTGAGAAGCACAGATAAATCAGTTGTGAATGCTTAGAGAAAACTCACTCCCAATTTGCATATATTACTGGTAGCATTTGCATATATTACTGGTAGCATAATCTCAATACCACAACATGGCAAAGAGACAAAGTTCTTGGGCATGTTGTCCACCCAAGATAAAACTTCAGCCCAAAGCTACTGCACTGGTAAAGAAACCCAGCCATTGAACATGAGCATCTGATGTGCAGAGGGGAGAGGTAAGCCTTAGTTCATACAGATTTTCCAACATTTTGACTCACAATCCACATAAAATTTCAAGGAATACTAACTTGAACCATATTTTTCAATATCCTCTTTTTTTCTCAAAGGGTTCTGCACTAACCCATGCAGACACAACCACCTCGCACCTTCCCAAGAGCTGTATATCAATGTCCAACAACAAGCGTAGTTGCTTTGCCTCCACATACCCTAAGGTAATGGCAAAAAATAAAGCAATGGCCCAGTTTCACACTTCATGTTCTTCAGTATTTCCTGAAGCACAGGAATCCAAACACTGTGCAATTTTTAAAATCTGCTCTTCATGTTTATGTACCTTGAAATAGTAAGACTTACATGTATTTGGGCCGAATACCTCTAATATTTCGGCTAAGATGTCATCTTCTTTTAATACAACTTTCAGATCCAGCATAACATGTAGCTTGTGTTCATTTAAAGAAAATGCCTTTTATTTCTCTTTTTTTCTTTCAAACACACATTCCCCATTACTTTATAATTCAATATGTTATAAAAATAAGCCACTTTTTAATTAGGCTCTAATTTAGCCAGAGCCCTTTAGCTCACTGATGAGAATTCTCAAGGCTGAGATTACTGTTTACTTCAAGTGTTAATGCTTCATTGTCTGTTCTGCTTACAGTTCTTTCTCTTGTACTGAAAGCTGACCCTATCTGGACACCAATTCTGCAGCTGTTCATTCATCAGTTCTTGTTAACCAGTGAACAGCAGTTTGCTACTCACTGCAATCCAAGCTCCCAAGCCCTTTTGTATCCAGTGACTAATTCCACCACTAATCCTTTACTGGCTAATGAAATGTACTTGCCTTTTGGGTGGTACTGTGTCACAAAGCCTTCCTGAAGTCCTAGTACATTATATCTTTTTCTTTACCTCTGTCAAGTCTCACTGACCATCTCTCCTTCTCAGAGAAGTTAATAGGATATGTGAAGCACGACCTCCCTTTCATTAACCCATGCTGACTCCCTGATCAGTTTGTATCTGTCCACCTTATCCCTAACTTTATTTTAATTAGTCACTTGAATCTTTCTTAATTCAAAGGTTACATGTGCACATATGCCATTTTCTCATTTATCATTTTTTTGCTAGCTGTAAGCATTACATCACAGTGAATTCACGTTCAACTAACCACTGACTGAGGTTAGAGGAATCCCTCTTTTCCTACTCCTACACAGACACATACACTCTCCAACGAAAACAGAAAAAAAAGAAGTCACTTTTTCTTTATGCTCTGATATCACTATTAGAGCTAAAAGAAATCACAGAATCACAGAAATCTGTGAGAACCAAGTGGATAAATTTTGATTAAGCCACACTCTACGGAAGTCTGTTATTACACTAAAGCTAAACTGTTTCACAAAAATCAAGACAACAGTCAAAATTTTATGTGAAAATCAGGAATGGAACAGGAGGGAAAATGGGAAATGTGTAACAAAAGGATATTGTAAAATTATTACATTACAAGAAAAAGGACCAATTTTTTAAAAACGAATTTTCACTTCAGTGTCTGTATACGTAATACCTAATGGAGAATTAAGTCAAATTTGAAACTGTTCTGCCTGTAACAGGACATTTTAAATAACCTGTAAATATACCCTCAACCACATCCACAGGTCCAGTTTTCTGTCAAAAGAAATTATATATGCAGAAATTTTTTTATATAGAATGAGACCAAGTTTTTTTTTTTCAAAATCCTTCAGAAAATGAGCCATCTGTGCTCTAACTAACCTTAGAAACTATTAGCAACTGGAAAACCTAATAATGGACAAGGCCCATTGACACCAGCTATTTTATGTCTTTTACTTTAAGTATCTGAACCAGCTTGGTTTTTTACAATCCAACTAGAATTTGACTTCTGCATCTGTATGCACTTTAAAAATGTGGCTTTATTTACTTTAATGCAACACAATCAGCACGTCTAATTAGCTTCTGGATCTTGTTCTTGTGGAACATAAATCTGAAATTTAGCCAACTTTAGCTGAAAAAAAACAACTTATATATTTCTTTTTAAGTGTTTAGCTTCAGCTTCCTGGATGCAAGGGTATATAGGCTTGCATCACACTTAAAAGCCCTGTAAATTCTACAGTTTCATCTGTTTTCTGCTGTCCTTTAATACCTTGAGACTCCGTTGACATTTGCACAAGATTTATTATCCATCCTATAGGATCAATAGGAAAACATTTATAGTTCTAGGCTACTGTGTTTGTAGAAAAAACATTGTAAGTACTGACAGTTTTGATCTAAGGCTTGGATCAAATCTCTCTTCACCCCCAATGCCAACACTTCACTGATGCAGTATTCTTCCAGCACACCTCCAAAACTGTTTTTAAAATGAAATATGTACGAAAAAATAAATCAGCTAGTCCTCAATTATTCATTTGAATCCAAATTATAATACCCCTACCCTACTCTCCACCAAGATTTTAGATCCTCCTGATGTAAAGAAGTTTCCCAGAACTAGAGTTTTGTTCATTGCTGTTTCTACTTAGAAAAGATAAAGCCAAAATCATTCAGTAAGCTTTATAACTCCCTCTGTTTTCATCACTTGCTACTACTTGAAGTTTAAAGCTGTGTGGAAGACATTATCTTCTCAACTACCCAGCAAACCACGTAAAATCATCTTTCTGATTCACTCATCCAAGCCTTCAAGCCTCCTTGCCAATGTGCCTAGTGAACATTGATTTTAAGAAGTCATTCTGCTTCACAGATATATCCACATCTTATGTCATAAGTTTCCTTTCAGTTTTCCCCCACAGGGCCTGGAGTCTCTCTCATTAACCTCTTGCTCCTTATACTTTACATTTGTATAACCATTTATTATTCATTTTCACATCCCATGTAATATTCCTTTCATTTTCGATCTCAGCTGTCTTGATCATTTCCTTACCTTTTTTCTTTTGCCTCTTTTACCTTCTCTTTCAGAGCTAACACTTCTGATTTATCCTAAGGGATTTCTTGGAAATGAGCTATTAGCTCTCTGTGGGATTTTTTTGGTAAAACATTTTAAAAAAATATATATAAATGTCTTGGCTGCATTTCTCCTGGCCTTGATTTCCTCCTGTATTTCCCTGGTCATCCATATTGATAGTTTCTGCCACTTATTGAATATTTATTTCTTGACTAGATGCATACTATATTTGCTGAGCTCATGGTAATTTGACTTTGGTACTTTGTACTCCCGCCACTTCCCACTATGTTTTGCTCAGAGGTATGCACAACTACACTGCTGCAGAGATACATATCCCTGTGTTTGCCTACAGGGGCAGAATGACTAGAAGTTATCTGTCACACAGCAACTGAAAGTACAAAGTTTTGTGCCTGGAATGTCTCGTTCCCTATAACAAGATAGTAAGGGGCCAAATTCTCCTACCATTACTCTATTTTGTGAAAAATACAGGTAAATGAGGTTCATGCAAGATCAATTATTTCTAATTCCTGGACATGAAACTATGCCAGAATATCAATTTTCCATTTTTCAACCTATTGTAGTATGTAGTAGTAATGTAGTAGTAATGTATATTGCAATCGATAACGTACTCTGCATACTCTCGCATTCCATGAGGTATAAAATTTGACCAACTTATACAGTAAATTTTTACCATAGTCACACATCTTAAAGAATTATTTTCTCTGGGGAGAAAGAAAAAAAGAAAAGTCAAAAGTCTTCATAGTGCACCCTGACTACTACACAGTATTTTCACATGACATACTTCTTTTTTTACTTTGTGGGAGAGCTCTTATTTGACCTTCGTCTCCTCAAAGGGAGGACATGCCAATGTAACTTTACATTCCTCAATTCTCCCAGCTGCAGAAGTGGTGTGAAGAATCTCCTTGGTGTCTCACAGGGCTGGAATACGGTATCATTGCAATACAGACTGTATACTTCACTGTGATATGTTCAACACTGTCTAATCTAGAAAAAGAATATTCAGCTCTCTTTTGAATTTAAGTTCTGTTAAATCTAAGACAACATAGATTGTTAACCTGAGCTCCTCACCTACCACTCCCCAGATACAGCATTTGCATCAGGGCAGCAGGGAGTACTACAAACCAATATATCTAATCCTGACAGCTGAGAAAAAAAACTTTAAAAATACATGAAGAAATCTTCTACTGCATGTACTCTGAAGTAGTGTGCGATATCCAAAATTCCTCTGCTCTACATATCATTTGTTACACTTTTCTTATTAGTTGTGTGATGGGTTAAAATAGAGCACTGAATGAACAGAAGTATGTGTAAATTGGAAAGGTGGGTGCAGATGGAGCGTGTATATGTGGGAGGATGAATGATGAGTAGAGAGGTGGAGAGAAGAGAAACACTTGAGTTTGTAAAGAATGAAGATAAAATTGGTGCTGAAATTGTCTTCAATGCTCTTTATGAGCACTGAAAGAGGGAAACTGGCATTGCAACATTTTCCAGAGAGATCAAAAAACTGTCGGTATTGCACTCACTCCTATTGTTTAGGGTTTCTCATTACTTCAATAGTTCTGAAAGCCTCCTGTTTGTTCTTGGTTTGACTGCTGACCAGTACAGGGCATTTGTTTACACGGGGCAGACAGACAGTGGAGTCTGTGGCCTCATGCCTGTCACATTATAAGGCCATGGAGTTCTTGCTGTAGATGGCAGTGAACATACACCCATTCGGTGCCTGATGCTGCAAAAGGATGACTACATTGGGGAAAGCGCTGCAGGCTTTGCAGGAATTTGCAAGGGTTTAGTGTCACTCAAGCTTCGGCTTTTTTCCCCTAGGACACATTTTGGCCACTCCTAAATTTCTCCCAAATGACACGATTATACCAACAGGAAGGGAAGTAAGCCAGGAAGCTACAGGATCAACAGTCTGCAAGTCAAGGACAGTTCACTCTGGGATGTGGTTTTCACTCTTGCATCATATAAACAGATACTGGTGAAGCAGTGATTATAGGCAGCCAATTGCAGAAATAACCAAAATCAGTTAAAATATATGAAGTGTGCCCACGCCCGAAATAGAATCACTGAACAAATAAGTTGGGCTTTTGGGGATGTATTGTTTGGATATTTTTCCTCCCTCTTTTTTCATTTTTTCTTCTTTTTTCCATATTTGCATTTGCTTTACCCCAGGGCAAGGTTTCTCTGCTCCTTAGAGATGCATACACAGCAGCCAGTGGTTTCCACAGCAGTGATATCACCACATTGTGAAACCCAGGGGCTTCATAATGTAATACCAATATATGTCCTTTAAGTGAATTACACTGTCAGTTTTACATCTGGGGTGTCCTGCACCAACACTGTCAAATGATGTAGTACTAAATGTCTTTTGAATTGGATAATTTGGAAAGATACAATGTAAGTAAAGTAGCACTACTAAGTATTTCGCTTTTTAAATAATACCATAAAGGCACCAAAACCAGAGCTCTCATTTAGACTCAGTGCTGTACTGTATCATCACCATTTAAATGAAATGAGCACACTCATGTCCGAAACTTCAAATGCTTCATGGTGGAGTTTTCCTTCAGTATAGATACTAAATGTTTCCCCAGCCAGAAAAGAGTCAAGGCTTTTCATCTAAGGAAATTCTGATCTTATAGGAAAGAAAAGTTAAAAAACCCTTCCTGGGAGAAGAGACATTCAGTGGACAAGTCACTGGAGTTGGTGGACCTAACCTTCCAGCCTGCTCTCTCCTTTAGACCCACAAGCTGAAGGAGGTGGTTTTGCGAGTCTGGCTACAACATAGATGGTTTGCCAGCAGCTTTCTTCTATAGTTTGCACAGTAAGAGCTTAAAGCGGTAGAGCTAGTGCTGGTTCCCATCCGAGGCAGACACACAGAATACATTCAAAGTAAACAACTTCTGATTAGTTAGATGTCATCGTTCTTGCCCCACCAAAAATATCATGCAAAGAATAATATTAAGAGCTGTCACAAAACTTGAAAGCAAAACTTGAAAGCAGGGCCAACATCTGATTTTAGTGTCACCAGTCATGTCCAGATCAGCAACCCCCCATCTTCCTCTCAGGGGAGGGAGCAGGGGGGGGAGGAAGGCCTAAGAAGAGATAAACCTGTTTCTTAGGAAACCTCACTGAGATCTCTGCTGCTAATCTGCTTTCAGATATTTTTTAGGTAAAATCTTTGTCTGTGCAAATGAACTAGTCAAAGCTTATTCCCTAGCTAAGTTAATCAAACAGGAATTCAGCACAGTATAAGTCAGTTTTTGTGCCTTTTGCCCAATGAAGAACTCGGTCTCATATTCTTGTTTCCAGGATAGTTCGTTTCTATAGGCTGAGAGCAATTTGCAATGCTGTACATGGTAGGAGACAGCAAAAAGATAGATAGCTACAGAGAGAGCAAGAACGTTTCAGGGACAAAAGCGATCCAAGCATACACTCATTTTTATCCTAATGTGGAATTCCTTGGCTTTAATCAATGTGGCCAAAGATGCTTTCCACATTCCAGTTCCTGGCTAAAGGAAAACCCGGTCCCTTTAAAAAAAAAAAAAAAAGTGAAAAAAATAATCACTGCTTCCTGGTTTATGTCTTCATGCTATAAAACATGAAAAAATATTTTTCTTATCCAAAAAAATGAAATCCCAAGAAAGTTAAGCTTTCTGAATTTTTCTCTTGGAAAACGGCTTACCAGAACAGATTTTCAGATGCTTGTCATGCGTTATTTTACATATTTTCCCAAGAGTTTCTTCTAAAAACGCACCACTGCTCTTATTGTACACTATACGTGCACTGGAACTTGCAAACTCATTTAATTAAAAATCGTTTAATATTAAAGCAATAAAATCTGCTGAACACTGGATGAGTATTGAAGAATTGTCTCTTTATGGTCATTTTTTATGTGATTGACCAGGTACTGTACAGCCTTTTAAAATGCTTCCAAAATGTTTCCATTTTTGGATCTCCAATAACTTTTTTAGTAAAGATAAATAAAGCCAAGAGTATTCCAAAATGAGGTAAAGACAACAAAACACACACATTTGATAGGCAGGTACTACAGTGCACAGTAGTACTAATAAAGTTAATATTGGCGAGTTACTGGACAGGTTAGAAATCCTGAAATACAGACTAAATCTCAGTTGCCAGCTCTAGTAACAAATTACAATATGTTCATTTTACCTTCCCAACAGTTACCACAGATATCACTATAAATCACCTATTACAAAAAAAAAAAAAAGCACAGTACATCTCTATCTATGGAAATGTCTCTGTCCTTCCTGTTCACATCAGGTAGCAGTGCTTTTGGATTTGTTTTTACAGTATCCAATTTTTTTTTTTTAGTTTTGAAAGAAAACTATTCCAAGTGACATTTTGCAGACTCTAATCTGACGAATCTGCCACATAACAGTAATGGATGTCATGGCAATCATACCAGTCAACCCAATGACTTGAAGTATAGCCAAAAATTTACATCTTAACCTAAACTCTTCAAAGCTTAGAAAGCTAAGAAATTCATCAATGTTCGCATTCAGTTTTTTCCCCTCTCCTTTTACTCCTTATCAAACACTTTAAAAGAGTTACCCGTGTGCATAATTCTGCTCTGAGTTTCACTTTGATGACAAAGAAAATAATTTCTAAAAATTTCTAAAAAAACTGTTTTCTAAAAAACATTCACTCCATTCTAAGTCACCATAATTCCCCCTAACTTGACACGATGTTAACCAGTCACTTTTAAATTTTCTGCACCAATCTGAAACAATAAGCACAGAAGAATGCTCAGCTCATCAGCATTAGCCCACTCTATGTATCAGCAGGAGGCATCTTGGCTCACAGAGTCACTTTCTGAGATGAGATTTGAAGAAGTGGGATGTAATTGGCAGGGGGAAAAAAAAGGACAAGAAATGAGAAAGGATAAGCAGAAAAGTTGGGACGCTCATTCCCTACATGCGTCCACATGTACCATCCTCAACACATGGCTTTGTGCAGAAGACACAATTTTAGACAAGTCCTTGGACTGCTGTGCCCATTCCTAAATCCATGCCTGGCTGTGCAACAGAGATAGGTGTCTGTCACATGCTATAACTGGTAGCGTGGAAAATGACATCTGCAAGCCCGTCATAGTGGTCATACCTCACTGCCACCCCAACTGTGACCGGGCCGGCACCACCTGCCCCCCCACGCTCTAGCCAGCTGCCAGCCCCGCTGCAGCCGCCCCTCGCTGTGCTGCCACCCCTCGCCGTGCTGCCATACGCTGCCCTGGCACAGGGACTGGGCACCGAGCCACCCTAGGATAGGCAATGTGCACGGGCCGCCTGACAGCGGGTCTGAGTGATACATCAGCCCCCAGGGTGGCTCTGCCTAGTGATGAGATCAGACAGGGCGCCGCAGGCCCCCCGAGTGCCTCATCTGCATCCTTTTAATTGAATGTCATGTCAACAAGGGACCTGCACTTGTGCCGCACTACCCAGTCCGAGCGGAACAATTGTTTTAAAATAATTGATATGGCAGAGGGCTCACGGCTGCCAAGGGTAACCTGCCATGTGCTGCTTGAGGGGGAGGCAGAAACACTGTAATCGGTGAAGCGCAGCCCTCTCACCTTCCACACCTTTCCCAAGAATAAACACCACTGTGCAACTCCAGTTTTCTCTTTTCACTACAGCGGACGATATTAAGGATGCTTTTTGCAGTGTTTAATATTTAGTGAAGACGACTCCTTTTTTATTTTTAAAGTGCTTTATGAAATAAATTCCAAGGGATTCATAATTATTTGAAATCAGTGGAAGCTTAGAAACCCAGGACCAAGTCCTCAACACTTGTTCACAGCATAACACTCACACATAACCTGGAACCCACAGAGGAAGTGGCTATAGGCAAGCAGCGGCACAATGTAAGCTGTTCCAGCCCCTCAAGAATTCCACTGGGATATTTGGTCTTTTCCCCTGAATCTTTGAACAGATCAGATCACTCAACAAACCTAATGGCCTTGCCACTGCAACAGAAAAGTCAACAGCACCCGTGTTCAAGAAGTTACTCCTGCACGATGGAACACTGTTAAAAGCTAGAAACAACAGCGGCTAACCGCACAGTATTGACAAGGTTATGGGGATTCTCAAAGATCAGTGTTAGAGGCTGGCAAGGAGAAATTAATGTAAGGGGAAAAGCCTCTTTTGCAAGCTTGAAGATTTAGAAGTGTATATATGTATATGCATATATATACACAAATACAGAGATTGACTGTGAGACATGAGTCCTCTGAGAGGCGATGGCATCCTCACTGGAGGAAGCTTACAAGGAGCCAAGAGAAGATGCTCCCAGGCAGAAGGGAGCTTGATGAGAAAGAAGAGATATTCTCTCACAGAAAAAGGTTCATCTTACCAGAGTGAAAGGCAGAAGACTCCCACAACTCCTGCCTCCCTTCTCTGTGGTGTCAGAGTCTGAAACTATACTTCTAAATCATTTTCCCTTGTCTTTAGCACAATTTTTTTTCTGAAAAATGCACGTAATGTGTGCACTTTTGAAGGGGCAGGCTGACTCTGTAACAGGCGTGTTTTCAAGCCCTGGGGTCAAATTCTCAACGTTACTTCTGATATTGCTTCAAAAAGGGTCTCGCGTTAATCAACACAGAAGTATATCTGAAGATTTTTTATGAGTTTCTATCAATAATTTAAGTTTTATTATTATTGCTGTTGTTTGGCTTTCCTTGTTTCAATACTCTCCATCTCAGTGCGATTGTTTAAGCTCCTCAAGTTCTGTTTGCCCCATGTCGAGCCTCAAAACAAAATAAACACATTAGTTAAAAATATTGCAACTACAAAAATTACAAACATTTTGTTTTGAAAAAAAACCCCAAATGCTAGAAAATTTCTTTATACTATATTACAGTCTCCAATCCATTTTCTGGGGCTCCAGAACATCTGATTTTCTTTTTCTTAGAAATAATTTTAATTCAAAAACCTCTCAATACAGTGATGTACATGCTTATTTCCCTAACCTGGAACAGAACCAAGTACCCTCATCAGAATTGACAGACATCACTCACACAACAACTGATAAAGCAGGGCTCCTTTTTAAGTAGTTATGCTCATCCTGCAGACATAAAACTTGATCCTGGTCCAACATTACAAACAATGAGGCACAAGCTTTCCAATCAATAGGCATACATAATTTTGTGGACAGGATGAGTTGCAGCACTTGCAGGACAGAGTGTACAATAAAGTGATGATATTCTCAAACAGCACTCCATAGACACAACTTTTTGCTGAAGTTATTAGTTTACATTGCGTGAAAGCAGAAAAAGACAAAATTGGTTTTCTTTGTTCTTGTGCAGTTTCTGACCAATGCTGTACATCAAGAGCGGTGCCTGCTCACAAAAGGCAGAACAGATGAATATCTGCTCAGAATTCAGGTTTAACTCAAGGAGAGCATCAGATTGACTTTGGGTCTCATGTGTGAGTAGGCTCAACAGTCTGAAAAATAGATGCAAGGTGTAAATGACTTGTAGTTGCTGCATGGGAATGGAAGCAAGAGTAGGAGCTCTGAAAAAACTTGTCACCAAACTGTTCTACACGATTAGGCTGGGTTTAGCTCCCCGGTCCTTGAGGTGCGGGACTCATCCCCGTAGGCTTCTGCATGAGGGTTTGAACTAACAGCTGAGGCCAGTGCTTACACCTCAGGTCCCTTGTCTATGAGGTAAAGACCATTAAAGCCCGAAAGTGATTATACAGCAAATTGCTTGCTTTATGTAAGACTGTCTGTGACTTCCATGTAGAGACTAACTCATGTGTTTTCATTGAAGTTTTGCACAGTCATGTGCACAATTGCCTATGACACTGGAGGTTTAACAGGGAATTCCTCAACAGAAATCCTATGACAGACCCTTTCTACCTCCTTTTCAATGGGAGCATTGCACTCTTTCTCCACCTTTACCTAGTTCCTCATCAGAGGACCCTGTACTGATCATAGAAGATACTGCTATGTTGCATCCTAAAAAACAGAAAACATTTTAAAGATATTAAAACCTGTCAGTTAAAGGGAATGGCAAGATATATAGATATAGTCGTTACTTTGCCTTCCTTTCATATCTTTTTTCCCTAGTCTTTTTTATTGGCATCTTGTCAGCCTGTCGTGACAAAGTCCAACTAAAATGATATATTATCACAGGTATCCTTTCGCTAGTGCCAGCATTCCCACTAGACAGAAGATTCTTCTGATAGAACTTTGATGTCCACTATTTAGTGTTTTATTTTCCTGACAAATTTATTATGTGTAATTTACCATCATGGTCCTTCAATCTCACAGTAATAAAAGGAAGAGAGCTTAATGTTTTCCCTACCATTTAATGTATAGACTTTTTTGTGTATTTGTTTTTAAATTGAATTAAAACTGAAGATTTCTCTAATGCATTCCTTTCCTGACACATCTTTGCATTTGGTTGCGTTCAGAAGATGTAATTGGTCTGCTTAACTGTACAAATCTAAGAAAATATTTAGTTCTGGTTTCAGTGCCAAAAACCTACCTTGTGTCTAGTCCCCAATATGCTTCAGCAACAAATTGAAAGAAAATGCCTCTTTTAAAAGCTTGTATCTCAAAAGAGATATGCAGGTGTTATAGAAGTAACATTTTCCCCATTTTATAGTGTGATAACAGAAGCAGGCAGAGATTAATAAAATAAGAAAAAAAAAATAGATTAAAGCCATTTATTACATTCCACTGGAAGTTTGTGGGAGAGCCAGACACTTCATAACCAAAATATAGTTCAGTACTTTCACCACAAAGCTCATTTGTCCTTTCATAACTGTCAGATAGTGTTAGAAAAAGCAGGTGACTTTCACAGTACTTTTATTTACTCCTGTCAATCATCTACAGCCAAAATCCTAAATTGTATCCCAGTGAATATTTTAGGCAGTTTAAAGAAGTTCCATTCTTCACAACTGTTACCTGAAGCTCGAAATATTTTTCTTGAGTTCTAACAACAGACAGCATTTCTGCTTCTCTTTTAACTGAGAAGGATGCTTAGCATGCAGGATAATGCACATTTGGAAACTAGACAAGAGGCAAAAGACAATAACGAATCAAAAAGAATCACTATGCACTCCTGGGATGGTGATTCACAAAGGAAGATGAGAGTTGATGACTACGGTTCTGGGTATTGTTCTTCTCCCAGCATGGTTAAGTTTAATTTAAAGGCTTTTTAGCAAGACATTTCCAAACTTACACAAACTATCTGTGCTCCGAGAGGATCTTTCCTTACAGCTTCTGAGCAGTAAGTCTCGTCTAAAACAAAAAGGCAATATGCCTGAGATCGGCTCCAAAAAACCCCAAGCTGGATCTTGCTCATCCACATAGATATATACTAACACTTGCCTTCACATAGCTTTACACTGACAGCAAGAAACATCTGAAAAGTGTGTTCTAAGGACTGTACTTGAAAGATGTCAGATCATGATATCCGTGCATTTCGTTCACCATTAAAAATTTTACAGCCGGATTTGTGAAACACATTTACTCCACAGCACTCTGCCTTCTACTATTTAAGAAGCTATTTTAAACCTCCATGACTGTATGCAACATACATATTCCTGTGACATAAACTACCAAACCGCAAGTATCCTTCTGTTCCCAGGAAACATATAAAAGTTACATACATCTGGCTGAATAACACACCTTTAAACACTTTTGGTTTCCCTTTTTGAGGAGCACTTTCCTGTTTGACCAGGATAAATGTATAAATTCACAGCCACCTGCAATCCAGAGCAGACGTCTGCCAGGCTTTGTATCCCCTCAGTCCATCTGTATTTTGTGTTTCTATTGGACAACCAGATACTGAAGTGAATCCACTACTTCATCTCACATCACGTATCAAACACTACCAGCTTTCAACTACTACAGAATTTTGTTTGAAATCAGAGGGTAAAGAAGACTTCAGCCCTTTGCCAAACTTCTCGATCATTATTCACTTCTCTACTTCTCCATTATCCTGATCTCAGACTATAGATACATGCGAGATCTACATGCCTAGCAAAGCCCCACAGAACCATGTTTTCTCTCTTTTATGGAAAGAATTTTGCAAGCAAGGTGAAAAACAGTTTGAAGTTGTATTTTTACTGATTTTCCATTATGATTTTATGATGCTTATAAATTTATAATTCCATATACAAGCTTATTAAGTTTGAAGGCCTGTAGGAGATTCTTTTTATGAGCAACAATGTTTTGTCCAGGCCTTGACTGGAATGATTATGAAGGATCCCAAGACGTTTAGTTCCTACATGGTAGCAGCTGAGGCTATCAGCAAACCCTTGCTTTGGACAGTGTTATAAAGATAAAAATCCATACTTCTGGGGGCACCTATTGCTGGGTGCTGACACAAAAAAATCCCATTGATGAATCCACAGATTTCCTCTTCTCAGCTGTGTGAGTTCAAGGCCTGATTCTTCTTTCCTATACATCGTCTGTGCAGCTTATTTGCAGCAGGATAGAGTTCAGAGTTTGGCCATCTTCATGTGACCATTGCTACTTTTTACAATTTATGTATCAACCCAGACACAAGACACCCTATTTGGCTACACGCTGTCAAATCAACCGAGTCAGTTCAAAAACACAACCTCAGCCCCTCTGTGTGGTACCTGAAGTTTAAATATGCCTGTACCTGCAAATATCCTTGTGTTGCTCATAGGTACACATATGGGAAATTCTGAAGCTCTGTCCCCTGGCACAGAAATGTTTTCTGCTTCATTGCATCCACCCCCTGCCCGCGTCATCTGCAAATATCCTGAAGCCCATTTGCCCTTGCACTCCTGCTATCCTGTTGGCCACAAGACAAGTAACCTGCTTCCAAACCTTCATAAGTCACAGAGGCTGCTCTCTCCAAAAGAAAACAAACCAAACCGAAAAACAGAGCAAGTACCCGTGGGTCACTGCAGGTGCAGCTGGCTGGTGGAACAAGCGCTTTAAAGAGACAGAGGTGTAGGTAACGCACCACCCAAGCACAATTCGCTTTCTCATAGCAAACAACAAAAGCCAAAAAGGAACCTGATGAGACGTATGGGAATGACAGGGTCAGAGAAAAAGAGGTTAACAAAGGGAGTAAGTGTATGAAATCTAAACCACAGACAAGGCTCTTTTACACTGAGAATCATGTCAACAAGAACGATGATTTTCAGACCTCCCAGAAGACGCTGGAGATACAAGTTACAGGGCAGGTGGCTGTAAGCCAAGTTGGGAAGTATTTTGAGGGAGGTGGGAAAAAAACCCTAGTGGTCGAGAGATTTGAGAGACCTGTGGCAGAATCAAAAATGATGATAGGGAAGGGGGGAAAGTTGAAGAAATGTAGTGGCATAAGTATTAAAAAAAGCCAAAGAAACAATGACATATTAAAAAGCTAACTTTGAAATTACCATTTCTTTTCCTTCCCACTGTTCACTCTTTCCTAAGTTCCTATAGAGATACTTAGATCTTTTCTATTTTATTTTCAAATACTCATATTTCCAGTATTTAGATTTTCCTATCAACATTTTGTTTCTGCCATTCCACTCACCTTTTTTGCTATAACTTGCTCTTTCCAGCCAGCAACAAGAGAAATAAATACAAGTGAAAGCCAAATAACAACATACCTTTCTGAATTTATTGCCTTCATTCAATTTTTCTAGTCCTCTCCCTTTGTCTCTCCATTGCTCCCTACATAGGGTAACATATCCTTCTCCTCCCTCCTATATTTTTTTTCTTTTTTAGCTAACTCTTAAATTTAATGTCTGTTTCTTTGCCTTTTTCAATAGCCGGAGCCTGCATCCTAATTTTTGGTCACTCTATCCTTCTTTCTCATTTGAAATACAAACTTGCACACGTACACATACTACCTTCTCTCCTTCCTATATACTGCTACCCCTCCACCACCATACAGCTACCATCTCCACTCTCACTGTCTCATCTCCACCCAACTTTCCTTCCCATGTGAATTCAGATGTCCTTTCCTTGAAGGCCCATGTCCACAGAGTGAGGCACTCCTTTGCCCTGGGCTCCTGGCTTGAGCACCTGTCCTGCTTGTCTTGAAATTACATTGCACAGACAAGACAGGTTGAGAGAGGACAGAGTAACTGGAAACTCATTAGCCCCCTGGTTGCCTCTTGATCCTAGCTCCTGCCTTTTCCAATATGGAATAAATGCATGGAGCAGCCAATAACTGCAGATCACCATGGTGATTCATCCACCAACAGTAACTCAGGGGTTTTGTATTTTCAGAAAACAAGCATAGCTACATAGCAAAAATGACTTTAGCTAAGAGAAAAAGATTATTTTAGTATTATTTAGAAGTAGGGGAAGAAGAAGCAGTGTAACCTAAACTCACTCACATCATTACCAATTTAGATAAGCTCTAGTCTGTTCATAGAAGTTACTCAAAGTGGAGGATGATTCCATTAGGTGTCCAAAAATTCTCCTTTTTAGTAATGTACTCTGTAAGGACCGGGTTAGATGTTAGGTACACTAAAGACAACTATACATGGATGAGATACAAGCTTTTGAACATGCAGGCTGGCAACAGTGGAAGACTATTAACATTCAGAAGCTGACTTGTGAAACATCAGAGGAAAAAGAGGCAACAAAAGAAACAGCACAGTTCTCTCTGGTTAATGTCCTGACAGAATTATTCTGTTGCAGACAGAGTCATTGATAGAAAAATTATGTACTAATTAGCATTTCACTTTTCTTTGGTATTGTCAGAAATTTAAATATACCAAATATCTATATAATAATGAGAAACAGCTAATTCCTCTATTACAGGTAATTTTCCAGAGGATCACAGAAGCAATCTATTACCTACTGTGAAAAATATATGGTGGTGGTGACAGCTAGTTGCTTTCCCACCTTCTTCATCTACACACAATTTTCCTTCTACTTGGAGTTTGGTGTTGCACATAATTCATATGGCATTCGCATCAGTCATGAAAGAAAAATGGTGTAATAAGGCGAGCTAGCTAGACCTCCTGTGAGATTTCCCTGGTACTGCACCCAGTCCCCCCAAAACAGACGGCTGCTCTCCCTCCCTTCTCAGTGTGTGAGACCTTGCATCAGTGTCTAATTTGTGGTAGGAATCACAGGTAGGGGAAAGATTTCATATGAATGAAGCTAGCTTGAACAGGTTTTTCTCCTCCTTCTCAGCATAAGGTTTTAGCCCCTCCACACTTCCGGCTGCTAAAATTTCACATTATTAGTTTCCTGTTTTGCAATTCTGGAACACAATATAGGTAGCAAGACAGAAAAGATACAGGAGGCCATAAACATAATGTCCTTACTCAACTACTACACATAGCTATATATTCTTCTGCCCTGGTCCTTCTTAAAACTGCTTGTATTAGGTAAAATCTACTTGCGGGAGTAGGAGAGAAAGTGCCCTCCTGTCTGTGGAAAGCTTCACTAAAATTCAGTTCCAGTTGAGGGACATGTGGGAAGATTATGAAAAGATTACTCAGGAATGGATTTATTTTTCTTAGAGAGGACTTTGACTTCTAATGTTGAGAAATCCAACTTTTCCCTCTTTTTAATATTTCTTTCAGTTATAATATATATCTTGTGTTTTAATTAAATGTCACATTGCATTGAATTCCTGATTCTCACAGACTCCTTTTACAGAGCCATGCTACTCTTTAGATCATCTGTGAACACACTATATTAATCATATCGCATAGAACCACAGACTATACACAAATGCTGAGATTCCCAAACAAACATGATTAATTTGGACCACTGGAAGCCAGCAAACAACACATGCCCAAGTCTCCTGCAACGTCTGGAACTACCTGCAAGCCATTCTAAAGTCCAGCTAGAACTTAAATATATAAACTGCTCTCTCTCTCTATATATATATGTAGGCTGCTATATAGATAGGTAGGAAGTGAATCAAGTCTGGTTAGAAATAATAAGCAAGGACAAAGTAATGGAGCAGAATGGCTTATAGCTCCATCGGGAGCTGCCCAGGAACAAGAAGTATTGGCATGAGGCAGAGACAAAATAAAATTTTTCTATTTAGCACTGGTATCCTTCACCTGGATAAGAAGGCAAAAAAGTGCAAATAAAAAAAAGACAACAGAATAACAACTAACTGCAGAGAGTCACTCCGGACCTATTCTGAAACAACAGAATACACTTTAAAAAGCAGTAAAACCAATAAAAATCCAGTCATCTTGAAAAAGGAGAGTCTTCGCTGCAATAAAGGCAGTCAATAAAGAAGCTCTCTCATTTAAACATCAAATGCACATTGTTTTGCAACACCTGTTATTCAACCATAATAGCTTTCTTAACCTGTCAAAGTGTTTAAGCTGAAGAAAAGAAATGGGCCTCCAGCTGTGCACTTCGGTGGAGAAAGCCTATGCGCAGCGATATTAGTTTAATGAAATGTGTACAGATTGTAATTGTGGTAATAAGAGGGCAATTCCCCAAGGGGCAGTAGGAAGGCGGTGAGTGCAGTCAAGCAGAAAACAGAAGCTGCAGACTGGAGAGAAAGACTGGTATCCCGCATATGGACCCTCACTTTCCAGTCTGCTTGCTGACTGCACAACCCTACCAAATCTCCTCCCTGGCAAGCGCCAGGACCACCCCATGCCCCACCCCCACCCATCACCCCGGAGTTCTTCCCAGAGAAGAGACCAAAGGCAGTCCAGCTCTCAACAGGGGAGCCTGCTCATATCCATAACACAGGCTCATAAATACATGTGGTTACAGAAAAAAATGCCAAAAAAAAAAAAGGAGGTGCTAGAGTACACCAGTATGTCTTCCACTGCTCCTTTCTGTTAAGCCTGAGACTCCACAGAGCCCGGTAAACCACAAGTCATGTTTTACTGGGAAAAGAAATTGTCAGAGTCCTGGAAAAATGAGAAACAGCTCTTAGGGAGGAGATGAGGAAAGAGCAACATCAGACAACATATAGACCTTTCCCTTCAGTTTCTCAAAAACAGGACAAACACTGTTGCTTCAGCTTGCATGACCATGCAAGCACAACAAACCCCGTCATACCAGGCAGATTCCTACATGAAATCTGCCAACAGTCAAGTGCATCTTATGGTTAGTCTAAGAGAAAACATCAAAACCAACAACACTCATCACCGCAAGTACTGTTTACAAGAGCTTCTGAGCTATGAAGTCTTTATCAGCTGAGCCCGCTGTAGTAATTTGACAGTGTAATTCAATAAATCCATCCTGGCGGTAGTTTAGTCTGCCTAGCGGGTGTCACAGAGATGCACCAGCTCCCGGGAGTATCTTCGTAAGGAAATGCCTCTCTCCAACTCTCCAGACTGTGAATAGCTCAGCAGCCAGCAAAAGCTAACGCAGAGAGGCAGAAGCAAAGAGTGACTTTCCATAAACATGGAAGTATCCCGGAAATATGGGCAAAATAGACAGCTTAACTCCTTCCAGAATACAGAGATAAACCCTAACTAAAGAAGGCTGAAGAAGGGTGAGGAAAAAAGTTTGGTAGAGAGCTCTGGGACGCAGGATACTTCAGCCTCCTCAATGGCTCAGCACTTCATGTGTGCAGGGAAAGGACCAAAGACCTGGGAAAGCTGCTGCATGACTGGAAGAAGAAATGTTTTTGAAATGGCAAAAAGGGGATGATTGGGAGGCCAGGACAGTCTGAAGAGGCCCCACGGCAGAGAGTGAGGGAGACTGAAGACAGTCTGACTATCAAGACCACAGACTGCTCCTGGCTATATCACAGGCTTGTAGACACACACGTACATGTACAAAAGCAGAAACAAATTAATAAAATCATGCTTCAGAGAACCCTAGAGTGCCTTTGACTGGGGGACGGCACCAGATAACCTCCAAAGGGACATTCCTAACTTAATTATTTCAAATTTCTTTCTAAATACTGGGCAGCAAGGGTGAAGGAGGAAGTAACAGGGTTGGAGACAGAAAAAAGTCAGCAATTAAATCAAGAAAGAAACAGGTGTAAGAAAGGAAGAATTAATTACAAGAAGATTAAAGAATGTATGAGAAAAAAGGAAAAAAAAATTAAGACTTTTTTACTAAAAAAACATAAACACCAAAACAAAAATCATGTTCCAGAAAAGCATCAAAATGAAGACACAGAAAATGGGAAATATTTCATTCTATAAGCACAAATGAAGAAGCTGGAAATGGGAGAAGGAAAAATAGATGTCAAGCTAAAGGAAAGTCTTAATTAAATGCTGCCTTTGGAGTTGAGGGTGGGGAGAATTTTCAGCCAGGGCCACGATTCAGGAATAGAAAAATATTGATTCGTTCAGTTTCTCCTAGTAGTAGCAAGTACTATTCTGCCTCCTTATTCTCATAATTGTCTTATTTACCAGTGATACATTAATAAAAAAAATCAACTGCTTTATTAGATGATTTGTGGAATAATTTTTTTTCCAGCATGGGCAACTTGCCAGCATTGCTGTCAATCAGAAAAGCAGCTGAAATACATAGTTTAGAACGCAACGACTCATTGGAAAAGGTGAAACTCATCTGAGTGGTGAAATACGTCTTGCCTAACACTGCTCAGAGAAGTACTGACACCCTTTCATAGAAAATGTATCTGTGACATACAGTAGAGAGAGTACTTCCTACAGCTGCTGCAGGCAAGCACAAAGAGACAGCAAGGGAATCTCAGGTATTTATTTTCGATACAACTGGAAGGTTAACAAGGGCTATTATTGTTTCAGACCTTCACCTTTCCAGCTCTGCAATGAACTTACTTCTGCTCTTTTGACGCAGGAACAAGCTGCAGCTGCCTGTTGCTATTTAGTGACATCAGCAAGCTGAAAACCTGTACTTCAGTTCGCTGACAGAGCCTGAGGGAAGCTTGTGAGCTTTTTAATTCATTTCCCTGATTGTAAGGAATAGCTTGCAACGTGAAGGCTGTAATTAGTTAGGACAATGCTGACAGCACGAGGACAAGGTTCGTCAGACTCAGAGCAACTATAGTTGCCCACGGATAAATCTATGCCACCAATACAGATGTCACATAGCTCCTTTCTACACTCCCTTAAAACTTCTTCAGCTATGACTCTTGATCCCAGCTAACTTGGGTGACACAGCTAGCAAAACAAGTGGTGTGAAAGGGACTGGAGAGCAAGGGAGGGATGTAAGTCAGCCCTCTGCTTCTCCATCCCGTGTCCCTTTTAATGATGGTTGAGAGAATTGCTCAGACTTCTCCAGCTGAGGCCTCAGTTGTGATGTGACACCATCACCTCTCATCAGTTACATCTCCTTCTGAGCCAGGATATCACAGAGGATAATGTGACTGATGCAATCTGACACACCATGTCACTATGGCAGGTCTGCCAGCTGCGAAACAGGGG
>Ga0065711_1027093_pt1 | contig 54270 bp, 23 predicted proteins | sample Hoacrofraction12_FD_59098 | JGI IMG/M metagenome (GOLD analysis project Ga0065711, IMG submission 59098) | Hoatzin crop microbial communities from Cojedes, Venezuela - Epithelial fraction 12 v2 (version 2) | ecosystem: Host-associated > Birds > Digestive system > Esophagus > Crop | place...
CTGACCCCTGAGGGACACCACTTGTCACCAGCCTCCAACTAGACTCAGCGCCGCTGATGACAACCCTCTGAGTTCTGCCATTCAGCCAGTTCTCTATCCACTTCACCGACCAACGTCTTTGGTACGTCTTTGCAGGAAAATAAAGGGAGTGCTAGTAACATGTGTTTGCATGTCCATACTAGCTTGATTCAGAGAGATCAGGTAAGAATAGCCATGAGGATGAAGAACTGATTAACCAAAACACGAATTATCCACAGGCCTGGATTCTACGGGAAATGCTTTGGTTGCTAGCAAGTGCTTAAATCCAAAGTGATGCATTTTGCCTGCTAACATCACACTAACATGGGCATGTCAGCACAGTTTCATTTTTTAGGCATATGGTGAGATAATTGCCTTCTGCAACAGTTACTTGACCTACCTATATCCTTTTCTCTACCAATTTCTAACATGAGTTTTCTAGACCAAGTTCTGTGACGCTGAAAGAAACAAAATGATGCACTAGATTTAACAGTACTGGCTAACCTGAACACCTGACGTGATTTAAGTATAACAAAAGCAAAGGAGAAGTAAATACTTGCTATATGGCACCTTAAATTCCTTACTGGAGTAGAAGTTCTCCATTCATTGTTCAGCTTTTATAGTCAATAGCTATTGACTACAAAAGTAAAAGAAAAAGAAGAAAAGACAAAGACAGCCTTTCAAACACCTCTATATATTCCTACTAAATTCATTGCAAGTTTCAGAAGATGTTTATTCTATTCAAATCCACCGGTCTCTAAGCCTACTTATGCTTAATGCTACCAGATGTTTTCTTTTTTTTTAAGGGTATGTGCCACAAGTCAAAATGGAAGCTTTCGTGCTTGTTTCTTTCCCAGATAAAGATAATTCCCTGTACTTCACATGGGAAGCACATCACCTGCATCAAGGAGCAACATAATGACAAATCTGCATTCCATCCTCACAGCCATCCAGTACTACTCATTATCATCTCAGCACATAATTATGCGGCAGGAGAGCAAAACTCAGATGAGCACTTTTGACACATCAACCAGTCCTTCATTCTGTTTCTAGACTGGGCTTTTATGTTATGTATATGTTAAAATCTTAAGTCTAAGGTAAGAGTGAAATATTATTTATGACAGTCAGGAAAAAGACTAAAATGAAAAGTTCCTCATACTATAATGTTCAACCTAATACACAACAAGAAGTGGTACAAAATCAAAAATACATTTTTTCAATGAACAAACCAGAAAGCTTTTTGGAGAAACTCAGCAATGAGCAACAGACATCTATCATTTAAGAACATGAAAGGGTGAGTAGCCCCATTTCAAAACAGAAGAAAAGCAGTTTCTTGAGTTAAGCAGGATTTGCTTGCTGCCTGAAAGTAAGATACCTACCCTGATGCTTCAAGAATTGTCCACGTTTATCTGCACAGAGCAAATCCTTTGAGTTAGTAAACCGTCGCAATACAACTGGTATGTCAACAGTAGGTGAGGCAATCCCTCTCTCCATCAAAATATATTGTAGCTTTCTAAATTAGCTTCAGGTGTGTTTTCTTCTGTCACCTAACTTTGAACTTACAGGTTTCTTCTCACAATACTTTTTTTACTATGCAAGGCAGAATTTGTAGTAAAGTCTTCAGATGTCTGAGTCAGCCCCCAAAAGGCTTTATTTAAAAAAACGGTAGACAGTATCTCTTCTTAATTTGTGGGACCAACAGTGGATGGTAACCTTTCTTAGAAAGGCCTATTCATCTGGCATCAAATCCTTAACAAGCCCTCTACTGACAGACAATCCAGGATTTACATTCCATTAGAATCAGCTTTACATGTAATGCTTTGTTTCAGTCAAACAGAAAATGATTATTGGAAATCAACAACAATACCAGTTACTAAGTTCAGGATTAATTTGGTCCTGGACATTCAGATGAGAATTGTTAACTTTGTTCAGAAAGACTTTCTATTTGCTTAGTCTTAGCCGTTGCTAGATACTCCTTTATTTTAATAGCAAGACCAGATTTTGGTGGTTCCTGTGCTACATGCACAATAGCTCAAAGTTTCATTGTAATTGCTGTCCAAATAATTGATGACACAGGATTAAAAACTAAATGGTTTGGACCATGTCATATATTATCTCTCTCAAATTTTTGGGTGAAGTGTGAGAATCCAAAACAAAACCAGGCATTCTGGATGATCTGTGAAGTTTTCCGTCACAAGACTGATCTTTGATCTACTTTTTCTGGAGATCACGAAGGTTTCTTATTCTGATGACTAGTGGGATTTTTTTTTTTTCTGGATACAATGAATATGATTTATGTTCCTTTACTGCACAGGCAAAATCCTTTAAATTCTCCCTCCAGAGACCAATATGGTTACAGAAAAGAATACTGCCTGGTACCATAATGGCATGGGAGCGAAACTAAAACAGGTGGATGCCCCACAGCTGTGCTCACAGCAAAGCAACTAAGAATAGTAATAGCGGAGCAGCACATCTGCTGTTGACTTTGCTGCAACATAACCTTTCTAATGCTAGCTTCCAATCTACACTCATGCCTAGTTACCCTGTAACTTAGTTCGCATCCTTATCTTCTCTTTTTTTTTCTCTTTGCTTCATGAGCTAGGCCTCTTCCTGAAGTGTGATTGTGGTATCACCCTAAAGGGCTGAAACTGCATCTCGAACTGCAGTAGGCAGTATGTCTGTCTGATCGATCATCATAAGGAAGAGTGGCAGCGGGAGGCAGAGTCATCAGCACTGAATGGTCTAAGAAGGCCTTTCTTGTACTGGGATTAAACTATCATGAAATATTTAAGCTCACTTCTGCATGCGCTTTATTGTCTGTTGGGTATGTGCTTAGAAAGAGTTTGCTTAACTGATATAATACTGCCATCAGTATGACGATCCAGAAGCTAGTGAATTTATGCCAACAGTTAATTTTTGTTCTTAAATAAAGCTTTTTACACTTATGCCTTGTCATTATCTTTGTGTGCATTATTTCTATATAGCTGTATCACATAGATTTACATGATCTGGTTGTACTTCTTCCATGCAGTTCTATGAGAATTTCATTTGATGTAATATAATTCACTTTGAAACCCTCAGTACATAAAATAAAATAGTTATAATGATATTATGTGGGACTTTTCCAATTGATTCATCTCTTCAATGAAACGTAAAAGAAGTCTTCTACTACAAATTACTATAAATGGAAGAAAATGTTGTAAAATACAGACATATGAAGACTTTCCTCACACCTTGTCCTTTCTCAAGCTGAGAGCACAACCTACTTAATTTGCCACTGCAAACACTAGCCACTGCAGAAACTGCAGAATGATTTTGCAATAATTATTTTGTGCTTTAACATGAATTAGATATAAGGGTCAAAAAATTAACACTAGAATACCATTTAATCTAGGACATTAATCATTGTTAACTCATCTAATTTTACTATTAAACTGAATATTCAACCCATCAACCCTTCAGAGTATCCAATCTTTTTGTTCAATCTTAGCATTTTTTTGTTTTCACTTAGAGAAAAATTTATTATCAGGAAGTATGTCACTGAACTGTTAATGTAATCAATTCTATTTTATTTTCAAATCCTTCTTGTGCTTTACTTTACAAAGTACAAAATCAGATATGATTAGATAATTATTATAGTTTGGTTAGACTGTACGCATTTCCCAGTGCTACCAGGATTGTGAAACAATGTTACTCCGCAAAACATTATCCTAGGGTCTGAAAGCAAGCTATACACATGGCAAATAAAGAAGACTGAAGAACGATAAGACACAAAGCCCTTATCTCTGTATTGCTGGTTCCATTTCAGCTGATATTAACAGCAGCTGAATATTTATCACAGGGATACACAGTGGCTAACTGCATGTGAATGGATGTGTGGTCTCACAAAATTTCCAGCTACAGAAATTCCTGTGCCAAGGCTGCTACTGTGTATGACACCAACTTGAATGACCAGAGCACCGAAGCATGGCATAGCCAGGACCGTAGTATACCTTGCTATCCCTAACAGGGTTCTCTTTCTGATCGTCAATGAAATGAGATAGCCAGGTAATGCGAAGTCTGTTCACTGATGCCCTCCAGAAGATAAAGACATGCATAACCCTGAGCTAAAACTTCACAAAATGTAAATGACCCAGAGAAAAGAAGATCTCTTCTAAACTGGCAGCACCTCCCAGCATGCAGCCTGGCATACCAGGCTGTGGCTAATGACACCACAGTTTGCAGAGGACTAACTGATGAAGAAAAATATAAAGATTTTTCACATGGATACGATAAACACTATAATGAGTATATTTTTCCACAAAACTAGCATACAACCTCTGCACTACAGGACAGAAGCCAAAATTAGTGAGTTGCACAACACATACTAAAATGCCTGTTAAAGTTGGTCTTGTCAGCAGGTAGCATAATTTCAAGTGTGTAACCACATTTTATTTTAAAGGACAGTTTCTGAACATGGAAATGTACAGCAGACGAGGGTACCTGACCTCCCAGCAGAACAAGTCTCCCTAGCGTCTGAAAAATAAAAGAACTATTTGTAAACATCAAAAGTTGAAAGCAACTGTATGAAAATACAAAGAGTAAATAAGAATCATTTCTACCTTGCCACAGAAGATTACAGAAGGATGCAAAGTATAAAATACTGTATTTTGAAATAAGTAAACTGTGTAACTTGTTCAGGCTAGGGGAGACTACCACTGAATTTCAGCCTTAAGTTGACACTTTTCTCCAGGAATGCCATAAAATCTTTTGAGGGAAGTTCCCAGTCTTCCTTTTACCATTTGTATATTTTTTTGAGTGATATAAAGGATGACAGATGAATATTTATTGTTGACAAATCCAAAAAACTTCAGCAAAACAATAAACTCTACAAAAAGCTCACACAAATTCTGCACTTGGGTTATGTTTAGCAATTATTCATAACCTATTATATTTAAGAAATGCTGTTTCTAGTTCAAGAAATGTTAAATACAGGAAAAGTTCCAGCACCTGAAACTGTCAGCTGGCTCACTACTGAAAATTACTCTTCTGAAGAGTTCAGACATTATTAAAGGTGAGAATAGTACAACACAGTCATGTTCCTTTCCCTTTCTTTTTTCTCCTGTCCTCTATATTAAATCAGAAATTAGAGAAGGATATGACCTCACAGGCAACCTACTTTCCTCTTCTGCCAGTGCAGAGTCATTCTCTATGATACCATCCATTTTGGAAAGCTTTTCAAAGCCTGTCTTTAAAATATTCTGACGGTTTTTCCTTTGTTAATTTTGATATATTATTTTACAGTCTAACAGCTCCCTGTTAGTAAGGTTCTCCTGATACTCAGCCTGAAGCTCTCTCTCATAATTCATTCCCTTAACTGTAAATTTCTTTATTCAGATTCATTTCTATTTATGCCACACCAGACTGCACTGTTCTTCTGTTATTATAATGTCAAGTTTTGAGCTAAAGTCTAATTTTTTCTTTCAATTATTTCTCTTACTGAAAGGCAAAATCTTATACTGAAGTGAATACCTACAGTACAAATTATTTTTGCCCCAAAATATCTGTTTGCAAATTTCTATTTTTTATCTTATTTTGTTTTCTGTGTGTTTTCATAAGCCTTCATAAAAAAGAAACACTGTCTTTTTATTTTCCTTGATATTTTTACTGCCTACTTATTCATTACTACCCCTGAAGTTTATTAGGGATGCTTGCTTTCTCTTCCAGCCTAGTGAAGATAGTAAGAAAATACACAGCTCTACACTATGCTAAAAATACTGTAATTAGACAACCTGTCCTCTTCATAGTTTTAATGCCTTGAATTTACTTGACTTATTCTTCCTCACCCTGTAGCCCATTCCTATCAAAACTATTTAAATAAGTTTTGTGGAATTACATTTATCTTCCTAATATATGTTATTGCTAAGTCTGGGACTACTACTTGGTCTTAGTTCAACTCTTTTCTTGAGGGTATACTATATCTCAGTATTTTTCCGTTTTACAATAGCATCAAATTAGACTTTAATGTTAAGTATTGCAGTTATGGCCTGACATTTACACAGTCACCTTTTCCCTCCCTTTCTACATTTTCTATTGAGTTGTTTAATGTAATTCACAATTACATTTGGAAATTCACACCTACAAATGAAACCCTTTTTTTTTTTCCATTTAAGGCAAAGTCAACCTTATTTGAAATCATTGCAAAAAGTAAAAAAAAAATAAAAAAAATTGTCATTTTTCTGTCACTGCAACTGTGCATATGGCTTGCAAACTCTCTAAGGAACAATCAAAATGAGTCATCTGTCTAGAATTCCAGACGACGAAGGCAAAATTCCTTCTCAAAACCACAGTGACTGGTGGTTCATCCAAATTCCATGCTCTGTTTTGACCCAGATTGACTATAGCAGCCATAACTGGCTTGGATGCAATGCGGTGCAAACACTTGGACGAGGCCACATTCAAGGTCGCACCTTGCCCAATAACCCCTCCCGTTGAAGGGGCACGTGATACACAACCAGCTGAAGGCAGTTTAATGGAACAAGGACTACCTGGGCCAACTCTGCATACAGACACTTTATTATCTCCATGCCTTAAGTTTTAACACACTCCACGACACCAGTATTATCAGTATGCAAAATCCCACTATTGCAACAGAGGAAAGTTCACTGATACTGAACTGGTGACAGAATTACGTAAGTAAACCATTCAATGCTAATAATTTTCCCCTTTCCCCCTTCTTTGTGTCCTGTTAGCCCAGGAAAATCACAGGCAGAATATGTACTCGATTCAGTACATGCTCCATCACTGCACTGGAGTCTTCATCAAGTTCTCTCATATGTACCTGAATGGACTTTATCTGCCCTGGGAATGTCACTGTGACAAATACAACCGTGGGGTGTCATTTACTGTAATGCGGCCAACTGAATAAGTTCTAAGAGATAAGCAGCACTTCCTTTAGCCCCATTCCTCTAATCCTAAATTCAAGGAAGAAAACGTCCTCATGTAATGAAATAAAAATAGAAGGAATTAAATTAAATAATGCCTTGCAAACACTTACAGGCCATAAATCTGTGGAGCAATTTCCAGTCGGTTCAGATGCATGTACAGCTCAATATCATGTTTCTTCAGCAGATGATCCTGAATTTGGTTTACCTTTGCTACAATAGCAATAGATGGGCCTAAGTCCTGTGGCCTTGCAAACGGCATAGGTGTAATCATCACATCCTTCTCCTGCAGACACAGAAAAAGGGACAAAAAAGAGCATCCCATTAAGCCTTACTGTCTAAAGGGACTGTCTACAAGAGTTTTGTTTTGTTGTAATCATTGGCTTCCAACTCAACATAAAAATATTAATAACTTGCTTCTTTTCCAGGAAAAGAGGAATTTCAAGTATCCACTTCTGTGGAAGGTATTGTGGGATTCCCCCTCCCAGGCATGCCAAGGTTCATCTCCTTGTTCTGCATGTCAATTTTTACGTGCGTGCTTTACTTTTCATGCTCTGACAAAGTGTTGACAGCTTTATTTTAGTTTTAATAGCAGACTGCATCAGTCCAGAGCAAAGCAGATGAATGGTAACTTAGTAGAGAATATATGCCCTCAGAGGACAATAAATTGCATAACAAATAGGAAATAACTTCGAACAATCCTATCTCAACAGGCTTCCCTTGCTCAGAAAATCTGGTGGCTGTACCTCAAAATCTACACAACTTTGATAAAGGATGAGAAAACTTCTAAAACAAAAAAGAAATAGAACAGTGAGATGAACCTGACGGTTAAAAGGTAGTTGGTTGGACCTAAAGGTTGTGCAAACCTGACGGTTAAAAGGTAGTTGGTTGGACCTAAAGGTTGTGCAAACTATGTCATGATTTAGAACACGACACATACCAAGTGAAAACAGAGGACGAAAACTACTGGAGTCTTTGCATCCTTGAACCTGATAATGCTTTAAATTTGTTCTTCTTGCAGAAGAGTGAAATTATTGAAAAAGAGACAGAATGCTAGAAAGAAATGCAGCAAGTAATGCACCTCACTGAATAGGAAACACGTAAAAAGGAGGACGAGAAATAAAAAAGAACAAGTCAAACCTACCAAGAAAAAGACTGGGGAAAGGGCAATGGAGAATGAAGCTGTCAGGAACAATGCTGAAGTTATAGAAGAAGGAAAATTGGAACAGCAAGAAAAGCAGATTTTGCAATGACTTTGTTGCATTCTGTCATCATGGCTGTCTGACCTGAAAGCTTCAGTTTAAAAAATAGTTACTGTTTTTCTACCCTTTTGCTCAGTGTATTGATAGAGAAGCATTATCAAGGTCAAAGGGTTAATATTTTCAAAAGACTTCACTACAACTTAAACTGCTGAAACACAAATTCACTTGGTTCAACACAGTGAAAAGCACATTATTTTTAACATTGAATAACAAAGAAAGATTTTTTTTGTTGTATAAACTATCGTCAAGGTTGTTTCTTATGGTTATAGACTCTCTTCAACCCCATTCTCTCTGTATCAGCATTTTAAGAGGAAGGAAGAGAAGCACCCACATTTCACAATCATTTACAACATGGTTTAACATTCAAGTGGGCATTCAAGTTTAGTAATTGCTACCAAAAAGCGTATTTTTATGCTGATCTCCTTTGCTTGAAATATTTTTTCTTAATTATTCCATTTCTGTACTGCAGAAAATACTGTATGATGCTGAGCAGTGATTTCAGGTAAAATGTTTCTATTGAGGGATCCGATTGATTATAAATTGTGTCTTAAAATCTGCTTGTTGCTTCGCTATGGCAATTGCAGCAAAGGCCTTGATGTATTACAGTATGGAGGTTTTGCCATGCTATTGTGGTACCAAGACATACCCACTTAAGATGCCCTAGCAAATCACTTGATAAAAGCTCCCTCAGACTGTCAAGTAAAGCTCACTGCAATGGCATCCTTTAATTCAAAATTTTTTCTGTTCTGAAAAACAGAAATTTAAAATAAAACATCTAGCATCTTTGGGCTTATTAAGAAATGTTGCTACTTACTTAAATACTAAAGTTCTTCACAGCTGCAGGTATATTGACAAAGGATATTTCTCCTACTTCCTTTTCGAATGATTCTATTAACTTCTCTATTACCAAATTGGGAAGCCTTCTTTTTACTGTAATTTTTGTTTCTCCATTGTATGCCTATTTTCTATTGCTTTTTCAGATCCATTTTGTTATTTTTTTGGTCATATGCTAGAATGCAAAATGCTGAAAATGGGTATCCACTAATTTCCTTCTAAACTATACAGAAAACCACTTTTAAAGTATGATATGATAACATTGCCTTAACATTAAATGCCAGTCTATAGTAATTTTTTGCATAGAAGTATCAATTTATCTTTGAAACTAATCATAAAAGACTGTAACTCTACAGATTCAGACTGTGCATGTTCCATCAGCTGTCACACATCTAGGATATGAACTTTATTCTAGTTTATTCAAGTTGAGTTTAACTTCAGCTTGACCACTGCATGCACTCATAACTCTGATGACTTAAAAAAATCTGTATTTTTAGGCTTTTCTCAATTACAGGCACAGATGCTTGTATAGAAATCTCAACATTAGAATCTTTCTAGTTAGTTGAACTTGCAATACAAGAAGACTAGCTAGCTACCCATATTAGCCTTTACACCATTAGGTGTCTGTGGCTTTAAAGCCATCTTCACAAAATTAGTAGACAGACTCGTAAACATTGGCTCAAGTGTCAAAAGATTCTGAATATCAAAACTAATAAAAGCTTCCTCTTACAGAGGAGTGCCAAAACTGGAGTTATTTGTCACTTGCAGCATTTGTGCACCTTGGCATAATGCAGCACTGACACATTGCTGACTGTCAGACTGACTGACTATCAACATGGCTAAGTGCATCAAATAATATATGCTGGCTTGCCATTTTTAAAAGCATAAGTAAATGGTATCCATCAAAACACAGTTCATCAGCATTTCACAAATTAATCCCATTAACAGAAATCTTCAAAGCATGACAGAATCTGTGGGGACAGCAGTTGCAATCAATAATCAATGCCTTGGCTGTCCGTGCCTCCTGATCTGGTGCACTCCACCAAGAAGCTCGGTGGACGACTAGAGTGCATATGATATGCCTGTTGTCTCCTCTCACGCAACTTGGTTGAGAAAACAACAATACATTTAGTCAGTTGAAATTGCTCCAAAAAATCACATCAGCTGGTGTGAAAGAAACAGCCCAAACAGAAGGATGCTCATATAAACTCATACAACCAAGCCGCCAAAATGTTTAACTAGAAATGACTCACAGTGCCTGTGCCTAGAGCACAGAAGCCAAGTGGACAACACGATACTGTGCCCCTGCCTATACTCACCATATACTAATTTGCCTCATGAGACAAAACAGTCATTCTCTTTTTGTGAGCTTCGAAGTCTTGGAAAACATTTGAGTGCATGGATTAAGTCATCTACTGCTAACACGAAACAGAAATGATCAATCCCAAAGCGATGCGGTTCACAATAGAGAGACAAAAAGAGGGACGGCTCAGAGACGTGCTATACTGTTTACAGGAGAGCATCAGATTCACCTCTAAGAACAGTTTAAATATAGATACCACTGAAATGCAGCTGAAAAATTTCGATCAAGTATTAAGAACTGAGTCACCAAATCCTGCCACAAAACATTACCTACCACAACACGAACTGCAATGGCTGGGAGTTGATACTAATACAATTTATATATTCATGCATTTAGAAAACAAATGAACAAAACAGTAAAGAGAGGCTAGGACATAGTACAAGTATAAACTGTGGACAGATTTCTCTCATTAACCACTAGGGAATGGAGTAGCTCCTCTAATGGCAATTGGGAGTAATGGAATCAACTGTTAGAGGCTATAAAATGTAACATGTCTCTCAGAGCGCATGATTTCACTGTTTCCTTTGTGAAGATTCAGACTTTATTATGCAGCCAACCGTCAAAGTCATGATTGTAAAAGGCATATGTACAAGAAAGGATTATTAAAGATTATACATGTTTGCAAAGAACAAGAACAAACAACTAGATATTAATCCATGCGCTTTGCATTATTAATTTTTTATGCCACAAAAGGACTGGAAAGGGCAATGTAAACTTTCACCTTCTACCCAAGCACTGCAGATCTGTAAGCAGACCTAGTTTTTTCCTGGAATAAAATTCCACCTCAGACTTTACTACCTCTGTCACACAAATTGGAACAAATATATTTAAATTCACTGAATTCTCAAAAGCTACCCTCAGAGAAACCTGTCTCACAGCTTTGTTGTGGAATAAAAGTGACTACGTAATAAGTTCATAAAATTTGTATCTCATATGCGTTATCCTTAGTTACTGAGAATCATGTGAAAAACCAAATCCAAATAGTAATCTATAACTGTAGATAGCTTAGACCAGGATGCCAATGCTCCATGTCTAATAAAATATGTACACAGATACATTTAAACATTTAGAGGAAATAGAAGCTTTTACATGAGCCTTGGGTGAACACCTGTTTCTTCAACAGACATGCAAAACCACCTCTCAGACTAGTACTCCATAATTACAGTTTGCAAATATAGATTTTGGTGCACACATGTGGACACCCAAAACCAACCAAATTCTTATTAATTTTTTGTTAACTCCAGACAGTTGTCCCATGGTCTATGTGAAAAATCCTGAAGTGAATCAAGCTGGAACTAAGTTTGGAGGACAACTCTTTTAGGATATAATATACTGAAAGTCTTGGCAATACTTGTCATACAGCCATGTTTTGCTAGAGACTTCTACATACACTCCGTTACACAAATAATTTTTCAGAATTAAAAAGAGAAACATAAACAGGGAAAGAGACAGGAAAAAAGTATTCAGAGAAAACCCTGAGCAACTGACTGAGGGTATTGTCCCTCATGCCTTGCACGAAAAGCGGTTGCAGGCAAGGACTAGACAGTCCCTAGCAGGTCCCCGCAAAGCAGTGTTCTGTAGAACTAAACTCAGAATACAGAAAGAGCTTTTCTATGAAAAGAAGCAACATACTAAATATAGTGGTGCCTGTATAGCTATACAGGAGATCTGAGGGCACAGACATTCTCTCTGTTTGAATACCCTGAGGTCAACAAGAAACAAAATAAGGCAATGGAGTGATGAATTCAGGGAAAGATGCACCCTGACCTTTAATGCACAGTCTATGATTAAAGTTTTGGTTTCACAGCAAATTGTTTATATTGTAAACAGCTGAAAACAATTCAAGCCTCTATATGTTAAACACTGCCTATATGCATTAATTTAACATGACATTTGCACAGGTTTTGGGGACATAGATGTGCCTATGACAGGCATTCTTTTGAACGCTACACAAGAACATCACTCATACATAGGACAATCTGTGTTTGCACATTTGGCTTTTGATTACCAAGTGATCTTTCAACAGATAAGAACTCTCAACTGGAAGACCTTCCGCAAGGGCTTATGACCAAATTCTAAAGAAGCTCCAAAGAACGTAAACTTGGTTGAGCCTGCTTTAACCACTTTATTTAAGAGAAGATGCCTTATTAGTTTCAAATTACTTCAATCATATTAAAAATCACATTTGCTTAAAAACACAATAAAAACATTTTAAAGCAGTATTTACCTTCTGACTGTCATGTTCAAAAGTTGAAAACCAATGTTCTGCAGTTTTCATAAGACGTGTGAACATTGCACTGCAGGGGAAAAACACAGAAACTTGGTGTTAAAATATGTATTGCAAATAAGAGCAAATGAAATGTAAAGGAAGTTGTTAAAACTTACTAGGCATCATGTTCCAGATATTCAGGATTCAAAAGAACTTTCATTTCCTCGCTGAAAAAGGCAACAGTGAACAATCCAAATGTGAATGTTTATTTTTGGTCAGCATTCTGCATGTACTATTCTGTATTTATAAGCCAACTTTCATATAAAGTGCAAATGAGAAAACTAGCCTTTTTAATTAAAAAGAGCAACTCCATTGAACAAATGAAGTCTTTCCTTTTTATAAAGATCAAAAACAAATTAGCTGCCTTGTCTGCACTACAATGAAGTAACCATCTAATTATTCCAAATAACAAATTACTGAATGTCACAATGTATTATTTGAATATGCTTGATCTAGAATAATTGATTGCTGCACAATCTATCACTGTTTGTCCCAAACAAAAAAAATATGGTTACTGGTCAAATACGCAGTATCAAAACATTAATTTATTTTGTTTTAATAGCCTGTATTTTTATTGTACTTTAACAGCAATTAATCACTGACAACACCTCTTTTCCATCTACTTTGCTTCTTAGCTCTACTTTTTCAATGGGGATGGAACAGAATGCTGCGCATACACATGGTTATTTTAAGTTACTTAGCACTGAAGAGCATCTTCTAGGTAATTTCAGGATATCTAAGGACAGACAATGAATAAAAACACACACTTCTAAATAATCTCCATCCTTATGCTTAACTGCCTTTGGACAATCACGTTGACAGGTGATAACAGAGGTTACATTATACAGTACATGTAATTAAATTGGCTTTCATTCACTGCTGGACTCCAAAAGAGAGTGTAAAAAGACAAATGAAATGACCTAAATATCACAAATGATACAAGAAGGCAACTAGTTTCTTTTTTTCTTTTTTTTTTTTTTTAAAAAAAAAGAGAAAGCTTTGCATATAGGTCAAGAAAAAAGTATCTGAAATTGGTGGGCAGACAATCATGTGTGATGTAATGTTATATATATGTGTATGATTACATGCACACGCACACACAGTTTGAGTGAAATGGAGAATCAATAACTAAACTTAATGTTACTACCAGGTCATAGCATAGTCAGATTTTGCAGCTACAACACTGCAGATGATGAAAGAAATATCAGTCACAACAATTTGAGTACACTGATTTTTTTGTCTTAAGATATGAGGAAAGAGACTTGGTAGCGTGTCTGTTCTCTGACTGTAGTTCTCTAACCTGCCTCCTCTCTGCAATGACAAAAATATTTCTGGTGATATAATAATAATAATAATAATAATAATAAAAAAAAAATATTTCTGGCAATAAGAAAGAAGCGAACCAGTAGGTATGTAAGCTTTTTGATTAAGGTTTCCCTTTAGGTTCCTTGTCTTCCCTTTTTTGTCAGCTAATATCTGTAAAGATAAATAAGGACATTCCCATAACGGCACGAGGATGTAACCATTTCTGGTATCAATTTATCAATCATAAACAAAGAATTAAGGAACACATATTTATAAGTTCTAGCCCACCCAACTTATTTTTTTTTAAGAAGGTGGATTTATACCATACAAATAAAATATGATGCTTGCCTTGGTTGTGCAGCTTCACTGGCATGTGAAAAAGCTTGGTGGTCACAATGCAGGATAAAGACAATGGGAGCTAAAAGTTCATGCATACCCTAAACATAAAAGGAAGTAAAAGTCAAGTAAGATTTTCCAGTCATATAATAGTTCCTATTACATAGCATCAGGCAGCCAGCAACAATAGGTGCAGACTAACTAAAAGCAGGAACATTTACATTCTTAATAGAATGGTTTCATAATCAATGGCTTTTATCTTAAATGCTGATTATATCCAAGTGTTTGCTCTTCTGTAACATATGAAAGCAAGTTATTCTCCCTTTTTCTAACACAACAGACAACAAAGTGGCAATGGTAGTCAACCCTGCACCTGGCAGTTTACTCTAAGATCTATGTTCACAAATATGAATTTTATTTATGATAATTACAATAATGATCCACAGTACAAAGATCTGCAATAGGGAAAAATTAAAAAATTTTAAATTATTTTTTATTTGATAATGCTCCAAACACAGAATAGCAGTAGCCTTTAGAGGAAACAAGGGCAGCTATTTGGGAAATCAGAAGATGAAACTTACATTCCTAGGGACATGAGAAATAAAATAGGTTTTTTGCCTTTTTTTTTTTTTTTTAAAGTCTTTATGTCAATATTAAAAATAAACTCATTATAACACAATGCATAGGAGACCTGGTACTGTTCCATTACAAACAATTACTTATCTGTGCAATCTATATTAAGCTACAGAAAAAATACAGAAACATGCAGCATCGGAAGAGAAAAAAATGGTGGATAGTTGAGGCCTTGGGCCAGCATTAGAAGCACGGCTGGGCCACCCAGGCCAGCCATTGGTGTTTTTATCCCAAGCTCATCAGGAACAAAAAAGGAGTCTTGATTTGCCTTGATTCACCTGGGGCTTGTCAATTTGTTATTAAAAGCAGGAGCAACCGCTTCAGGAAAAAAGCAATCCAGCTGGCAAGCAGCAACACACTGGCAGGTAAAACTATAGCCTGCAGAATGAAACCTCACCTTCAGCAGATATTCAACCCCTTCCCTCAGATTAGATCAAGGAAAAGGAGGATAACTGGGGAATGTGGTTATGTCAGGGAAGTTGGGCTCCCAGTGGTGGACTAGGACGACAGGTAGGCACTACACAAGCTTCAGGGCTAGGGTGTGGGTCAGCCATATGAAAGAAGCGAGGGGAGTCCTTCAGTGATGGAAGGGATGTGGGATGAAGGGTTGAGACCCGCCTGGCTGCCTCTGGATGCAGGGATCGCTCCAAGGGCAGGGAACTCCTGACCTCAGACCAAGACCACCAACTACAGCCGCAACTTGGTGCCAGTCACCCTGGCTACCCCTGCTGGGGCTCGCCCTGGGTGGAGCCCTTGCCCTGGCTGCAGAGCGAAGCATGTGCTGCCAGAAGTGCTCCACTGCAAAGTCACAGCTGCTTCACGAAGTGTACCTTCAGTCCGAGCTTCAGGTGCATGCTCTGGGCAGACAGGGCTGCTAGGAAGGCCATCTTGTCTATCCTGTTAGCAGAAGGAGTACTGGGGCCGGCCCATCAAACTCACAGGCATTTCAGGCTGCTGCCAGGAGTCAGATGATACATCCCCAGTCAGGAGCTGTTCTACTTCTATGCTTGCATTTCCAAGCTAGGAAGCCTCTCCGCTTGCTTCTCCAGCCCTTTTGGTGATGGACAGATGTGAGCAATGAAAGAGTCACATGCTCGTGCAGCTACCCTGCTGCTTTGCTGCTATATCACTTGATACTCCACGTAGCATTTGAGGGGTATTCAGTACCAGTGAGTTAGCTTGTCAGCTTCATATGTATCAAACAGATCCACTAACTACTAAAAACCTTTAACTTCTACTAGAAATAATGAGGATTTTCCTTAAGTGATCCAGACTGAGCAGACAGATAGATGTGGAAGCCCTTTCTAAGATCATTATCTATTTTGAGGGTGCTCGGATGCAGGTTAGCGAATCTTATCTGCTCATAAGAGGAAATTCTAATACCTACCAGTGTTGAAGAAAAAAAAAAGAGCTTTGGAAATTTCTCTGTGTGCTATCAACTGAAATACCAGGAAATTTTATTTTAATTTCTGCATGACTGAGATGATCATTGTAGCTTCAAATGTAGTGTTGCAGCAACAGCAGTCAGTTGACTGGGCAAAGCTAAAGAGAGCAAAACTACTGAAGTTTGGAGGTTTTTCTTTCTCTTCCTGTTTCTGAACCTTTAGGGACTACTTCAAAAGATGAAGGCTAAAGAGAAACTCAGTTAGGAAGAAAAAAGATTAAACTCAGTGTAGCCCCTTGATTTCAGGAGCCGATGTAAAATTCCCAGACACAAGAATATGGGTCAGGTTACAAACTGACAATTTTAGATTTCTGAAAGTCTTACAGTCATACCAAGGGGGAAAGGAATAGGAGAAACAGGGAGATAGGTCCAGGATTAGACAATAAATATAAGTGGCAAAAATATTTAAATAAACTGTAGATAACCTGGGTTGTACTTCCATACATACTCACAACCCTCAGTTAATTAACAGCTCCACGTCTAATCTTTTATTCACACTGATACACTAACATGAAATAAGAGAAATGGAAATGCCAGAAATTTGACTATCTAATAAAACTACCACCTAAGCTGTAAACATATATGCTGAAGAAAAAGAAAGAGGACATAAAATAAGAATTAGTTATAAAAGATAAAAGCACATCATGCATTCTTCCAACATAATAATATATCAAATTTATAATAAAGTAGAATCATAATGTGGCTGCCCACATACAACAAAAACAAAACAAAAAGATGATGAAATATCAGGATTTCAAAAAGATACCTCTGATCTTTCAGTTACAAGAGTACTTCAAATGTTTAGAGATTTTTAGCTTGGCAAGAAAAGCCACCAGTATGATATGCATACACATATTTTTTCAATGCTGCAGTTTACTAAAACTTTTTAGTGTTAATAAATAAGTTGACAGAGCTCAGATAATTTTATGACACTTCCCAGCTACAACAAAATATTGATTTCATAATACAGTCTATGGTTTAGAAAGAAAACCAGAAATACAGCATTTCTACAATGAAAAGTGAATCAATGCATTTCAAAATTATATTGACTTCTCTACGGGCAATCAAATCATGAACAAACAATAGTTAGCCTAGTGATTTAGCTTAATTGTCACTATTTCTGCTTGGTGTAACTAGGACCAGAATTTTGGCACTACTCTTACAGAAGAATGCTAAGAGTAATTTTTACATATTCTTAAGTACAATATACTATTCTCTTTAGATTTTCTATTTACAGCTGCTATTTAAAAATTCAATGATCCCAGTGAGGATTCTGTCTTTAAAATCTGTAATATATCTTCACAACATTCTGCTCCATTTGACTAGGGACAGAAATATCTTTTTCCTCATCAAATAAAATGTTACTTCACGCTGGTCAAAAAACCACAAACCCTACTACAAAGACAACTTTCATGCATATATGCATATTAAACAAACATTATTGATTGCTTGTTGTAAGATTCTATGTTGATGCTATGTAATAGTTTGAATAAAATGTTGCAAACTACAGATACAATTTATTTACATTGATAAGGATGCAAAATGTCAAGGAACTAGAACGTTTTCCAAACAGTTTGAAAGAGAAACATCAGGTTTTGTATAGATATTGACAAACAGAAGTATAAATTCTCATGTATTGGCCATGTGTTACAATTGTTATTGCAAATGTAGCTCTTGTATGTGGTCATACAAATGAGACAGAGGAATTCTCACCAAGAACAACAGGACCAGTCCCGTGATGGATATCGAATATGAAGACAAACACCTTAATTAGGGCTTTGTATTCAGGTCACTGTGGAGAGAGCAGCTTGGAGGTGATCTCTTATTGATGAATTAAGGGTAACCTTCAGTATTTGCAAGAAAATATGCTAGGGTTTGACGTCGTGGAAATTATTATGGTAAGTGGGGTTTGAGTCAATGGTAAACTGAGAACCAATAAAAGCAGTAGGACAGGATGACTGACTGCAACATAGATATTTGCTAAAAGAAAGAAAAAAAACCCTATCCTGTCACCACCACAAACTACTTCCCGTTAGCTAATGCAAAGAAGGATACTGATGGACATGAAAGAAACGTCATCTAAAAAGAGGGGGACACGCAGACAATAAAAGCAAGATTGTTACTAATAAGCTAATAAAAGCATTAATTAAAAACAAACAAACAAACCCACCCTTCTAAAATGAGGTAAGGAAAAAGGAAAGCTCCCAATACAAGTGACACATCTCCACAAAAAGGAAACCCACAATCATTTGCTGTGTTGTGGAGTTGGCACAGCACCACAAGACTTCGGTGATACACCAAACACACTTCAGAGAGGTTAAATCAATAGTTTTTCATGATCCAATTTTTTTCCATTTTCTGCACTTCACCTCTCCCTTTAATCCTGTGGCAACCCCATCTTGAAATTACTGCACTGCTGATGCAACACCAGTTGAAAACAGAGGTAAAGAAGTTTTCTTTGTCAACAGCCTGTAGGCTCGCAAAATTGAACCTGTTCTTTTATCTGCCTATGTTCATTTAGCCCACCAAGCAGTCTTTATTAAAGCTGAGGCATCAGGCAGTCAAAGTTCATTAATACCATTTATATAATCTCTGCAGTTTCAATTAACTCAGCAAGACATTCTACTACATGATAACAGTCTCATTAATTCAATAAAATCCCATAACTATTAACAATATGGTCTATGTTAAACGGGGTGTCACCTAGTAGAAAATAATAGCTTTAACAGCTTGTGATGAAACTCAGGGCTTTTTTTTTTTTTTTAAATTTGATCTGGCTAAATATTCCATCCTCATGTAGAAAGGTATTATTTCTTGGTAAAGAATCAAGAAGATTTTAAGTATGAGCAGAGGGTAATTAAGTCCTTTAAAGTCGTATCAAAGAGTAAAATAATACTTCTTGTTCAATAAATGATAGACTAAATTAGCTGGAATGTGTTCTTCCACGTTCCCATCATCAGTACTCCAGCCTATATTCACGAGAAATGGGAGGCTGAATACTGCTGAAGTGTTTTCTTTTTCTTACAGCTCAAATCTTATTTTTTTCTTTTTATCATGCAAGACCCTTCCTTGCTCACAGTCCGTCAAACATGAGAAACATCCAGCTGATGGAGATTTGATATGTTTGATAACTATATAATTGTTTTTTGATATAATCTGAAAGACAGTTCTTCAGAAGTAACTGTTTGCTCCTTCAACTTGTATGTGTTGGTCTTTTCATGAAGCACCACTAATTTCTTGGCTTGAGGACAGGGTGGTCACAGACCATGCCTGAAAGCATACAGTGTGTCTTAAAAATCTTCACATTTGCTGAACCTCTGTATTTTTGTCATTAAATGTTTTTTGTCTATGTGAAGTTTGCCACTCTAGTTTATCTTGTGTCCATGCACACGGTATCCCTCAGTCTGTCAGTCCCTACTCACCCTACAGGTAACGTCCTGGAGAAACAACTATAAATATACTGATGTTGGTAACTCTGCATATTGGTCTTGCTACATTAATTTAGTATCAAGCCTATACTCACTTCAAAACCTTTCGAACAAATATTAAATTAATTTAGCCCGCATCCCATATGGATGCATAATTAGTGCAGCTTTAAGGCTTTCTTCACCATTTGATCAAAAAAGGTTTGAGCAGGCTCTCCTCCAGGTAACGCTGTAAAAGTGGTATTTGTAGCACCCTTATCCTTCAGTCAAGAGGTGTTTCTCAGCTGCATTGTATTTGGATGCTTCAGGGTTAGACAAAAGTTCTATTCAATAACTTACCACATGGCTTTAACACTTCGAGGAAGAACTTAAAATATCACATAAAACTTAAAATAGTAACTTTGCCTAAATTTCAAAAGTCACTATTTATGTTTTGTGTTTATTCAGTACCATTTTTAATCCTGCTGCATACTTTCTTTACCTAAACACAGAAAACCTTTTCTTTGCTTTTTCTTTCTTAACCAACACTGAAGAAAAAGATGTTGTTTATTAAGAAAGTTGAAGCTAGACAACTCAGCAACCTTGAAGAAAACAATTTGAGGGACTGTCTTATGAGGAAAAAGCATATGTTATTCAATGATCTTACTCTTCTTACTATCCAGCTGACAAGCAGCTCTTTGATTACTTTAGCATTATGATACAACTTCAGATACAACAGAACTACATTATTGTCAAACCGTATAGAAGATGTTGAGTCAATGAATGCCACCTGTACAGTATTTTCATTACCTGTTTATAAAGCAACTGCTCATTTTCTCTGGCATAGCAGAACAGAACATCTGTAAGAATTTTCCTCACATTCTCTTGCTGGAAATATTGCATTTCAGGAAAGCTGAAAAAGAAGAAATACAGCGAAAGTAAACAATATAGCACACAGAATCTCAGTCACTGCTCTTCTAGAAATGCTTTTAGGTAAGGCAGCACCTTCTTTGTCTGCTTTCCCACCGCTTTGTGAGTTGTGTGTGCTGCAAGAGTAAGAATACTTCTAAAGACTTGTTATATTTGTTTTGCAACCAAAATTCTGAACCATGTTCTTTAATATACATCAGTCCACTACATAGACATGATGATATCATCAGTTATATTTAAATAAGTAATCCCTTTTAATATTATGAAAACTAGAGATCTGCAAGAGTGAAATACAATGGCAGATTGTTTTAATCGTCAACTTCTTACAAACAGCCAATCGACTGAAAATTAATGACTTGGAAAATCTAATCAAAACAAAATGATGTACCATATGAGCATGTTCCTGCCTAAAGAATCATGTTCCTTTGCACTTCCATGTCATGAAAACAAGTTGAGTTGAAGCAGAATGAGAGGAGACAGACCGAGAAGCAATGACTGAAGCAAAGATCCAGCCTCTCCCTCCTGCACGCAGACTCTTACTGCCAAACCTAGCAGCCCAGAAGACCACTCTGGTCCCAGGTGGCACAGCATCCCAATAGTAACTCAACTCCAACACTGCGCTCCATCGATTATCAATTCTTCACCACTCAATCCAACACTGGCTAGGAACACTTAGAAAAGGAGCGTGATCAAAAAATCCAAGCAGACACTTCTTCTCTCCTCTCAAAAAACCAAGTCACTTAACACCAAAAGTGTTGCAAACAGATATCTATTGATTAAATTGATTCAGGTAATGGGAAAAAAAAGCATCAAAGATCAAATCTCCATAGATAAAAAACATACATGACATGCTCCCTTTTTTCTTATCTGTGTTAGGTTGGCAACCGTAACTGGATCAGCAGTTTGCTCTGCAGTTTCATGAACAACACTTAACCCTGCTCTTCATTTTTCTCAAGATAAAAGTTGGGCAAAGGAAGAGTACAAGAGCTACAATACGTTAAGGAAGTTCGTAAAATTTGCAGCTCTAAACTGGAATAAAATGGAACAAAGAAGAGTATGTCAGAAGAACACAAGGGTTCAATATTTCATGAACATTTGAAAAATTATTAGCATTTTAATGACAAGATTATTAAAACATTGCACAATTGGCATGAAAATGAGTATCCTAAGCTCCAATATATCTTACTTAGACCTTTTGTGAAGCAACAGAATTAGGTATCTCACTGTCTTTAATAGCTTTACAATTATGAAATCATTTGATAGTCTGGCAGGGCAAATATCCTTTAAGTGAAATAGAATGAAGTGGACCTCATGTGAGAATAAGTGCAAAAAGCTTCTGAGAAAATCCTGTTATCTGTGTATAATCCAGGAAAGTGTAAATATTTACAACCTGTAACTATTCTGAAGCAACTCTCATCTGTGCATCCTGCTCCTTGACTGTCGGAGGTAGGAAATACAGTGGTTATGCAGTATGTACTTTAATGAGTAAGTGCACAAACAAAAGTGTTTTGATGCTTACTGAAGAAGTAACTAGACAGCAAAAAATGTTTCCTGAAGCAACCACACCAAACCACATCCAGCTACATGGTGCAAGAACAAATAAAACAAAAAAAAAAATCTGTAAAGGTACAATATTAAAAAGAAATGAAAAGGTAAAGTTAGAAAAACAGAAGAATACTCAAAAAACCAACGGTAGGCCTCCAGCTAGATTGCTGAAATCAAGGCTACAGTATTGTCAGTTTTAAAATAAAATCACATGGATTGCAGGTAAGTTTTCTTCAAGCAAATTTTGTTTTTCATGCTTCCCAAGTCTGAGCTACAATGCTAAACTTTAGAACAGTTGCATTAAGGCTGTTGTAAAGCCTGTCATAGAGAAACAATATAGGGAATTATAATAAATTACTTCACATTAAAACTATTAGTGTTAATAATTACTGTGGTCATCTCACAGAGATGATGACAGGTAAGCACAGAAACTTAACTAATTAAGGCTAGATAGGTCCTTTGAAATCCTTGGATGAAGGACATGAATCAAGAGACAAGGCAGAGGAGACACCGTGGCTTAAATGCAGCAATGCTGAAGTCCTGACAAAGGCATTGGAATGAGGGGCATAATGTTTTCCTGGCACCTGGTGGGGGTAATGGTAGACCAACATTTGGAAACTTGTATGCACTTGTACTAATCATATTACTGTAAGGGAAGGACACAGCTGAGACCAAAAGTGCATTACAGCAGATGGCAATCGACATAATTTAGGGGTTTGAAGAGATTATTTCTGAAGGACTGTTATTCAAGCCTGCCCTATGAAGTTTAGGAAGAGAAGACTAACAAAGAAAACTCAGAAATACACAGAGGTATCTGTGAGGATCTAGCAATACCACAGATTGTGACGGAAAGGATAATAAAGAACTCAGGAATAAGCTGGCTGAAGTATTAATTATAGTAAATGTAAATACAAGAGATCACGAGGGAACTATCAGTTCAGGATGGATTTTTATGGAGAATGTCATTTTATGATTAAAGCACTAGTATCCTCAAAGCAGGCAAGGTACGAATACTTTTCACAAACACTAGAATATTGCATTTAATTACATTTCTGAGAAAGACTGCATAAGGACATGGGAATTTACTAGACTGTTTTACCACAACTGCTATAATTAAACAAGGGCGCATTCAAGTCACTGCTTTCCGAAAGTGAAGACCAGTGTGAGTTAGTTACCACTGTCTAAAACATTCCTTTACCCCACTCAGGGGCCCCTATACCAGAGGCAGCCAAACTTTGACACAGAAGAAACTTAGGCTGGCAACCAAATAAAAGGATGCACAACTACTTTATGAAACAAATCTGGTGGCAGACAAAAATGAGGCTCTTAACCAGAGCCACGAAGTGAGCATCTTTTCTTTGACGAACAGATTCCACCCCCTGCCATTCCCCAGCCCTGCTACTCAGCTGGAATGGGGAAAGCTACTAAACCAGAAAAAATGGCAGACGCTTTTGCAGCTGCAAAATTTTGGGAAAGAATAATAGTAACCCCCCCACCCCGTTGCTAACTTCTTTCTGAAAAAGTAATTAAATTGATGTATAAAGGTAGCTCTCCCTTCCAGCAGTCCCTCCTCTCACACAGAAACTAGATTTTGTCTCCTGTGTGGATTGCTGTTTCTTCCCATCTCTTCTATATGCTTAGGAAGGATGTAGCTGCCTAATGGCTTCTCCACTACCTTTTTTATGGGTGCTTTTTTTTGTTTTTGTTATTTGCTAGATGGAGAGTTTGAAACTGCAGCACCTACCACTACTCATCTTCACACAGCTTCCATTGTCTTAAGCTGGTATTGTTACTCCTGAAACTAGGTAAACCAATAAAAATACTGCTACAAAAGAAAAGAAATCCACTTGATCAGTCTACTGTGAATGCCTCCTCAGCATTTTGTTGTCTTAAAGTACTGGAGAGAGAAAGAGGGTAATCAAATCTAGCCATTTACAATCCTAGATGTACAAGGTGATACCAGCAAGGAGAATGGTATTTTGATTTGACTGATAGCTAGATGGTGTTGCATACGCCAATCTACTGATTGCTGCAGAATATTTTTTTAAATTTTAAATTTAATTTTAAACTTAATTTTGAATTTTTTAAATTTTTAATTCCTTTTTATCACTTCTTAATCATCACAAAATAAATCAGCATTGTTCCTTGGTACATCTTTTGAATGACAGTAACAAATAATTGCATTCTTAAGTCTAGTATGAGTTACTATGGTGCTAATTCATACACACCTTCCTTTCTTAGTAGAATAACAGAATGCAGTATTGTAGTCATAACTTGGTTGGTACTGCTATCCACATTTAAAGTACGGCTCTTACTTGCATTATGGCAAACCTCCCTTACCCTCCTTCTCAACTTAATTTTCAGAAGCTTCTCACTTGAGGTAGAAAGAGATGGTGTTTGGATCCAGCTCAAAAGCACACGTTTCTAGACAGCTGAAGGAAAATCCATTCTGAATCTCTCAACTACCATAAAAAATACTTCAGGTGATTAATTAGACATGTTAGTCACTGAAGGGTTAGCACTAACTTAACAGAATCCTTCCCTACTTCCCTTGTAAATATTGGAAGTTCTTAGAATCATACAATAGTTTGGGTTGGAAGGAACATTTAAAGGTCATCTAGTCCAACTCCCCTGCAGTCAGCAGAGAAACCTTCCACTAGACCAGGCTGCACACAGCCCCATCCAGCCTGACCTTGAATGTTTCCAGGGATGGGGCATCTACCATCTCTCTGGGCAACCTGTGCCAGTGTTTCACCACCCTCACTGTAAAAATTTCTTCTCTATCTCCAGTCTAAATCTACACTCTTTTACTTTAAAACCATTACCCCTTGTCCTGTCGCAACAGGCCCTGCTAAAAAGTTTGTCTCCATCTTTCTTATAAGCCCCCTTTAAGTTCTGAAAGGCCGCAATAAGGTCTCCTCAGAGCCTTCTCTTCTCCAGGTTGAACAACTCCAACTTTCTCAGACCACTTTTCCCAACTATTATTACGACACTTCAGAGATTTCTAATAAAAACGTTATAAATTTTTTTACTGCTTTCATAGATGGGACTCTGGTTTGCTACTCTGTGCCGTTAGCACCACTCTCTACAGCATTATTTACCTGATGCTGTTGGATGATGGAGTACCAAACTTTATGACAAAGAATATAAAAATATTCGTTAAATAAGAAACCGAAGCTAGAAGGTAATGATTATGGTAACTGAATATAAGAATTATTTTAACCTTTAATAAAAAGCATTGTAAGTTAATGAATTTATTTAAAGCATGGAAATGAAAAGGACAACATTAAAGAGAGGGTACTTACATTCCAGAGACAAGGAATGTAAAGCTTACTGCTTCTTACACTAATAATTTACAGATAATTATCTATACCTAAATTGCACACTATGTTTTATGATTAGGCAAACAGCAAGTGTATGTATAAATGCACGTAGTTTATCAAATAAAATCATGTTACTTTGATAAATGTTGCCCCTTCATTGTTTGACTTATTTTGATATTGACGACACACACTGTATGCTGCTATTGTTTCAAGTACACATTATTTTGAACAAATACATAAATGGAAATGTCTTCAGTCACTGATATTAGTGAATATTACTCACTTTGCCATTTGATAGAGTGAGAGCCTGGACTTTGTGTATGTATACGTATTTTTAAATAACAGCCTTACATCCAACATAACCTCCACACAACTTTTCATTCTTCAGTTATAGTTTAGATACATATATATTTTAATCTTAGAACATCCTGAACTGTTTCCTTTAACAAACAAAAAATACCATCTGTGAGAATGCACATGAAAGCATACTCTGATTTTAATTATACATCTCACGGCAAAATGCACTCAAGAATGGGTCTAGGGACGGACATATAAAATATTCCAAAACCAGAGAGCAATGATTTCTTCTGCATGACTTTGCTTCTGTAAATGAAAATGTGTGAGCTTGGGATTTGTAAAATCTATGACTATCACCACTTTTTTCAAGTTGTACGGAAAAATTTTTGCAATATAGTAAAATTTCACATGGTAGTAAACTAGTAACTGTATTTAATTAGATTTACACATCAGTCAATGCTTCCACTCTGAAAAGAAATGCTTTCAGTAACTGAGAGTTCTAACACAAACAAGTTCCTAAACAGGAATGACCTAAGGACCAAGAAGATGAAAACATAATCACAGTAGTATTAGGACAAATTTGAAGCCATATGTGACAAATAATGCTAGAAAAGTGATAAATAAAAATAGAAATGCTTAACTTCTCTAGATGAGTGACATTTCCCTTATTAATTACAAACTGCTTTTTTATTATTGATTGAATAAGTGTTAAGAATTAAAGAAAGTAATCTGTTCAATCTTTTATTATGATCATAATTTAGTTAAAAGACCTTTCAGTTTCTCTTACCTTCTCTTTGCTTCATATGGAAAACTCTGCTTTAAATTTCACACAGTAATACCTGTCCCAATATCTTAATTTCAAAGAGCTTTCCTTCAATGATACCAATAAATCTCCAGGGTTTAAAGTTTAACTCGATTTTCTTGTTTTTCACTCCAAGAAAGCTGTATTTTTATACATTCAATGTATGTTTCTACACACTCATTTTCAACAATCCTGACATTTACACTAACTGAAGTCAAGAAAACACAATATAACGTATACCACATAAAAACGCAGAATCCAAATCTATATATAGAATTTTCTTTAAAGATCTACATACGTTCTTGTCACATCCTGCTCAATCATTGTTCGAAGCTCTTTATCCTGGAAAAATTTATTCCAAAGACTCTGAAATAAGGAAAAATAATTGTATGAAACAGGGACTTCTACTTCAGGCTTATATACTACATCAGCAAAGTACTGTACAAATATTAACTAATTAATCCTCAGCATTCCTGGTAGCTAGGTATATCAATATTTTATGGGTGAAAAAGAAAGTTGGTGACCAGCCCACCGTATCTGAGACTGTCAGTTTAGATCTGAGATGAAAACACTCAAGTTCATGGATTGTTGTCCTTGGCTCACTCCGTTCACTCACTGGATGGCTGCAGGTCTGTCAGTTACTTGTAAGTGGTCTATGAAGAATATTTTGAAAGGCAGAGTAAATTTGAACTTACCAGAACCAGCAGCTCAACTGAAAAATTCAGTAGTTCACTCACGGGAAAAGGTCTGTATCACCATACTGTACTGTATTTCTCCTACGAATGTACGCACCCTAACTGGAAGTTGCTATAACTTCCATAATAAGAAATTTCTTGGAAGTAAGCTAGTTTGTCTTAGTGGAGGCAAAATCGAATAAGGAATATATGATGATCAAATACCTATTATGAAAATGACATTATTCTAACGGTACATATACCTAGTGCAGATCAAGACCAGCCATTCTAAAGAAGTTCCAATAGGCAAAACCAGGGTATTTCAAGCTCACTGTCAACATTAAAAGAAAATTAAATAAAAGTGTTTGAAGCAGGTTTAGCTTCTTCTACATCTGTGCCTATGACCATTTCCTTTCTCTTTCTTTGGTTTCCATGCCTTGTTTACCAGTATTTTGAGAAAGCTAACCTGAAAGCAGTCAGCAAATGTTGTTTGTATGTTCCAGAAAAAGTATTGTAAAGCCTATTCTTTATTGCAAAGGGATGGTAGCTTGTTCATATTGATCAAAATACAGAAGGAACAAAATCTATAGCAGTCTTTTCATGCAGGTTAGTTTTCAGACAGCAGCAGCACCAGTGAATGAAACACCGTACAAAGAGAGTGGCTACAATACTTCCAGAATTTCTTTCTCCCCTGTAAACAACTCATTGCCATCGTGGCTTGCACTCCACGGAAAGAAAAGAAAAAGCATATTAATGTTATCTAGCAGAAGGAAGGTAAGATAACAAAAAAAAGACAATGCTAATTAGCTCTTATATTTGTGTTACAAACTATGAGAATAACCCCAAAACTTTAAAAGTATTTATAACCTTGACAATGTCTTATGTAAAACTGCTATCTTTTTAACTCGCAGTTCTTCTCATGCAGCTAGGTCACACTTTGAAACTCCCCTGCCTCTGCTCCCACCCTGGGTCCCTCAGAGCAAAGGAGGAAGGAAACAGAATCCACACTGTGAAAAGGAAGCAAAACCCAGGACGCTGAAAGGGTAAAACATTAAGTCACTGCAGAGGCTCACAGGCATCTTTATTCCTATGCCTGATTTGGCCTGTGGCTTTGTTTTATAGATTAATCCCCTGCCACATACTGTGACATGTTAACCTTTGTCTTCTGTCTTCTGAAGACATCATAGGCGAAAAGGAGCTTGTGCCACTGTGTAAAATCACAAACTACAGCAGAAACTCTTTAAATGTTTTACATTTAACACAACTTTCTTCCAGTTGGATGCAAGAATGGTTTGATGGCATGCACAGTCATACTGTCTGCAGAGCCACCAATGTGCCTATGATCACTACTTCCATGTCTCAACCAGCAAATCCCTCTCTCCTTCGACATTAAATATGGAGCAGAGTACCACACTAAATACAAACAAAACATGGGCTTCCTTTTATGAATAAAAAGAAAATACAAGTAGGACCACTGAAGATATCTGTGACAGTCTTTCCAGGTGTAAATCTCTGAAATGCAGACACACAAATCATTTGCATGATTTTAAGTTACTCTGAAAATTTGATGAACAAGAATTTTCAAAAATGGTAACACAATTGACAGAAAGGCTTAAAGATATATGCTTAGAATCTTTTCAGGTATAACAAAATGCAGTAGAAAAACAGCATAAAGAAAAGTGCTGCCTAAAATTAAGCTCCCAAATCTACATGTAAGCCCTCCTCAAAGTGTAATGACTTTGAAAATACCAAGCTGCTAGGAGATCCTATTAATTTCAAGGAGAACTGGATGCTTTGCACTTAACAAAAATCAGGGAAAATAATTTTACCACATTTTGAGTATTTCTTTAAAAACTAGATCTCTCATTTTGCAGCTGGCTGCTTTCTGATTAGAAAATAAACTTTTGTTTCTTTAACTGTATAAAGAAAAAGAACTAAAAACCTTGGAAGAAATGCGTATCTTGCAGCCTGGTGCTCTAGACATTAACTCAGCACGTATACAACTCAGACAGGCAACAATTCTGGTTTTGCTAGAGAAAAATCTTTCAAGGCTGAACAGTCTTCCAGAGGAGGTTTCTTCAGTATTTTCTGTCAGCAGCATTCCCTTCATATTGACTATTTAAACACTCCTTCAATTAGAGCCATTTTGCATATGAAATGAAAAAACACAGCAATAAAAAAGCATATCAATCAAAGAAAGGATATGCTGTGAAACTGGACTTACAGTCCAGCACTGACATTTTGTTCATCACAGCCTTCCCTGTGATAAGCCCTGAAAAATCAGAATATTAACCTAGAAATGTGCGGTTGTTCAGCAGAGCCTGTGAACGATTGTTAACACAAATTAGTTTGGAAATTTAGGAGGGAGATTTTTGCACCTGCCATTTCTCCTTCTTCAGCAAGAACTCACTTGTGCGAGTATGATGATGATGATAATTTTAGTAGGACATTATGCTGATAGAACCAAGGCTCAACTTACCCCCTCGTCCTGAGACAGTGGGTTGTTGATTATCAGATCTTGCTGTCCTGCTTTCCGAGGGTTTGTAATGTGCTGGATGAAAACAGAAAAAAATCAAATCCTCCTCTGTTATACTGTAAGTATTAATACATACATCAATGCATGAGAGTAGAAAACCTGTTTTGTACCAACTTACAATTTCTTTGATCTTATTGTAAGAAGTTCTTAAGTCTGAAGTGGTTTTAATCCATTGACTTCTGTCTTGGGGTAGAACTTCTAGAAATAACTATCAACAAAACAAAATAAATCCATTAAGTTTCATCAGTTTAACACAGCTTTTCATATAAATCCTACCAGACAGCATAAACCATCTCAGAAAGGAGGAGCAAGTACTCTGCACATATGTAATGTACTCCTGGCTTTAGTACTTTCCAGTCAATAAATAAGAAGCTAGAAACAACAGCAGTTCTATGGTATGAAATAAAGCATTAAAAACAACTGAAGCCACAAACTCTGACTCTGTAAACTGTCACAAATTCAGTAAAGTTGATTGAGACTTCCAAGCCAGAATCAAAATGCAGAGATGAAAATAAATATACAAAACTTGAAGATATTTACATAACACCGATGAGTTAATGCAACATGCTTAAAACCAAACACGAATGCAGAGCAGAAACTAAGCACTCAGAGATATACTCTACCTAAGAAATATGGAAAGGGAAAATCTTAATCTATAGCAAAGAAACATGTTCTAGAATTCTGCAAGACAATTATAAGTCAATTTTGGAAAAAGTCCTTGAGAATGCCTGCATCTCAGTTCATTCACATTTCTGTTCAAAAAGGGTTAGAAAGAAACACCTATTGGAAAATACTATTTAAGTGCATATAAACTAAGGAAGAAAACAGTATTTTATGGCTTTTTAAATGTTTCTATTTACACAATATCAAGTGTTAACAGTAAATATTGACTAACAAAATACATTCCCAAATTACTAAAAACACTTAAATATTTCAGAATTTAACAAAAACATAAACAATGTTTTTAAAAAAGGCAGTCTAAACCAGAGCCCTAAACCGTGTCGGGACATGCAAATAAAAGCAGCCTAATTTCTAAAATAAAACCACTCTTTGATTTAATTAGTGGATAGTGAGGGACTTGATGCTTTTATTAGTTCAAGGTTTTGTTACGGCTTCCTAATTTAGAGGTTCAAGAAGCAGCAGACTGGTAAAACAATGCTTGTGCCATGTATTCATCTGGCCTCCTGAAGAGAGTATTTTCATTATTTTAAAATTTGCTCAATGATACACACATCTTAAATTTCAGTTTTGAAATTTGTTTCATTCGTATACAGAGAGTATTTTCATTTGCTTTTTATAGGTCTTATAGGTGCCAAAGTGAAGTCTGAGAAATTCCAAGTGAGGTAATTTAAATTATCAGGGTTAACATACAGCAACTCTACTCGGAAAAGTGTTCTCTAGCATCACAGCGCAGAACAGAAGACCTGATGCCAGTGCAACAAAATTGTTTTGGACTTTATACAGCATCTCAGTATTGCTTTTGCTTTCTTTCTCTCTTCCTTCTCCTGCAACTTTAAAAAACACAGTAACAGACCTCTGAGGACCTGTTGTGTTTTAAGATTGGAAGACGTGTCTTCCCTCTCTGTCCAGTCATTACAAGAGGGATTGGTCTTCGTTTTCTCATTTCACTGGGAAAAGCTGCTAGCAGAAGCATCAGACTGATTTCAAAGGAGTCCCAAGTTCCACAAAACATAAATTGTGAGACAAAATTCCTTTTTATTTCCAGTGCATGACTTCACTGCACAGAGACTCAGAAGAGAGATGGCTGTGTGACACTCAATTCTAAATGCACCACCCAGCACAAAGATATTCTTTCCTAGCAATCTTTTGCTATCACCCACAATTCAGCTTCAAGGCAACTCAATGCGATTAGCAAATGTCCTATGAATTATAAAAATGAGTAGGAAAACATTGGGATGAAGTCTCTCGGAAAATTCATGATTCTTTGCATCAATAATCTTCCAGCGCATCAGGTAATGTGTTGATATACTGCAACCACAAACTGTAAATAAATATTTTCTCTTCTTACCTTCCAGCAAACACTACGGAACCTGCTGCTTCTCAGCTGCCCATTAATCCCCTTCAGCCGTATAGTTGCCAAGTAATTGTTGTTTACAAATAGTTCTTCCCATTCTTTACTGCGTGCAAAAGCAAAAGGAATGAACATTTAAACAAACAAAAAAAGCCTTAGCTGATTTAAGGACTATATGACACCACACAATTTTGGATAAGCAGAGGAAAGGAACTTTTTTTTAATGTATATATTTAGTTGTGTACCATTTCTAAATGCATGGCTGTCTTTTTGGACACATTTCTTCTTTGGATTTAATGAATATGTAGATCGCTATAATTATGCCAGCTACTGAAATTCATAATGTCTATGGAGGCTATTCCATTTCCTCTAAAATGTTGGTACTGCAGTTCAGTGAATAAACAAGAAAAATGAATATTAATATAAGCACATTCATGTTTCAGCTGTAGACAAAGAAGTACCTTTTCCAAAAATATGCAACAGAAAAGTATGCTGTTGACTGTATTAGCTCCTCACATGACATATTTGCTTAAATGAACCTTCTTTTCTTCTTAATGTCAAGCTGGGCAGTTAAGCGTAATAGAAGATGACTTTCTTTAACATTTAGTGCTATTTACTATTGAAATCACTCCTACTTCTTTCTACATGATCAGTTTTAAAATTTTAACAGGTGCTAGCAAATTTAAAAAAACATCAAAAAATTAAAAAGCCTCACTGTATAAACTGTTAAAGGCAAGCTTGAGTACCTTGCAGTACCTATGGCTGACTAGATAAACAACCTAAATATGCCTCCCAGGCATGCAGGCACCAGGGGCCTAACACCTGTGCCTCATTAATATACAAGTAAATCTGCTCTACTGGGAAACAATTGGAAATTAATTGTCCCAAACCATCTACTGAGTTTGAATAAAGGAATTAAATCTATATTTCCTGCACCTTCTACTGAAATGAATCTCAAGAACTGTATAAGCCATTTGATGGCCCTAGTAGCCCAAGACTTGCTCACAGACTTTCTGCAATCACTCTACAATCCAAAGGGTAATTTCAATTATAGAGAGCTGGGTAATGTGCAAGGAAATGTGTTTCAGATTTATTTTCAATGCATGTCCTTAAGGTGAACATCTCCCTCTCCCACTGTCACATGGGAAACTATTACTTCTCCCTGGGAGACCAAATGAAACCAGAAAGAGGGAAACTACTGTTGTGACTCCAGGGTAAGATCTCACCAGATTTCCTTTGTGAAGGAGCGTCACAGAGTGACTTATACTAAATAACAACAAACTCTGGTTTTGTAAACTGCCCTAAATATATGCTGGAGCTAGATGGTTTTCAGCCTTTCAGCTGAGTTGTGAGGGTCACTTTTTTCGAACCTTGCTTTAGATAAAACTTGTTCAGTTGCAGAACAGAATTACACAACACTTGCTGGGAATAATCAGGGAACGGACTTGGCAAGCCAGGAAATTATGGTCCCGTTCCTCTGAGACAGGAGTGAATTTACAACCCATGCTGAGACCAGAAGCGTTGTCTTTGGGAATGTATCACCTTTCAGCTAGGATGGTTTTCGAAAAAACCACGTGTTTACTTCTGGGCGTTGATTACTAACTACTTTGAAAGGCAAAGGTACTCCAGATAAGGACAAAGACTACTAAAGTAGTGTTAGCCTGCAGGGGTTAGGGCTGCTTTCAGCTTCTGCCAACTGCCAATATTCCCAAGTGACCAAAATAGCAGCAAGTCAGTCCAATGGTGTGGGGCAGCTTCCTTCCTTCCTTCCTGCCACATCCCCCATTCTCCAAGTCAGAAAGACTATCTGGTCATGTCACTGGCTCCTCCTCTCCCATACAACCCCACCTTCTGCAGTGAGCTGCCTACAGTTGTTTACCACGATTCTGTCTCCTTTAAATACAACGTATGGTATATAGCAGACACAGCTTGAGAAAAATCTGGCCCTTTCTTTCACAGTCATTTATACTTCAGTAACTACAGTATATTATGCCTATCTAAATAACCCTCCTGTTTCTATCATGTATAATATTCTTTGCTTGCCTTTGTAAATTTTGTAGCATCATTGGCCATTATAACTACTGCCAAGCTGCCTCCCTAAGGTAGTGATGCTTCACGAGTGCCACATTCCCCTGCACACACAACAGGTCAGCGTTTGAAGCTATTCACACCGTTCTGCCAGTGGATGACATTCCCACAATGTCTTTGAAAATGCCGGTATGTCAGCTGAGTTAGCAAAAGATTTCAACCAGTTTAACTGTGAATAGAAAGAACAGAGAGGAAAGAAACTCTTCAGGTTATTTTTTTCACCAGCTGCTGGGAATGATTGCTACACAGTAAGAAAGTAATTTCAACATTTCTTGAATTGTATTAGTGTAGATACTACGCTTTTTCTTTTTTTTTTTTTTTTTAATTTGTAATGCAATTCCAAACACGTTTTGAACAAAATTACACTTAAAACAGCCAAAAGAAATTTGGCAAGATCATATCTCCTCCGCATCCCTCCTTGGCTTCTGGGATCACTAAAAAGAAAAGTTACGAGCAACTGAAAAAAAAGACTTGGAAGCTGGAATCTGCTTCAGTTTTAGCAAAGCTGAATGATATCTAAAATCCTTTCTGAACAGCATTCACCAATTCATTTCTGAAATATTTTGAAGGAAGGCTAATAAATTAAGACTTACAATTCTAGAGACTGTTTCAATAATGGTAACACTGTGTAATACCAACAAGCTATCAATTCTAACAGGATAATTTTAAAAATTACATAGCCCTACTCTGTAAACTAATATCTATGAGCCTTGTTAACCTGGGCTTGCAGAATTCTCATCGGTCAAAGTGAAATGAGCAATGAAGATTGGAACTCAAGTCTACCACATCCCATTTACTTCACTGAAGTGAAAGACTTCAAGAGCCAACTGGAACCACTTAAACTATGAACAAACACATGCAATTGTTTTTAATCAAACTAGAAAATTAAATACATAATCATGTGTTAACACCACCTTTAGGTTGTACAATTAAAATACAGGCAAATGTCTTTGTTAATGTCTTCCGGTTATTTTGTACGTATTTTTCATTTCATATTCTTATTTAATTATCCTGTCTAACATACTATTGTACATATTGTAGTTTTCATCATGTAAAGCCTGCGTGAGGAAAAAGTAATTGGACTAACGTTTCTTTAAGAAACTTCATTTCACATGCTGTATCTATGCAGTAACCGTCCAATGTAAAATATTTTATTGGCATGAGTTAGGGACAGTTGCATTATGTAGAAGTGGAAAAAGTGCTCAATATGTACGAATGAAAAAGCAAGCAAACCAATGGAAGGGATGAAGGCTGCAGATTTGTTCTGCAAGGTTTGTTCTTAGTTCTCACATGTTCCTTTCCATCTTTTGAAACATGCATTTATGTCAAAACCCCAAGAGTTTGAACCTGTCTGCAGAAGAATTTTATACTGGGGTCCACTCTAATACACACACTTTCTTGCTTATAAGGAATGAAACTGATATCCTAGCAAACCATATATAAACATACTTCTTTTTCTTTCTAACAGGATGTGTTTTCTGGATCTGATGCTTGTTAAGACAATTATGAACATTAGATTTTCAGATATAAAAGTCCCAAGACTTGGAAGAGCAATGTTTCTCTCCGACAACGCACTGTAAGGAAGGCAGAACAACAAGCAGGAATTCACATCAGAAAGTCTAAGTAAAAATTTTATATGCACTTAAACACCATTTTTGTAAAGGTATTTAAATCCCTGAGGTCTAGCATCTTAGTAAAAGACACTGGAATGCCACTATGGCACAGCTATGGAGGAACAATCAACTATAAACTCTTTAAGAATGAATGACACTGATAACGTAACAAGACCCCTGGAAGATAATCATGGAATTCAAATAGTAGTTCCCAGAGTTTTTCTGAGGCAACATTGAGCTGTGGTAGTGTTGGGGAGAGGTAACAAAGACTTTCTTCCACAGATAGCCAGTAGTGGAACATCAGCCTCTGGCTCTGCTTCTAAATTTCGATCTGCAGCATAATGGCAAAACCAATGCATCAAGCACAGACATGCAGAAGACTGCAAATGTACCCCACCTAAGCTCATCACAAAATAAATACTCCATTCAGAAGAGGAAGAAATACAATTGAGGAAGAGTGGTACGGCACAGACAGTAATCACTGCTAGTTAACTTCTGCATTTACATATTTACCTACTGCAGAATAAAGCTGCTGATGTATATAAATGCAGATCCTTCCAAAGTTTAAAGCTACTGTCAGAAGCATTTTTCTACTACGATGTTCAGACAACATCAAACTCTGTGGTAGACACTAAAACCCATAGAAATGTAAAGATGTGAACAGCCACATCAAACTACAATCTCTGTCACTCAAAAAGGCAAATATTCAGTTCTGGGACTGCAGGGGCTCAGACCTACAAGGTAAATATTACTGTCCAAAATTATTTCACTTTCAGTTGAAACTGCCAGTAACAAAGAAACCAGTATCTATCAGGACCTTAGACAGTGGATATAGTAATTTTAACTATTGCATTTTGAAAATATTTTATGAAAAGTTTTGAAATCCCTTTTTTTGTGTGTCCATGATGAAACATGACCAATTAAATATTTACAACAACATTTAGATATCAAGGAATGTTTCTCAGTTCATGAAAGAATACTGCAATACTATCAAAAGGTGTGAACATTTGCATACATATTTGAGGTTTCAATCTAAATCTCGAGCTTATTCTACCCTCTAGACCAATATTGAAGGATAAAATTGATAGTCTCAGAGAGATCCAAGAAAAACTCTTGAGCAGCACTGCTAGTATTGGCAAAATCATCTAAAACAAAATGTTGTGCATGCCTCTAGAAATGCCAATTTCACTTTTTCATACCACCTTTTGTTAATCTTCAGAATGTGCTTTTTAAAATGCTGACACCTAAAACCAGCTCCCCAGAGGCATCCAGTGATGCAACAGGCTACTGAACAGGCCGTCAGAAAGAAAACAAATTCTGCAATTATTGTGTCGCATGTTTTGCAATATTAGGTCTTTATTGATCGGAACATCAATAAGTGAATGTACTATCTACATTTAAATAGAGGCAACAGTTCTTTTCAAACATACTGCATAAATCCAAGAAGCATGCATAGTTTGTATTATTTATTATGCCATAAAATGAACATTTGAGAAAAAAGTGAGGCAACAGCCAGGAATGTAATGAAAACAGAGTTAATTCTATAAAAACAGGGTGAAAAGAAAAAAACAATGGAAAGGTAGTATCAAGTAATAACCAGTAAGTTTCTGAAACGAAAACATTTCTGAAACACATGGATTTTTATTTGCTACCCTGAAAATCCACTTGACAGCCTTAATGTGAAGGCTTATGAATCTGCTTGGAAAATATATGTATTTTCCTCTGTTTCTCAAACTCCTGCCTCAGGATATGAGGTGGAGTTAACAGCCATGTAAGTGTGAACATGCATGGCTGCGCTGCTGGGAGGCTCAATGTTCAAAGGCCAGATTTTTCTAAACAGTTCAGGCTTCATCCACTTTTGGCTGACACACATTTAAAAAGGTTTGTGTGAAGAAAGGTAAAATCACTTTCTTAACCTAAACATTCCAGCATTCAGGTTATTAGCTAGCTATGCTCTTCAAGCTACCGGCGTGTGCGTAGCACAGTCCAGGGAACTGAAATAAGACTGCACTGGCAGTGAGATGCTTTGCCAGCGCCTCTCGGAACAGAACTAGATGAGGCGGAACCCTGAGATACCTTTCTCCATCCTCCAAATTGTCTACTTTGCTTTGGTGGTTCTCAGCCAAAGAGCCAGGTCTGGCCATGGGAGAACACCTAACTTTCAACCCTGTCATTGCTTAGCTTTTGTAGAATTCTCCGTGTTACAGTGATTTCAAAGGCTAAATTTCATCAGCTTGTTCTCTTCTACTCATTACTTTATGGGCACATTTACAGAATGGCGAAACAAAATATAGGTATTGCATTCAATTATTTTTATTTTTGTCTTGTAACTGATTTGCCAGTGGCAGAGTCAAGGCTTTCTGGCTTGAATCCCCCCAACACTTCTGAAATCCTTTGCATGTACAGGCAGAACATTTACTTACTCGCTGTCGTGACCACAGTTCCCTGGGCAAGGCAGGCCACCTCATCCCACCAAGAGCCTGTCATCTAAATGCTGGGTGCCCAGTTTAAGCAAGGTGGCTAATCCTCTTCTATAGCAACAAGAGGGATAGAAACATCCAGTGAGGGAGTTACCCAATAAATATTTTAAATATTTAATGTTAGTCCCTTCCACCTTTTCAGTCACGATGCAGACTGCAGATGCTTCCTACTAACTGGTATTTCCACCACCAGATCTGCTATTTTTCCCTTCCACTAACTCATACCCACATCTAACCGCAGCTCTGTGAACTCTGTGTGTTCACATGCATGAGCAGATACGCATTTTTTAAGAATGAGAAAAGTTAGAGCTTCCTGTAGTACACAACAGAAGTTAAAAGCTACAGCTCTATAAATCATCAAACTAAAAAACAGATGTAACAGGGAGGCTGGAGATACTTTTTGCAGGAATATGCCCCCAGATGTCTCTGTACTCGCACCTGACTAGCTAGAGCAGGTCTAGAACTGGAGTAGTCATGACAAGATTTAAAAATATGCACCTGATTTCAAAACTCGGATGATTTTATGAAGTGCAGGCTGACAAATGCAAAATTGTAGTCAATACTGTTAATTCCATGTTAACTTTGGAAATCTGTCCATTTTGCATGCAATGATGTAAGAAAAATAGTAATTGAATTCATGATATAACTTTAATCTCTTGAACTGACTAGGTTTTATTACCACCATTAAAAACCATGTACTCTTACTAAAAGCAAGTCTTTGCTCTTTATATTTCTTTCACTTGTACATTATTTTGAGACAGCTTTTGTCTTCAAGTTTCTTTGGATTAAAAACTGTAATTCCTCAAACCTGACATCTTGCATTCGAGGTTTACACACAGTTCTAAGTCACAGTGGTTTTTTTTTCTTTAAACCAAAATCAAATTGCTCACCAATGTATTTTGAACAGAGCGCCGGAAAATCAAGATATTTGGTTTAACCTTCAGTAGTTCTGTTACAAAGGTGTAGTACACAACTCTTCCATTTAAAATCCCTTTGACGGCACTGAGATAGGACTCAGCAAAGAACTGATCCTCTCCAGGTTTCTCTTGCTGCTAAACTCAGCCAACAACTCACTCCCAGATCTGTGGCAGATGTTCTTGCTTTTATGTCACTGCGCATCTCATGGACTAGAAGCTAATGCAAATATATTTAAAATCTTAAAAGCTATACTTCAGCACCAAGAAAAATACGGTGCCATTCACCTGTCAGTGTTAGTCATGTTCCTGCAAAGGTGTTACGAGTCCAGAGTTTTAAATGAATGACAATGATGAAGTTCATTGCATCATTCAGACCAACTGATCTTCAGAAATTTTAATAAATATTTCAACTTCCCTACTGCCAGATGTGGTGTTAGAAAGAAGAATTGTGAAAAGTTGGTGGGCCAAAATGAAAAATCCCAAGAGCAATTCCATTGGGCTCCTTTCTTCTTTGTCAGGTTTACTAAAGGACTAATGATGCTTACAAAAAAGGAAAATGTTCATTTAAATAAAAAGAAGAAAGCACCAAATACTTCCAAAATTTTTCTAACCTAACATTCCTGAACTCAAATGCTATGCTGCTTATGCTATTCAGCCTAGCACTGAATCTTTGCTTAGAAACTAATGTTTTTCACTCATAAAGACCTTCTTTCTTTTGCTCTTGCCACAGGTGCTTCCTCCTTCTGATTTAGAACAAACTAATTCAATTTTTAGGGTTTTGAATAATAGGGTTTACAGAATCATAGAATAGTTGAGGTTGGACAGGGCCTCTGCAGGTCATCGGGTCCAACCTCCCTGCTCAAGCAGGGCTACTTGCAGCTAGTTGCCCAGATGGCTTTTGAATACCTCCAAGAAGCGTGATGCCACAACCTCTCTGGGGAACCTGTGCCGGTGTTCAGTCACCCTTATCGTAAAAAAGCATTTCCTGATGTTCAGATGGAGCCTCCTGTGTTTCAGCTTGTGCCCATTGCTTCTGGTCTTGTTGCTGGGCACCACTGAACAGAGCCTGCCTCAGGCTCCTTTATACCCTCCGTTCAGGTACTTACAGACTTTGATAAGTTCTGCCCTGAGCCTTCTCTTCTACAGGCTGAGCAGCTCCAGCCCTCAGCCCTTCCTCACAGGAGAGGAAAGTCCTTTCATCATCTTAGTGGCTCTTCCCTGGGCTCCCTCCAGTAGCTCTGTCTCTCTCTTGTACTAATGAGCCCAGAACTGGACACAGTAGTCTAGGTGTGGAGTAGAGGGGAAGGATCACCCAGAAGAGCGGAAGGATCACCTACCCTGACCTGCTGGCAACACTCCTCCTAATACACCCCCAGATACTATTCACCTCCTCTGCTGCAAGGGTGCACTGCTGGCTCATGTTCAACTTGATGTCCACGAGGACCCCAAGTCCTTTTCTGCCAAGCTGCTTTCCAGCCCCCAGCACATGTTGGTGCCTGGGGTTCTTCCTTCCTAGGTGCAGGATTTTGCAGTTCTCCTCGTTGAACTTCATGAGGTTCCTGTCAGCCCATTTCTCCAGCCTGTCAAGGTCTCTCTGGATGGAAGCACAATCATTCAGTTCATCAGCCACCTCTCAGTTCTGTGTTAGCTGCAAACTTGCTGAAGGTACACTCAGCCCCATCGTCAAAACCATTAATGAAGATGCTAAACACAACTGGACCTAGTATTGACACCTGGAGTACACCACTAGTTACCAGCTGTCTAGACTTCATGCTGCTGATCACAACCCTCTGAGCCATTTTTCAACCTACCTCATGGTCTGTTTATCCAGCCCATACATCAACAGCTTGTCTATGAGGATCTTATGGCAGACGGTGTCAAAGGCCTTCCTGAAGCCTAGGCTGATAAACATCCACTGCTCTCCCCTCATCTACCAGGCCAGTCATTTCATCGTAGAAGGTTACCAAGTTTGTCAAGTGTGACTTCCCCTTGGTGAGGCCATGCGGACTGCTCCTGGTGAACCTTCTTGTTCTTCATGTGGCTGGAAACAGTTCCCAGGATGAGCTGCTTCATAACCTTCCCAGGGATCAAGGTGAGGCTGACCGGCCTGTAGTTCCCTGGGTCCTCCCCAACTTTCTTGAACATAAGAGTGACTTTTGCTTCCCTCCGGTCGTCAGCCACCTCTCTCAACTGCCATGATTGTTCAAAGATTATTGAGAGTGGAAAAATCCAGGAAACAAAAAACACTTAAAACAGTAGTAAGGGAAAATACAACATCAGCTGAGTATGGTGTCAGTGATATATATGCTAATTTTCACATACAACAGAATCAAGAGTAAACCAAAATTTTCACTTTCTAAAGTACCATTCTCCCTTCCATGGCCTCTCTTCGTGTACTAACTCTTTCCTTTTTTCTACCAATCCATCAGGAAGCATTCTGACAATAAAAGATGCTAGTACTCAATTCTTCCTTTCTGTATCTCTGTTCAGAGCATCTCAGGCTTTAAGTAAATTTGTTAAATTTACTTTCCCCTGTTTTCTAAGGGACCACACTGCATACAAACAGAAAGCAAGCCTACATTGCTGTTTCTACCTCTTTAAGAAGTACCATAATTTTCACAGTAAAAAATACAAAAAAATTCCGCAATTTATATCTGTTGAAACGCTTAGATCTTAGAAAAAGTATACTGCATATGGGGTTTCAGTTCCTCAAACACAACTTATTCTTCCTTGTCTTACGACATCCTTCACGAATTCCTTGGGACACCAAGCAACGAGTGCAGAGTGGATCAGCTGCAGAAAGAAGTCAATGCAAGAAGTTTGACAAGATGGAGCTGGAACGGTCCTTAAAAAGGAAAAGAAAGGAAAGTAGTTTTGAAAGAATTCAGAGGAAATCAGGAGTCATATAAGCTCTCAGTAGGTGTGACAGTGATCTTCTTGGATTTGGAGAAAAAAAAAAAACTATTAGAGGAAACCTGTGATGAGTGCAAAGACTCACCTTCTCTTGCTGGAAATAGGAGATTTGCAAGATGGAATTCCTAACTTCTTCACAAACAGGGACAAAATGAGAGTACTGGCACAGACTACCACATCAAGGGAAAGATTATAAGCACGTAATCTTTCAGAAGAATCATAAAATACAAGGAGGGAGACAAAATTAACTTGTACTGAAAAGGCCTCTTTGCACATAAATGGCATCAACCAGGATGGCGTCTAGCAAATGGTTCTAGGTAAGACACAACAAACGTAGATGCAAGCTCTACTCCTCTCTACAAGAGAGGAGGGATGCAAGCGCTGAGAATGCTCCTTACAGAGCAGTGCTTCACCTTCTGTTCCCAAATTTTTGTACCTCAAAATATTTGAAAACCCCAACAGAAACGAGCTTGTTCTTTATAGCTCTTGATTATGTGTGGACACACAGTGGACAAAGTTAGGAAAAACAGGTTATAACTGCACAGGGGTGGCTTAAAAATAAAAGAAGTACCACCTGTGTATGGACATGACTAAATAGCCTTGTGTAGATGGGAATGGGTTGCTTCCTAACAGATTAAAACAAGAGTTTTGCACAAGGTGGAGGTATACAAGTTGCCTACATCTTTGCACTACATTTCACGTATAAAGACAGAGGCTATGTAGCCATTTCGGGCTCATCTGCCAAGAAAAGCCATAGGTCAAACAGGAATTAGTTTCACTATATGCTTCTGGAAGGGGGTAGAAACAGGGAGGAACAGCTTGCACCCCTTGTTGTCTTTCTTCTGTATATTCAGTATCAGCCCTGAGGTTATTGGCTGGCACACAAGAAACGCCTCAGCCAGCAGGACCACGTTGCCTTTTTGCACTAAGAAAGCAAACATCTGGTAAGCAGAATCTGTAAGAAGTCATGGGAAGAAAATGGAATATGAAAGTCTTTCTTATACTAGATCTTCCACTTATTTGAAATACCAGCAGAAGGAGGGATATACATTGTCTACATAACCCACAACTTCGAGCAATCATCACTTGTCATGGAGTTTAAGCCACACAGGAAAGAACTTTATCTTGATACATGGGGTAGAAATTAAACTTATATACAAGTTCAGAGATGTATTAAGAAATCATCCAGCATAGTAGTCATGGGTGTCTGAATCATAAAGTAAGTTAACAACACAAGTATGAAAAGTGAGCTTTTTTTAGGCTATATATTTATTAGAAGCAGTATTAATGTATGAATCCACCTTGGAAGAAAGTAAGTGTCCTTGAGATGCTAGATTCTATCAGCCAAATTGAATGTCTGCATCAATGGCTCTCCCTAAAAGTCATAATTAGGTCATTAAAATGTATTTAGAAAAATAGCCTGTAAAATAAAGTTAAAAAATACTCACCTTCATTTTATTTCATAGGTCACTGTTATACCATCTAATAAGATAATTAAAAACATGCAAGCAGCTGGTACTGAGGCTAAACAGATTAATGTAATAGTCTGTAGTCATATGTGCTGGCAAGGGGTTCACCTCTTTGGCGAGGAGAAGGTCAGCTGCCCTTGGGAAGGCAGGAGAAAGACAGTATTTCTCCTTTCCAGTGGCACTGCATTGCAGATACCGAAACTAGAGACCCACACCTATTTTTGTTTTCGTTTTGGTGAAGTCCAGCAATTTGCACATTCAGAAAAGGCTTTAAGCACAGCAGTAAAATAACTGAGTGGTGCTCAAATATTTTCCTCAAGCTTCTTATGTTTTAAAGATGAGAGTTATTGTATATCTAAATCCTTGTTCAAGTTTTTCTAATAGTGAACTTTAAATTTTGATGACATGGTTCTGGGAAATAATTTTCATAATTTCTTATTAGTAAAGCTTCTTCTCAAGTACACAGAGAATATTTCCATCAGAGCCTGAAGACCAACTAGAAAATCCTCTGTGACCTGACAGGACGCATTCACAAACTATTTAGAAATATGTGCCAGTCACATGTGCTTTTCACTTACATTACTTACAAACTTTATGACCTAATGGGAAATGCTCACTATGTGAACATACGCAGCATTAAATCTGTGCCGTGATCAACACAAGCAAAGAGCGACAAACTCTAAGGTGACACCATCATATTAAAAATAAACCCATACAAATAGCTCTGGAGCATTAGAAATATATCAAAGGATAACGATCTGACGTCCCTTATTAATACATACACACACACACTTCGAGTGTTGTACTGGATAGTGTAAAATTGTCCTTTAAAATTAAGTGTTGGAATCGAGTAACATCCCTCCTTCCATGTTTTTTTTGTTGTGGTAAAAACAATATACTCTTAAGAGCACTTTAACATCAAAATACATTCACATTCAAATAATTTTAAACATTTGGAGTTGCCCCTTCTCCTAAATAAATTGTAAAGAGATCACTACTGATAAAACACAAAGCAGCTTTTGTTTCAGTAAAAATTTCCAGCAGAATTTTACATGTATTAGCCTTCTGCAAGCATAACATGTACCACGATCCAAAGATGCCTTTGCCTCTTGGAGGGCAAAAATTCACTAGCCAGTCTTTTTTAAACACAGTACGCTGAAACACATTGGGTAAACAAGACTATCTTTGGTTTTATCACTTTAGTAACTTACTGAAACAATATTCATTGACAGCATCCCAAAATAAGTCCAAATCTCTAATGAGTCCTTAAAGAAATAACAACCATTTACCATCGTTACCTTTCAGGCAGTGTAAGACTCACTTTTCATGTTTCTTAAGGTATTAGCTGCTCATTTTTACTTAACATGCAGCACAGAACTATAATTATCAACACAACATTCAACCCAACTAGCAAATTTACAGCCAGTCTCACTTGCCACTGAGCAGAAAATACTCATTTTACACCTTAAACATTGTAATACTACTTAACAACAGTGCTAGCTTGCCGACTGTTATAAGTCAGAGGTTTATTTAAAATATATATATATATATGTACACACAGAGACATATATATACATGGTACTATCTTGCTTTATCATCTTGCTTCTAATTATAACAATAACACTCTGGCAGTGGTATATGGGACCGCTTTGAACATATTAATTCAGTTTTGTAAGTTAGGCTGTAATCCTTTCTGACAGAATACAATTATTCTTCAGTGAAGTCGTAGCCAACTTTGTATTTTTTATCTGCATTTTGGACTAAGGAATATCGAGATACAAAGGCCAGCCTTAACCTCCTCTTATGTGTGGAGCATTAAAGATGGCTGAGGATTCACTACAGTTTAGCCTGGGCTAGTTTAGCCCCCCGGACGGGCTCACTGAGAGATGAGTGCCACTGGATGAGCGAAGAAGGGGTAGGAAGACAGGGTCAGACCCCAGTCCCACAGCTCACACTCTGGTGGAACCAGAGCCTGGCTGAAGTTGGCTTCTCCAAGCTTTACCATGGCAGGTACAACAGCTGGGGCTCCTGAGTTAATGACTTTCAGGTATAAGTATCCTGGGAGTAACGGCAGAGTGAGTTCTCAACTCCCTCCTCTTGTTCATCTGGCTAAATTCTATCTTGCCTATTTTTCAGAGACTGCTTCCTGGTCTCTGTATCTACATACACTTCCCACCTAAAAAAACATGAAGATAATTCTGGGTTGTATTTTTGAGCCCTTCTTTTAACTTAGACAGTATGTTGCACGCATTAGAGAACACAAATATGACAAGAAACTGAGTCAGACAGAACCCTGAAATGGATCTGCTAACACTTTTTTCTCAAAGTGAATATGCTAACTACCCTGAAAGGGTTTTATATCATCACAAAGTAGATTTCTTTGTCTAGTCTAGTAACAACAGACTTCCTAGAATACAGAAAATTGAAAGGGTTTGTAAATCAGACCTCCCCTGTCCCACCGTACCCCTGCAGGCACATCCTTTTTTCCAACCTTGCTCTCAGTGCAGAAGCATCCTCCGGGTGTTTGAATCGCAACAAACTCTTTGCCGTTCCCTCAAGGTCCTTACGAAAAGCCTTTCTTTTCAACATCCTCAAGACCAGGCTGTTTGCTCCCTGCTCTCCTCAGCAATCTCTCGGTCCCCGGCTTGCGACGGGTTCTCCGGGCGCTGCGTCCCTCCCTGCCACCCCGCACCTGAGGGCTCCTCAAGCCCAGCACTGCTTACTCCCTGCAAGATGGGGCGATATTCCCCACCCAGCCGGCCACAACCAGGACAAGGCAAACAGGCAGGCTCCTCCTGTCTGCCTGCCTACACCTCTTTGAAGTACAGACTCCAGCAGACTACAAACAGAAAATGAAAAAGATGCCATCCATCATAGTTCATGAAACGAATCCAAAAGAATCATGTGCTAAGCTTGTTTTAGTTCACCATACTTACGCATCAAAATCAGATGCAGTCATTCTGGTTAGCACAAATCTTACTATTAATTTACCAGTCACAAGGACAGAGATTTAGCATTCGTAGCAGAGGCAGTATTTTGCTGGCTGAAAGATGAGACTACAGGTCTGCTGATTACCTTTCTGTGCTTTCAAGTACCAGACACCCTCTGGTAAGCACCCAAGCAGGACTCAAGCTCAGTGACAGTGCTGCAAAAAAGTTGCCCAGCATCTTGTTTCTTTAACTGTTGTTTAATACCAACAGAATTGAAATATTATTGTCCTGTCAGAAAATCTCAAATGTAACAAATCCTCGCTTTGGTTTTTGACCTGAAATAGCAGACAAATAGAGTTCCGTATGGTCCACAGATCCAGTTACTTTGGAGAAGATCAGAAAGGTGATCCCTGGTGAGTTAAATATTTCAACAACATTTAGCTTAGCTGCTTTGAGTTCAGGTGGGAATTTCTGCTTTATTGCATACTTTGGAGAAAAAAAAAACAACAACCCAACCTTAAAAATATTTAGGCTTACAAACATCCTGTACTTTTGTTAGTTAAGCATTTTGAGCAGCTTTCTCAGAAAAATAATAATCCAGAAAACAACTTTTCAGATCATTCCTTAATTAAATCTTTCATGTCCTTTAATTTACTGACTATTGACATTTAGATTGCACAATACTCTTAAAATATATGGACCTGTTCTTTTACTTTAAATAGATTATGCTGCTTATTACATTCCAACTCTAAAATTAGAAAATAAATATAAAAAATTACCAACCTGTAAGAAATAAATGTTCCATCGGAATCTGAGATGTGGTGTGTGCTTCCATTTTCATTTGATCCTCCTAATACAAAACCAAAAGAGAACACCTTTGTTATAAGAAAAACCCTGATAATAAATAACACAATATCAATAAGAATTGCAATTGATTTTACCATATATGGTAACTTCAGTTCATGAAAAAACTTACATAGACAAGTCTCAACTTCACATCTTCAAATTCTTACAGTTGGTAAGAGACACAACTGCCCTCCATGTTCAATTTGAAGTCTAAATGTTCTGAAAATCTGAGATTTAACTTCACTTAAAGTTTTGATCAAGGCCCTTCTCAATTTATTGAGCACAGGTATACCATATAAATAGCCAAGTTTGATTTTACCAACATTAAGTCAAAGAATGTAAAAGTTCAGCTATTTTGTGAAAAATTTCAAGTTGACTCTATGATACCAGATATTTTTTGTCATGGCACAAGTATAAAGCTTCCCTGAAACTACCTAAGCAACACGTCTGCAAAACATCTTGCTTTACATCCTGTGGGCTGTTCATACATAGAACAGTGACTCTCATAGAAACCAAGGATTATAAGAAAACCTTCCTCTCTATACTAACTACTTCTGAAGGACTGTTAAAAGCCAGAAAGAATCATCTATTTTTCAAAGCAAATTTATTCATGTCCTGTTTTACACTATTTATTCTTGCCCAATCTGTCATTTAGCTTGATAATTCTTCTGTGTCCCTGCGTATTTCCTTAACTCATTTACAGAGAGCATTGTGCACCTTTGTGTCCTTTGTTCTGCGTACTGAAATCAAGTTCTTTCAGTCTTTGTTTAAATCACATGGAAAAGAAGGGAGAGGAACTGTAGACAGCATAGTAAAAGTTTAACCAGTCGATTTTTTTGACAGCGGTTTTCTTCTGTATCAAAAAACTCTTGCTCGATACAGTCTACAGTCAAGCCACACCATCTTGCAGTGTCACAGCCATCCTTAAGCAACACTCCTACATGTTTACTGTCCATTTTGATTTACAAAAAGATGCAGTTTACAGTAAAAATTCTTGCTTGTACAATACTGTGTACCACACTATTTCATGCTGTTTCCAGTCCTCTTTCCTCAGAAAGGACTAGTCCTGCCTGAATACTCTGTTTATGCTTGCGCTGGATACTACCTTCTAAATTTTTTTCCTCATAAAAGTTCATCAGTGCAGTCTCTCACTTTGTGGCAAGACAACAAATGAAAATACTGGATAAGATCTGTTCCACCATGAACTCCACTAAAAATAATTATTTCATTAAAATCTCCATTTCTCTATTCAACTTAGAATTACTATACTTCTTTAAGCCCCATCCCTTCCATTTCATAACATGTCCTGTGGCACCACATCAGATGGTTTACTGAGGTCCAGATAGACTTAATGTATTTCCTTAATGTAATCTTGAAAGGCTAGCAGGTTAGCTGGGCACAATCTCCCATTTAACAAAAAACTCACACTAGAAGTTAGGCCATTTGATTTTCTTTTCTCCGTTACTTCTTCCTTAAAAACTTTTCTACAGCCCTGCAGAGAAAATAGTCAAACTATATAGCTGCTTTGCTACTACTTTTTTTTCCTCTTAATCAAAGTACTACATTTCCCCTCCTCCAAATATAGGGTATCAGCGATGAACTAAAAGACTCAAAAAATTGTTCCATGCAGCAGTATTTGTCAGTATTCTTGAAAGGCATTTACTCTGCAAGGCAGATACTTTAATCTTTACTGGATGAAATAATTTATTATATCTACCAAATACTCCCTTTTATTTTATTTGCCTATTTTCAGGCCTTTGCCTGAAATTTTGTTTTTACTGAAAATTAAAACTTTCCCAGTTTAGACCATACCTGGATTACATTTAATATAATTTGTCCATTCGCACTGCACAATGGTTTAGTCTTCTTCCCCAGAAAGCTTCTTTACATAGTCAAGCAGTATTTTCTTGTTAATTTAAATTCCCTTCTTATGATCTAATTCTACTTAACTTTTGCTAATTGTCGCTATAACCCCACACTTTCTGATATCCAGGAGGCAGTGTTCTTTGCAGACCAAGCTGTTTTTCTGCTTCTTTTAGGATCTTTACTTACTCCAGAGATTCCTTAAAAAATACTTAATCATTCACTTTGGCACAGAACTTTCCTTCCAAGTGTTTTTTCTCATCTAACTTGGAATGCATTTTTTTATTAACTTTAGTACGTTTGCCTAAAATAAATCCCAAACCTCTACAACATTTCAGTCTAAAATGGCTCAGTCCATTTGATTTCACTAATTAGCTCTCTCAATTTATTTTGAAAATGGAAATCCTACTTAATCAATCTGCTTTTTGTTTACTAAATTTAACTAAATCAACACCAGATATTTCATCCAGGAGCTGACCCTCCCGTTATTAATAACCACCTGTTCTTTTCTTTCTTGTATCTTAGAAAATAGTCTCCCATATTGGGACAATTTTAAGTAATATGCTTTTTCATATATTACCCATCTCCACATCTGATCCTGAGCATTCAGAGAAATGACTGAACTATGTTTGGTCTCTTTTAAAGCTATAAGGTTAGGTGCAATGATACTGGGCAATTTTTTACAGGGACACAGCATGTCAAAATGGGTCCTGAATGCACTACTGCATTTTATTTACACTTAGACAACTCCTAAGCATTCGCCTACCACACCAGTCAGACAGAAAAAGAAAACTCATTCACAATGCTAAGTTCATACGCTGAAAAATACCTTTTTGGGACTCTTTTCAAGAATGGAAATGTGATCTTCTTGCTTTCTGAAGAACGAGGTTTAAGAATATCTCAGAAAATGCAAGGCCTTTGTCATCTTTCCATTAAACCATTTGCCCTGCTTTAAGAGTCATCAGGACTCTGCAAAGAAAACCAGAACCTTGGTGATAAAAGTTCTTCTTTCTTCAGGATCCCACAATGAACATTTGGTGGGATCCTGGGTCTGCTGCATCCACTGAATTGTCCTTCACGAACTACTCCAAGCTGAGCTTGCTTTATTTGGAAGCACTCTCTCAGAAGTCAGTAATTTCCTTTATTTAAACGACTGCCACAATACTTTACCATTCTTAACTGTATACCCATTGTTAATAAATCTCATAGGCACACAATTAATTATTGGGATCTTTTTTTTTAGAGCCGTTTTTGCTGTTCCATCGTATCATTAGCAGCAGCAACCAAAACTTGACAGAACTCAGCTCTCAAAACCAGGATTAAGTGGAGTGGACATTCCTGTGGTTGTCTCCTTGCTCCACCCCCTTAAGAGAGTTAAGTCTGTTCCGACATCTTGAAAGATGATTTAGATGTCTTTCATCGTAAGTGACAAAAATTATGAAGCAAAGTGCAAAGTATTCACTGACTTAAAAGAGGATTCCCTAAATTGTACTTAGTGTTATCCAAAAGGCTTTCTAGCAAATCCTGGTAAGTTTTCATAATCAGCAATAGTTCAGATCAAATGGGACAGGTGCTTCACTAACTAAAGACAATAAGCTGTGGAGCTGTGGGAATCCCTGTCCTGGATCACCTCTCCTCAGACAAGTTCTACTTATTCCACTTTTTGAAAGGTATGGTGTACTCCCAACAGAACGGATAGATTACGTGTATCCTCTTCAGTGACAATGACCCAACCTTCTGGTAAAATTAGGACGTATACTGAACAGCTACGAATACAATTCATGACGCTGGTAATAGAATTTGTGGTCTCCTTTAAAAATCCTAATTGATTCAGTATTATCCTAATCTTTAGATCCTTTCTGAGACTCAAAAATGGGAAGAAGGGCTCTGTTGAAGAAGCAGAGGATGCTTCACCGACCCTGCCCCACACTTCCTGAAAAGGTTTCCAAGCTTCAAATGCAAAAGCTAGGGGAAAAAAAAGGCAAAATAAATCTTATCACACTTGCAGAGGAAAGAGAAGAGAAACAACCAGTACCATAACAAGCATCAGTATCAAAGTAATTACAGCTAAGGTGCACAGCCTTCAGCACCAGAGCAGTCACTGGTTTTAATACAGTAATAAAATCAAGCAGTATCCTTCCAAAGGGATTGAAAATCATTTGGATATCTTTCTTGCTGTTGCTTTAACTGGAGAAACTCCCTCTCCTGGGAATGAACACTTTCTCCCAAAAGAATTCAGTTCTATTGCCCTATTTTAGTAAAGGCTGTTCTTGTGGATGGAGACCAAGGGCTAAAGGGAGCTGGGACTTGGGTAGCTGGGAGCTGGTACTACCGGACACAGCTGGAGGCTGTTTCAAGAGAATTTGCATAACTTGAAATAGATGCTTTTACTAACCAGTCAAAAAAGAACATTTCAGGTGCTGGCTTCTTTAGATTTCAGAGACGCACGGAGAAGGATTTGTAAATTGTGCATTTACGAGGGTACTAGATTTACCCTGAACACACAGGCTTGTCACTTGCAGTAGCTGTTTTCTTGTAAGAACAAGTTTGAGATTACAGACTTAGCATAAAACAGATGAACACAGAATAAGAAGGATGCCAAATACATATTCTGAAGATTATCTGAAAATCACGTGTAGAAATTGTAACAAAGAGAAGCCTAATTTAAATATGCACACTATTTTTGTATTTTTGTTTTTTTAACAGCCTATTACACTCATAGTACAATATCTTCCCAAAGACAAGCTTTTTCAAGGTGCAGTGCAGTTTCCACTTCAAGTAGTAAGAAGAAACTGGACAGCATTTCAGAGTTCCAGTTCAAGCGTGGGAAGATGCTCTGGGTACGCACCAGGCACAGCGAGCACCCTGTGCCTAAGCATGTGCTCAACAAGAGTCAAAAAGCACGTGAAGTATGACGTAGGGATCAGCAATTTCTCACTCATCTCCTGCATTACCTCTCTGAAAACAGTTATTTTTTGTGAGATGCAAAAATTCAGCACAGGACTTCTTACGGAGAAGGGGTGGGATAGTATCATAACCAGCTGCAAGTTTATGAAGACAAGAAGCTTGAGTGACATCCCCTTACTCCGTGGATATACTGCTACTTTTTAGAATAACTGAACTCTTATTTTTTTCTTTTGAAAATATGTTTTAATACCGAAGAAATGTCTTTACATATATACATATTTCTGTATGTACGTATACACATATATACATGTCTATGCTTGGGCACACAAGTGTATTTATATAGTGCTAACTGTTTTACCAATCTTGTGTCAGCTATGAAAGGGTTTTGTGGCTGGCAGTTTAGGAATTTGCGATAAAAGTGATCCCACTTAGGAAATCAAACTGTGCATTCCCCTGCTTACAAGTGTCAAAATGGAGACAGATCTCTCTGGTGACGACTTTCCACTCTGCTTAATATTTTCTTTGTATTCTAATAATAGGTTAAAATGTTTTTACAAAACTAAAGGTATTTAATAGTTGTGAAAATTTAAGTTCAGGTTGATATAAAACATTCGATTATTAACACAGTGTTTTATGATTCGAGACAAGGAGAATTTTAACACAAATATACGTTTGCAGTCTAAGGCTGTCAATTCTTACAACACGACTTCCAAATTCCACGCTATATTCATTTTCAGCATATTTAAAGCTTAATAATTTAATGGTTTATCCAATTTTAATTTATACTTTCAAAACCACTTTGAACAATCTGAGGTGCCACTGGAGATCATAACAGTGGTCCTGGTTAAGTCAAATAATAATTATAGCGCTTTCACTTTAAAGATGAGATTATTTTTAATTATTGAGTGAAGTACTTGAGGTACCATACTTATATAATTACGCTACTCATTAAATGGTTATTGAAAGCTGAAATGTAATTTTAATGACAGCTACCTATTTTTCTTTGCACACTTTATAGATGACAGATCAGTCAGGAATTCTAGTTTGCTCAAAAAATCCTTGCAGCTGCACTGGTTCTTTCAGGTGTAAAACAATTAAGCTGTGCTTTTTTTAAAACTTTAAACATATTTTTTTTTTTCTGAAATGATATTTATACGATATGCAGGAACTATTAAAACCAGAACAATACTGTATGGATATTTTTTCTTCTTCACAATAACACCAAAATTCTGGCCCTAAACGATATACGTTCCAAACAATATCCCCCCAAAACTAGTGACAATACAAATATGAAAGAATGATTTTAGTCAAAATGCGTTCCTCATATAATGCAAACAAAAAAATATTGCTTAACAGATTGCAGACCTTTATTGTGAGTATAAAGGGGTAATCAACATACAATAAGCATTTTACTATGCATTAAAACTATATATAATGCCACGAGACTCCTTTGCTTTTCGTAACACCAAGGTTCACAACTCTTCAAACATAAAATTCCTTCACACTGTTTACTCCACACATAGATGTTCATCAAAACTGGTCTGGATAAAATTTATTCTAATACGTAGGAATCTCTGACAATTGCCTCCACGGAGTTGTGGTCTCAGAAACGAGCACCTAAAGACTTATGCCCTGTATTTTAATTCTTTATACGCGATGTCTGCAATTCAGCGTCTTTGCCCATTGTTCCAAAGGTCTGTATCTTGTTCAAATTAAGCTTTCCTTTTTCACAATGAAAACCAAACAGAAGAGTAAATTTGTTTCATTAACAATATTAAAGCAAAGATTTCTGAGTTTGCTGTATGGGGAAAAGGCAATAAAGTTTTGAAGAGGGAAAAACTGCTTTGTTCCTTCGATCCCCTAGTTGAAATTAATTATAGCAAATGTTTATGAAAACATCTGTTCCATACAGTTATAAATTCTTAATTTTAGCATGGGCGATTCCAGGCTCCTCCATTATTTTGAAAGGGAGCAGTCTGACAACCGAAAGGTTTACAAAAGAGCAGACAATTTGTATTTCTACAGCACCAAATACGCAGTTTGGAAAGTCTTCAGGATCTCTGCAGCAAAGGAGAAAAGAAAAAAACCCAAACCACAAACAGACTAAGACGACGGAAGCTTTCTCATTTGGGTCTGCTGATAGACCAAGATGGCAGTAGGAGGAGAAAAGAATAAAAATAAAAGGAGAGCTAATCCCAAAACATACGGCAAATTGAGATTTCACTACATAAACCAGATCTTTAAAAAGTAAAACGTCGCGGAGCTATGGATTTCTCCGTTATGTATTTTGATAGATTCCCGAGAAGGGGGGGTT
>Ga0065711_1002897_pt1 | contig 54265 bp, 33 predicted proteins | sample Hoacrofraction12_FD_59098 | JGI IMG/M metagenome (GOLD analysis project Ga0065711, IMG submission 59098) | Hoatzin crop microbial communities from Cojedes, Venezuela - Epithelial fraction 12 v2 (version 2) | ecosystem: Host-associated > Birds > Digestive system > Esophagus > Crop | place...
TTCTTCTTTCTTTTTTTTTTTTTTTTCTGTAGTATCCGACATATCAGCAGCTCCCAGCTGCAATTCCCTGACATTGGTGCCGGATGCCGAGGGCTGGGGTCAGGTCTTGGGATGGAGGGAATTGTGCACCACTGATTCAATTAGCCTCCTGTGACTCACAACTCAGACAAGTGCCAGGAAATGATGGGCTTGGGAAAGTACTTATTTTTTTCTAATCAGGAAGAAGCAAATCCCAGGAAGCCCAACAGAGCATATGAACATCAAAGAGATCACGAAAGTCAGGCTGGCCAAATCCCAGTACTGTGGAGATGAGCCCAAGCCGCCTAGCAGGACTCAGTGGAACCAAGAAATCCTCATGATATTTTCAACATCTGCATAATCCAGGAAGACAATAAATTATTTGTCACCTAGTTGCAGAGAGCTGATTTTAAAGTAGAGGTCTGGGAAGCTGTTGGCAAGCTACAGCTTTCCAGTTTACTTCTCTTTTTTTTTAAAAAAAAATTACAAGGCTCAAAATATTGAAGGAACTTGTTAAAAAAAAAAAGTATCTGAATAAGTATAGTTCTTATTTTAATACCACTGCTTTGTTTTGCAAATCATAGACAAAGCATTGATTATTTGTCTGTTGTTAGTGTAACATTTTCTTAAATTGCTAGTAGATTATATTATTTCCAGGCTAAGGATATTGTTTTGTTTGCCTTCTAACAAACATATCTCCTATTATAATAGAAGCTGTGGAACTTATATTTGTGCTGCGGAAGACAAGATAATGAACAAGCCATTATCAGAAATTGTCATTTTTATAGCTACAGCTATTCTGTCATAATTCAAGTCACCAGCTTCTGGAGTTCCCCCAGAAAGGGAAAATCAACTGTCCTAGGACTCAGAAAGAAGTGTTTGCTTCTAGACTTGCATACAGAAGAAGAAGGGAAAAAAAAGAGTAAGCCTGATGTATAAAGACAAGTAGTATAATAAAAACAGATACTGATAGGGTGTATTACAGAGTCAGAAGTTTTGATGTGATGGTGATGAATTTCCTTCTTCCTAGGTCAGGGCAGGAGGACGATATTAAGTCAGCACAAAAATGTGAGCTCTCAAGTGGTCTACCCCTCCCTTTGACTTCGACATTTACATTAGTTGGTTTAGAAGGGGACAGCTATAGAGAAGTCAGAATCTACGACTATTTGCATTTGCTAAAAGATTGATTCACCACCATTAAAAACTCTCATAATTTATTTTTATAACTTCAACTCAAAAGATGGATAGATAAATAAAAATGTGTTGAAGTGGTTTGCTTTATCTAACCCCACCCCTAAAAATACCCCAAACACTAAAGACAACACCAGCAATGATGTCACCAGAAGCACTGTCATTTCAGAGCATTCATTTTCCCCAGGTATTCTGATAGTTTGTTTTGAGATCATCGAGAGGTAAATCTGAGGTTACCTGTGATAATGAATGAATCTGAGGAAAAAAGTAAATATAATAAACTCAACAGACTGGAACAGTAAAGCTGTCTCACAGAGAAAGAGGGCAACAGCTCTGAAAGAAAAAGTGTTTTTTTCCCTTTGGTTTGAATTGACTTTTTCCAGTTAAGAAGTAGAATATATTCCCTTTTCTGTGTTCTTACCAAGATTCAAGACGAATTAGGACTGGGAAAGAAGACCTATTAATCTTGAGATAATTTTTGTCTTCAAATAACTACAGTGTGAAATTGCAGAGCATAAAAAAATGATGACCATAAACCAAAACCAAGGTGGGAGCAGTTCTGTTCAGCTTGGTGCTGTTCAGTAATGCTGATGTTAAAATGACACCCAGGATGAGCTAGGCAGAAGCTTCCTCCTCGTCTTCTCCTCCCCACAGAGCTCACATCTAGAAATCTCCACCCATAGCCTTGCTTTTATAACTGGTTTATTGCCACAACAAACACAAGCCTTGTCTATCACTAACAGGCCTCACTCATGAATATTTTTATTGGCATCAGTGCAAACGTAGGCCAAATATCTGTAAGCCCAAAGACAGCTTTAAAGTTGATTTTTGTTGATTTAGTTACATCTAGGGGAAACAATTATTCAGTTATTCTTATGTACTTTACAAAGATTAGCAGTACATCTTAGTGTCTGCAGCTCTATTTTTGACCATCGTTGAGATAAATGGGTTTATTTACAGAAAACACATTAGTCTTGTCTTCATTCAGAACCTAGAATGGACCCTTGCTGTCTCTGTACTGGTGATTGTGCAGTTTCTCTGTGTTGGCTGATTTGTTGCATGCTCAGTTACACACTGAAGTTCAAGTCCTTGGATGACTCCAAATGCAGCGGCTTGTGTTTGACATTATTCGATATGTCAAATGTGCCATAAATAAATGATACACATACATCTTCGTGGATGAAAAACCACTGCAGTGGTAATCGTGCTGAAAGCGGGAGAAGAGATCAGTGCACGGTTTTATTTTTGCACTGCACCCGCTGCAGGGTCCTCCATCCGCCACCACACCCTCACCGCAGAGAGGACACGCCACACAGGCTTTGATGGGCTTCCACCAACCAAGCAGGTCATTCTCCATCCAACAGACGTTGGAGTTGGCATCTCACATGAGCCTGGTGCTGTATCAGGTTCTGACTGCTAGCATGTTACCGATTAAACTTATTATTTATTATGTGAAACAAACAAAATCCAGGAGTGTAAACTGAGAGTGGGGTAAGGAGGAGACATGAGTGGAAGCAAATACTCTTCAAAAGGCTCTTAGATGTTGCTAGATTTATTAACCTATTCCCTAAGTTTTCCCGCCAAAAGAATATTTGGCAAAAGAGGATTATTCTTTAAAAGGTTACTGAATGAGCACAACATGGCAATACCAGTTTTGAAAAGACTTTTGAAGAGCAGCCCGCTACTTTTTCAGTTGTGTTGCCACGGATTTCTTGTTTATTTTCTGCTGCCAGGCTGGATTTGATCTGTTTTCTTTGGGTCGTTCAGCTTAGGACATCATAATTAATATTGTTTGCTAGCAAAACACATTATCAGGAGGAAGTGTGATCAAACGATTGGTACAAAATTAGGAGCCTGGAGAATGGCATCTTCTTCCCTGAAGAGACAACAATAAAGCCTGATCACATCATGTCTCTTTGCTGCTATTCTCTCATATGATTTGCCTGTTTAACTTTTGGCAGAAGACATCTTGGAGATGGTGAACACCACCTACAACAGTTCAGCTGCAGTTTCTGAGTGTTACCATTATTACTTCTCTTAATATAATCCCGACAGCATCCTTGTCCCAATTTTAAAGGTCAAGAGCAGAGTCACAGCTCAGATGTTGTGCAAAGGCAAGGATAAAAGTCCTGAAGTATAAGGAATAATAAATTAAATTGTATGACTGCTTGGCCCAGAAGCTGCTAATTAAGACAAGGCTGTGCAGATGATTTAGCAAATTCAGGTATGTGGGAAATAAATCAAAAGGAACAAGTTAATTAAGGTTGAAGCAGCTCACCAGTCTGGGAGAGTAGAGGAAATTGTAAGATCTGTACCAAAGGTATGTGCAATATAAAAAAAGGCTCTCCTGATGGCCCTTAAAAGAATGTTTTTAAGACTTCAATTGAACAAATTAAAAAAAAAAAAAAGGAAAGCCATTGTAGCCTTAAAAAAAAAAATAAGAAGAAGAAAAGAAAAGCCGATAGAATTGCCAGAATTCAAGTTCAAGTACAGCAACAGGAAGCTTAAATTCTCTGCAAACCACTAAAATTTTTTGGTATGATCTAGGAAGGAGAAAATTTTTTTCATAAATGGAACAAAGATTAATTTCCTGGAGTAAAGAGACCTTATAACATGTAAGGGAAATTAGAGTGACTTCAAGGAAGAGAAATCATGCATTTCTGCTTGTGATAACAAAGCTGAGCAGAATATTGAGTAGCAGCCAATACTTTTCATAAGGTTAAAACATTTTTGGAATTTCATGATGTCTCAGGAATAATTCTCAAGCAACATATTATTAGTATTATTAGTGGACTTTTCAAAGTATTATTAAAATTACAATTTTTTTTTAATTAGTTACATATACATATATGAAACAACAAGTTTGAGAGAGAGAATGCAAGGACAGATTTCACTTGTGGCAGATACCGCCAGAAAAAGTAGAGGAAACTGTAGGTTTTAATTATCCGTGTTCTTCTAATCTCCGAAATCATTTTGAATGGTGACTGACTTCTAAAGCCACATTTAAAAAAAAAAAAGTCTAAAAAAATAAAATAGCAAACCCAGATCAACCCCAAATTACCTGAAAAAGCAGTGGAAGTTGCAAAAACTTAACCTGCCCAGCATGGTGGTTGAAGGTCTCCTCCCTCCAGGCTGCTCATCCAGGTCACATGTGGGCTGTGGTCAGCGGGAGCCTCACACATGGTAGCGTACTGTGATCATCTGGGATTTCATGATGTATTTTTATGACTGAAATGCTGGAGATTTCAGCCGTTACTTGGATGCCATCATCTTACTCTGGCTTTGTGGAAAATACTTAGTGGGGCACATTTAATACCTATAATTTTTTTGCTTAAAAACCAATACTTAATTAGATAGTTCCTGCAATTTTTCTTTCCCATCTTCTTTTTGGACATACTTAACCCCATCCACTGAACAGTGTAATGCATGTAATAGGAGTTGGTAGGTTTTTGACTAACATCCGCAATCCTAATCTTGTCTTTCACAGCAGAGAGCACGTTAGCTACTTCTGGAACTGGTGAAGGCCAGCAGGTAAAATGTTATGGGCAGGGACTGAGAGCAGTGGGGTTTCCTGCCAGACAGAGCCAGGAGAAGGAGGGGAATGAGATGAATGGTGTTGCCCCGGGAGGAGATGTGCGACAGGGAGCCGGCTCAGGTGCCCAGCAGGGCTGGCGGCTGGCCTGCCCCTCCTACCCCACATTTCCAGGATGGGAACCACCTTGTGCACATTTACACTGGAACCTTTCCCTGTCGCTGGCCTCCTTCCTCTTCAAACCTGTGTAGGGTCAGTCGTGGGGGGCCAGTGGGGTGACGGAGGGACTGATCTCTCTCACCTGTGTCCCACCAAGCATCCATTTTCCTCCACATCCATCCAGGTTTGCCCACCGATTCTGCAGCAATTAAACACAGGTGAAGAATTTAACCGCTTGGATCTCTCCCTGTTTGCTACAGTGAATATACATGGATGTCATGAGCTAGTTTTATATCCTCTGGGTGTAATACAATGAGATATTATTCTCCTTGTAGATAACATATGGGGCTATGGTAAAATCTGTTAATTGTTGTAGAGTCACGTGCCAGTAAGGTGATTCCATTGGTTCCCTCCTGGAGATTGCTGCCTAGTCCAAGGTCACTGCAGCTCACTCAAAACACCTCCTCTGCCTGCTTCATCATATCAATTTTCCCCCTCTTTTCGGAAAGGAGTTGCTTCATTGTGGCACTTGGGCTTCATAGGGAAACAGTGCTTCAGTCCTGAATGAGCCTCAGGGTAAAAAGCATGGAGAGATTTTATTTTCCTGCTGTTAATAGTAGCAGATATGCAAATCTCAAGTCAGAAGAACATCTAGCATGTTTCAATGCAACAATTTTTTTTGTAGAGTAGTTCTTCAGACCCCAAAAGCTAGCAAAAAAGAGCCGGGTAACAGTAACTTTCTGTTATGGATTTCCCTAGTGGAAAGCAGTACCAAAGGGCTTTTCTAACCTGTACGTTTCTATATATATCTATATATATATCTGTAGTTATCTGCTTTAGAGCTTAACTCCAGTTGTGGAGTGCTACCAGTAGGGTTCTGTGTTCTTAGGTGGAAGCTAAGGTTGTGGCAACTAGCCTGATGTGAAAAGAAGTTGCAGATCAGAAACAAACCCATATGATATCAACAAATACATACACCGCTCAACTGAGTGAAGACAAATTTTTAATATGAAAAGCGTTCTTTTCTAAAGTTGATGTTTTAGTGGATAGAAATTCAAAGACGTTGCCTTTGCTGTCCACAATTCAGGTCAGGTAACGAGCACCAGAGAGCCTGAAAAGTTTTATGCTGTTTGAGTATTGTGATAGTTATTCTAAGTTTCTTCAGAGACCTAATGACATATAAACAAGCCAGTATGTAAAGAAAGACATTCAAGGTAGTGAAGTTTATGTAGTGTTTTCTTCAGAAATTAAGTATTTCTGCAAACAAAGGGAGTAAAATAAACACGCAGCTTCCAGGCTGTTGAGATTGCTTTGTAGAGCCTAAAAAAGCTTGCTTAAGGGAAGCATCTTCTGTTACAAACAAAAGAGTTAATTCACCAAAGCTATGGAAAGAACTCTCTTCCCCAAAGAAAAGATCTAATGACCCCTATAAAGAGAGCCATATTGTGATCCTGTAACCTGATTAGAGGGAAGGAGGGTCTTTGTGCCTTTTAGTCTTTGCCCTAACAGGAAAACAAGGTGTTCTGCAATAAATAGGAAACCTTTTTCTAAAGCTTTATGGTCTTCTGTGCTATTTTACAAAATGCCTTCTATGTTACTCACCTCAAAAAGCCACAATTAAAGTGAAGTGATGCTTCTCTTTTCAAATGTCAGGCTGGCTGTGAGAGCAGGGTTAGAAATGAGAAAGCCAAGAAGCTGCTCCTTTGAAGCAAGCAAACGCGATGCTCTTAATTTAGAGCAGTTGCTGTATGTTTGGGGCACAAGGAGATGGAAATGTATCTCACAGCAACAGAAGCACCTTCAGGTCAGCCCGCATATGGCCCTTGGGTGGGTGTGCAGGCTTAGGGACGGCTGCCCCAAGTGACTGAGGAGATTGGCCCCCTTACTTTAGGGAGGAGATAACTCAAAGAATAAAGAAGGAAATAAAGGAGGTAAGCTAGGCTTGCCCATTCTTATAAAAAAATAACAGCAAGGGGCATTCAGTGGATGGGGTGGATGTTTTCACGTTTGCCATGTTTTAAAGGAGATACGTGTTCACTCAGTGACTGGTGGAACGTGTCCCAAGACGTTCTAAGAAGTTTAGCACGATTTTAAAAAGAGCATTTCTTTTTATTGAAAGAAAGATCAGAGCTTTTTTTAAAAAGACATCCCACTACCCAAGAAAATAACTGCTATGAAGGGGAACTTTGTATTTTAGAGTGTAAACCTAGGAAAAATATTCCTTTTGGGAGAGCAGTTCAAGCAAGTAGCTGTGTGATGCAAGATTTTTAACTCCCTCCTCTAATGCAGTTCATACCAACCACTTTCAAAGAAAATTAGAGTTGATGGACCATTATGTTTAGTCCCTATGACTCCTGAGAGCCAATTTGTGTTATACTATGCAAGCTTTTTTACAATTATGGACAGTAGTAATGCTGTACCTGGTAGCTGCTTGTTGTTTAAATGAAGGGGAATGAGTTCTGTTAAAAACCTGGTTTGATTTCATAAAGAGGTGATATATTTACCTGAAAGAAAGAAATTCCCTACATTCTGCCTTTTTCAATTCCATTTAGGATGAAAAGGGAAAATATGAGGCTACAAGGAAAAAGGAGAAAAGGCAGGAGAATGCTAGACTAAGCCACGGTTCGCAGGGACTTACACAGGAGCAGCTTCAAGTTTCCTTCTTGGTGGCTTTCCTATATATGAGCGTTCGGGGACCATCTCTGGGCTGAGCAGGTGACTTGGATGGCTGGAGACAGAAAGAGCAGCAGTCAGGGCGAGGTGTTGGAGGGACCTCTCTGCTTGCCCTTTGTAGGTGGCTTAAGAGTGAGTACCCACCAGGTTTCTTGAGAAACCTTGAAGGACACCTTGAGATTTGTTGTGGACGGAGCTGTTAAAATACAAAAGTTGTCTCTATACTCACTTCTTCTCCAAGCGTTGCCTAGAAGTGGCACATGACCCTGAATAAGTGGGGGAAGGTTCTGTAAATGCTGTGAATCCTCGGGGGTGTGCCCTGCTCCTGGCTGCCACCATCCAGCTCTCTGCACAGAGGCAGGTCAGGGAGCCCTGGGACAAGAAAGTCTGACATGCAATTCCTCGCAAGGGATTTTTGTTAGCTCACTAAGTCCCTTTTCTCATAAAATTCCTGCTTTCTAGCAGTAAAGTGGTCATTCAAAGGACAGGCTTGTCTGGTGGGGGAGTGAATGTCTGTCTACTGCTATGGTGATATGTCCCTGTCTGTATTTGCAAAGATGGATATTCTTCTACCACCTAGACATCAGAGCTAGTGATCCACCTATTTCCAGCTGACGAGAGAGGAGTGAGAAGAATAATGTTTGGGGGAGGGATAGGTTTTGCTGTCTTTTGAATTCTGTCCTGGTTTCAGCTGGGATAGAGTTAATTTTCCTCCCAGTAGCTGCTGTGTTTCAGATTTAGTATGAGAATGATGATAATACTGATGTTTTTAGTTGTTGCTAAGAAATCAAGGATTTTTTTTCAGGTTCCCTTGTTGGGCTGATAAATAGGTGTGCAGGAGCTGGGAGGGAGCACAGCCAGGCAGCTGGCCCAGGCTGGCCAATGGAAATATTCCATACCAGAGACATCATGCTCAGTCTGTAAATGGAGGATGGCCGAGGGGCACGAATCCTCCCTTTTCCATGAGTTCAAACTGTTCCGGGAGTTCTTTCTTTTTCCATGAGTTCAGTGAGTTCTGTGAAATCTGCAAGCCTGGCAAAATCTTTGAGCTCCGGGGAAACCACAGGTTCCACGATTGCTGCTCAGGGACTGGCTACGTAATTGGTCATCGGGTGGTGAGAGGTAAGAGAAATTGTATTGTGTGTAGCTTGTTTTGCATATTCTTTATTATTAGCATTTTCTTTGCTGTCTTATGGAACTGTCTTTTTCCCAACCCACGAGTTTTACTTTTTGTCCATTCTCCTCCCCATCTCGCTGCTGGGGGGAGGAGCGAGTGAGCAGCTGCGTGGTCCTAGTTGCTGGCTGCTGTGTTAAACCATGACAGATTCTTGAATGCATGTCATACCTACGTGATGCTTGAGGGTGAGAAGAGGGATTCACTGGAAGGAGACATCTCCCATGAATATTTGTCTGTGGTCATCCTATCTAACAGACTCCACTTTCTCCTTTGTTTTCAGAGGAGGGTCTGAAAGGCTGAATTTAGTGTGTTCTTTTCCTGTAAGAATCAAAGGATATGAAAAAAAAACATGCAGTGCATCATCTCAGCCTCAACTTCAACTAACACTTTATTTCCACTGGATTTAAATCAGATGAGAAGTCTGGATCAACGCATGATCAACAGATCGTCTTCACAATTCACCTTCTGAACGTGACAGTTGTTGTACATTCTCTAGGGTAGCATCTCTAGCGTATCAGGCCCCAAAGAGTTCTATGTTACCACTAACAAACTTCGTATCTAGGTAGGGCTAAATCAGATAGCTGGTTTAAAGCATTTCCCTTGCTTTGTTGAAGTATACAAAGATATACACTAAGCCTCTAGGTATGCTTATAAACACAGATATTAAAGGTATGTATTATTTACTTGTGCTGAATGAGATTTGCTAAGTATTCAGGCATGTTTGTGGAGATGATAAAAACAAGAAAGCCCTCAAACTTATGCCATTGTCGTTCAGTCCCTCCAAAGCATGTTAAGGTGAAGGAGACAGCAAGCAGTAAGGGAATTTGTGGTAACCTCAGCAGTGAATAGCTTGAAGAAAAAAGGGCATTCAGCAGTACTTCTAGTAAAATGGATGTTGATTGTTTTGTGAGTGTTTTCAACAGATAATGAACAAAGAAATTTTGACACAAAGTTAATTACAAAAAATAGTACTGCACTCTAATGACTTATTACTACCCATGTAAGCTGACAAATGGCAAAGCCTCACAGTTTCACTATTAATAAGCTGCATCCAAGAGCTTAAATTAAGATGCCAGTCTAGAGAATGAAACACATGCAAATATCTTAACACTCTGAGAAGCCCTCTCAGCTCCCAGGTTTAGCTGGGTAATTTTGCTCTTGTGCCTAATCTGCCCATGCACCCCCACATCAACAGGCAGCTCATTAATCAAATCTCCTGCTTTGTTTTCTTCACATTTCATATCACAGCAGGGCATTTCTCTCAGCAAAATAATCTGAATAAACAAGAATATACCCTGGGCTGGGTCTCTGCCCTTGGAATGCGCTTCTGACAAAGCAGGTCAGATGAAAAATAAACGCAAAAGGAGGGATGGGAATGGGTGAGCGTGAAACCTCCTCCTCGTGTGGAAGTGCCCTCACTTGAGAATGGGGAGGGAGTTGCAAAAGGCTCATTAAAAACCCCACAAATATTTATTCCAGAGCTAAGGTAAGGAGCCATTACCTTCCTGAAATACATCATTAGGTGTGTGAATGTAAAACCAATAAAGCAATTACTCTCAAGGAAAGATGTTTACTATTGTAGGCTCTGAATCTCTTCTCAGCAGCCAACAGGATAAGAAAATCAGCTGCCCTTGCTGTTGTGCTGCCTTAAGGTATTATCCCTGATAATATTATAAATATATGAACTAGAGTAAAAAGCACAAATTGCTGCCAATACGATCGGGATTGTCTCCTTTTCTCTGTTTCTTATGCTTGCCAGACACAAGCAACAACTACCTGTTGTTGTGCACAGTGAGACTGAGAAGACGGGATGAAGCACAAGACCTAAAACCACCCATATCTATTCACTGTGCTTCAGTCACACCAATGCCTCAGCCACGTGTCCTCCAAGAAGTAAAAATCCCTCCGCAGCTAGTTCACTGAAGGTCATTGCCACATCCTTAACCAGCAGAAACTTCCCACTGGTGTGTAACAGCTACTTGATACCTCTGGAAACTGTCAAAAGGCAATCGGCAAAAAGGGCAGCTCCTATCAGGCATCTCTGACACGCAGCAGCAGCAAACTGAATCTAATTTTCATGGCTGCATTTTGGATTAAGTTGTGAAAAACAGCAGCTTTCCCACTGCTCAAGGTAATGCAGACATTATTAGTGGCCCTTAAAGCCCTGTAAATGAGCATTGCCGTTCTTCTCAATGGTAGAAACCAATGATTTTCCCTCCAGTTTTCGAATTCCCTGTGTCTGGTGTAGCTTTTAGACTGAGGGAGATTTTTGCTCTGAGCAGCAGTCACTACTTTAAATCCTACTTTTGCTCTGGCTTGCAAAAACTTGATTTTGTTTAATAGAGGGGAAATGCTGGGGAACGAAACGAAGAAAAAGAAAAAGACTTCCCTAATAATTTCTGGGTAATTAAACTGGCATGGTTGAGAATTTGAGAATGAGGCAGATGAGGGCAAATTCTAACTCTCAGCCATTACTGAAACCTGTTTTCCACAGTGGCAGGAAGTCAATGATGTAAGTGGAATTTCCTACAGCCTAAGAAACAGGATAATGGAGACTGACATGTGAATATCTGGAATTGTCTTAACAGTGATCAACAATTTTCTTGGGTTTAGCCATAGGTTTATAAGTAGGATTCTTTTCTTTTTTTGATTTTTTTTTCTTTTATCGCAAATACAGCTATTATGTTAACTTGGAAGCAATAAAATCTTTTATGTCACATTTTGGTTTCTATTAACCATTGATGTTGCTGTTGGATCTCAATGTGCTCATTTTGTGTGTAAAGGCTCTTGTGAGCTAAAAGATTGAAGTGGCAAGACAAAAAGAAGGTGTCGTAACATTATTATGTATTAAGTATAACACATTCTGTGTCTATTTTAGTGTCTAACCATGGCCTGTCCATCTGCTGTCATAGTAGTCTGACAGACTGAAATTTTTACCTTGTATTTCCTTCTGGCACTGTAAGAGAAACAAGGACAGTAAGGAGATGGGTGAGTACACTGGGCAAAGGTAGGACTTTTACTCACCTCCAGCAAGCGCATCAGAAAGCGGACCTGTGTCAGCGTACCATAGCACATCCTAGCTGCAGAGTCAACACAGTTTAACAAGGAAATTAGATTAGGATTTGGCCTCTGCCCCTGGAGGAGTGTACTAAAATGATGTTTGTGCCCTGCGTTTCTGGCAAAGCCACAGCCGATGCTATCTATGTGTCTCAAAATACCGTCACAGTTTGCGCATTGACTGGGGGCATTAAACTGTACGATATTCAAATGCGTATAACAGCCCAAGTGTTTCATGCACATGTTTTAATACTAACAGATATCTTTCCTCAGGAACGGCAAAATTCCATACAAAAATGACATATGGAGGCAAATCCATTTTTGGAAGAAGAAGTAAAAGTTTCAGAAAGAAAATATGTTAAAAACAGAAGGAGGGTGGGCTTTTTTTGGAACACCATGATTTGAAAGCTCTTTCCAGCTACATTAAAAAAAAATAAATTTCAAACTTAATTGCCATGGCTCCATTTTACACAGACTTCATTTATATATAACAGTTGTGATTGCTGCCTGTGGATTGATTAATCTTTGCTCAAGCACTGCTTATTTTTTTGCCTTTTTTAAAAAATCTTGCAGCTGCCTCTGCAAGTGCTGCTCATCCTGACTTGCCTTACCCTGTGCTTGTAGCCCGTAATCCAGTGAAACCCTGACACAGGGTGAGGTCTTTGCAACATGAAGCAAATAAATCCCCTATTCTACAATGGTTTTATATATTAAGGTTTTCTTCACTAGAGCTTTGTGGACTTGCAGCCCCGAGGAACTGATGACTTCCAAGGCCTGGAAGAGAACTGGTCATTTGTAATTGGAGGGACAGAAAGCAATTTCAAAAACATCCCCTGACCTTCAACTGCCAAGAAGAAAGTTGAGTTTTGAGCTAGATGTTGGCTACTCTACAACCATCTGGGATATGCTACAGCTGATGTTCATCACGGAGAGGTGCTGATGTAGTGGAGGGAATATACAGGACACTGTGTAGTCCAACAGGAGGTACTTTATCAACTTCAATGTGCATTTGGGGAGAGGAGGAATACTGAAAACATGACTCTGTTAGAATTTATATAACAGTGGGAAGTAAGTGTGAAATCAGTGTTTACCTGACGTTGTCATTTAGTATTTTCCAGTAGTACAGCCATTCTTTCAGATGGCGAAAAAAATATTTGGCTTGTAACTAAGTTTATTTCTTTCACTGTCAGTATCCCTCTGCCACAACCAATTAGGACCTCTGGCTGTTTCCCACATCTGTATCTTATAGATACCACCAACAGGGAGAAGTTATTAGACCCCTTATGCAAGTGACTGTGTTTTTCCCAACTATTTATTATCTGTCTCTTAATACACACACTGTACTAGGATGCATTCCCAGACAGAGCCATTAGATGGATCTTGAAACAGTTGAGCAGAAAGACAATTTAATTGCATGAAGTCAAAATAACTGCTTGCACAAGGCAGTATCTATCTGCATTCAGGAGCATGGTTTGCATATGCATATATGAATACCTTGAGCAAATACTGGACTACAGAGAGTCCAGCAGAGGTCTACGAAGATGATGAGGGGACTGGAGCTTCTGTCCTATGAGGAGAGGCTGAGGGAGCTGGGCTTGTTTAGCCTGAAGAAGAGAAGGCTGAGAGAGGAACTTGTAAATGCTTATAAATGTCTTAAGGGTGAGTGTCAAGAGGGTGGAGCCAGACTCTTTTCAGTGGTGCCCAGCAACAGGACAAAGGGAAATGGGCACAAACTGAAGCATCGGAAGATCCAGCTGAACACGAGGAGAAATGTCTTTGAGGGTGACAGAGCACTGGAAGAGGCAGTCCAGAGGTGTTGTGTATTCTCCTTCTCTGGAGATATTCAAGACCCGCCTGGACAAGGTCCTGTGTAACCTGCTCTAGGTGATCCTGCTTTGTCAGAAGGGTTGGACCAGATGATCCCCAGAGGTCCCTTCCAATCCCTACCATTCTGTGATTCTGGGAAACGATGCAAGAACTAAGGCTTGAAACCATCTTGCTATATAGAATTGCGTTTTGTTACATACTAGTTGCATTCTGCAAGTTAGTCTCATGGATTTTTCTCCCTATTTCGTTAAAGATCACCTATAAGCAATGGCCATAGCCCACATTTAGTACTTATGACATATCATAAGAAAATAACATTGCACTAACACACTTCAAAGACCTAGCACAAGTGTAAAATAAAACTGTATTGCAGAAATACAGTCATCTCCAGGCTGCCTTTTAAGGAACAAAATTTCAGCATAGGACATCACAGAGTGAGAGAAAATACAGACATAAGCAACAGGTCACCACTTTGCATCTCTTCCAACGCATAGCACCTCTAGAAACATAATTCTCTTTAGCATCATGCTGGGGCATTGGCTTAAGATTAATACAAAAAGGAAAGTGCCACCTCTTAAATCACCAGCGTCACTTATTATAACACTTAGGTTTTCTTTGGAAGTTTCCCAAAGGCAGACCAGTCCTGAAAGCTACATTACTTTAAGATGTGGCAAGATCACAGCCTCAGACACTATGCCTGCAACATACATTACCATCTGTAGCCATTACCACTCATTAGACTACGTACCCAGTATAGTATGTGGGGGTGTAGAGGGCCATTTTCTGTATGTCTTTCCTGTTAGTTCAGCCAGATTTAAAACAAAACCTAATCTTTGACTGCAGACTTCTTTCACAATTTGAATACCATGAAGTAACTTCCGATAGTAACTTGTTTCCTATGATGCTTTTTTTTGTAGAGCTAATGTAGCAAACAGTGCACTAACTAATTTTAAAGCCAGGGAGGCTATGAGGAATGAAACTTTACAAGTTCTGGTCAAACCTAGGTCTTACCAGGGTTAACAACCAGTGCTTGACCAGCCTTTAGGGGACTTTTAAATTAAAGTTGAATAAAGAAACCAAAGTTCCAAGTTCAAGACAGGAAACAGAAAAGGGCAGTGTAAATGGAGAAGTTCTTGCTCAGAAGAAAGTGGAACAGGCTGGGATATTTTTTTTTCCGTGGGATAAAGTACAGACATGCCAGCAATGTCATTGTAATGCAAAACAAATCTCTGGAAGTTTATTGCAGTGAAAACAAACAAACCAGCAAACCCAGTGTGCTTGATTTCATAATCTCTAGTATCTTCCTCCTCCAGGGATCAGACCCACATCTGGTATAAACTATCATTTTATTATCGCAACTGAGCTACACGAAATTACTTAAATTTTGCATCTGTCCTTTTATGTTCAGAAATGTTTTTGGGATACATGCTACCCAATATCTGATATGGTCTTCACTGGCACCCATACTTGGATCACCCGAAGCTGTTTTAAGTGTAGAGTAGCACAGCATACAACACAACCATTTTCTTCATCTTCCAGTCTTTGGCCATTTTAGGAGACTTTCACAGCACAATTACCGCATTTTGGGTTTGGCAGGAAAATAGCTTTGGGCAGGTGTAAAGGAAGCTTGGACTGGGTCAGGAGAAATATGGCCAAGAAAGGAAATGAGTTCAGTCTGGAAAAGAAATTAGGACAAGGACATAGGGATCAGTAGGCCCAGAAGTGGGGCTGAAGCAGAAAACGAATGGAAAGGGAAACCCAGAAAGGATGCAGCAGAGAGATGGTGGGAGGCGAAGAGGAAACGCACATGTACAGGGAGTAATTAGGTGACCGTGGTAATGAAAAGGAAACAGAGAAAAACCAAAACAACATGGGAAAGATGTAAAATTTGTTTTTTTTCCCACCTCAGCCATAAGCTGAAAACTGTTCTTGCAGAGAAAAACAATAAACTGCCTCTAAGCCAGACTATCCGAAACTTCCAGTGTACATAAAATACAAAAAAGTCTTCATTTGATGCCTTTGGTCTGCGACATTTCATCTTTAAGGACACAGATGTGAGAATCATTCAGGATTTAGGGTTGTAATCTATTGTCAGTAAGTACCTCTAAAACACCAAATAAATGTTATTCTCCTGCATGAAGCATTAAACCATTACTGCCCAAGCACCTAGGGAAAGGGTTGCTTTTAATTTGAAAAGAAGCTTCTTCACTGGAGTATGCTTTTTCTTCCGAGTGGTACATTTGACACTGAAATATCTTCCTTCCAGAATCATTACAGTGTACTAAAAGGGATCACCTTACAAGCTTTTGTTCATAAAAAAGAGGAGGTGGTGGGAAAAAATGAGAATTTAAAAAAGGAGAGACCAGAGTTTAAATTCTATTCAGAGTTTTATAAAGCGACTCTCCCTAGTTTCTCAATAACATTAGGATTGTCTCGAGTTTCCACTTCCAGCTCAAAATGAACTTCAAAATAAAGTTAATACAATCATCCTCCTGGTTATGATTAATCATACCCTGTCTCTGATGGAAGGCGAAGGTGCAGGAAAACCTACAACTACAAAATGCCTGCAAGGCATTCTCTGATTTAGAGGGAGTTCCTGAAGCAAAATACTCATGTCTTTTTGAAACTCTTATTTTTGGTTTTGTTGGGTTTTTTTGAATCCTTACTATTGTTACACTGTTAACAATTTGCATAGGGAGGAAGCAGGATGAAAACCTAGTCCAAGGCTGAAATGAAGAAAGTCAGGTTTGATGATATGCCTTACAGCAAGGGCTCATTTCTAGTTTACAATTCCTATATGCATGGCTGCCTTGTATCTCTTTGTCCATAAGGGGCTGAAATGAGAGAAGCAGACTGAATGGAAGTGAAGTAATACTATTTATTGCACTGTTCTAAATAATGGTATATGAAAAATAATAGTATAATACTATTGATGCTGTCATGTTTAAAGAAAAAAATTGACCATGTCAGGAAACTCTTGTGATACAGAGATCACTCTTTCCTTAAATGCAAATGCTCTGCCTCAAAATGGGAACAGTTAGTATTTTGTTTTGTTTTTAAGAGGGTTGCCAGAATTATTTAATAAGATAAAATACTCTATTTTTCTCCCACTCAGAATTACCAAACTGTTTCTATTGGAGTGAACAGTAAATAAAACCACCAGAAAGCTGACCTCCAACAGGGAAAATTTCAGCTCAGTATTTAGGTTTGATATTCTTACAAAAAGTGAAAATCATAAGCATAGAGGCACTTGGCAAATGTAAGAAGAGGTGGTCCAGCCATCCATCATCTTTTTTTCCCCCGTCTAAAACTGCCTCTCAAGATACAGTTTCTAATTACTTCAGTTCATAGCCTCATCTGGTGAAAGAAGACATAGTTGCACTGGAGGCCAGGGGCCTACATAGTTTTTATGTATGAAAGCTGGATATTAATTTAATTTTTCTGGTATTGGTATGCAAGTATTTGTTTGTGGGGAGTTCTTCTGCAGCAAGAGCTACAGCTCATTTCTAATACATAGGTTGTTTTATCAGAATATCTCCCTTATGATTACCTGCCTCAAAAGGTGCTGCTTTATCCAGGTATTTTCTCCGAACAAGGCCGCCATTATTCTCGGAGAGCACTTGTAGGAAGCCTGCAGATGATTATCTTGTACACATAAGTATTTTGACATTTTATCAGATTAACTGGATATGTCTACTTCAGCTTTTTTTTAAATTACAGCTCTGAGAAGTAATCATATATAGGGTAACTTGAGAAGCCAATGGCTGATTCCAGGGTCAAGGGGCTGCCCCTGGGAGCCAGGACCTTGTTGCTTGCGTGGGCAAGGGGTAGCAGCAGTCCCCTTTGGCCAGAGTTCCCGGGTGCAGACGCTGGGTACGGCCGGGCTGGATCTGGGGAGCACTGCAGCAGCTGCCAGTGCAGCCAGAGTCGGTGCTGCCTTCCTGCACCTTCCCAGCCTCTGGGCTCGAAATGGCACTGGCACAACTCGGAGAGCTGTGTGCTCCCAGGGTCTGGTCCTCGGCGTTTCCACACTCGCCATAGCATTTTCTTCTTGGGTGAATCAATCTCTTTCCCTTTTCCGAGTTTCCTTTCAAGTCTGATAAGCTCCAATTTTAAAAAAATTTCCCTCTACTGGGCCCAGTGATGAACTCTGATAATTAAACCCGTTACATGGACATGCAGATAGTAACGTTGTTATCCCATTATCCAGCACTGTCCTGCCTGAGGTGAGCGCAGTACCAGCTGTAGAGTACCTGAGCAATGATGATGTTCACCCTCCTCCATCCTGATGAGGCAGCTGACCTGAGCCAGAAGCACGGCACAGCACCTTGAGGAACAGCAGAAACATGTAGATAATAATTTCTACGGATGGAGACCATTTTGCGTATGTGTAGGGGGATGTTGCTTCTCTAGCTAGCGTACGTTTAGCACATTTTGGCTAACTACCTCCTGCTCCTGAGAGAAATATCACCAACGCCTGTATTACAGGGTTCAAGTGACAGCCCAGAGGCCAAATTTTGGCTTGAAAGGCAAAACTAAATGACTCACCAAATAGGCTGAGAGCAGCAGGAACCCACAGGAGCAACGCAACCACTGGAGCTAGGTTGTTACCTGTATTTGGCAGGGTTTGAAGAAACTGCAGCACTCCTCCCCTCTCCTGATCACAGCCTTGTACAAGGGCAAAGCCAGCAGCCATCAGTGAGATGGAAAACCCATGCTCCCATCCTGCTGACCTGCATGCCTGTCATGCACACAGACCACCACCACCCCAACAGGACACTGCTCCTAGCCCACTCACTTTAATCTTTCCCCATCTGGTCCCTTTGATCTAATTGCTGAAGAGCCTTACTTCATGGCATAAATGGGAGGACATTAATTTTTGCTGTGTATGGCTAACAGATCTGGCTACCTTACCTGTACACAAACTGCAGGGAAGCAAATCCGTGAAGGTAGGAGTGATATGGAGGTCTGATAAGACACACGTGAAATTTAGAATTCAGTGTATTGATTACAAAGAGGTAGCAACACAGTCAATGCTGTACAGCAGGTGAAAAATCAAAACTGCAGCTCTGTTGATACCATCAGCATTTCAAAATGTGCGTAAATATCACTGTTTGGTTGGGCCTCTTTGAAATGGAGACCTCAGAAAAAAATGCAACGGATATATTTCAGTTTTGCATTTGTGATGACCAGCAGAAGGTCTTCAGGAGATGGTCACAGAGCTGGCCCCCAGAGACCTCTAGCAAAGCTGGGGGAAGCAGCAAGCTGGGAAGAGAAGTGCAGGGACATTAACATCACTTGGAAAGAGCACCCAGTTAACCTGATGGCACGGATGTTTGAGGCAGCAGCACAGACCGCAGCGTAACATGTGGGGTACTTCAGACAAGCCCGAGTCTTCTCCAGGGGAAAACTGCAGGTTCAATAGAACATTGCAGTCACTTAAAAATAACTTGATGCCTACTATCTCAGAGAGCAGGCATTGCACCAGGCAGATTAAATCCTAATTGAGTTTTCTGTTCTACATGCAGAAGAATAAAGGAATTGGGTACAGCTTTATTGTACATAAATATATGCAAGGCATAAATAGAAGGCACAGTTTGTGATACTGTTAAGCACAAGTATAAAGCAGTCTTTGGAAAAACAGCTTTTTGGACACGACTACATCCACAGATATTTCTGACACTGTGCACCTAGAAACTGCCACAGCAGAGCAGACTGCAGCAATTCGCCCAAAGGTGGGCAGAGGCTTGGGAAGGGTTGTCAGACAGATAAAAATCTGGATGTTAGTCGTTACATACAGATGATCAAGCCATTTTGCTGAAGCTGGCAGTTACACACACACCCATAAATGCACACACAAAAAGATGTCACAGCTGAGCTACCTGACTGAATTTACCCCACACAGAGAACCGATGCAAGGTGGTAGGGCTGTCAAAGCAAATCTGCAGCAGAGCAGAAAGGGGTCCCACAAAAAGCCCTCCTCAGTGGAGAGGTGGGCTTCTTGCCAGCTTTTAAAAGGCTGCCTTTGAGGGAAAAGAACCTTTGTGTTTATGCGGAGCAATTAGCTGGGAAAGGCTTCTTTAGAAATGCAAAAGGTAACAGCTGCTGTGCCAGCCCATGGGCTGAAGGAGCAGACACAAAGCGGTCAAGCTGCATCGTTGCAGCTTGCCTTAGGGCTTTGGAGAGGGATCTTGTCCCTTCAGCGCTACATACAGACCCTTGACATAAGGCCAGTTATTAGTCGAGTTCTTTTGTCACTTTTTCTGTAAGCTTTCAGGGGAAAAAAAAAAAAAAAGGAAAGAAAGAAGATCCAATTATTAAAACTGCACTATTTTCTCCAGCTGAAGAACTTTACCTAGCACAGACCAAATGGTTCTGTTTTCACTTCCCTTGTGTAGCTTTCCTCGTTAGAGAAACCAATTGGAAATCATTAGCGGAAATATTAGTAGGAAAGGCTAATGGCTGTAGTCATTCATATGCATCAGTCACCGGATATTTCAAAAGCTGCTACCTGGAGTACTGTTAATGTAATTTGCAATACTTTATTTGATATTCTCAGCCTCCTTGGATTTGCACAATATGGTGAACAGCAGCAGCTCCAACGGTGCTGGCTCGCGAGGGCTGAGTGTTCAGCTTCCCCCCCTCCTGCCCTTCTGCACGAGCTGCCTTTCTCCTCTCCAACAAAACGCTGTCAAAAGGAGGATGAGGATAATCACATCCGTAAGGGAATGAAAGACTCGCTTTGAGTGCACTGATGTATAATACTATTTCCAAAACAATTCATCCATCAAAACTAATCAGTGTAAGCAGTGTGCAGAGGAACAACAACATACCAGCAATCTAAAAGCCAGCGCTTCCTCCAGGAGCGTGTGGAGACCCATCCACTGGAGCAGCATCCCCTTTCCAAGGTCTGGGGACCTTGTCGCAATTAACGCTGCTAGCATAAACCATGCTGCTATACAAACGATCCCTGCAGAGAAGTGCAAAGCCTATGCTGGAATAAATGCTGCCGCTGCGATCACGGAGTGGGTAGCTCCCCTTTGCTTCTACATGACTGCCACCAAAAAATTACTCTCTCGCTATGCAAACAGATGTTCAGAGACTTCATCACCTGCGTATTTTGATAGGCTTTCCCAACATGTTCTCTTAATCCCATGATGAATCTAATCAGGTGGTTGTCGATGAAAGTAAGAAGGATTTCAAATGTGTACACTCAATGCCCCATTGCTGTTTCCCAGGGCAGGGATAGAGCATGTGTGTGAGGCACTTTATTTGCTGCTGGTTCACTTTCAGTCCTCTGGGAATTATACCTGGATCTTACCTTTAATGAGTTGTTCAAATGAAAGTAAATGGCTTTGCCAGAAATAAACAAACACACCATAACACATTTTTCTCAGATGTAATTTTCAAGGAATTTAAAAAATTAAATTAAATGAGCAATTGACTCATGAGAGCTTTAATCCCCCTCCTCAACACACCACCTGCCCATAGGTGTTAAAGAGCCTGGTTCCTTCTAAAATCAAGGGATATATTCTCTGAAATGACAGTGACTGGTCTGCTTTCATGCATATTATGTAATCCATTGCTTTACCACAGGAGAGTTAAAGTGCAATTTATTTTTATGAAATACAAAATCTGTGATGTAGATGTAATTGCTTTCTTGTTATTATGCTTCAGAATGCCCCATGCATATAAAGAAAATGAAACATTTTTCTCTACCTCACTAGAGGCTTCTCTATGAATTCCAGTCCATATTCAGCAGTACAATTCAAATTGCTATAGAAGGGCAGAAAATAATTTTTTTTCTTTTTCACTGAAATAAACGTGTATGAAACATGCTTTTCAAAGAATGTTCTTCTGGTTCAGCCTATGTACTCTGTGCATAATCTGTATTCAAGATGCAGGATAATTTTCTGTGCCTCAGGATGCATTTGAAGTATTTTTAAAGTAATAATGCATTATTATGGGATAGGAAATGGCAGTTTCCTCCCTTGGAGCTGTCTGGAATTCTGGATTGAAACATTACGGTATCTTTAAGTCGCTACTAGTCTGATCTGAAAGATCATCTGTTTCCCTCAATAGTATAGGCTGAAACACTACCCCAACAATGTGGGTTGTTCTTTTTTTTCCTGAAGTCATCACCACTGTTATTTTTTTTCTTCAAGTCCTCTTCATTGAGTTAAGTGAGTAGGTCACTGCCTGCAGCAGCTTATTGCTGATATGTTAAATGCAAAGTTCAGTCTCTGATACACAAGGTATTCAAGGACCTCACTGTTGCATGATGGCAAAAATTTTGGAGTGGAGCATTACGCAACAGATGCTTGCAGGATGAGTGAACAACCAACCTCTCTCATAGCGAGACCTGCACTCACTGTGTGTCCTAGAGCTGGGCAGAATTGGAGATGTTATAGTCTCAGGTAGATGAGAGCCAGCTTCCCCGTTAGCTGTGTGGCTCAGCAGGCAAGTAAAGGAACAGGGGGATACATCTTCAGGGCTTTTGGGACTGCATGATCCCTATGCGACAGAGCAGACAGGAAGGTTGCTTTGCTGGAAAGGCATTTGAAATCCAGACAGACTGTTATCCCAATTACATGCATTTTTAAAAATCCATAGGCTTCTCATAGGCAATTTCACAGGGGGAAAATAAAAGGAAAAAATTCAAGCTAATAAAATACATTAATTGTGACTATTTCATCAAGCATCACTAATTAATCCACTCAACAGTCCCGTGGGATAGATCACTGATATCCTGTGGGTAATTTGCCAGTACATCTATGCATTTCTCCAATTGTCTACCCAATTCACAGAAACAATTTGACTTGAGCTTGGACATACTTCTTCCCCGGAGTGATTATTGATACTTCACCCATACCTACAGAAGAGTAACGACACCAAAGAGGCCGAAGATTTCCACATTAGGAACATCTTTATACCTCTAAGTTCACAGCCTTAAAATCCTTTCCTCATTATACTAAGGAGAGAAACAGCATTGAAATTCTGTATCTGAAAGATGATTTTAAGTTAAAAAGCACAGGAAGACTGATGTCTTGTGGCATAAGAAATTACTCAGATGCAAGAACAAGATCAGACCTTAAAAATACTGACTTTAAAATCTGTGTTTCACTAAATTAATCTTCCTGACTTCACCAAGATTTCTTTCGTGAGTAGGAGTTCGCAGGACTGAGCCCAAAGTATGCCTGAATTGTAATCCAAAATCACTGCTTGCTACACTTCCCGTAGCAAACCTGCCTTGTGGATTCCATGCCATGCATGACATCAAACTGGAAGGAGTGGTGGATACACCAGAAGGCTGTGCTGCCATTCAGCGTGACCTGGACAGGCTGGACAGTTGGGCAGAGAGGAACCTGATGAGGTTCAACAAGGGCAAATGCAGGGTCCTGCACCTGGGGAGGAACAACCCCATGCAGCAGTACAGGCTTGGGGCTGACCTGCTGGAGAGCAGCTCTGCAGAAAGGGACCTGGGTGTCCTGGTGAATGATAAGTTGACCATGAGCCAGCAGCGTGCCCTGGCTGCCAAGAAGGCCAATGATATCCTGGGGTGCATTAAGAAGAGTGTGGCCAGTAGGTCGAAGGGGGTTCTCCTTCCCGTCTACCCGGCCCTAGTGAGGCCCCATCTGGAGTACTCTGTCCAGTTCTGGGCTCCCCACTTCAAGAAAGATGAGGAGCTACTGGAGAGAGTCCAGCGGAGGGCTACAACAATGATTAGGGGACTGGAGCATCTGTCCTATGAGGAGAGGCTGAGGCAGCTGGGCTTGTTCAGCCTGATGAAGAGAAGGCTGAGAGAGGACCTTATAAATGCCTACAAATATCTGAAGGGTGGGTGTCAGGAAGATTGGGCCAGACTCTTTTCAGTGGTGCCCAGCAACAGGACAAGGGGCAAAGGGCACAAACTGAAGCATAGTAAGTTCCATCTGAACATGAGGAAGAACTTCTTCCCTCTGAGGGTGACGGAGCACTGGAACAGGCTGCCCAGGGAGGTTGTGGAGTCTCCTTCTCTGGAGATATTCAAGTCCCACCTGAACACGGTCCTGTACAGCCTGCTCTAGGTGACCCTGCTTTGGCAGGGGGGTTGGACTAGATGACCCACAGAGGTCCCTTCCAACCCTGAACATTCTGTGATTGAATCTTGTTTAAGTGTAGTTTCACTAAACTTGCTAAGTCAGACAATACTATTTTAGCATGGACCAGCAACATGAGATTTTCCCTAGTTCTTGTAATGGAGACCTTTGTATAAAACTCCATGCTATTTGGCAGACACTGATAACAGCATCCCAACAAATTAGCTTAAACAAATAAACTAGTTACCTTGATCAAGTATGATTAAAACAGCAAATGTTTTTTCTATAAGATTCTGAACACTAGTAAACTCTTTAATTTACCTTTTATTGATGCAAAACCAACATTCCCACTCTCCTACGGGTGAGACTGGGGATTAGAGGAGCCTCGGTGACATTCTGTATTAAGCTACTTCTCAACACAGAAAGGAGCCTAGTTTACATCTCCCAGGTTAAGAGCACCTTCCTGACCTGCCTGTCTCCAGCAGCAGCCTGGTTTTGCAAGAACCATCACTTTATTGTGGTACTTCTAGCCCAGTTTCCAGGAGGTTTCAGCAGGCAAATTTCAGCTTCAGTGAAATATCCTTCTATAATCCCTATTTGGAGGGCTAGTTTGAAGATCTCAGCATACCGAAATAGTGACTGGGCTATACATTAACATCTATTGGCACTGCTTTCTCCAGAAGTTGTGTAAGTAATGAATGAGCAATCACTCTGTACAGAAACTATGAAAGGGGGTGTGGAATTAAAGGGGAAAACTGTATTGCACCAAAATCTTGCTCTAGAGGAGGACCAATGCAGGAGCTGAAAAACGGTTTACGTTTAAGTATGACCTTCCAACCCTTTGCTGTGCTGGCGACATCAAAGAAATAGGCCGTATCTATGATGATTTACACAAATAATCAAATCCCTGAATTTACTGGGCTTTTTTTCTCCCTTTCATGTGTTGCCTTTGATGTTGCAGCCTCCCTATGCAGGTGCAATAATAGCCTTAGTCAAAAAATTAGTGCGAGAGCACTGCATTATAACTGAACTTTCCAGCTTTGAATGGCCTCCACAGGAAGACATGACATGAACTTGCATATGAAAAGCTACCCTGGATATGGAAAATGCTCTTACACCTACCAAATAGGCCAAGTATTTACAACTGCCTGCTCCTTGCGATTTTTGGAGGTTCATATCCCAGAGATGAAAAATAAAAGCTTATCTCTGGAATACACTTCCACCTGCCAGTTCTCTTCCCCTCCCCTCCATTTTTATTTTTACCAAACTGACAATGACATCATTACAGGATTTAATATAATACTGAATATTAAATGTAGCAAAACCAGACTGTGCTGATTTTGAGAGATGGTTTATATCAAGTAACATTAACGCATTTCTACTTTAGCTCAGAGAACTATTGAAAGGCAAGATCTGAACAACAGGAAGAAGTATGGCATGTAGGTACCTTGTTCAAATACCTCAGTTAAAATCTGAAGAGGTAAGTTATTAAGTCATTTCTATATATTTTATGTTGAATTTCTATCTGCCAGCAGTCCTTTGGGAGTTCATTGTCTTTGTTCCAGGGCTTTCAACAGAGACTATGCATTATTTATTAGACATGCAAATCATGCATGATAATCTCAGTGAGCTATGGAAAGTATAATTGTTCCAGACAAACAATAAATTTGATTAAAAATTTGTCTAACATCTCCGTATTTCACACTGAAAAAAGACATTAAGTTTTCTTCTTCTTAATGAAAAACAGGAAGAAGGATTTAGAACCGTCAGTTCTATGTTTGGGGTTTTTTTTTAATATTCAAGTTAAGAATAATAAATAGTCTGTGACCTACATCTAAGAATCAAGAAAATGCAGAGTTAGGTTTGTTGTAGCAAAAGAAATAACATTAGTGGAATTTACTCTACACACTTTGTCCTAGGAAATAATATTTACTCATCTAAAATAGGATCACCTAGGTGTAAGGAAATTATCACTTAGCAAATATTTCTAAATGCATACAAAAGGATGAAACATCAGGTGCAATTAACTAAAAAATAAACTACCAAAATCTCACACTCTCATGCTGCCGTACTACTCTACAGGAAGTAGGAAGCAAGAACTGTTATATTCCTTTTAATAACCTATGTCTACGTAATCTGTTTTGATTACAAAAATGAAGTTACACACCTGGGATTTTAAATACAGCTGTGTTTTAGACTTTCTCTGTAAGGCACAGGAGTGTTCTACAGATCCACTCCAAACGTACTCTTCATGAAAGTCCTTATCTTGAGGAGCACCACAGCTATCTGGCCACTTAGGATCACCGTTCCCAGCTAATACAGATAGCAGGAAGTCCCTCACAGTGAGCAATACTGGAGCTGTCAATTATCAGTAATGTGCTGCAGGAACTAGACTAGAAATGCATCACTGTTAAAGGATTTTATAGACCTGCAGTACCTTATGTTAATTTTCTTGCTTCAGTGAGATTCTGCTCATGACTAATTTTACTCAGAGTACTCAAGACTTACTGGAAGAAAGTTGGCTAGTGTATCATTTATCTTCTGCATAGGTTTTGAATTGAAATACGGTTTTGATTCAGATGCAGTCTCCACAGCTGGGAGAATCAGCCATCTAAGACTACAGTCTCTGCTTTGGTGTTAAATTTCTTGATTCATCAAGGCTTCCCTGTAACATTACTGCACAGCACACAGGGACATCTGATGTAGTATCACTTCTGCAGCAGCTTCCAAAGCTTATTTGGGTTTTTTGGGGTTTTTGTTAGTTTGTTGGTTGTTTTTTTTTTTTAATTAACCCACTGTGTTTACAGGTTTACATAGAGCTTGTCTGTAAAACTTCTTTCCTTTCTCCTTTTGAGAAGAGTCAGGACGAGGAGTCCTGTTGGACATGGCAGGAAGGATCTCCCCAGAACAGTTTTGGTGTCTTTTGAATGGGAGTGACTGGAAAAGACTGTATGCTCATACAGCATGATTCAAATTTCCCTTACATCTGCAAGGCAACTTAGGCCTGAAAAACAAGTCTACAAACATGTCTAAACCATATGGGACAAAAAATCCTCACCCCTCTGTAACCCTAGCTGACTTTCCTATTGTGCTTTGCTGTGAAATGTTCTCTAGAGTCCTGACCCTTTGTTGTCTTTCAATTTTTAAAAATAGGTGACATCAAATATCCAAATGAAGCCAGCTCTTCATTCTTGGCTGTTTTTTTTTTTTCCTTACGAAAGATTTTTTCTTTATGAAAACCATTTAAAACCATCTGTCCTTGCCCTCTCCTCCCAGGTTTTAGTCCTTCCCCTTGTTTAAGTCCACAAGAGCATGGGATGGAAAATCCAGTCTTAAATGTACTCAAATTTTCAGGAATCTGAGAGCTGAAATAGACAAGTAGTTCATGTCACAGTCCAGGAAGAAACATCATCTCACCAAAATACCTATGATACAAAATAATAAAGAATTCTCCTCCCTTTACCGTGGTCAGTAAAGAAGAAAAGTCTTCCTATGGTCATTCTTAAAGGGAAAAAGCATCAGAAAGAAACTGCACTGAACTATTCTATAAAATACCAATTTAGCTTGCACATCTGATTTAACAGGATGTCCAACTGTATAGTCCGGTCTGTTTAACAAATTACTTCTACCGTGTCTCTCTCTTCTGCAAAATATTTAAAAGACATTTCCCACCACTCCATCATTCCTTTCAAAAAGTGCTCCCATTTAATTTCTTCTCCTTTTCTACTAGAAATCCTAATGGTCCACTTGTTTGCCTCCCTCCTGCCCCAGCCTTCTCAAATTAGCCTGAAATACCACTGAAAGCCATCAGCTGTGGAAAATATAGCAGGATTAAGTGGTAGCAGGAGACTATCCTATAGCATTGCCTGGCAACCATTCTGGACCCCCATTACATCACATTTCAGTCCTCTATCCTGACACCCATGTAAAACTGGGAAGGGAAGCATGCTATTAGCCAGCAAAGTAGCAAATTATAGACAGGTCCTTCACCTGGTATTGAAGTTTTGCAGTCCATTAGTGACAGCTGAAGGCTAGCAGGTCCTCAAAACCACCTGCTCCCTTGCAGAAGTGCTCAGTGTAGGTATGGAAAGGCTGGGGACAAAGAGCTCAGGTGCAGATGCAGTGGGAAGATGTGCTCTTTCCTGGTCGCTCCTGGAAAGCAGGCTCTAGGCAGAAGGGTGTCTGCAGCACCTGCACTATAACTTCAAAACACCCACTCGCACTGGTCTTCACAGGGGTTTCAGTCTTGAAGCCAGGGGCAACAGAAGTGTTCCTGTATATTGCTTTTAATAAAGAATCACATTAAACCAAACAAGTGCTTTTCAGCAGCTGAAAAATATCTGTTGACTTAGTAGCTCAGATGTCTCTTCCTGATATGTATCCTATGGCCTTCTCTCCAGGTCAAAAAAGCATCAGAAGTCAATATCAGGGACAAACTCATCTCTCCAACAGACTTCTAAATGAAGTTCAGCTGCTATCCTTTCATACATTTGCTACAAGCATAAAAATAACAATCCAGCAAGAACTTTTATTTTTATTATGCATACTCTCCAGCCTACTTTAATTTCTTCATTTGAAGCTTTCTCCTGTAAGTTTACTCAGCACTCCCAGTCCTTCCTATCCCTTTTACTTTGACTATGAAATTAGAGGAGGGATGCACAAGGTAAAACACATCAGATCCAGCTTTTGCAAGGTCTTTGAAGCAATTATGGAGTCATAGAAGTGTAACACTCAGTAATAAGTTAGACAAGGCCAAGGGGAATGCTCTACTAATGTAAAATGTTGAAGGAACTGGAAAATAGGCAGAGCTTTAGTAGATTTTATTTTACTACATAATACAAACCTCATCATCATTATTCCCAATGTAGTACTTTGAATCGCAGTGCAGATGGTTCACATATTTTAAATTGTAATTTAATTATGCTTTTCATGATCATACTGTATTTGAACTCCAATGAATTTCTAGCATGTTTATGCAAATACTTAATTGCAGAAATATGTCTTTAATAGCCTAGTCCCATCTCAAAATTGTCTTTTGTTTTATGTATCTTTCAGATCATAAAAATACCACTTATGCACAGAACCTAAGGCTCAGTTATTCATGTTTACAGTAAGGACTTTGTTGCACTTTAAGCTTATATCCTGGTTTACAGAAAATGTTTCATGGCTTGATATCATGAGGTCAAGAGACAGACTGGAATCAATAGCAAGACAATAAAGAAGCAGTACAACCTTTCTCTGTAGCAGTGAAATCCTGTATTTAAGCTTTCTGAATTTTGGTTGCAACGTTAAAAGTTATTGCATACCCTAAGAATCATTAGGGTGAGTTAAACAAAGACTGAGTGGATCTGCAGCATACAGTCTTCAGACCCTATACCAGGCTATGCTTACTTCTCAACACAGAACTACCAGAAATCTTGAAGAGCTGCATAGATTATTGACCTCACTCTTCTTCTGTTAACCACTATTCCTTAGCATATCTTGTTCCTTTAAAGCAGTTAAAAGGAAGCATCTCTCAATACAGGAAACCGCCTTCAGTCTCACTAAATACTTCTTGCTATATTGCATCAAGAAATATAAAATCCCTCTTCTTCTAGTACTAGAATTTCCTCCCACAGGAAAAAGTATCTTTAAATAAGTAGTTTCACATAATGTCTATTTTCTCCTGGCTTCTTATAAAAATTAAAATAAACTCACCTACTCTCTTTTACCCAGTCTCAAAAATATTGCTACATATCAGATCTTCTTTCCTAAGAGCTCACCTTCAGACACAAACACTACCACTTCCTACTTAACCCAGGTGCACTATTTATATATCACAACACCCATGCTGTGACTCCAGAACTTATGCCCTTCACCTGGGATGGTGGGTGGAGCCCAGAGGAGTTAAAATCCTTAAAAGGACAGTTCAGAGCAAAAGGGGTTTCTAGGGTTGGGTTGTTTTTTTTTTCTTGTTAGTTACTAGTAAGGAATTTTTTAGATAGCAAGGCTATATCTATTTTTAGTAGCTGATAGGCCTGCCTCTGCTAAAGTCTGTCTCTTTCACTAGTTTTTGTTGAATAATGTTTGGGATGCTTTGAAAAAAAAAGAAGCTTGATATAGAGAGCTTTGCTTTGCATTTCTGGTTATAGTTAAGCATTTTCTGTTTTAGCTACAGCTGGGCTCTGGGGCAGGCTGTACCTGTGGGAAAGTGTAGCAAGGACCTAGGAGCCGTCCCTGGTACCTGCAGGCAGTCACTCTGATGCTGTGACTAGAACATTCTTCATCACAAACTTCGGTTCAAGTCCCTCATATTTAAAGCAGATTCTAAACTTTCTCTAGACTTCTAGGCTGGTGTGAAGAAGCAGGACTATGGGAGAAGGCACTGGAGGCTTCAAAAGCTTCAGAGAAGTGCTATTCTTCTCGTCAAAGCATCTCTAATACAGGTAAGTACACTCTAGTATCAACAGCAGCCCCTTCCCTTGCTGTGTACCCAGGGCTTCTTTGTCCAGAAAGGAAGCAGCTACAAAGATGACTTTGTTAGTGTCTAGATTCCAGCCCTTGGAGGGGAAAAATCCCTCTGACAAGATTTTTCATCTACATTGCAAATCATCGCTGAATAAAATAACTGAAAGCTTGTGGAGGAGGGACTGGAAGCCCCATTTTCAATCTACTGGGAGAATATCCTATCATAAGCTATGGTAACGCTTGGTCTGTTGTAATAGATATCTGAAAGCAGCACTTATTTTCTAGGTGCCAGTAAGCTCGTTGACCTACCCTACAACCTTTTCAGAATTCTAGTTCAGGCCTCTATGTTATTTAGCTTTAAACTGTTAGTTCAGGTTTGTTTTAAAAGAACATTTCTTATCAAAGCGCATCAGATTTAAAAGTTTTCCTGAGTAAAGCAGTCTTTTAAAAACAATGCTGCCCATAATTGGCATGTTACTGGATTAAAGGAAGGTCAAAACATAAAATACTGTATTTGGTTGGTTTGTTCTGGTTTCCTTTTCCTATGCCCTTGTTCGTGCTGTTGTTCTAACACCACCTCCAGACATGTAGGTCTTCCTAGATTCTCTTGTTTCTGGAGTGGGTTTATTGCTTTGCAGTATTGACTGCTCTGTCTCCACAGACTGGTTTTTCATTTTTGCTGTTTCTCTGCTTGTACTGTCATAGGCTGGTGAAGATTTAGTTCTAAAGGAGTTAAAAACCTGTTTCCTTTTTCCTGTAGTAGTGCACACCAAAGGGTTCCAGCATTATTGCATACAAGTGGCCATGGAGTTAGTATTTGTTTTGTGATAGTTACATAGGAAATAGGAAATTGAAGGTTAAAAGTTAATGAAGGAGTCATAAACAAGTTGGTTATACTTCTGACTGCAGTCACTCTGAGATGCTCACTGAAACTCTGAACAGAATTATAGATCACCACAGAGAGAAACAATTATACTAACAGAGTAACTGTATATGCTGTTGTCTGGAAAACCATGAAATACTTCTTACATAAAAGGGCTACGTACATTAAAAACATGCAAATACTTCTACCCTAATGCTCCATTTTGATACAATATGCCACTGTGCAGCTAGAACACGGAACATGTGTGCAGTCCCAAAGATATATGTGTTTGTCTTGGATGCTGAGTCACTCGGACTTCATTTCTGTGATCACAGCACCCCCGAGGCATATTGTACATACCCCTACAAATGCACACTTTCTTGTTTACCCTAATTTCTGTCATTTTCCCATTACTGAATGTTTTAATGCAGTGACTATGAAATATGAATACTGTTTTCTGCTGCAAACTTCCATCTTCCCTACTTGGAAGCCATGGAGAACTCGGTTGCAGTTAGGCTCCTGTTAATTTAAATAGTTCAGGATTGAGTTTCTAGGGAGCTTTAGGACACACTGGTTATGAATGACATTAACTAAAACAGTATGAAATGACTTATTTCTACAAATAGTCCCCTGAAGATTAACATCATTGAAAATGATTCTTTATGTCAATAAGTAGATTGAACCCCCTTGTGCTAGTAGCTGAGTCCAGCCCAAAGTGCAGTTAGTGGCCCTGTGCCCATTCATTTCAGCAGGAGTGGGATTTTGTCCTGTTCCTATGGGCCATTTATGCAAGTACGTTGCCCAATTTATATTTTTTCTGTCAGAAGGCACACTTCACTGCACCTCTGAGGTTAGCAAAAAGCCTGTGCTCAGTACCATCCAGTTTGGCATCCTGAAGCATATTCCTGAGAATGAAGATTTCTCATCTCCCAAGCAGCTGATCCTATTGTTTCCTTACTGTTGAAACATCTATAGAAACTGCTGGGAGTTTTGACAACAGGGGCATTTGGGGGACAGGTGTCCATGTGGGGAAGCTTAGCTGACACAGTACAAATCCCTGCAGAAGTCTCTGGCTGTTTCTGAACCCTTCATCTGCAGTTTTCAGAGTCCAGTACTAAAAACAACTTGTTTTTCCTGTTTCTGTATGCCTCGCACTTGCTTTGCACACTTGTCCTACTTGTTCATTTTCTCTTTGAGACAAACTGTTAACTTTTCTCATATAGTTTAGTTTTGCATTGCCTGATTATTCAGCAGTATGTGTTGAGGTTGGTTTATCTGAAAGGTGACAGCTTTTAGACTGAAAATCTGATGTGGTAGGTCAGAGGCAATTACTAGGCAAGTAGCATTCTCACTGGACTGAAATTCAGCTCATGATCCCTTTTTCATGTCAAATACATCTGTGGCCTCTCCCAGTTTTATGTTTTCCCTCTAAAGTTATATATTTACTTTGCTACACAATTTGTTATTTGGGGATGGCAGATGAGAGGTTTCTGTGGGTGACACAGCAGCAAAATAGAGCATGTAAACAAAACACAAACCAAATAAACAGTTCAAATACACACAGTAGTAAGGGTTGTCTGAAGATTCAGGTGTTTGAGGCTTTTCAAGTACTCGAAATCTATGAACTATCTATCCTGAGCAAACCTCTACTCAGTGACCAATAACTGGCATTATTAACTCCTTGTATTCATTCAAGTCAATGTTTTTACAGCAATGTCTGTATCTGGGCAGAAGCCTGCACATATGTGTGTCTAGCTTTATTCATGCAAGTGCAGTAAAGCCAACTGCTCCTGTTTTCCTCATATATTTTTGCTTTGCTTCTGTCCATTGCATCCTGCAGCAACCTGCAAACTCTGATTTCTGTGTCTTAATATGACTGGCAAAAGTACTAGTGGACACAGGGCAAATAACATCTACAATAAAGATCTACTGCTTGAAAGCCCAAAGCAATGATTCTTTGAATTGCAACATTAATATTTTTTAGTACACTTTCTTTCCTTAAATGGTAAATATGCTAGATAGCCCCATTTGCTGCTATTTTTTTTCTGCTATTTTTCCTGGTATTTTCCAAAGACGCCCTGTGTTTTGGCTAGGAGCCATGGAGTGCTAACTGCTCTTCTCCACTGCTTGAAATAATTTTTCATTATATTTTCATTTCTTTGAAACCATTCATTGAATTTAAACTGAATTAAAAATAAACACAGATTATGTAGAATTGCACACAAATTTATTCTCAGGGAGCCATAAACATAGCCATAGTTTGACAGAGGAATATAATCATTGATTTTGATAGGACCAATATTCAAACATTTGCTTCATAAGACAGTATGGTTGCTCTAGATCTTACTTGGGTTTTCTGGATTTGGGAGAAGAGCAGGATGCCATTTTCTCAATTTACAGTGTCTAGGATTCTTTTTTGGCAGTGGCTAATATATTCTGTTGCCTCAATTCTGATCATCCAAGCCAAGCCGAAAGAAACCCAGATGAGTTTAAAAATGTTTCTGTATATATAATATGCTTATGTACTGATTTTATTAAACTTTCTTCCTTTTAGCCTTTTTTAATTGTGGTTTAGGGAATAAAAAGAAATGAGAAATAACATATAGGAACAAAAAAGAAAATTGTCATATCATTTTCTGAATAGAATGCCCAATAAAATAGCTAGATGAATAATTTTCCCAGAATATTTTCTAATGAACAGTTCTGGTTTCTTGTTACTCATGAGCACTATTTAGCTGTTTGACTATCATCGCTTATTTCTTCCATTATAAAAAAATCTCCTGGAAACTAAATACCAGTCAGTTGGCATTCCATCATGTAAGCAACAAAAAATTTCTGTGAGAAGTTGCATGCTCTAAATTAAAATCTGTGACAGTAGATTTTGCAAGTCGTTGATAAAGTTACATTTTAATTAAGTTGAAAAGATCAGAAATTGTGTTAGTGCACAAGCTAAACAAATCTTCATCAAATGCACAGACTGTGTCCCATCCCATACCTCTGGGACATAACAGGTGTTTTCAAATTTGGAATTAAAATGTAACATTAAGGTTATCTTTACTGATTGTAGATTTGTGTATGGCAGTAGAGATGTGTGAAAATAGCTCTTCTCTTCCAAGAGAGCACTCTGAAGCATGATTAGCTATCCTCAGTGCATCAATATTTCTTTCCTATTATCTCCTGATCTCAGATCAAGACTTCAGAGTCTCCGTAGCAGAGCTCAGCACAATTTCTTCATCACAGAACACTTTTCAAGTATTATTTCGTTCTCTCCTGTATGCATAAGGTCAATCCCGACTGCCAAACCCGCCACCAGTCTGGAAGAAGGAAATGTTTAGTTCCTTTGGCTGCAGCCATGCAGGAGGATGAACTTAGACTACAACAGTGGTTCATTTTTTTTTTCTCCCAGAGAAGGAAGGCACAAGTGAAGCTACCTCATAGCACCTCTTTTCCTGCCTCAGACATTATGTTGCACATGATGGGGATAACTAAGTATTTTCACATGTTACCATAGATAGGGAAAGCAATTCCTCACCTGTGGAACAATCAATGACATTCTCTGTTACCACTGGCAACTTCCACTTGCTCTCATAGATTTGTACCTGCTATTGACAATTAATTTAATCTTTAATTTACAAGACAACATACCTGCAAATATGCATATATGTCTTGTATATAAACCTTACCAGGGAATTTAGTGGGATTACTTATATGTAGAAAAGTGGCTGCCCTCTTCCCCCAGTGCTGAGGTCTGTGCTGGATTTCAACATCATTGTGCTGTTGGTATTTTATTTGTCTTTCTGGGTATTATAGAATTGTCTTCATTTAATGCATGGATGGCTGTAGAAAGCAGAGATAAAGTTTCAAGTCCCTTTATTTAACCCATACAAAATAATTAAAACACATTTTTCATGTTAGTATCCCCTTAGGGCTTAATATATTGAGAAACATGTCCTAATGTGAAATGAGCTTCAAGACAAATGGTCCTCACTTTAGTTTAAAAGTCACCTCTGGAAAGAACGTATTTATTTTCTTATTCATGCCACTTTTTATTTCTTTTTAAATTCTGACATGTTAAGATAAAATTGTCACATCAAAACCTAATCTTTAAATACAAAACTGTACACTTTTATACAGGTACAAGAACCACTTCAGGGCTGGTTTTCTTTATGCTTTCGAAGCCATTGAAGGGTCTCTTCTTTCAAAGAGGAATGCCTCGGCCCTCCTGCCCTGCATCTTGCTGGCAGAGCTGCAGTCCTCTGAGGCCATGACAAATTTCTCTTCCCAACTTTGTAATCCTGTTTTGGCACATGCCTGAAGGTGAACACAGAGCTCTGAGGGTCTCCTCTGGGTGTCCCAGAAATCACAGCCAGCGGTGAGCGGGTTAGGCTTGCCTTCCCTGAGGAAGCTCGCACAAAGAGTGGCTCAAATAATTTGTCATTTCCATGCTGTCTGGCATCACTGCATTTATCCAACACTTATAATGAAAGAGTATATCAGGAAATAAAACACAACTAATAATCAGAAATCTCTTGAACACCCTAATACAGGCCTAGAAGACATAGACTGACTTTCTAACACATGGCTGTACTTTATATCACAAGTATTTTCTCTGGCTTATGATTTATTCTGTCAAGCGTTATTCAGTGTAAGCAAAAGAGTTGCCACTGAGCCCTGAGAAACAAATGGATGTTCTCCCAAGTCAGGAAAGGCAAAGTGTTTCCATGCAACTTAATGAAGCAGCACATTAATTTTGATGTACAGCCATAAAGTTCCACAGTAGGCTGTTTTTATTTGCATTATCTTCTCATGTCTCTAAGAAATACAGGTTCAAAACAAGGTGTCATTTATTCTTGTAGTATGGAATAGGACCATTCTTCCCGGTAAACTCGGGAAAGGTCTGTGGTGTGTCTTTCAATAAGTTAAACAAGATTCTATTAAAGAAAATAGATCTCTCTCTCTGACCGAGAGCTCCCATACATGTGTTTATAAATTCCCCTAGCCAAATCCTTTCATCAGAGATGTATGTATGAGCCCCGGTCATAGCATGCTTAGGTTCATGGAAATGCATCAAGCTCCTCAGTTCCCAAAAAGCCTTATAAGACTTTTGTACGGTTACGAGTGCAGAAAATTACTCTAATGAGGAATCTATTTAAGCTTAATTGTCTTATTCAATTGGATTGCTTAAATTGCTAATAATTTTGTCAGCATTACTTTCTAAGTTGTTTTTAGTGGTAGTTTGCCCTTTTTGTTATTGCTGGAGGAATTCGGTAATAATTAACTGACCTAGTGTGTAATTATACTGCTGAAAATAAGCTATGAGACATTAAATAAAAGGACACTATTAACAGGATTTGAATTTATGACCTTCAAAACATGAAGCAAACACTTCATTCATGAGGTCACACAAGCTTTCACTACAGTCTGAGAATTATGTTCAGCAGATTAGCCACGGAAAGACTTTGCTCTTGTTCTTTGGATGTACTGCGAACACACTGAGAAACAGATTAGAAAAATAGCAATAGAAATATAGCAATGGAAAAATGCTAGAGAAAGCTTATTCCTCTTAAACATTCAGATCTATACATGTGCCACAGGCTGTGGAAGTCAAACCTGATATGTATTTTGAGTGTAGTAAAAAAAAAAGCTAGGTCCATAGCTCTGTCTATATAAACTTACAGTTATTAGTTTTTCAGTATTATTGTTACTGGTGGTTCAAGCAGTAAAACAGCGCAGTCATGAGCGTCCTGCCATGGCTTGGAGGAGGCCAGACCGTATGGATAATAGGCCAGTGGCTGGAGTATGCAAGACTTAGTGAAAGTTTGCAGATGTATATTTGCAGATACTCTTTCACATTTTGGGAGCTTGCCTACTCTGCTCCCATGACTGGTCCAAGGGTGATGGAGATTTGTGAATACTGACACCCATAGCAAAGCCAAAGGCTTTGGCAATTGCTGCAATGGTCAAGTAGCAGATGTGACAGCAAGTACAAAGTTTTGGGGCCTAAGAATTTCCCCCTTGGGTTCCCTATGAAACGTCAGCCTGTAACACCTTTTCCTCAGCTACCATGGATGGTGGTGGCATTTTAAGCTTCAAACTCTGCTGATGTCTGAGTCCTTTTCATGCTCAATTTACAGGACACGGTTTGAGATGAGAAAATTACTGAACACCTCTTCTCTCAGACAGCTAGGCAATTTGTGCCGTGTTTTCTCTAGTCTTTAGGACATAGTGTGTTTTATCAAATGTCTCACATAGGGTTACAACAGCTTCACCACAATTTCTGTGAAATATTTCCCTGTGTGAAGCACTGCATTATGGATAGGAGCACTACATTTTTTAGAAGTTGGTGTTCCAGCAGCACCAGTGTAGGGAAAATGAGGCTGTTGTCTCTTCTGGTTACCAGGAATCCAGGCAGTTTCCTTGCTAACTATCAGCTACACTGTGTTTTAGAGAGTGAAGCAGAGCACATTCTGTGCAATTATGCTGTCAGCTTGCAGGATCTGAGAGAGAACTGCCATGCTTATTTTCTGTAATCAAATGGATCTTCCTCCAAACTAGAGATGACGTCTGCTGTCTCTTTGGGACCCCAAATATTTTGACAACTTGTATATTTGTACAGTGAGACCATGTACTTACAGATACACAAGGAAATAATCTTCCAGCAAATGCCAAAGAAGCTGTTACCTGTGAAAATACTCTAAAGCCAAGCACAGTTTGGAAAGATCCAGTGCTTTCTGCTGGTCAGAGAACTTTTGCAATACCAGGTAAATAGGATCCCATAGGATGGGGTCTGATATTTAGGTAGAAAGCTCAGCAAGCAAAGGTGAGTGGAAATCCATTGCATCTGGTAATAACTGTTTTCGGTGCTTCTCAGGTTTGTTGCCATTCTTCATTCTCTATACCTAAGCACAATAAAACTGAATGCGCCTAAACATAAAATGAGAAATTTGGACCAGAGAAATGCTTGAATTGTTTCTTCCCTATAGACCAAAAGGTGTATTTGAGACAAATAAAGGATATGTCACCTAAACTCTTTTGCATCATCAGTGATGAGCATGGCATGGTGACACAGCTGTAAAATGCCAAAGTCTGGTTTGTCTGTCCATCATTGGCATAGGGCTCTGGGTGCTGTGATCAGCACTACTTTTCAGAAACAATTTTGGGTGGTGGGCTGAGACAGAGGAACAAAGAATAAATATTCACTAGTTGGCTTTAATTAAAAAAAATAAAGACCATGTCATTAGATTTTGACAATATACCCGTGTAATAACAGTTCCTGATTGCTTGTTGATTTACAGATTTGCAAGCTCTGTTTTCCAAAACAAGCAAAAGCACTTTTCAGCTGTAAGGCAGAGGAATGGTCTGCATTAACAAATAAGGGTCCAGTTCAGGCAAGGTTGATGACCTCAGTCAAATATTTATTAAAGGGGAAAGAAGTATTTGTAGTGACTTGTTTATTCTAGCTTTTGCTCACACTGATAGGATTTCCTCCTCTGGGTTATCACGCTGAAACCTTCCTTGTGACTAACTTTGACTTTTGGAAATGTTTCCCATCCACATCCGACTTTTCCTGCTTTTCAGCAGTAGAAAAACAAGCAGCTCATTTCACTGGTGGCTTACGTGGCTTTCACAGCCCCCGGGGTGGGGCAGGGTTGTGGTGGTGGTGGGGCAGCTCAGAGCAAAACGATAATGAATTCTCCAGGGAAGGTGCACTGCACTGGCAGCTCATGTCCAATCTGCAATACCAGAGGACAGTTGTAAATTCAGTTTAGTGATCTTTGAACCATCATGCATGCTGAAGATGAAACAGCTAAATACTTTTATTGGTCTCATTTGTCTCCTGAGCTATACTGTGGAACTAATTGCAAAATTATGTCTAATAAAAAAAAATCATGTGTTTCATCTTTATTATGGATACATTATTGCCTGTGTAATATGAAAAGGAAGCAATAAAAAGTACATTCAGGTTTGGCAACATTTTCTCCAAGCAAGATTTGAAGTAATTTTTAATATACTTGCCACTGGTAAGATAACTCTTAATGCTTTTATCGTACTTTTACCTCTGCATCTAAAAGTATTGTGCAAAGGAGGGCAAGTACAATTATTTCTGCCATTGGAAGAAATTAAGAGGCAGACAACCTGCAAAACATGCCAAGTATGATGATACAAATTAGTGACAAGCTTGCTAGAGATGTTTGCCTTTACTATCATAATAATGATAAATAGAAATAGAAGTGTTTTAAAAGTTCTACCTATATAAGTTAAGAATCACTTTCATTAGCAGAAATGGCTTTTGGCTTTTACAGAACAGAATTCCTCACATAGTATTGTAGTCTGAGGAGAATTGGTCACTTTTTAATGTACTTTGTAAATAACTTTTAGTTTTCCGTGAGTAGTATGTTCTTCGCAGGTACTGAAATATTATCCAGGACCTCATTAACTTCCTGTTCTTTTAAGTGCAGCACTCTCAACATGGCACTGTCCTGATGCAAGTTTTCTGTTTCTTTTGGCCACTGTTCATCACAGAGCAATGGCAGACATAGTTCGCTGTTCAACGAGGGGAAAAAGAGTTATTGGGCTCTACAGTTTATTTATAGAGTGTTTTCACCATACTTTAATTGGACTGTTTATTTTAACAATTCAGAAGTTACCCAATGTAAGTTAATGCAAGTAATCCTGTGTTTACCAAAATAAGTTCAAAAAATCTTACAATACAATTATAGCCAATCTTCATTTCAAATAAAATTATCATTTTCTTCTTCACAGGGCTCTTCCTCCTAACCAGAGTTCAGAGAATAATTCATCATTAAACATTGTTTTACTTTCTGTTTACTACTAGCAATCCAATTTATTTATTTTAATGGCATAAAAAGCAGTTTAATGAAAGTATGCCAGCAGGTCATTGTGCATGACCTGTGTTCTATCGAGGAATTAATTAAACCAGATTATTTTCTTCCTGTTACCGACAAGGGAGAAAAGTTTGAGTCTCACCTCGTGTGAAGGCAGCAGTTGCTCACACAGTGGTTCAGCACCAGTAGCCACTGCAGGAACGCTAAGGAGGGTCTCTGAGCAGCCAAGGGAGTGAGACACCAGCTGCCACACATGCCAGAGGACATATATTTTGCTGTATATGCTCGTACACATTCATAAGAGTGCATATTCCTATGACTGAGCAGACTCAGTCTACATCAGTATTTAGACCATGTTTTCATAACCACTGTCTTTTATTGTCAGGAGATCTTATTCTTCTGATTTTAAGAATCTCTATCAAATATATCAGAAGGAGAATAAGTGTTGCTCAAATACTCAAAATTGCTATTTTTACCCATCTGAGTACTGACACAGCTGGTCTCATTAACTTGTTAAACAAAAGCCCGGGAGGGACCACTGTGGTCATGGTGTTTGACCTCCCGAGTAATGCTATGCTCAGGACTTCCCTGAGGGTTTGCAAGTTCAGGATTGGCTCATGGGAAGTGTCTTTGATGATGTGTAGAGCCTTAGAGGAGATCGTGGATCATGGTGCCATCCCTGATTCTTAGACTCAGACTTAAATCAAGAAACAAGTCAACACAATATTTCTGTTGGTGGGGGAATGGTGGCTACCATTGCATCTCCCTGCCCTAACCAGCACAGCCATGAGGAGGACAAGGACACAAGTCCACAAAATGGTACCTGTTCCTCCAGCTGGCACCACATCTGGGCAGACAGTAAGGTCTTTGCTAGAACCCCAATGCAGTATTTCCTTCACGTGTAGGGTGGGTTTTCCCCAGATGAGCCAAGATATGATGTACATATATATACCATGTCAGTCTGAGTGCTACCCCCAGTCCTGACAACAGACATAGGCGTAAATTCCTCTCTTTGTTAATTCATTCCAAGATACATCAATTTTCTCTCAGTCCTACTCACAGTATTTCAGTGATTACTTTCTACATGTGTTCAGCAATTCAGTTTTACTGGGGAATTAGTCATGGGAAATGGTGGAAGCTAGGGAGCTTGGTGGAAAACTGTTGGATTAGGCAAAGGAGATCTCAGAGTGGGTGTTTTATACCTGAGACGAGGCAGCAGCTTGATTGAAACAATTACTCCTCAGTAGAAAAAAAAAAAACAATGGCAACATGCTAGGAATAAGCAGTGGCAAGGTTATTGCAGTATTGTATTATACTGAAATATTGTATTATACTGTAATTTCCTTGCTAATATTAATCTGCAGTGGCTCCACTGGCTTACAGGGATATATCACCACTGGCATTTTCAAACCTGGGAGGGAAGGTAGATCCCAGCGGTTTATAACCGCCGCTCATCCATCAAAGACAATCTCAGCTAGTCTCTCAAGTGACAGCACAGAAGCCACCAGAATGTAATAAAGTTTGTTGTAAATAACATTATTTTCAGTAATGTTTTCTATCCAATCATGAAAATTGAGTTTACAAGCAGTCTAGCCAGATGGTCTGCTTTAGGTGAACAGTTGAGCTTTTAGTGGCAATGGAAATGAGCGATCTGGTGCTAGCCAGGAGTTATAGGATGGAGGGCCAAGATTATAAAGTTTCAGGGACCCTCTGTCTGAACTGAAGTACATTCTGTACAGCCTATACCTTTCAACAAAAACTGGACCTTTCACATACCATGTTATTTTTAAATGTATGTCAGAAATGATTAAGCAATGCCAGTAGACAACAGAAAGATATCCTGCTTTGAAATAAATTTTCCCATACTCCTTCACTCTAGCCTTCACACAATTGCCTGCCCTCACCTGACCTGTTAGAGGCAAAGTCTGTATGCCAAAGTATCCCGAACACATCTTTGCTGCGCTCAAACAAAAAATGCATGCCAGATGACCTCTTTATGCTGCCTGCTGAGTCCTTACAACAGCACACTCCAGCACAGCTCCACGAGACATACAGCATTCATCTCTGCTGGGATGGCTTCATTTCTCCTACGTAGCTACACCACCAACAAAAGAAAACTAAGCTCTTAAGTAAAAGAAGTGACAATATTTTCTTTCCTCATGGACAGCTTACAGGTTCAACAACTTTTTTAATACTGTGAAGAAAAAATTAGGAATATTTGTGGCTAGTCAAAAATTTAGACGATGCTATGATTTGTGTTTTAGTAATCTGCAGGGGACGCAAACCCTTAACAAATGAGAATGTAGTGGACAAAAATAGTTTGAATTTTGTAATTTGAAGGTGCAGCTCTCAGTTTTAAGACAAAGAAAGAGAAAATGAAGAAGGTTATTAAATGCATCATATAGACTCACCAACATTCATGACTGTTAAATTGTTACTTCTGATACACTGGTTAGTGTGTCTTGAACAGGTACCCCTTCCAGTATAAACACAGGGAACCATGGCGTTGTTCCCAGCTGTTTGCCCGGTGGTGGAGACCTGCAAGGGCTCCAGACCATGGGATTCTAGGCCAGAGTTACTCTCACTTGGAAAACTCTTTCCGCTTTACACCACTGATTTCAGCTTTGATCCTGGGGTATCATTCCCATTTCAGCACTGTTTACAGCTAAAAGGGACAGGAGGATTCTGGAGCTGATTTAATCTAAACACAGAGAGCTCAAGGCTGTCCAGACCTATAAAAGGAAATAAATAAGCTCCTTTGAAGATGAGAATTGTAACAAGGACAGTTTTGTTTGGTCTTTATTTAGCTTTGAGGAAATGAAATTCATGTTGTAGGAGCTAGTTGTGTTGTGTGCATGTTTGTTCTTCATTAACTAGAAAAACTTTGTATGTGCAATGCAGAAAAGAAAATCTTGGCACTACTAAGACTCTGTTCGTTATGTAATTTGTTTTGGTTTATTTCTCAGTAGCGTTTATACGAGTGTGTTCATGAAATGAAGTACCAGAGCAACTGCAGAAAAATTAATGACAACAAAATGCGTATGAAAAAGGAAATTATCATATGGTTATGTAAACATCCATGCAGTTGTATAAATGATATGAAAATTATGAAGTACGAATATGTGAAAAGTCTAACACAAGATAAGGAAAAAACTTGTGGATAAGCCTTTGAATTGAAGATGGTGTATTCACTAGAAGGTGATGGTTCAGGAATGGAAATAAAGAATCTTGTTTTCAGTGTTTAAGGCAAAAAAAAAAAAATTGACACCTTTCCCATGATCAGCAGATGGTTCAGGAATGGAAATAAAGAATCTTGTTTTCAGTGTTTAAGGCAAAAAAAAAAAAATTGACACCTTTCCCATGATCAGCTAAACTGTAGTAGTAACACAGTACAGGAAATCCCCAGAAAGGAGGGACGGGGCAGATCCTCATTTTGCTCACAGTCATCATGCCCCTACAGCAATCCTGCCAGCTGAGCATCTTCCTCACCATGCAGGCACAGTCAAAATAACCCCTAAACTTCTTGTATCTTCATTTAAGGGACTATTGTCCTAGGAAGAAGCTGAGGAAAACACTTCTGTAGCTCTGTCGGTAGAGCGTACATGATTTTCCTCTGTACCAAGGGTGCCCTGCAAGGCAGGTGATCAAAGCAGCTGGCCATTGCTACCAGCAATAACTGGGAGTTTCTGTAGCAGCAAAGGAATGATGGCACAGGAGACGTGAGGAATGCCACAGAGTCACAGGTCAAGCTTTAATGGCCAGCAGAGCCCAGAGTGGGATTCCTGCGATTCCTCCTTCGTGCTGATGTTGTCTGATAAAAAGGCATGGAGTGGGCATGCTCACACAGATGCTAGGCAACCTTTTTAAAGTTAAAGCTTAAATATGGCAGACAGAGTTGCAAATCAATGTGCATTAATCAGGGAAAGCAAGATATTGCCAAATCAGAGCATAAAAAAGCCACACAGAAGATCTGAGAAAAATTTTGCATTATAGGCATATACAGTAACAAAAATAAATAAATAGCCCCAAACTGTGGTCTTGTCATAATTACATTTCTAGTACAATAATTTCATTATATAAACCCCATTCATGTTAAAATATACATTACGTTGCAGTCTCCTTTGAATAATAATAACTGACTGATCATTATTTATTTAAATCATCTTTCCAGGCCATTTTCTTTTGAAGTAGCAAGCCTGAATTTCAAAACAGAGCATTAAATTTTAAAATACCATCAGGTGGACAGATCCAAATACAAAGCCTGGGAACAGATGCATTTCAAAATCCTAGTCTAACGTGTTTCACACAAAATTTTGTTACCGGCAGAAAAGGTCACTACTCATTTACACGGAGTTAAGAACTGCTTGTTAGCTCATTGAATGTTTTAACAATGTAACCAAATTATTCCTCATCTAGTCAAAATGCTAGGCCAGTACAACACAGGTGGCCTCTGCACAGCAATGGCAAAATCTTATGATTTGGATTACAAATGTCAAGAGATATCCCTAGAAGATATGATTTACAGCTTTTAAACCTTTTAAACCTGTTTAAACCTTTTTTTTTCCTTTCAGAAAATCGCATTTAATTTGTGATTTAAAAAAAAAAAAAAAGTTATTTGGGGATTTAATTTATAACTAATGGTTAGTAAAATATTCTGAAAAATTTGGAGTGACTGTATCCCCAGATCCCTGCAGCTCTGACAGATAAATAAGTAAATAAAATAAAAGATGACATTGGGTCTCTAGTTACCAGCTTATCAGATAGTTGAGTACAGACAGACCTTATCAAAGAATTGGTCTCCTAAGAAAATAAGTCTGCTTTCTAGTGAGCATCAGGCAGAGAGATTAAATTAAAAAGGACCTTCTGCATTTCGTCACTTAATACGACGCCCAAATTTGTAGCAGTTTTGAAGGTTAAAAGCAACAAAAAAAGTAGCTTCAATTAATATCTTACCACAGCAATGCCATTCCTGATGAGGGCATTTTCTTACTTACGGCTCTTGGAAAAAATGGTATAAAATATATAATGAAACAGCAATACTGTGGAGCTTGGAGTGGTTATTTTACGTGTTCTTCACAGTAAGTGACGAAGACTTTTCTGATACTCAAACTTGATTTTTGCCAAGAGATCTAATATTTTGCTTGATTTTTCTCCTCTGTGGAAAAGATATCTTGGAAAAAGTCTTCAGTACAACACTAAATATAAACCTGAGGAGTTTTTTGGATACTGAAGGAATCACCAAGTGAGATGTTATACCTCCTGTTGTGTGGACCCATGGATGGGTCCATGGTAGATTGTCTGATGTGCAACAGCCATTGTGGATGGTCCTTCAGTATTGATGAAAACATGCTGAGAAACAGAGAGGGCACATGTACAATGACAAGTGTGCGTTAGAAAGCTGGAAGAGAAGCAGGCTGGTTTTGTCTGCTACGAAGTTTTTATATCACTAAGCCTACGGAGCATTTATTCCTCTTGCATATTTATGTATGTAAAAGCACAGACAACCCTAAGTGGGAACTTGTATTTTAGTATCAAACTTGGAATAGATGGGCTGAATATGGTGTAGTGACTACTTTTATTCGGCAGCTGAAATGTTCGTATTTCCCAGAAATAAAAATTCTAATGGCAGGATGCGTCCACTTCATCTTGGTTTTCCCAGTTGCCACTGGGAAGAATAGTGCTACATAACAGATGGCAATACTTCAAGAAATTTAAGTTTATTTCAATAAAAAACATTTAAAATTCATAGCATGTTTTACGTTGATGTAGGTACTGTCAGCAACTCAGAAGTAACAAAGTTCACGCATGACTCTAACCCATTTGACAGTATTCAATGGGATCAAAAGGAACTGGAGTAGAGAGAATAGTGGGTTTTGTTGTTTTTGTTTAAATACCTGCTTGGTAAAGTCTTACTCATTAGAAATTGATGGTAGTTTTCAGTGATTCTTAAGTCAATGCTTCAATGATGGCCAAAAAGCCCATAGACAAATGCAGTCAAGCAGCAACAGAATTGCACTTTGAAGACATTTCTTACAGACTCTGTTGGGCTATGAACACTGCCAACGCCAGCGGAAACAAAAGGAGCAAAAAAATCGCCATGATTCAGAGCCTGGTGGCTACATGTCTCCCTGCTTATGTGGCCCTTAGATGCCCCTTTTATCTTCCGCTAATGGGAACATTGAGATGCAAAGTACTAGACCAGCACAAAAAAAAAAAAAAAGTAAAAAAGAAACCCATGCAGCAAATTAATGAGAATAATGGGTAATTTTTACAGCTCTCTGAAAGGCTTTAGAAAGATAGATTTAATTTTGTGGTTGGTTGCATGGAAAGCTGATGGAACAGAAACACAGTACATCAGTCAAGCACCAGACCGATTGCAGCTCAGCTTCCCCCAGCACCAACAGGACAGTGGAAACCCCCTGCCCCAAACAAGCCAAAAACTCAGGACAACAATAAACAGAAAGAAACTGGGCTTCAGTCCCAGAAAGGAAACGTCTACATTTGAGAAGGAAAAAAAAATAATTGTACAGAAGCTTTTGACACAAGCAACTTAGGATGTAAATCTGGCAGCAAGCATACGCAGAGCATGCCATGCGAAGAATGAGAACGGCTCGGGTGAAATCAAGCTAAATGCAGCGACAAAAAAAGGGAGCAAGAGCTTTGAACAACCCAGTCATGTGTAGCCTTCAGGAGGAGAATAGCTTTTGCTAGTACTGCCATGCACACATTAAAGGCAAGTTTTCATCTCCCAGTCAATGGCTTGGTAAAATTATTCCCTATGCTGCCTTGAATTCCAGGGCTCAAATCAATGTGTCTTGCAATCAGCTTTTTTTGGCACGCTCAGCCAGAGAGCCCTCCATCCCGCCTGCCTGCGCTGGCTCAGCAGCTGTGCGCTTTTGAAGTGCTCGGGCTGGGAAAGGGTGGAAAAATCTGACCCCTGAAGTAGTACATGAAATGATAACCTTAAATGCTAAAAACCCTGCTCCTTGCCCCCACCTCCACTGCTGCTGCATTCGCAGCCCGCTAGCGAGCTGTTCAGCAGAAGGCACAGTAAGCCTCTCACAGGTCAAATGGATGTGTGTTTGAGCCTAGTGTTTTTTATCCATGGTAGCTCAGATACATGTGTCAAGGACATGGGAGCAAAGCCAGGGATTTAAGTGGGATGTAGCAATGGAACAGAAAAAAATATTTGCAACTCCCATCAACAGCTTTCATCTTCTGCAACTGTTTGAGGAAATAGCTGGCTTCAAAACAAATTAGTGGAGGTTTAGAGGGCTGCATTTCAATTAATCTCGGCAGGAAATGGAAGGATGGGAGGAGGGGTCTCTTTCATTATACTTTAGGAAAAAAAAAAAAAAGCTGTGAACTTGCAACATTCTGAGCATAACAAAGGTGCAAAAGAAATTTAAAGGTTGAGCGCAATAAGATTTGAAATGCTATCTACTGTGAAGTGGGCTTCACCTAGGATTTTGTGCTAAGAGACTGCTGCCAGATGAGGAAACAGCCTGGTCCCTGCCACAAAAATTTATAGTGGAAGAAGGCAATGGGAGTGTTTGAGACACTCAATTGAAAATAAGAATAATATAACAAAATAAAATAAATTGAAGCCAAGATATGAAAAGTGAGCCACTAGGGAAAAAAGACAAGAATTAAATCAGGGACGTAGTAGTTATTTGTGCAGACCAAAATCACTTACCTCAGAAATGCAAATGATATTGCTTTAATTAGACAACTGAAATTGGGCACAGGAGGGGAAGCAAAGCTGTTTCTTTAAGACATTTTTTCCATCAGTTATCAAGCGATGCAAGCATTGTGCTTTTATTTTCAGAAAAGATTGTAGAAAAAACTACAAAACAAACGAAAGGCTAACTACACTACTAATTACCCTTGCTGGAGAATTTACAGCCAACGTAGTGGCTTTTTACAGCAGCGCGAAAACGTTAGTATCCACAGAATTTGTCACAGTGGGAAACCCTTTTAAGTGGTCTGTCTTTTCCCTTGTTTTTTAATTATAGGGTAGCGTATGAACTTTGCCATCCTATTAACTGAGTGTCATCTTTTACTATAAAGACAAGTGATATTATTTACAATTCAAAGTCCTGTTTAAAGGAGAGTAGTCTCCTTGGCTTGAAAATAATGCATCCAGAGTATTTCAAAACTGCAGTTTTATACAAAATAGCATATATTCATACAATATTCGAGCTGCAGGGGCAGAGACGCTGTAAACCCCTGGAGCTCTTGCCCGTCAGAGGCGAGCCCCGGCTGGGTCGTGGGGGCAGTTCTCGTATGGTGCCTCTGCATGGGGGTCATCTGGCCAGGACAACAAAAGGTTTGTGCCCCTGGGACTAGTAAAGGCAGAGTGGTACCTGGGCAGGGGCCCGGGTTCATGCTCCAATGCAGCCCCCTTTACGTGCTGCACCCCCAGGTTTGAGTATCCTGTCTGTGGCACAGGGGCAAATGACAGTAGCCGTCTTCAGACAAATTTAAAACAAAATCAGTGAAGGGATGTTGCTGAAATCAGCTGTTTAAAGCAGAGCTAACACTGAAGCAAATCTCCTCACCCAAATGAGTTGGAAGGACAGGCAGGTATGGTACCAGCAAGGTTACTGGGCTCTGCCCTATAGAAATGGGCCTCGACTCTTGACCAGACGGACCTTGACTCTCAACCGGAGCACTGTTTTAGGCCTGCTGCTGTTTGAAGACAGCTATAGCCATGCTGGGTCATCTTGTCAACTAGGTTTGCCAGGTTCAGAGGTGTCCCCTTCTCGCTGAAGGCCAAGAGCTTTGGCAGAGCCATGTGAGAGACTTTCCAGGCTGCCACCTCTTCTAGTTGGCAAGCAGAAGGCTTTAACCTCTGGGATGTTGAATTTCAACAACCACTATGTCTTTTGTATGGCAGGAAAATGCATTCAGTGGACAACATTTTCGTCTGTTGGGAAGCTTTCTTGACTTTTAGCTTGTTTAGTGCTATAAAACTTCAAGGGACTATATTCTTTAGTGTAAATCCATTCAGACTCAAGAGGCACGAGTAATAATAAAAAGGAGTTATAGCAGAAGAAACAATATTACTAAGAAGAGATATGTCTCACAAGAGGAATTCTAAGATGAAGAAGAAGGCTTAAACTTTTGGAGCCAGTGAGTAACATCTCGCCAGCTGTTCCACCACGGCTCTCCTCAGCATCACACAGGTGTCGAACTGCATAGCAACCCATTGCACCCCCCCGCCTCTGGTGTTGAAAACCTGATTGTGACCCCTATCTGCTTTTTGGCTGAGGGTTTATTTATAAATCTAAAGAAGGCTGTAGTGTGAACCACACAGCACTGCAGCTGCTGGGAGGGTGTCAGTGAGAAGGGAGCAGAGCCCTCTGCTTGGACGGGGAGCAGGACCCTTGTCAGGTCTTGTCCCACCCTCAGGACATGACACTACTTGTGGAGCTCCATAATAAAGAATGTACGCTTGCATGCCATACAGCCTTGCTCCGCATGGGACTTCATGTATTACAGGCAAGGCATTGGGCTGTTTGATTTCCCTTTGTCTCCAAATCAAGAAAAAAGAAGAAAAGAATCAACTTACAGACACTCGTGGCTGTTATTTGAAGTCTCATCACCCTTCTGCTTATACTTGTACAGTCAGAAGTAGCAGTAACAGGAGCTGCTCCCTGTTCTATTTCGGCCATCAAATAGGAAAACCTGAGAGGATAGTGTGTACTGGGGAAGGACAAGGAAAGAGGAGGAAAAGGGTAAGCCTAATAAACCAAGGGAGGAAAGAAAAAAACGCAGAGAAAAACCAAACCAAGAAGGGGAAAAATGATGCGCAAAAATCTGACTGTCCTGAAAATTGAGTGGAATGAATTTCTTGTCAGCGTGTACTTGTTAGACCAATGTGATCTTCTGGAGGTATATGAATCTACTCAAATCTTTCATACATGTAGACTGCACAAAGGCAAAGTACAGCTTTCTCATACATAAATCTACATCAAATCACAGATTATAATGTGGCAGAAACATTGAATAATCAGCCACATAAAACAAGAGACTATTTCTTGAACATCTGAAACTTGAAAAATGGTTGAGTTAAAAGAGAGTTAGACTGGGAATAAAATTTTTGTTCATCTTTTTTCTCTGAGCCTTTAAGATCAGCTGTTTGCAGCAACAACCCGCTCTGTGATTCTGCATGTATTTGCTACAGAATTACATAGAATTTCTGGTCCATAGGTCAATCATTATGTAATACAATAATAAAAACAAATGTTAATTTTATAGCTATAGTACCTTATGTTTAGACGAAAAAACAGAAAATTGGAGACTTTCCTCAGACTAAAAGCTCCATCTTGCTCTGTGAGTAGTATGTTGATTGGGCAGCTCTATTGCTTTCCCTTTTTTTTTTTCTTGCTGGACTAAATTTCTCACAAACATTTACAAAAGTTAACTAGAGTTTGAGATCAAGAGTTATGAACCTGGAAGACCACACATTCAAATGCACCAGTATTACTCAATACATCTACCCAAGAAAACTTTTCCCTTTTTATTTCCTTCTTTTCTTCTCCCCAGAAAGCAAAGTCTGGATCCCTTGAAGGGACTTGTAGTGACTGTGCCCTGTTTGATGAAAGGCACAGAAAATTTAGAAAGAGGGGATCAATCTCAATAGAAGAGGTAGACAAAAGGTGGAGACTGAGTAAGGAGTTCTACAAAACGGACCCCCTGAAATGACTGCTTTAAACTTAATGGACAGTTAGGTTTAGTAACATGCTTTTCCATGCAGGCTTTGTTACCTTTTCCTAATCTGCATATGCCTTGTGACATTGATAGAAGCATCTGCGTGTAGAAAGACCTTTGCAGAGTCTGTCCTTTTTGCTTGTGTTGTCAGATAGCCCTCAAAGGGGAAGCAGTGCGGTCCATAATTTAGTGAGACTTAGGACAAGGTGATTTCCACAGGCAGAACCAATTTCGGGGCCTGGGAAGTTGGAGGGTGGGATTTTCTGTGTTGAGGAGAAGAGGGAAGGCAATGGGGAAGCAGCCTCTGCTGCTTACACTGGCAGCTCGTACCCCAGCTGCCGCTGCTTGGCTGGGCTCTGCCTTAAAGCAGTGGGCACAGACGCTGCGGTCAGTGCAGAACTCACACTTCAAGGTGGCAACAGCTGAAGATGCTGGCTCTTCTAAGTGAATTTTGAGATACTTCCCACCTTGCAGGAATGCAAACAGATGAACGTATAATTTCCAAATGAATGCAAAAGTGTGATTTCTGTCTTTCTTGACACTCCATCCCTGATCCCAGTAATTACTTTGCTGCCTGGCAGGGAAGCTGTGCTGACTAAAGAGCTTCTGTATGACCACAAAACCACTTCAAAGTCTGAGAAAGAAGAAAGACCATGTATCTAGCTCACAAAGTTCCTGTAATGAAAGGTTTGCATCCTGTATATCCAGCCTGGGGTTAGTGACTCGGACGGGGCTAGCTGTAGTAACAATGCAGCAGCTGAGAACTGCCACCAGCAGCCGACCCACAAAGGGCTGCCACAGATGTCAGCCCACTTCTTTGCTCAGTGAATAACATTCCCCTGGATAAAGATGTGTGCGGTTTTATTTAAGATAAAAAGGTGACATCCATGCAGTAGAGAGCAAGGCTGAGCTGAAGAGCCGGCAGTGCTGACAGAAAGCCTGTACCCAGGTGGCATCGTAAAGAAGCACCATGCAGTTCACAAGGATCTTGGGGCTCCCTTTAGGAGACCTGGACATGGAGAGAAGGCTCTGCTCCAAGGGCCCCGGTTCTCAAAGAGATGTAGCAGGGCTGTAAGAAATTGTGTCCTTTCTCAGATCTCACGTTCCCTTCTTCCCCAGTCTGTCTACTACGCTGCAAGAGAGTAACTGGTGTAGAAATTCACTGTAACACAGGAACAGAGGCAGAAGCTCCAAACAGGAGCTTATTCTTGTATTTTCAGCTCAATTATAGTACATACGCAAGGACAACGAGAATATGGAGGTTCTCAAAGACCTCATGAGATTTGTATTAGCAATGGGCTGATTTGGACAGCCACACGTAAACATCTCAAAACTATGCAGAAGCTGCATATCCTGGTTATTCTCTAGGAAACAAAACACAAACTTTCCCAGGCAGTTATAAATGTGTATAGCAGCTTTTGGTGACAGAGCTCAAATTACCTTTGTGAGGGTAAGTGTTATTGCCTCTGTTCAGAGGGATAAAGTAAGGCACACAGGGACAAAACGACTCCCTCAGGTCACAGAGTGAGCTGTTGCCAGAAATGAGAATAGAAGGTAGTTCTTGTCATCCCAGAGCTCTGTCTTCTGATTCTTGTCTCTCCAGATTAAGATCTGAGGTCAGGCATATCTTTATTATGCAAACATTCTTTTCCTCTTGGAGGAAAATCAGATCAGGATTATGGACTTGGGTCAGGAGCCTTAGCACAGATGTAATTTCTAACAATGTGTGAAAGGCATCGTTGTGAAACACTTAACGATCGGTGTACATGTTCTGTACCTTAATATCAGTGTGCAGCAGCGAGGGACAGACCAATCAAGCAGCAGAACAGAAAGCAGCACCTTGGTGTCACACCATGGCCACGCAGCACAGCTACCTTCATTCTGTCCCTATAGGCCATGTCTGAAATGAAAACAGGTTTCAAACACAAAGGAAACAAGCAATTCCTTCAGAGAGACCAGACGATAGCAACAAGGTCATGAAAAGCTGTATCTTGTCTGTTCCAGAGGGAGTGGCGTATGGGCTTTTGCTGATTTTGGCTTGCTCTGGTTTAGCACGTAGGAGTTCCTGCTGCATTAAAACCGTCATCATTTTTTTGTGGGAAAAGTGCAATTATTCAAAATAAAGAAGTTATTTTGTGACATTTCTGTAGCCCACTTCAAGCACTACTTACCAGCTGCCCACTTCAAACAGAGCTCTTGGCAGAAATAGGTCTTCCTGGAGAACTTCAGCCTTAACTTTCCTCCAAATTTTCTTCTTCAACGCACGACCTTTTCCTTGCCCTAGCTGTTTTCAGTATTTTGGATAGCAGTTTGTCTCCTACTACCACCTTGCAACTGAGCTTTTGTGTGCTTATGTCTGCAAGTTTTTTGCCATTTACTTGGAAAATCTTTGCTGTTCCACTTTTCAATCGCCTCAGCCTCCAAGTAATACTTGACAGCAGTTGCAAGCAAATGACCTAATTTGTCACAATCAGAGAAACTCTGTTGCTTGCACTTGCCCACCTGTATGGAACAAATTGCATATCGAAAGTCTGAAGTTTAGGAGTGAAGCGAATGAAGCGAGGACACGTGGAATACAAAATGCACCATATTCCTGTAGACCTGGAATAGATACTTTAGGACCTCTAGGAAAAATTGTTTACTTTGTTCTTTTCAGGGTAATGTATAATTCTGGCTGGCATTTTCCTCCAGGTCTTTACGAACATCAGTGTTCACAGTTCCATTTATGTGATATTTTCTACTTCTGCGTCTTTGCACCAGATTTTTTTGTCTGTTTACTTAAGCCTAAAAAACCCCAGCTCATACAGTGTTCTGAAAAAGTCCCCTAAGCCAAAGTACTATTACTACTACAAACCTGCATTTTGTGGCTGTCTTACTTAAGGTTATGCAGTTATAGTCAGTAAAAGTACTGAGATGAGAGAAAAATAGCTTCTTTTCAATGTATGAGGTGCTTTTTCCAAAAGCAGGAGTAGTCCTTCAAGTACTTTGTACTTATGAGCATTGGAGCTCTGCAAATATGGGCTCTGATTAAAAAATTTCTTGTAATTAGATACATTATCACTTAGTACCTAATATTACAGAGAAATATGATTCTTTTTTGTCGTATCAAGATTTATGTTTTGACCCTAAGAAGAGAAAAGAAGAATTTGCTTACTGTCTATAGCTCTCCCTGGGTAGCTGCTTAGAAGACAAATGATCCAGAAGTAGGTGTACAGCAATGTCTTTGAAAGTTTAGGACTGCAAAAATATTGTGTCACAATGAAATGTGGCGACAAGGGCTATCCAGTAGGTCAATGTTTTCCAGTGCAACACAACAGAAGCAGAGACATCACCAATGCAGTGCAGAGAAGAAGCCCTAAATTGTGCTAGAAAATGAAGATTTTTTCCATGAAATTGCAATTCCATTAAAATTAATTTACAGTTTAATTTATCTACTGGGCATGTGCATGCTTCCCTTCCCTGCCAATAAAATCAGTATCTCATGGGACATTGTCTTCTTCTATATGCTGTTTTCTCAGTTGTAAAACCAAGGCTGTCCAAACTGGAGAGTTATGATAAGATCATAGAATCATAGAATCATAGAAAGTTTTGGGTCGGAAGGGACCCCTAGAGGTCATCTAGTCCAACCCCCCCGCAGCAAGCAGGGACACCACTAACTAGATCAGGTTGCTCAGAGCCCTG